>Ga0207878_100022_pt1 | contig 327004 bp, 277 predicted proteins | sample LinPmetageLP41_FD_184053 | JGI IMG/M metagenome (GOLD analysis project Ga0207878, IMG submission 184053) | Marine viral communities from the Pacific Ocean - LP-41 (SPAdes) | ecosystem: Environmental > Aquatic > Marine > Oceanic | place: Pacific Ocean | collected 2010-08-27 | reverse complement strand
ACCAAGCTGGCGGCTTCCTGCTTGAATTCAGGTGTAAAGGATCGTCGTTTTCTGGTCATATGACACCTCGCTTAAGGTGGTGATTTTACCACCCTACGTTGGTGTCCGGATTCATTAGACCACTACACCGGTCGATCGCAGAGGTGAATTCATCGCCGCTCAATTTGATCATCAACAAAATCGACTGGAACTGATGTTTTCCAATAAAGGCAATGCCCATGACCGTCCTTTTGGAAAGCTGACAGTAGAAAGTAGCGAGCTTGAAGAGCCTCTTACATTGCCTTTGCCCCAACGCCCTATTTTACCAGGCCAACAAGCGTCTCAATATATCCCGCTCCCGCCACTCAAAGCTGGCCAATATAGGCTGGGACTTGAGGGACATTTTTATGAAGAAAAAAGAGACTTTAAGCATAATTTGGAGACTAGGATCCCATAAATGCGGAGACTATCGGGGATTGTTAAAGGGCTTCTGATACTGCTCATTTTTCTTTCAAACACTGCATCAGCAAAGCTCCAAGGTCACCCTGTACTCGCTGCCCTGACTGTAAGGGGCGATGAGATAGCGGCTATTATGCCCTTGGTCAGTGATAGCGAAATATGGCTATCTGAAGATGACATCCCTCTAATCCCAGGAATCAGCCTGGATGAATCCAGCCAGCAACTTATCACCCCTTTAGGCAGAGTCACCCTTACCCGTCTTAGAAATGACAATGATCCCAAGGGATATATCTCTTTCAGCACCCTTAAAACCTATTTGGCATTGCGAGGGAGCTGGAATCAGAAGACCGTGGCTTTAGAAGTCAGCCCACCTTGGCCTGTTAGGATGAATGCAACTGGCTCTGAAAGGGATTTGCCAGAACCTGACTTTCGTTCCCCACCCCATAGCCTCAATGGTTTTCGCTATGACTACCGTACAACCGGGCTCAATGGCCAGATGCGCCAGGAACATGAATTAACATTTCAGGGTAGGCTTGAGCGTGGGCCATGGAGAGCCACAGCGTTTCGCAACGATGACGGGCGCCAGCGTCTGAACGAATTATTCTGGTTATATGAACAGCAAAAATATCGAAGCCTGACCGGCATCCAGTCCATTCAATATGACCCTGTGCTACCCATTACAGAGTTCACCGGCGTACAAGCACAATATGCAAACTTCTCACTCCCTGATGTAAGCAGCCTTTCCAATGCATCTTTACAGCCAAGCTTCGGCCCCGACCAGCGAGTGATACAAGGTAGTGGTCCGCTCGGTGGAACGGCAGAATTACGCCTGGATGGACAGCCCTTAGCACGCAGTAGAATTGATTTTGAAGGCCGATATCGTCTTGACCTCCCTTCAGATCTAGGCCGCTTTGGTTCGTTGGAGGTATGGATCTACGAATTCGACCCCAGCGGTGAGCCTATTCGCCGTGAGAGTGTCAATTACTTATCCAACGCGCAACTATTAAACCCTGGGCAATGGACAGTTCAAGGGGGTGGCGGAGCCAGCGGAAATGCATTTGATGAGGAATATAAGGGTAGTGGCAGCGCCATATTTGCTAATACTCGATACGGCGTTACTGAAAAGCTGACCCTCGAAGGCATTACCTTACGTGACCAGCAAGGCCGAAATTATTTTGGTGGCGGGGCCACATTCTCTCTCTTGAATGGCCTACAAACTCGTCTGGCCGGATACCAAAATGAATCTGGCGAGAACGCTGCCGCACTCTCTCTACAAGGGCAGTGGGGTAGAAATCAATTACAAGGGTACTGGAACGAAAGGGCAAGCGGGTTTGCAGGAGACACCCGCCGAATAAACGCTCAACTGGACGCTTCAAGGCTATTTACTACCGGCTCAACGCGTCTGGGATTATTGGCGCGCAAGCGCCTCAATGAGGCCGATGATGTTGATTTTTCCTTACCCTATTTCTCAACATCACCGACTCGGTCCTTAAGGCTGAGCTCAAGACCGAACTTCAACGGAGACTATCGCAGTGAAGTACACTATCGGCCGTCCCGGCCGTGGCATTTTCAGTATGTCAATGAAGCTGCAGACGATACGGTCCGTGTTGACTACGACGTATCCCGGGCGTGGCAGCTATATGCCTCTCGACAGTGGCGCGAACCAAAACACCGTGATGAAGTAGGCTTTGGCTGGTTCTCTCCATGGCGTAGAGGTCTTTTTGTACAAGGCGCGCTCACCCACGAAGATGACGAGATTGGCTACAGGGTAAACATGCGCCATCGACTGTTGCCTGGCCTGTACGCCAACCTGTCGGTGGCAGAGAGAACCCGAGCGCAATTACCAGGCTTTAACGAAGAAAAATCAGACACCTTTGTTTTTCTAGAAATCACCGCAGATTTCCGTTCTAGCGGTGGCCGCTTTTATCCAACCACTGCATTGAGTGGTGACCGGAACCTTCGCGGTGGAATTTATGGCACCGTAAGACTACCTGACGGGACGCTTGCCCCAGTGGACAACCTGCGACTTCTCATGAATGAGCAGCCTCGCGATGCAGCAGAATCCCCAGGGCGGTTCGCGGTGCAGAATATTGCTCCAGGCACATACAAAGTACGGCTGGACCCAGCCTCACTCCCTATTGAGTATTCTCCGGGGAAACGCTCTTACTGGGTAGAGGTGGAACAGGGCGCCACCACAGCTTTGAATTTTGATGTACAACTTGAATACGGCGTAGCAGGACAGATAAAAATGCCCAATGAGGATAGTGGTCAACCTGTACGTCTCGAGTTGAAATCGCCTCAATCTGATTTCTACAAAACCATCTGGACAAATCAATTTGGTTACTATCGTATAGACGGCATCCCCCCGGGTGACTATAAACTGACTCCAGCGGGACGTGGCTACCCGGTACGTAATATAAAGGTAGAAAGCGATTTCCTGTTCGGTCAAGACCTGACAATATCAGATCCCATTAAAGATCCCTTTCATTAAAGGGCCTTTGAATCACTCCTTGCTACTCAGCGGTTCTTTAGATAAGTCAGCAGCTTCAAGATATGACAATCAGCTTCACGTTTAATAACCATGGCCCTGCCCCATTCTTACAAAGAAATCTCATAACGTAACATTCGCCGACCCGGAAACCCGTTAGCATCCGGGTGTTCAATTCCGGTATGTCGCCATGCATCTTTCGCTCAGTCTCAGCTCTGCTACTGCCATTACCCACCGGTGGCGGTAACCTGGCGCCCGAGTGGCACCAGCCGCCCGTGGATGTGCAGTGGCAGATCCAGCTGCAAGATGCGATTAACACCCTGGGAATGGCAGCTGGCGATTCGTTTTGAACATGGCGTTTACACAAATAGCGCTATTAGCCCACATTCTTTCGCCAAGAGCAGCCTTATCATCAAGGTTTACGTTGTGTTTGGGTGTGGTATCCGATGAGCACTTCTCTGGGTCTACTGACTGGCGCTATTTCTTCATTATTAAACCCTCAGCAGGCGGCTCCGCCACACTACCAGCCTGATCTGGACACCACCTGGCAAATTCAGCTCCAGGGCCCGATCAACAGTGGTTATACCGCTGACCTCTATGTGCTGGACCTGTTCGACACACCCCAGAATGTGATCGACGACCTGCACGCCAGTGGCCGCCGGGTGATCTGCTACTTCTCCGCCGGTACTTTCGAAAACTGGCGCGAGGACAAGCGCCGTTTTACCGCCGCCGACAAGGGCCGGCGCCTGGGCAACTGGCCCGGGGAACGCTGGCTCGATACCCGCTCAATCAATGTCCGCGCAATCATGTCCGATCGCATTGCCCTGGCGGCCAGCAAAGGCTGCGACGGGGTGGATCCGGACAATGTGGATGGCTACAGCAACCGCACTGGTTTCCCGCTGAACTATAACAGCCAGCTGGACTACAACCGCTTTCTGTTCGACACCGCCCATGACCACGGCCTGGCCGTGTCGCTGAAAAACGATCTGGGCCAGATTGAAGACCTGGTGGAGTATGCGGATTTCGCCATCAACGAATCCTGCCACCAATGGCAGGAATGTCATCTGCTGACCCCTTTTATTGAAGCCGGCAAGCCCGTGCTGCACATCGATTACCTGTACGGGGCCGACCCGCAGGGCCACAACATTCATTGCCAGCACATGGACAGCCTGGGCTTTCGCTCACTGACCCTGCCACTGGCACTGGACGACAGCTACCGCTTTAGCTGCAACGATTAAGCCTCGCCAAGCAAACACCGGGACTGCCCCCGACAACAGGGGCTGCTACACTGCCCTTTCGGCTTTTCGGAATACAGTGTTATGAATGACACCCTGACATTAATTGTGGTTCTCCTTAGCAGTGCGGTGGTAGCGGTGGTGGTGTTTCGCCGCTTGGGCATGCCCCCCATTCTTGCCTACCTGCTGTCCGGTCTGGCCGCAGGGCCGTTTGGATTCGGCTGGATCGATGACGTAGAAGGCGTCCAGCACCTGGCCGAATTCGGCATCGTTTTTTTGCTTTTTACCCTGGGGCTGGAGTTCTCCATTCCCCGCTTGATGACGTTGCGCCGCATTGTGTTCGGCGCGGGTCCATTGCAAGTCATTCTTACCGGAGCGGCGGTGTTCGCTGTCATGCGGTTGCTCGGTTTCCAGCCCATGACCGCCGGCATCACAGCCGGAGCGCTTGCACTCTCTTCCACCGCCATCGTGATTCGAGATCTGATAGGCCGGGGTGCTGTGAACACCGGTTACGGGCGGGCTTCCACCGGCATCCTGCTGTTCCAGGATCTGGCAGCGGTGATCATGCTGGTAATGTTGCCGGTGATCAGCAACAGCAGCGGCGATGCTCTGTGGACCATGGCAGGACTCACCCTGGGCAAGTCCCTGCTGTTGTTTGCCGGCATCTACGTGGTGGGGAAATGGATACTGCCACGGCTGCTGGAAGAAACCGGCCGCACTCGCTCCGATGAAGTGTTTGTCATGACCGCCCTGCTCTTGGCTCTGGTAGCCGCCTGGGTGACCCACTGGATGGGCTTGTCCATGGCGCTGGGAGCCTTTCTGGCAGGCATGATGCTGGGAGAAAGTCACTTCCGCCACCAGATTGAGGCGGACCTGCGTCCCTTCCGTGACCTGCTGCTGGGGCTGTTCTTTATCAGTGTCGGCATGCTGGTGAACCCGAACCTGTTCGCTGAACAGTGGCACTGGATCATTCTCGCCGCCGTCTCGCTGATGCTGTTCAAGGCGGTACTGATCTTCGCTTTGCTGCGCCTTCTGGGAGAGCCCGCCGACACGGCCACACGCAGTGGCCTTATTCTGTCCCAGTGTGGCGAGTTCGGTTTTGTACTGGTTGCCCTGGGGGTGTCTCATCAGGTCATGTCGCCGGGTAAAGCCGGCCTGCTGGTGTCCATCACCGTGCTGACCATGGCGGTGACCCCCGCCATGCTGCAACACAGCGGCAAGCTAAGCCGGCGCCTGCTGCGTCCCTGGGAGGAAGTCCCCGATGACAGCCCGGTATCCGATGACATCACCGGCCACGTCATCCTGTGTGGCTACGGTCGAGTGGGTCAGAACCTGATGCGCTACCTGAACCGCTTCCACCACCATGCCGTCGCAGTCGATATGGATCTGGTGCGTTTGCAGGAAGCCAGTGCCGCCGGCGAACACATCCTGTTTGGCGACGCCAGCCGCAAGGACATTCTGGAACGGGCAGGCATTCACCGCGCCCGCCTGCTGGTGGTCACCTTCGACGATGCCCGCTTGGCAGAACGCATTATCCATACCTGCCGGGATCTCAACAGCGATGTACGGGTGCTGGTACGCACCCGGGATGACACCCACCTGGATGCGCTAACGACAGCCGGTGCCGCCGAGGTCGTTCCCGAAGTGCTGGAGGCGTCCCTGATGCTGGTAGCCCATGCCCTGATGATGCTCGACGTGCCTTTTGAACGGGTACTGGCCATGCTGCGCAAGACACGCCGAGACCGCTACCGCATGCTGCAAGGCTATTACCACGGCGATTCCTTCCCCACCACCGACAGCGCCGGCAACCCCTATCGGTTACTGCACGCCGTTACCCTCAGTGAAAAAGCCCGCAGCATTGGCCAGAGCATCCGTGACTGCGGCTTGCGCGATGTGGAAATCCGGGCGGTGAAACGGGCAGAACACACCCACGAAAGCCCGGATGAAAACCTGGTCCTGGCACAAGGGGATACGGTCATACTTTACGGCCGACTGGAAGCCGTGGAAGCCGCCGAGGTTCGCTTGTTGGGCGGCTAACGCCCGAATCGCCTCAGACACTCAACAAAAACGGGCTCTCTGTTCACTAACCTGCCCGTACAGTAACCCCCCTGCGCCCCCAGGCGGTCACCGCAACCAGAAAAAACGGGATCCCCATACGGCCAAGGGCCCACAGAGAGCCCGCAAAACCGGCTTCTTGAGCGCATTGTCAAACAAAAAGGAGCCTTTGCTCACTTTTGACTTGCCCACCTGCCTGCTTCGCAGTAATTTGTGAACACTTATACACAAATACTGTGGAGGGCCCGCCCAATGCGAGCCACATCAGCGAACAACAACACTCTCCAGCCTGCCCAACCGCAGGCAGATCAGGTGCCGAACTGGCAGCCGCTCAATGACTTTGCCGAGCGCAAGCAGCAAGACAGCGGCCTGAAGGCCTGGATTGCGGTGGTCGAAGGCTGCATCAAGGCCATCGAGAAAACCGCCTGGCAGGGCCGGGAAATCGCCGACCAGGCCATTACCGCCTGCAAGGCGGTCACCCGTGGCGCCAGCGCCGTGAACGAAGAAATGCAGCTGCTCGCCGACGAAGCCCGCCGCTGGCCCGCGCGCCTCAAACGCCTGACCAAAACCGGCTGGATGCTCACCAAGGTGGTCGCCAGCTATCGCCTGTGGGGCACCAGGGCCGCTTTCCTGCCGGGTAGCATGCGCGATGCCGCGCTGGCCAACCTGCACAAGCGCAACGCCAAACGCTTTCGTGACACCTCCCTGGAACAGGGCGGCGCCTTCCTGAAAATCGGCCAGCTGCTCTCCAGCCGTCCAGATCTTCTGCCCCAGGCCTGGGTGGATGAATTAGCGGTCTTGCAGGATCAGGCCAGCCCCGTGGACTTTGCTGACATTGCCACGGTGCTGGAGCAGGAGTTCAACCAGCCACTGGATACGCTGTTCGCCCACGTGGACCCCCAGCCCCTGGCCGCCGCCAGCATCGGCCAGGTCCACCGCGCCCGCTTGCACGATGGCCGCGAAGTGGCCGTTAAAGTGCAGCGCCCGGGGCTTGATGAAGTGGTCGAACTGGACATGACACTGCTCAAGGTCTTCATGGACGCGGTGAAATCCGCCCTGCCGCCCATGGATATCGACACCATCGTCAACGAAATCCAGCGCACGGTTCGCGAAGAACTGGACTACCAGCGTGAGGCCCGCGTCATGACTGACATCGGGCAGCAGCTCGCGCCCATCCCGGGCATTCAGGTGCCCACACTGATCGCCGAGCGCAGCAGCCGGCATGTACTCACCACCGAATTTATCCAGGGCGAGAAACTCACCCTCACCCTGGACCGCCTGAAAGAGTCGGACCCGGCGCGGGTCAGCGCCCTGCTCAGCACGCTGCTGGATGCCTGGTTTTGCCAGGTGCTGAACGGCGGTCTTTTCCATGCCGACCCGCACCCCGGCAACATCATGATCACCCCGGACAATACCCTGGTACTGCTGGATTTCGGCTGCACGCAAGCACTCACCGACGACGCCCGCCGGGGTTACTTCCGGGTGCTGCAGGCTTGCATCGTGGGTGATGAAACCGTCATCGCCGACACCCTTACCGCCCTCGGCTTTGTCACCCGCAGCGGCGATCCGGCCACCCTGCTGGCATTCGTGTCTGCCGTGCTCGACCAGGTCCGCGACGCCATCATCAACCCCGGGCAACAGGCCGGCTGGCCCAGCGCGGAAGCCATGATGCAACAGGTCAGCGAGCTGCTCGGCCGGCTGGAACACGACCCGGTGGACACCCTGCCCGGTGATTTCATCATGCTGGCCCGGGTCTTCGGCACCCTGGGCGGGCTGTTTCTCCACTATCAACCCAATGTGGACGTGGCCACCCTGGTGCTCGGCTACCTGACCCGCCCCCTGGACGGCCCCACGAGTCAGGCCGCCTGACCAGCCCCGGTGGCGTCCCCCGGACACCGCCTCTAAGCACCTCACCTCCGGAAAAGCCTGACGCGTCAGGCTTTTCCATTTTGTATCCCCATGAAAAGAAACTGTCACCAATACTGACAATAACGCTACAGCATCGCCCCCTCCTTAATGTGCACACTCGTACCAACTAATAAAGGTACCTGCTCCAGCAGCAGCACAAACAACAACAACGGCGCCCGCCATGGGCACCATAAAGGGGTTAGCGATGTTTTCACTCAGCCAGGCTCCCGCCTTTGTCTCTTACCGGCTTCCACTGGCATTACTGCTCAGCGCCAGCCTGCTTGGCGCCTGCGGCGGCGGAGGCAGCAGCAGCGCCCCGGCCGTTGCCGGTGACGCCCCCACCACCCCGGAAACCCCCAGGGAGCCGGAAACCCCGGACCCGACACCAGAGCCAGAGCCGCAGCCCGAGCCCCTCAACCGCTACCAGTTCGCCAATGGCTGCTACACCCTGCAAAGCCAGCAACAGTTTCTGGTCAGCAATGATGGCGACTATGGGCTGAGCAACGATGCCAGCAACGCTACCCCCTTCTACATGAAGCCCACGGACCTGGGCCGCTACCTGCTGCTTTCCGATTATCAACGTGATCCCGGCAGCGCCGGCAGCAAACAATTGCTTGGCATCAGTGATCCAGCCGGAGAGTTTCTTGATCAGAGCGGCAACTTTGTCGGAGAGCTGAGCTATCTGGTATCCGGGCTGGGCGACACGCTCAATCTGGTGCTGGACCCGGTAGCGCCGCTGGGCGGCCTGCTGCGGGAACTGGGGGAAAGCCTGGAAGGTATCGGCAACAATCTGGGCGACACCACCCTGCGCCCGTCTCTGGCCATGGTCTCCGATGCCAACGATCTGGCGGTATGGAATCTCAATCCCAGCGAGGGCGACAGCTTTACCCTGGCCTCCCAGGTCACCGGCCTTCTGCTCACCGCCGGCGACGACGGGCTGACCCTTACCTCACCGAGTCTGGAAAACGCCGACACCCGTTTTGTGCTCAACGACGCCGACGGCTGCAGCGGCTACCCGGAAGCCGAACTGAGCGCCACCGTGGCCGACAGCGGCCCGGCCATTTACCTGCAAGAGGTGGATCGCTTCCGCGGCACCCCGGGCATCGATAACGACGACCTGTTCGGCTACGTGGATGCCCACAGCCATATCTCCGCCTACGAATTCATCGGCGGCCGGGTTAACTATGGTGATCCCTTCCATAAATTCGGCGTTGACCATGCTCTGCACGATTGCGCGGAAAATCACGGTCCCCAGGGCCTCACCGGCCTGGTGGAACAGGTCACCAGCAATCCGGGCCCCCACGAAACCCGCGGCTGGCCAGACTTTCCCTTCTGGCCGCGCAACAACTCCCTGCAACACCATCAGAGCTATTACAAATGGATCGAACGGGCCCACCTGTCCGGCCTGAAGATCCTGGTCAACCACCTGGTGCACAACGAAATCCTCTGCCAGATCAATCCGCAGAAACAGAACGACTGCGACACCGTGGCCGCCATCGAACAGCAGGCAGAACTGATGCACCGCATGGAGGATTACGTGGATGCACAGAACGGTGGCCCCGGCGAAGGCTGGTTCCGTATCGTCACCAGTCCCAGTCAGGCCCGCCAGGTGATCGGTGAAGGCAAGATGGCTGTGATCCTCGGCGTGGAAGCCTCCAAGGCCCTCAACTGTGGGGAATTTCTGGGCGTGGCCGAATGCAGCCGTGACGAAATCGTGGAGCGACTGGACCGCCTCTATGCCATGGATGTGCGCAGCCTGTTCCCGGTGCACAAATTCGATAACGCCTTCGGTGGCCACCTGCCGGATCTCTCCGACGGTATCGGCATTGGCGCCGTGCTGTACGGCGGCAACCTGCTGGAAACCGGTCATACCGTGGAATTCGAAGAATGCCCGGATCACGACCACGCGGTGAATGACAGCCCGCTGGCCGACCCGTTGCAACCCTATGGCATCTTCGAGCAGTTGCTGTTCCAGCTGGATTACGTGGGCGAGCGCTTCCCGGCCAGCCCGCAAGAGCTGGCCGAACTCGACCCGCGCCGGGGCACCGACCACCTGTGCAACACCCGCGGGCTGACAGACCTGGGCTTCTTCCTGATCGAAGAGCTGGCAAAACGCGGCATGATGATTGAAACCGACCACATCAGCCGCAAGGCCGCCACCCAGATTCTCGACCTGACCGCCCCACGTGGCTACCCGATCATCAACAGCCACGGCAACTGGGGCGGCACCGAAACCCTGCGTGACCGTGTCGCCGCCCAGGGCGGTATCAGCGCCTCCTTCGGCAGTGTCCGCGATGACTGGGTGGACCAGCTCACCCGCGATGGCAACCGCCCGCGCCCGGATGCCTTCAAGGTGGGACCCTTCGGCGGCGCTCCCTTTGCCTCCGATGTGAACGGTATCGCCGCCCTGGCCGGTAACCCGGGGACACCGGATCAGGAAGACAGCCTCTATCCGTTTACTTCCGTGGATGGTCGCGTGGTGTTCGACAAGCAGGTCACCGGTGACCACGCCTTCAGCCTGTACGAAGGTCGGGGTGTAGCCCACTACGGCCTCTACCCGGACCAGATCGCCGACATGATTGCCCATAGCGATCGCCCGCCGGAACAAATTGACGATGCCATCAACCAGTTATTCACCTCGGCGGAAGCCTACCTGCGCATGTGGGAACGGCTTGAACAGGCGGCGCAATGATTAACTATCAAGGAAGCACCTATTCCAGAGCATTTCCAGAAAGGTCCCCTCTCCCTTGAGGGGAGAGGGACAGGGAGAGGGTGAGAGGCGCCAAGACTTGCTTGATGATCTGGCGTAATACCCCAGCTTCCTCCAACTCTTCTCTCACCAAGAGAGAAGAGAGCCAAAAACTAGAAACCTTTGGGGAATACCATGAAAACACTAACAGCCCGTTCTCTGTTTCTGCTGTTACTCACCGCCTTCATCGTCACCGGCTGTGGTGGCGGGGGCAGCAGCGACCCAGCCAACACCCCCACCGCCAACAGCGGCGATGATGGCGGGGGAGGAAGTGATGGCGGCGATGACGGTGGCGACCCGATTACCCCGCCCACCGGGGAAGGCCGCACCTTTATGATTTCCCCCGGCGACAGCGCCACTGAAGACATGGTCAACGCCATGATTCAGCTGCGCCCCGGCGACACGCTGCAATTTGACTGTGGCTACTTCGATCTGGATCAAGGGCTGCTGATCCAGGCCACCGAGGATGTCCTGATTGAAGGCTGCGGCAAAGACGACACCGTACTGTCCTTCAAGAACAGCGCCAACGTCACCGGCCTGGAAGCGCTGAACATTCGCGGTATTACCGTGGAAGACCTGACCATCCTGGATTCCCCCGGCGACGCCTTCAAACTCAAGGGCGTCAAATGGGGCACCCTGCGCAATGTGCGCGCCATGTGGTCCGGTGGCGGCGAGCCGATCACCGCCGACAACTACGGCGACCGGCTGCATGTGGCCTGTACCAACCCGCCCTTCAACGAAGGTGACCCTACCCCCGATTACGTACCCAGTGCCACCAGCGGCCGCTACGGCATCTACCCGGTGGAATCGGAAAACATCCTGGTGGAAGGCAGTGAATCCGTGGGCGCCTCCGATGCCGGCATCTACGTGGGCCAGACCAACACCGCCATTATTCGTGACAGCCGTGCCGTCTATAACGTCATGGGTTTCGAAATCGAAAATGTGCAAGGCGGCGAATACGACAACAACGTGGCCGAGTGTAATACCGGCGGCTTCCTGATCTACGATCTGGAAAATATCACCCAGTACGGCGACACCTCGGTGATGCTCAACAACCTGGCCCGCAACAACAACACCTACAACTTCGCCCAGAGCGGGCTGGTCTCAGCGGTGCCGCGCGGCACCGGTTTTATCACCCTGGGCTACGACAACATCGAGGTCTTCAACAACACCTTTGAAGACCACAGCACCGCCGCCGTCATCTATACCAGCTATGAACTGATTGATGGCAAAGACAAGACCGCCGACAAGAAACTGGACCCTTATACCGAAGGGCTGCATATCCACAACAACGTGATGAAAAACTCCGGGTACGACCTGCCGCCACCCGACCTGGAAAAACTGGCCAACGGTGAAGTGGAAAGCGTGCTACCCACCCTGATCGGCCTGAAGAACTTGCCCATCATCAATGATCCCTCCCAATTGCTGGGCAGCCTGGACAACATCCTCAACCTGGGCAAAGGCGCCCACATTGTCTGGGACGGCCTGCGTGATGACCTGGATGCAGACTGCCCCTACCCGGTGGACAGTAATGGCGAGCCGGTGCCCATGGACAGCAACGGCAAGCCGCTGCACACCAATGAGCACCCCAACCCGGCCTGTCATTACAACGCCTACAAATTCGATGAAAACAATGCACGTATCCAGCCCACCTGGGGCTCCTGTTTCCACGACAACGATTTTTCCGAGGACAGCGAACCCTACCTGAACTTCCACGGTACCGATGGACTGGAGTTGGTCTTGGCGCTGGCAGAGCAGGATTTCTCGATTCTCTCCCCCGGTGGTCTGCTTGATGCCCTGGAGGGTCTGCTCAATATGCCTTCGGATACCAACCTGTCCGACCACGACTGTCAGGCCCGTTTCGGCAAACTGTTACCGTCACTGCCACGGGTGGAAATCCCCCCCTTCGAACCCAGCGGTGATTTCGATCCTGCGCCGTCACCGGAAGTGGTGGAAGCACTCTGCAACACCGAAGTGGCCAGCGGTGAAATCAATCGCGACGCCCTGGCAGTAAATTGCCCGCGCCTGGAACAGTACAACCTGTTTGCCGATGCCAGCGACCCACGCAGCTTGCCCAATGAAGGCGGCGTGCCCTATGTGCTGAACACCAAGCTGTTCTCCGACTACGCCACCAAATACCGGGTCGCCTTCGTTCCTCCCGGCACCAAGGCGGTGTACCGGGACGGCCAGGGCGGCAGCAACCCCAATGGCGGCATTCACTTCCCCACCGGCACCGTGCTTGCCAAGACCTTCGCCTTCACCGATGAGGCCAACAGCAATGAAACGCTGGTGGAGACCCGCCTGTTGATCAAACGCACCAGCAGTAGCGGCAAACCTTTCTGGGAAGGCCTGCCCTATATCTGGGGCGAACAGGACGGCAAACCGGTGGCACTTCTAAGCATGGGCGGTGGCAGCACTCCGGCCAGCTGGCATTACCGCGACAGCGACTCAGGCGCCCTGCTCACCGGCAGCACTGACAACTACTCCGTACCCAACGCCAACCAGTGCATTACCTGTCATGGCAACGACGACCAGGCCGGCGGCAGCGCCCCTATCGGTCCCAAGCCGCGCAACCTGAACCGTGCCTACAAACCGGAATCCGCCTTCATGGGTAACACCGGTCAGGCCGGCTTCCCGCGCCTCAACCAGCTGCAGTACTGGACTGACGTGGGCATCCTCAGTGGCACCCCGGAGCTGCAGATTAGCAACGGCGTGGCCACCAACATCGAGCGCCTGCCGCACTGGAACGTGCCCGGCGACAGCGGCAACACCGCCAACTCCGATGCGGATATTGAAAGTCGGGTAAAAGCCTACCTGGAAGTAAACTGCCAGCACTGTCACAACGACAAGGGCGCCGCCTCCAACACGGGTTACTACCTGGATCATTTCCGTGAAGTGGACGCCAGCTACGGCATCTGCAAGAAACCCACCGCCACCGGCGGCGGCTCCTGCGGTCGCCAGCATGTGGTAGTCCCGGGAAGCGCTAACAACTCCATCGTTTCCTGCCGCCTGGCCGCGGAAAACGACCCGCAACGGATGATGCCCCCCATCGCCCGCAGCGTGGCCCACGACGAAGCCACCACGCTACTGGATCAGTGGATCAATCAGGTCGTGGATAGTAGCTACACCAACGGCAGCGCCTGCAACTAGCGCTGCGCTTTTCCCCCTCCCTCCTCCCACCTGTCTCCGGGAGGAGCGTTTGGCCCCTCCCCGCAAGGGGAGGGTTTTTATTATTTAACTATCCGAACAGCAGCTCTCAGAGCACCAGGGCAGGGCTATGTTTCTGGAATGGGGCCCATAAAATGACTAAAAATATCCAATTCATCCTTCTTCTCTCAGGTCTATTGTGGGGATGCGGCAGTGGAGACGACTCGTCTTCTTCAGCGTCAATGTCACCCCCACCGTCACCCTCTACCCTGTCTCCCGACATCACGGCCTCTGAACCAGACGCACCCCCGCAAGCAAAAAATGAAACACCCGCCACGACGCCACCTGACAATATCCAGATAGAAGATGGTCCTGAGCTCATTACATTGAGAACAGACTATGGGCACGTGGAAATAAAACGCGCGCCATTATCCATGAGCTTTTACGACGAGAATGGCAACAAAGTATTAAGCAGCGACAGGCAGCAACCGCCGGTCCCGCTGCTGTTAAGAACACCGCTGCCAAGCCGGCTTTTGGGTGGCTGGACCGAGATCATGCCGGAAGCACCCGCCCTGTATGCACCCTTCACATTTGTTGTTGGCGATCAGTTAAACCTCCAGTTCCCGGCGACCTTCTGGGTCGGAAATATGCTGGCTTCAGCATCCACCGGTATCGAGTTTCGTCTGACCAATGTGAAAGACGTTGCTGTTGACGGCAATCAGCTGCTATTGCGGGTAGACACCTCCGACCCCAGCGGGCGAGAGGCACGGGTCACCGTCAAGGCCGATGAAAACAGCAGCTTCCATGTCTCCGTCAAGGTGAATCACGTCCTCCGGGAAGTCCCGCTTATATCTCAGCCAGTTTCGATTCAACGTCCGGTGAGGCGTTCAGGGGGTTTGGCGGCAGACGCAACAAAATCGATCAACGCCATGAAGCTTTCTTGAATTGGGCGGAAGAGTTTTCACAAACCCCTGAGCAACTTGAGCCTCTGATTGGCGATACGTTCGGCGAACAGTACCAGTTCCCCACCGGCCCCCAGGGGGCTTATTACATCCAGTCGCTTTTCATTTCAGATCAAGGTTACGGCTTTATGCTGGATCGCGATGAGCTTTCTCATTGGCGAATGGCATCAGACCGCAACGATGCCTGGCGTGTCGAAGTAGCGGGCAGCGAACTGGATTTCCTGGTCGTCCCCGGCAATCAAAAGGAAGTCGTGAGCCGTCTCTCAGGAATAAACGGTCGGCACCGGGTTCCACCACGCTGGTCACTGGGCCCAATGCTGTCTGAAACCATTCAGGAGTTCACAGACACTCCGGAGAATTACACCGAAAAAGTGAATGAGTCATTGGATCAAATCGAAGAGCTGGCACTGCCCATCACTGCATTTGCTTTCGAAGGGTGGGTTGGCACCAAAAAGACAGGCGCCTTCGAAGATATTATCCAGCGGCTGCGCACACAGAACATCAAGCCTGTGACCTATTATCGGGGCTTTGTGGGTCAGGCAGAGGACGAGCTTGAAGAACCGGAGGTATATCAAGAGGCACTATCCCGAGGGTATGTCACAAAACGTGCATCAGGGCTGCCTTACGTTTTTGGCTCCCCACTGATGGGTGGCATCGCCGCTCTGATTGATTTCACAAACCCGCAAGCCGTCGAGTGGTGGAAAGAGCGGATCAAGAAAGGCCTCGAAGAAGGCAGCGAAGGCTTTATGCAAGACTTCGGCGAGCAGGTTCAGGTTGATATGGTTTTTCATGATGGCAGCTCGGGTATCGCCATGCACAACCGCAATGCGGCACTGTTCCATCAGGCAACCCGGGATGCCTTTGACGAATTTGTTGCCGATAATCCGGACAGGGAGCCGTGGTTCTTCGTGCGTTTTGGCAACTCCGGGCGTAGAGGCTCAGCACACTACGAGTCCGCGAGTTGGCCTGGCGACAACACCGCCGACTGGAGCCGTGCCTCGGGCCTTGGCTCGGTCATTCCTGACATGCTGAATCGCAGTGTTGGCGGAGCCTATGGCTTTGTCACCGAGATTGGCGGCTACATTGATCTATTCGGTTCCATCGATTCGGAATTATTGATTCGCTGGGCCAACCATGCGTCCCTGATGCCCGTATTCCGCCAACATGGAGGCCCTGTCAATGGCACTCCCATGCCGTGGCGATTCGACGATCCCAAGGTTGTCGAGCACTATCGCGCAGCGATGAACAGGCACATCGCTGCGCAACCGCTAATTTATCGTCTTTGGCAGGAAGCACTGGCCACCGGCATTCCGATAACCCGGCCTCTATGGCTTGAGTACCCGAACGACCCGGAGGCTGGCCGTCAGGACCAGCAGTTCATGCTGGGGCCGAATGTACTCGTGGCACCAGTGGTATCCCCAAACACTGACGGACGCGACGTCTATTTCCCGAGCGGTTGCTGGCAGCACCCGGAAACGAAAGAGACCATTCTTGGGCCACAGACACAATTCATCCAGGCCGCGGTCGATGAGCTGCCTTACTTCTTCAGCTGCGGAACCCAACCCTTTCCGGTACCGGAAGGCGGTTTCTAGGCTGAAGTTGCATAAGGGCGATGAGGGGCAGCACCGAACAATGGGGGCAGATCTGCCCCTCATGCTCTGACAGCTATTAACGACGCTCGCGGAGAGCTTTCAATGGTGCCGACAATTTATCCGGATGACGCGGGTTAATGGACGCATAGCATTCAAAAATTTCAGCCAGATCCTTTTCCATATCCCCACAGGGTTCAATCACCCGGGCAAAGGTAATTTCTTTTTTCCGGTAGTCCGCTGTGGCCAACACGATGGGCACACCGGCCTGCTCGGCGATACGATAGAAGCCGGTTTTCCATTGTGAGGCCCCACCCCGGGTGCCTTCCGGCGCCACCACCATGACCAGCTTGTCGCGGCTGTTGAACTGCGCCACGGTCTGCTCGACGACCCCACCCGCCTTGTGGCGGGCAATGGGCAACGCTCCCATCCAGCGCAGCATTGCCCCAAACGGCCCCTTGAAGGCGCTATCCTTGATCATCACGTGAGCATCCAGCCCCAGCTGCATCATCGCCGCCAAGGTATAGATACCATCCCAGTTGGACGTATGCGGCCCGCCGATGATGACTGCCTTGGGCACTGCCGGCATCGGATTGGTCACCCGCCAGCCTGCCAGGCGCAAAAAACCACTGGCCAGCCACCGGGAGAAGGCATTGCCGCGACGGGGATAATCAGAGTCCTGGGGTGAAGACATGGGATTGTCCATTGCAAAGAGAGCGGCGATCATACCCACGCAGCTCAATGATCACATTGGCACTAACGCCCAACGCATTCAGGAAGCGATAACCGGCCCATGAATCCCCTGCATTACCTGACCGGCTACCCCACCCAGATCCAGCAGCAGGCCCAAACCCTGGTGGACCGGGGGCGGCTGGGTGATTATCTGCAACAGCGCTACCCGGACAAACATGATATTCAGGGCGACAAGGCCCTGTTCCAGTATGCCAACAGCCTCAAGCAACAATACCTGCGCAAGGCACCGCCGCTGGGCAAGGCCCATTACGACGCCAAGCTGAAGACGCTGAGTCAGGCGCTGGGCATGCACACCCGGCAAACCCGTATCCACGGCAGCAAACTGCGAAGCCACAACAGCCTGCGCATCGCCAGCCAGTTCAAGGCGGCGCCGGAAGCCTTTCTGCGCATGATCGTGGTCCACGAACTGGCCCACTTCAAAGAAACGGAGCATAACAAGGCGTTTTACCAGCTCTGCTCGCACATGGCGCCGGACTACCACCAGTTGGAGCTCGACACCCGCCTCTGGCTACTCTGGCAGGACATCGCAAGCGGCTGACAACCCTGCTTTTCTCAACGCCGGCAAGGGCTCTTTCCGCCCCATACCCAGGCAAGGCAACCCCCCACGCAACGTCAAAACCCCTTTATTCAACAAGCCGTTACATTCCACATCCAGGATATCGCCAAAGACCTTGCCCGGCAGTTTCATGTCCCCGCCATAAGGGCGTAGTATGAAATGACTTAACGTCATAACGCAGGGTCATCAGTGCCTCGGTTTGTGGCAATGCTGTACTGATCCTGCGCCAGTGTTCCCGCTGGCGGTCGCTCTATCCGCCTGCGCGGGACTCCAATCAGAGCCCAGGAGGTGTGTAGTGACACGGATTGGCCAGGACACCCTGAACAGCAAGAAAACGCTGGAAGCCAACGGCAAGACCTATCATTACTTCGATATCAATACGGTCGCCGACAAAGGCTGGGGTGATCTCAGCAAGCTCCCTTTCTCCCTGAAAGTCCTTCTCGAAAATCTGCTCCGTTTTGAAGACGGCGACAGCGTCAGCACCGCCGACGTGGAAGCGGTAATGCGCTGGCTGGAGAACAAACGCTCCGACAAGGAAATCAACTACCGCCCGGCCCGGGTGCTGATGCAGGACTTCACCGGCGTGCCCGGCGTGGTCGACCTGGCCGCCATGCGCGACGCCATCAAGAAGGCCGGCGGCGACCCCTCCCGTATTAACCCGCTGACACCGGTGGATCTGGTCATCGACCACTCGGTGATGGTGGACAAGTTCGGCAATGCCCAGGCCTTCTCCGAAAACGTGGAGATCGAATACCAGCGTAACCGGGAACGCTACCAGTTCCTGCGCTGGGGCCAGAAAGCCTTCAACAACTTCCGGGTGGTACCGCCGGGCACCGGCATCTGCCACCAGGTGAACCTGGAATACCTGGCCAAGGGCGTGTGGTCCGCCGAGGCGGAAGACGGCAACACCTACGCCTACCCGGACACCCTGGTGGGTACCGACTCTCACACCACCATGATCAACGGCCTGGGCGTGCTGGGCTGGGGTGTGGGCGGTATCGAGGCGGAGGCAGCCATGCTCGGCCAGCCCATTGCCATGCTGATTCCCGAGGTAATCGGCTTCAAGATCAACGGCAAACTGCGCGAGGGCATCACTGCCACCGATCTGGTACTCACCGTCACCGAGATGCTGCGGCGTCGCGGTGTGGTGGGCAAGTTCGTGGAATTCTTCGGCGACGGCCTGGCCGACCTGACCCTGGCCGACCGCGCCACCATCGCCAACATGGCGCCGGAATATGGCGCCACTTGTGGCTTCTTCCCCATTGATGAGCGCACTACCGAGTATATGGAGCTGTCCGGCCGCGACGCGGACACCATTGCTTTGGTGGAAGCCTACTGCAAGGCCCAGGGCCTGTGGCGCTCCAGTGCCGATCCGGATCCGGAATTCACCGACGTGCTGGAACTGGATCTGGGCGATGTGGTGCCCAGCCTGGCCGGCCCCAAACGGCCCCAGGACCGGGTGCCGCTCACCGCGGTGAAACGCACCTTCATTGATGTGGTCACCGAGACACTCAAGCTCAACGACGACGAAATCAGCACCCTGGAAGGCGAAGGCGGCCAGACCGCTGTGGGCAATCACGAACCCAGTGGTGGCCAGGTGCCGGTGGTGATCGATGGCCAGAAACACTTCATGAGCCACGGTGACGTGGTGATCGCTGCCATCACCTCCTGTACCAACACCTCCAACCCCAGCGTGATGCTGGCCGCCGGCCTGGTGGCGAAGAAAGCCGCCGAGAAAGGCATGAATCGCAAACCCTGGGTGAAAACCTCGCTGGCGCCGGGTTCCAAGGTGGTCACCGATTACCTGGACGTGACCGGCCTGCAGAAACCGCTCAACGATATCGGCTTTGATCTGGTGGGCTATGGCTGCACCACCTGTATCGGCAACTCCGGCCCGCTGCCGGAGGAAATCGACAAGGCTATTAGCGAAGGCGATCTGGTAGTGGCCTCGGTGCTCTCCGGTAACCGTAACTTCGAAGGTCGGGTGCACCAGAGCGTGCGCACCAACTGGCTGGCCTCGCCGCCACTGGTGGTGGCCTATGCCCTGGCCGGCACAGTGAAGATCGATCTGGACTCCGATCCCCTCGGCAAGGACAGGGACGGCAAGCCGGTGTACCTGAAAGACATCTGGCCCAGCTCCGAGGAGATCCAGAATGAGCTGGTGAAGATCAACAACACCATGTTCCGAAACCAGTACGCCAGCGTATTTGAAGGCGACGAGGTGTGGCAGAGCCTGCCGATCCCGGATTCCGAGACCTACGCCTGGGACAGCAGCTCCACCTACATCCAGAACCCGCCCTTCTTCGACGGGCTGACCAAGGAAATGAACGATGTGCAGCCGGTGAAGGATGCCCGCATCCTGGCGCTGCTGGGTGATTCCATCACCACCGACCACATCTCCCCCGCCGGGGCCATCAAGGCGGATTCCCCCGCCGGCCATTACCTGCAGGGGCATGACGTGGAACCGCTCGACTTCAACTCCTACGGCTCACGCCGGGGTAACCACGAAGTGATGATGCGCGGCACCTTCGCCAATATCCGCATCCGCAACGAGATGACCCCGGATATCGAAGGCGGCTTCACCAAGCATCTGCCGGAGGGGGAGCAAATCTCCATCTATGGCGCCGCCATGCGCTACCAGAAGGATGGCATACCCACCGTGGTGGTCGCCGGCAAGGAATACGGCACCGGCTCCAGCCGCGACTGGGCCGCCAAGGGCACCAACCTGCTGGGCGTGAAAGCGGTGATCGCGGAAAGCTATGAGCGCATTCACCGCTCCAACCTGATCGGCATGGGCGTGCTGCCACTGCAATTCCCGGAAGGCACCGACCGCAAGACGTTGAACCTGGACGGCACGGAAGAGGTGGATATCCCGGACCTGGGCAATGACCTGAAGCCCAGCGACACCGTCACCGTGGTGTTCCGCAAAGACGGCAAGGAACAGAAAGTCGAGGCCCTGTCACGGCTGGATACCGCTGCCGAAGTGGAATACTACAAAAACGGCGGCATCCTGCACTATGTGCTGCGGCAGATGATGTAGGAGACGCTACCAGCTTCGAGCTGCTAGCTACGGGCAGTAACGCGGGAAGCCGTGTTGCTTGCTCTGACCCAGGAGGCCGCGCCCGAACATCGGGCGCGGCCTCCTGCATTTGGGACGCCACCGTAGGGTGCACTGAGCCTCAGGCGAACTGCACCGCTCTAACCCGCCCCGTAGGAGCACCGCTTGAGGTGCGAACCGAGCGTCGCGAGGCGACAGAGGCAAAGGTCTGTCCGCCGTTCTTTCTGGAACCTGTCGAGCGCTGAGATTCCTGATCGCCCTGCGGTCGATTTCCGCGCAAGCGCGGTTCGCATGTCGCAGATCCCCTGGGGGACAAGCATAGGTTATTCGCTACGCTCACCCTCCGGGCCGCACGGAACTGCGTGCGTTACTCCGCTACGCTCCGTTTCTACAGCGGCTTCGTAGAAATGACGGGATCCGGGCAACCCTCCACCCTTTCCCTATCCAGCCGAGCGTAGCTAGCCCTCCCCCTTCCCGCCCCCTTTTTGCTATGCTGATTCCCTTCACGGCCAGTTTGGGGGAAGTCCGTGCGTTACCTGTTTGCTGCTACCGCGCTGATCCTGTCCGGCACTTTGCTTGCCCAACAGGACAGCAACGCCCGTCTGCTCACGGAAGAGGAGCGCGACGCTCGCCTGCGTGAGCAGCAGGAATTGTCAGAGCGGGCGGCAGAATTGCAGGATCGACAGGACACAGCGCAACAACTTCTCCGCCAACAGGACCAGTACCTGGACGCGCTACAGCAAGAAATCCAGGCACTCAAAAAACTCTCAGAAGAGGCAGATAACACTGCCCGGGCAGATCAGTGATGCTGCAATGGTTACGCCAGCTCTTCCACCGCCGGACACCCTCGAAGCCGGCCCCCCATAAACCGGAACCCCGGCAGAAGCCTGAAACCGTCAGCACGCCCGCCCCCGTTTCAGAGGCAGACCCGATTGCCGCGCTGATGCCCTTCCAGATTCGCCCCTTGCACAGCGGCGATATGTCAGAGCTCCTCGGCGTGTTTCGTGAGGCCATCCAGATCAGTGCGGCGGCGGACTACGATCAGCAACAACGGGATGCCTGGAGCCGGGGACAGAGCTACGACAGCCTGATCTCTGTGCTCAGCGAAGGCGACACGGTAGTGGCGGAATGGGACGACAAGCTGGTGGGCTTTGCCCACCGGATTCGGGATTACATCAATATGGTCTTTGTCCACCCTGAGGCCTCCCGGGTCGGTATTGCCACCCTGCTTTACCAGCATCTGGAAGACGGCGCTCGCATCGAAGGCCTCACTGAGCTGACCACCCACGCCAGCCTTACTGCCCACGATTTCTTTGCCTACATGGGCTATACCAGCGAAGGCCAGGAACAGGCGGAACGGGATGGCATCCCGCTTACCCGCCACGCCATGCGAAAATCGCTGATCTGAACCCAACCGCATCATGCGGGATTGATCGAAAAATCTGATAACACCCCTCAACCCAGCCTTCTGGGTTCCCCTCGGGGCTGTCGCTATTCTTTACTCATCGGATGGCGGCAGAACCACTGTCTCCGCCTCCAGATATACATCCATGCGTTGATTCTGTGATACCCGGAACCCGTGAGGGTTCATGCTTCCCCCCCTTAGGCCGTCACCCCTGACGGCCGTTTTTTTGTCTGCCTTGATCTGCCGCTCAATGAGCCGCGCGGTTCTGTCATTGCCTGCCCGAAACCCAGGTGCGACTATCTATTTCTCCTCCGTTCCGCATCGCCACCGCCGCACAGGACCCGCTCGACCATGACTCCGGACCTGGCAATGACCTACTGCCGCATGATCGCCCAGACCCTGGGGCTGGATCAGGTCGGGCTGCAGACACTGGTAGCGGGCACCGGGGTGGATGTGGATACCCTGCAGCACAGCGACGGCTTTATCGACTGGCCCGGTGCCCGTCAGTTGATCCGTAACGCCCTGCAGCTCACCGAGTACCCGGATATCGCCCTGCAAACCGGCCTGCGCGCCCTGCCCGCCATGCACGGGCCCATGGGTATTGCCGCCATGGCCAGCCCCACCCTGCGTGATGCCATGCAGCTGTTTGCCCGCTTCAACAACACCCGCACCCGAGTGTTCAATACCGAGATGCAGGAATCCGATGACCGCCTCAAACTGGTGCTGTCATTCGCATACCCGCAGGATGAAGTGGTGCGCTTTCTCACCGAATCCGCCATGGCATCCGCCTACGCTTGTCATCTGGTATTGCGTGGCAAGCCGATTGAGGAGGGGGAAGCCCACTTTAATTACCCGCCACCGCCCCACGCCGATGCTTACCGACAAACCTTCAAGGGCACCCGCATCGTCTTTGAAGCGCCTACCGTCGCCCTCTGCCTGCCCTCTCGTTATGGCGATGAGCCACTGCCCGGGCACGACCGTGATCTGATGTGGATGGCCGTTCAGCAATGTGAGGCCCGCCAGGAAAGCCTCCGACGACAAGGCACCGTCAGCGATCAGGTGCTTGCTCTGCTACACCAATGCCGCGGCCAGTCGAGCCTGGAAACCATGGCTGAGCGTCTACACCTGAGCCCTCGCACCCTGATTCGCAAACTGAAACGGGAGGACACCCGTTTCCAGCAATTACGGGACCAGACCCTCAGCCGGCGGGCCACTCAGTTACTCAGCCTGCCTCACTACACTGTCAGCATGGTGGCCGAGGAGTTGGGCTACACCGACGTAGCCAGCTTCCGCCGGGCCTTCCAGCGCTGGTTTGGCACCAGCCCAGGCCGCTTCCGGCAAGGGAATAACTAGTCAAACAGCCCTGAGACTGGCAGACAGTCTGATTGTCACTTTTTATCCCTCTATTGGCAGTTTCCGCGCTTATCTTCTTCCCACAAAAGGTAAACACTCTGTTTGGACCTTGCAGGAGAGCGCCCATGACAACGACAACCGCCGCGCATCAAGACGAACTTAAAACCCTGGCCCGGCTAAAGGTATCCCCCACCCTTGCCTGGCCTACCGCTGCCATCATGATCGTCTCCCACGGCGCCAATATTCTCAGCTGGGTGATGGTGCTCAGTGGACTCTGGCCCGCCTGGGTAGGGCTGATCATCAACAGCATCGCCGGCTACGCGATGTTCACGCCAGCCCATGAAGCCATCCACCGCTGTGCCGCCCGCAAACCGGAGCACAACGACCTGATCCTCGCCATTGCCACCTTTGTGGCGGTACCCTTCGGTAAGGGCAAGATGTTCCGGCTGATGCACATGCGCCATCACCGCTTTGCCAATGATCCGCAGAAAGACCCGGATCACTGGATGGCCAGCAGCCTGTGGACCATGCCCCTGTGGGGCTTCTGGCCGTTCCTTTATCTGATCAATTTTCTGCGCAACCCTGATGTGCTGCCCAATGTGAAACCCGCGGAGATCTGGCGGGAACTGGCCGTGGCCGGCGTGGCGCTCACCGCCCTGTTTCTGTGGAAGCCCTACGAGGCCATGATGTTGTGGCTGATCCCGTCCTATTTCTCCTTCTACCTGATGTGCCTGGTGTTCATGGTATTGCCCCACTATCCACACACCGGCCGCCAGGACGTGGACCCGAATACCACCGCGCTGATGCGCATGGGCAAGGAGTGGCTGCTGACCCCGGTACTGATGTATCAGAACTATCACCTGATCCATCACCTCTACCCCACCATTCCTTTCTATCGCTACGGCAAGGCCTGGAAGGCCCGTGAGCAATACCACCGCGAGCACTCCGGCAGCATGATCATCCGCCCGTTCCAGCTTGGGCCTGATGACAAACCCGGTAATGCCTGACAGGAGAACCTTAATGACAAAAACCGTTCTGATCACCGGCGGCGCCGGCGGCATTGGCCGGGAGTTCTGCAAGCTGTTCAACGCAGATGACTATCGCATCATTGTGTTCAGCCTGCTGCAGGAGGAACTGGACGCGCTTGGCAACGATCTGAAGGCGCAACGCCCTGATGTGGAATACCATGCCGTTCAGATGGACCTGTCCCAACCCGGTGCCGCCGAAGCGATCATGCAGTGGCTGGACCAGCAACAGCTGGACCTGGACGTGCTGGTCAATAACGTGGGCTTCGGCATGATGGGCGAGCACGTGGAACAGGACAGCCAGACACTGGAGCGCATGCTCACCCTCAACAACATCCTGCTCAGCAAGTTGTGCATGCTGGTGGGCGCGCGCATGAAGGCCCGTGGCGACGGCAAGATCATGAACATCGGCTCCCTGGCCGGCTTCTGCCCCATGCCCTTCTTCGCTGCCTACAGCGCCAGCAAGGCCTTCGTGATCAACCTGAGTGCCTCCCTGCAGGAAGAGCTGAAACCCCATGGCGTGCAGGTCACCTGCTTCTGCCCCAGCACCACCAAAACCGCCTTTCTGGATACCGCCCAAAGCCAACACACCTCTTCCAGCGGCATCAGAGAATTCGTCTCGGCACAAATCGCCACCCCGGAAGCGGTGGCAAACGCTGGCTACCAGGCCCTCAACAAGGGCAAGCGCTACGCCCTGCCCGGCCTCTCCGTGACCCTGCAAAGCATCTGGATTCGCATCATGCCCCTGCGCGCCATGGCGAATTTTGTGTACAAGCAATCGATAAAAGAAATGGAAAGATAATCTACGAAGCCGCTGTAGGAGCGGCGCTTGAGCCGCGAACCTCCCCTTCAAGAGGAGGAATCGCCCAGCGGGCGATCAGGCGATTCAGTTCAAGTCCCGTCTATCCAGAAAGGTCACGAGACGCAGATATCTCTGCAGCCTCGCGACGCTCGGTTCGCGGCTCAAGCGCCGCTCCTACAGCCGCCCCATCCGCGCCTGTCCACTCCCCGCCGAATCCGTTATGTTGGCGGTATCCCACGCAAAAGGAATGCATCATGGCAGGCAGCAATATTGGCAACGACGCTTCACCGGTCAGCAGCACATCGCTGGCGGTGCTTATTGATGCGGACAATACCCCGCCGAAAATCGTCGATGGTCTGTTCGAGGAAATTGCCAAATTCGGCACAGCCAGCGTCAAGCGTATCTACGGCGACTGGACCAAGCCCAATCTGGGCGGCTGGAAAAACGTGCTGCTGAAGCACTCCGTACAACCGATCCAGCAATTCGCCTACACCCAGGGCAAGAACGCCACGGACTGCAGCATGATCATCGATGCCATGGATCTGCTGTATACGAAACAACTGTCCGGGTTCTGCCTGGTATCCAGCGACAGCGATTTCACCCGTCTGGCGGCCAGATTGCGCGAGGAAGGGCAGACCGTTTACGGTTTCGGGGAACGCAAGACTCCGGGGCCCTTTGTGGCTGCCTGTGACAAGTTCATCTATACCGAAGTACTGCGCTCGGACCACACCCCGCAAGACACCACCGGCAAAGCCGATGAGCCTGCTCCCAGCGAACCGGTCAGCAAGGAACCGCCACCGCTGCAGCTGATTGCCAATGTGATTGATGATATTTCCGACGAAGACGACTGGGCCAACCTGGGCACCGTGGGCCAGCACCTGAGCAAGCGCAAACCCGATTTTGATACCCGCCTGTTCGGCCACAAGAAACTCAGCGACATGATCCGCGCCTACCCCAAGTGGTTCCAGATCCAGAAAGGGCAAGGCAAAAGCATTCAGGTAAAAACGCTACGGAAGTGATAGCAGCTCCCTTCACGGAGACACCCACGCTGGCTACACCTACCGTAGGGTGCACTGAGCCTCAGGCGAACTGCACCAGCAAACGCCGAAATGGTGCAGTTCGCTTAGGCTCAGTGCACCCTACGCACTGTGCTCTCTTTGGCTAACGGAAAGCCGCTTCGCGCCTCAAGAGGCGCTCCTACAGCGGCTTCGTCGATAGGCTAGCGCACCAGCCAGAGGCTGAGCTGCGGGATATAGGTAATCATCAGCAAGGCGATGATCAGCACCATCATGAAGGGAAGCGTGGCCGCGAACAGCTCGGTAACTTTCTTCTTGAAACGATAGCTGGCGATGAACAGGTTCATACCCACCGGCGGAGTGATATAGCCGATCTGCATGTTGGCCACGAAGATAATACCCAGGTGCACCGGATCGATGCCGTAGCGCAGTGCCACCGGCAGAATCAGCGGCACCATGATCACCAGCGCCGCAAAGATATCCAGCACCGCCCCCAGCAACAGCAGCAGGATGTTGAGCAGAATCAGGAAGGTGATCTTGCTCTCCACGTGGGTCTGAATCAGGGTAAACAACTTCTCCGGCACTCCGGCGTAAACCAGGTAATCAGTAAAGGCCAGCGCCACCGCCAGAATCAGCAGAATGCCCCCCACCATGATCATGGAGTCACGCATGATGCCGGGCAATCTGCGCAGGGAAATTTCCCGGTACAGGAACACTTCCGCCACCAGCACATAAAGCGCGGTCACTGCTGCCGCTTCACTGATCACCAGAAAGCCGGAGAAGATCCCGCCCAGCACCACCAGCGGCAGCGGTAGCTCCCAGCGAGCTTCCCAGAGCGCATCCACCAGTTCACGGAAATCGAAACTCTGACGTGGCACCTCGGTGCCGCGCGTCGCCCACACACAATAGCCGTACATCAGCACGACCATCAGCAGCGCCGGTACCAGACCGGCCAGATACAAATCGACGATTTCCACCGACGGCATGTCCAGCTGCTGTGACATCTGCTGGGCAATAATGCCGTAGATCAGCAGCGGCACGGAGGGCACCAGCAGCAGCCCCAGGCTACCGGATGACGTCACCAGACCCAGGCTGAATTTTTCCGGATAATTGCCTTTTACCAGCGCCGGCAACAACAACGCGCCCAGCGCCACAATGGTGACACCGGAACCACCGGTAAGAGCCGTAAAGAACGCACAGGCAATCAGCGACACAAAGGCCATGCCGCCAGGCATCCAGCCAAAGGCCGCCTGGCTGAGGCGCAGCATGCGGTCGGCAGTTTTCGATTCGCTGAGCAGGAAACCGGCAAAGGTAAATAGCGGCAGCGCCATCAGCACCACGGAATTGCTGAGCTGATAAATGTCGATATGCAGCACCGACATTTCGATGCCCAGGGTATAAAAGCCCAGTGCCGCGGCGCCGAGAATAATCGCAAACAGCGGCGCGCCCATCAGCGCCAGCAACACCAGCAGGACAATGGCAATGGGTATCATGGCACCGGCTCCTGCATCTTCGGCCTTTTACCCAGCAGGCCCAGCACGAACAACACCACGTAACGCACTGCCATCACCGAGAAACCCACCGGAATAATGCTCTGCAGCACCCAGCTCGGCACCTTGGAAAAAGCAGTGCCGGCGTATTCATATTCCTCGATGACGAAGCCCACGCTGTACCAGGCGACCAGCACACAGATAAAGGCGGTGAACAAGTCCACAACGGTGGTCAGGAAAGGGTGGTATTTTTCCGGCAGCAGTGACGAGGCCACATCGATACGGATATGTTCATCATTGCGCGAAGCGATCATGGCGCCGAGCAGGCCTATCCACAGCACCGCGTTCTGCAGCAGCGGCTCGATCCATACCAGGCTGGTGCCGAAGAAGTTACGCAGTACGATCTGCGCCACCGCCAGCAGCACCATAAACAAAAGGACGGCCACGATCAGGCCGTCCTCGATTTGGTGAAGGGTACGGTGGAGCCTGTGTAACAAGGCTGCCATCACTGCCCTTCGCGCTGCTGGGCCAGAATGGCGTTAAGCCGGTCCAGCATCTCCTGGGAGATTTCGCCCTCTTCCACCAGCTCTGCGGTGGCCCGCTTGGCATAGTCGCGCCATTCGGCCAGCTGCTCCGGGGAGGGCCCAACCACTTCCAGGCCCTGCTGTTTCACCGCCTGGAAGGCACTCAGGTTTTCCTGGCGGCTTTCCGTATCCAGCTTGGCAAAGGTGCTTTCCAGCACCTGACGCACTACCTGCTGATCCTCGGCGCTGAGTCGCTTGAAGAATTTCTCATGGATACCCAGGGTGCCGAAGGTATACAGCAGCGGCATATCGGTGAGGTAGTTCACCCGCGAGTACCACTGCAGCGTCAGGGCCGCCACCGGCGGAGCCGCAAAGGCATTCACCGCCCCGGTCTGCAGGGAGGTCAGCACCGAGCCGATATTGAGCAGGATGGGCGACAACTCAAATGCCTTGGCCGCCTTGGCGGAGCCTTCATCATTGGCCGGCAGCCACAGCTTCTGGTTGCGCAGATCGGTGATGCTTTTCACCGGGTTTTCTGACATCACGTAGGCGAAGCCACCATCAATCAGACCAAAGCTGACCCAGCCGCCTTCTTCCAGGCCCTGCTGAATCACCGGATCCAGCTCGGCGCGCACCGCATCCACTTCGTCATAATTGTTGAACGCCAGCGGCACGTTGAGAATCTGGCTGTCCTTGTAAGCAGAGGCAAAAGCGCCGCCCTGGGCCACCTGACCGTGGAGCTGACCGATGCGGATCTTGCGCTGTACCGCCCGGTCATCGCCCATCACCCCGCCGGGGTACACTTTCAGCTTCACCCGACCTTCAGTCTTTTCGGCGATCTCCTTACCCGCCTCTTTCAGGCCGGTGACGATGGTGGTGCCGTCCGGGTACAGGGTAGAAATTTTCAGGGTGTTGGCGGCCGAAGCCCAGACCGGCAACAGTGCGACCAGAATCGTGGCAAGACGCAGCATAAGAACTCCTAGAAATAATCGTCAGCGTCGGCGAGCAGGGCTTCGGCCTGCTCCTGCGCATAGGTATTCTGCAGGGTCAGACCGTGCACCTGCGGATCAGCGGTAAGGACATCTTCCAGCAGGCTATCATGCAGTTCACGGTCAAACACCAAACGGGCATATTTTTCCGCAAACAGCACCGGCGCCAACAGGTTCTTGCCCTCTGACAGGGTTATGGCCTGCTCGAAATGGGCCTTCGCCTGATCCGGCTTACCGCCCAGGGACGCGGGCAGGATGCTGCTCAGCACGCCCAGGTACATGTGCGCCTGGCCATACTGATAACCTTCATCCAGAACCACCACACGCTCCATGGTAGCTTCCACGCGGCCCAGTTCGGCCACCGCATTCCAGTCGCTGGTGTTCTGCTGAATATAACCGGCCCAGGCGCTGCCCAGGGTGAACAGCATGGGCACATCGCCCTCGTCCGCATCTTCCAGCAGTTCCTCGAACTCGGGAACCGACAGGTCACGCAGATTGCAGTAATCGCTATCGTGGGCACAGGCGGAGCGGAAGGCATAGCCCAGGGCCTTGTCGCTGAGCTTGCGGGCCCGTTTCGGGTCTTCCACAAACAGTCCCGCGTAGGCGCCGTATAGATCCGCCCCGCTGGCCAGCATGGAAGCGCTGTCAGGCCAGTTTTCGATCAGGCCGTCCACCATCAACAGATAGGTGGGCAGGCCCTCAGCCACCAGCTCAAGGTCATTGTTGTTGAGTACGCCATAGGGCAGGTTGTCGTCGATGCTGGCCAGGGAACAGCCCTGCAAGGAAACGACCGCTGCAACGAGGAGAGAGGGGACAAACCCGGGTAGGAAGCGCCACTGCATAGGTCGCCGGTATCCTTTCATTATTGTGACCATTTGTTTGGGAGTCTTTATAGCAGTACGACCGGGCTAACTCAAACGGCCCCGGCCCCCTGTGCCCGGCGCCAGAGCCCGAAACCGGCCCCCAGCAGACAGCCGCTGACCAGCCCCGCCAGATGCGCAGCGTTGGCCACTACACTGGACAGCCCCACAAAGCAGATCACCATCCAGGCCAGCATGAAGATGACAATCTCTCGGCGCAGGGGGTAACCGGATTGGGGATTCACCTTGCCATAGATCCACAGGTAACCAAGCAGCCCGTAGACCACCCCGGACAGACCACCGAACATGGGCCCGGTATGGAAGAACTGGGCCACATTGGCGGTAATACCGGTGACCAGAGTGACCAGCACCAACTGCCCGCTGGACTGGAACCGCTCGATCAGGCGACCCAGGTCCGACCACCAGAGCAGGTTGAACAGCAGGTGCAGCAGGGAAAAGTGTAGCAGCATGGGGGTCACAAGCCGCCAGGGCTGGCTGGCCAGCCCGTCCAGTGCTGCCGGGAACAGCAGCGCCCGGTAGACGCCATCGCCCATCAGATACGGCGTCAGATACACCAGCACGCTGACAATCAACACGATGCGGGTCACCCAGCCGAGGCTGGCGAACCATCCCCCGGACATCAGTGGCTGGGGCCGCCCGGTGAGGGGCTCCACCGGCTGGCGACCCTGCTGGTGTTTGAGATCGGTGATCAGCTCTTCCAGCAGGGCCTTGGCATGGTTGTACTGCGCCGGGTCCTGCAGATCGATGATCTGTTCATTGCCCTCCTCCCGGCGTGCCACCGCAAAGCCATTGCGCTTGAGGGTATGCTCAAACAGTTCGGCCAGTTCCGGTTGCGGGGTGCGGATCAGTTCCATGTGAGTGTCGTGTCCTGGATAAAATTATCATTCAGCGAGATCGCCAAGGGGTCAGCCGCAAGGCGCGTTTTTGAAGGCATAGTGGGCCTACGTCGAGAAAACGCAACACCGCGGATGGCCCCTTGGCGACTCGCCCGGAGGGAGCCCCTCAATGCGTCCTCAGCCGTGTTGCCGTTTTTGAAAAGAGGCCCACTCTTCCCTGCAAACGGCGCCTTGCCGAGAACACATTGAGGGGCTCTGATTGATGATTTTATCCAGGACACGACACTACTCCTCCAGGGCGTTATTGCGTTGTACCGGCGTCAGTTCGGCCAGGTTTTCCACCTGCTGCCAGAAACAGCCCCAATCTCGCCGGCATTGTTCCAGCAGGCGGGCAAAGGCCGGCACATGATCATTGTAGTCACTGACACCGTTTAACTGAGCATTGTTCAACGGCCCGTCAAAGAAGCCCCGGTAACCGGCCAGGGCCGGCAGGGTTTGTTGCTCCCGGGCGAAGCGCTCCCGAGCCTGCTGCTGGATGCGGGCTTTTTCCCGGGCCAGCAGCGCCTCATCCTGCTCAGCGGCATAGAGCTGTTTCAGGGCCTCACGGGTATCGGTGACGATGGCCATAAAGGCCTGTCGGACCTGCTCACGGCGCTGCCAGAAATCCGTCGGCAACGGCTCGCCACTGGCGGCAAAGAAATCCTCCGCGCCTTCGCGACCCACCAGGGTGGCCAGGGATTCATTGAAGCGGGTGTCATTCTTGATATACAGACGCCGGTGAGCCAGCTCGTGGATCAACAGTTCCGCCAGTGCCGGCTCGGAGCGTTGCAGCATGGGCGTAGTCAGCGGATCGGCAAACCAGCCAAGAGTAGAATAGGCAATGGCGCCGCCCACATAGGTATCCAGGCCCTGCTCAGCCAATTTGGCGGCAGCCTTTTCCGCCGCCGGTCGCTGAAAATACCCCCGGTAGCTGACGCAGCCTATCAGTGGGTAACACCAGGTTTTCGGGGTGAGTGACCAGGCCGGGGCCGCCAGCACATTCCACACCACTGCGTCCTGCTCCAGCGCCACATACTGGTGATAGACATCCTCGGCAGGCAGCGCCAGTGCGTCACCGGCAAAGCGGACGACCTGCTGGCTGAACTGCAGGGAATCGGCAATCTGCGGCGGTATCTGCGGGTCCGCCAGCACCGCCTCCAGCGGTTCACGCTGCCCCATCAGCGACAGGTGGCCCTTGGCAGCCTGGCTGTAGTAGCCCAACTGGCAGCCGGCAAGCAGCGTCATGCCTGCCAGCGTGACAACCCGCAATAACATCATGATCAGGGATCAGGCCCGCGACATGAATTTACGCTCGGCGGTGTTCACCCGCACCTTTTCGCCTTCCACGATATATTCCGGCACCTGCACCACCAGCCCGGTATTCAGGGTGGCCGGCTTGGTGCGTGCGGAGGCAGAGGCGGCTTTCATGGCCGGGGCGGTTTCGGTGACTTCCAGCACCACGGATGCAGGCAGCTCCAGGCCGATCACGGCATCGTCCACCCGCAACGCCAGCAACCCTTCGGTGTCCTCAGTGATAAAGGCCAGCTCGTCAGCAATGTCATCGGCCTTGAGCAGGTACTGGGAGAAATCCTCGTTATCCATGAAGATGTAATCGTCACCATCCAGGTAAGAGAACTGCACCGGCCGGCGCAGCAACTCCACCGTGGTCACGTCGTCATCCCCCTTGTAACGCTCCTCGAACTTGGGCCCACCCCCTACCGCACTGGCCTTCACCCGATACAGCGTCGCCGCCCCCCGGGCCGAGGGGGACTGCACCTCGATCTGACGGATCGCGTAAAGGGTACCGTTGGCTTCGATAACATCGGATTTTTTCAGATCGCTGGCGCGGGTCATGGGTAACTGGTCCTTTTCGAGAAAGGCCTATGCTACTCGACACTGGTACGGGCAAGCTAGAATCGGGTTAATTGAGAATGGATAATTGATAGCTCGCGCGCGAGGTTTGTCTGTTCTTCAATGCAAGAGGCCGCGACTGAACTCTGGCGCGACCTCTTGCATTTAATCACTCCCATGCGCTGTTCGCGCCGTTATCAATTATCCATTCTCAATTATCAATTGTTTCCTGATTCCTTCCCACGCGCCCTCACACAGCGCCTTCCGATCCGTGCCCTGTGCCGATACCGGTTCGCAGAAATGCAGGCGCACGCGGATGCGGTTGCGCAGTAGCATGGCCCACAGGTGGTGGTGGAATTCGTCGTCGCCGATAAAGGCCATGGCGGCATCCGGGGCGCCTCTGTCGTCCAGGTAGCGCACCGCCAGGGGTTGTACTGGCACATTGGCCATCAGCGGCGCATCGAACAGCTGCGGAAAGAAACGGCGCAGGCCGGTGCCGTCGGTGGTGGTGCCCTCCGGGAACACCAGCACCGTGTGACCCTGCTTCAGCCGATCACCAATTTCCCGGGCCTTGCGACTGGACTCGCCGCTGCCTCGCTTGATGAACAGGGTACCCATGGCCCGGGCCAGTGTGCCGATTAACGGCCAATCACCCACTTCCGCCTTGGACAGGAAATACAGGTGGCGTTGGCTGGCAATCAATGGAATATCCAGCCAGGACACATGGTTGCTGACCAGAAACACCGGGGCGTCGACCGCATTGCCCGTGACCGTCAGCTCCACCCCGAGGATACGCAGAAAGTGCCGGCACCAGCGCTGCTTGGCCGCCAGCACCTCGGGCCGATACGGTGACCAGAACGCCCCCAGCAGAAATGCCAGCACAAAGCCCCACAGCAGATAGAGCACGATGCGGGCAACCCTCAATATCCGGCGCAATTGCGGCCAGAGGCCGCTTTGCATATCAGGACTGACGCTGACGCTATCGTTCATTTCACTCATAGTTCAGAGCCTGGGCCGAATCGTATAAGCCCCGTAGGAGCGGCGCTCTCTGTGCCCTGCTGGTATGAGCCGCGAACGTGCTTGCGACAAACCTTCCACCTTCGCGGCTCAAGCGCCGCTCCTACGAGCCACCCACCGTTCCCCGTTCCTAAACCGCCTGGGCCGGCTGCAGGAAGTGCTGCACATAGCGGGCCGGCAGGTCATCCACCGCCATCAGCACGAAGAAATCCAGGCAGTTGAAATCCGGGTCCCAGCAGGGCTCGCCACACACCCGGGCCCCCATGCGCAGGTAGGCCTTGAGTAGCGGCGGCATTTTCACGTTTTCGTCAGTGGCCTGGCCCGGCAGGCGCTCCAGGCGCAGGTGCGGCTGAACCCGCAATGCCGGCTCGCTCAGGTGACGCTGGTTGATGCGCTGCTGAATGGCGGCCACGTTGTAGCCCTCACTCAGGGCAATGCTGGCGCAGCCCAGCAGGTAGCGCACATCGTTTTCGAGCATGTACTGTGCCAGCCGCGCCCACAGCACCGTGATCACGGCACCGCCGCGGTGGGCGGGATGGATACAGGTACGGCCGATCTCTGCCACGCGACCATCCAGATGGCGCAGCATGGACAGATCAAATTCGCCGCTGGAGTAGAAACCGCCGGTACGATGCAGACGTTCGCCGGGCAGCACACGGGTGTAACCGACAATCTCGCCACTGTGGTTATCGCGCACCACCAGGTGCAGACAGTGTTTATCAAAGCGGTCCCGGTCCAGCCCGAAGGGAGCGCTGAAGCTGGCGCCATATTCCTGGGAAAAGATACGGTAGCGCAGACGCTGGACCTTGATGATTTCCCGCCGGGAACGGGTGAAGTAGGCACTGAACCGTCCGGCATTTTCCGCATCCGCCGTCATGTCCCGGGGGAAACGGAGAATATCGGCAGTGGCCGTAAACGGCTTGGCCAGGGCCCCTCTTAGGTGGGGGCTAAGGGCTTTGATCTTTCCTGCGGCTTGCGCAAGCATAGTGTACTCCACTGGCAGTTTCGGGCAGTTTCGCCAGTGGACGTGGCACAGTAGTGACGCTTGAGTGACAGTTGTGCGACAAGGGGTAAAAGCAGTTAATAGTTAATAGTTGCGCGGAAGTGGCGCTGTGGTTGCTGAAACGCAAGAAGCCGCGAGCAAAAGTGAGGAGTGAAATTCCGAATTGAATATAGAGAGGCGATTGCGCAGCAATGCAGGTAGCACGTCGCCACCGCCCAACACTCCGGCCGTTTGTGAAAAGGAGAGGCCCTATGGACAAGCCTGTCACTGTTTCCCGGCAGCCCTACCCTCTGCCGGTCAAGAAAGGGGAAAAGGTGTTCTGGTGTGCCTGCGGCCGCAGCAAAAACCAGCCTTACTGTGATGGCAGCCACAAAGGCACCGACATCACCCCGGTGGCCTACACCGCCCCACGGGACAAGATCGTGTTCTTCTGCGGCTGCAAACACAGCGCCAAGGCACCACTCTGTGATGGCACCCATGTGCAAGTGAAAGAGGGAAAGCTCCTACGGCGGCTTCGTGGCCAGGCGTTTAGCCGGTGTTGCGCAGCCCCGCCGCAATACCCGCGATGGTCACCATCAAGGCACTCTCCAGGACTTTATCGCCATCCTGCTGGCGCAGGCGCGCCATCAGCTCCGCCTGGAGAAGGTGCAGGGGATCCGTGTAAGGGTCGCGGACCCGGATGGACCAGCGCATCACCGGATTGTTATCCAGCAGGTCTTCACGTCCGGTGAGGGCAGACAAGGCATTCACGGTGCCGGTGAGCCGCTCGCGTAACACTTCACCCAACCGGGCCAGATCAACGTCATCCCCGGCCAGCCGTTGCTCGTACCAGGCCGCCACGCGCAGGTCCGCCTTGGCTAACACCATCTCGAGCATATCCACCACGCCCTGAAAGAACGGCCACTCGCCCACCATTTCCTGCACGGTGCCGTTTTGCGCCGGGTCCGCCTGGGCAGCCTCCAGTGCAGCGCCAGTACCCAGCCAGGCGGGAAGCATCAGACGAATCTGGGTCCAGGCGAACACCCAGGGGATGGCCCGCAGGGAGCTGATGCCCGCATCCTGCTTGCGGCGGGCCGGGCGACTGCCCAGGGACAGCCGGGACAGCTCGGTTTCCGGAGTCACCGTACGCAGGTAGCGCACCAGTTCCGGTTCTTCCTGGACCACGCTGCGATACCCGGCTACGGATACATCCGTCAGGGTCTGCATCTGTTCGCGCCATTGTGGTTTGGCGGCCCGAGGTGGCAACAGGGTGGCTTCCAGGGTGGCGGCCACATATTGCGCCAGGTTGAACACGGCCACCGCCGGGCGGCCGTACTTGAAGCGGATCACCTCGCCCTGTTCAGTGACGCGAATGCGCCCGGCCACAGAGCCCGGCGGCTGGGACAGCAGCGCCATGCGGGTGGGCGAGCCACCCCGGGAGATGGAACCACCGCGGCCATGGAACAGAGTCAGCGGAATGTCATGTTCGGCAAACAGGGCGGTGAGCTTTTCCTGGGACCGATACTGGGCCCAGGCGGCGCCGAGAAAACCGGCATCCTTGGCGGAGTCGGAATAGCCGATCATCACTTCCTGGCCCCCGGCCACCCGCTGCCGGTAAAACGGCACCGCCAGCAGGGCCGACATGGTGTCCTCGGCATTGTCCAGGTCATCCAGGGTTTCAAACAACGGCACCACACGCATGGGCTCGCTGACGCCGGCGAGCTTCTGCAGCAGCATCACTGCCAGCACATCCGAGGGGGCACGGGCCATGGAGATCACATAGGCGCCCAGCCCTTCACTGCCCTGCTCGGCAATCACTCGGCAGGTGGCCAGCACTTCTGCCACCTCGTCGCTGCATGCCTCACTGGCGTGGAAGCTGTCATCAATCAGTGGACGGCGAGCCTGGAGCTCCTCCACCAGAAACGCCTGCTTGCGCTCCTCCGGCCAGTCCGCATAGCTGCCCAATTCCAGATAACGGGTGACCGCATCCACGGCATCGCGATGGCGAGTGGATTCCTGGCGGATATCCAGCCGCAACAGGGTAATGCCGAAGCAATTGAGCCGGCGCAGGGTGTTTTTCAGGTCGCCATCGGCGATATCCCCCAGGCCGACGTCACGCAGGGAGCGGTCGATCAGTTGCAGGGGCGCGAGCAGCTCTTCGCGCCGCAGGAAACCCTCGCCTTCCGGCACCGGCAGGTTTTCTACCTGGGCTTCCATCTGCCGTCGGGTAAGCTTCAGCCTCTGGCGCACCTGGCGGAGAATCACCCGGTAGGGCTCATGGCTGGGGCCCGTTTCCGCCAGCAATTCCTCACTGGCCGCTTCCATGGACAGATCCGCCAGCAGGTTTTCCATGTCACGCAGGTACAGGTCCGCGGCCATCCAGCGGGCCAGCAGCAACACTTCCCGGGTCACCGGCGCGGTCACATTGGGGTTGCCGTCCCGGTCGCCGCCCATCCAGGAGGCCAGCTTCACCGGCGCCCAGTCCGCCGGCGGCTGGGGCAGGCCCTGCTCGGCCAGCTCCCGCTCCAGTTGCCGCACCATTTCCGGTACCGCCTGCCACAGGGACTGCTCGATGGTGGCGAAACCCCACTTGGCTTCGTCTACCGGGGTGGGCCGTTCGCGGCGAATCTCATCGGTGCTCCACGCGGCCAGGATCAGGCGGTAGAGCTTCTCGCGACGAAAGGCCAGTTCGTCATCGGTCAGATCCGGCCGGTCCAGTTCGCCGAGCAGGTCCGCCATCTGGTCGTATTTGCGGATCAGGGTGCGGCGGGTCACTTCGGTGGGGTGGGCAGTGAGCACCAGCTCTACGGACAGGTCTTGCAGAGTGCCGTCGATCACGTCAGCGCTGATCTGCTCCTCCTGCAGGCGCTGCAGCACATTGGCGATACCCTGATCACCACCGGGATCTCCGGGGTAACGCTGATGCTGACGGTGCAGACGTTCACGGTGATGCTGCTCGGCAATGTTGCTCAAATTGAGAAACTGGCTGAAGGCCCGCGCCACTTCCAGCAGAGTGGCGTCATCCAGAGGTGAGAGCAGATCACGCAGGGAAGACAATGCGGTTCCCTGCTCGCCGCGGGTAGCCACCGAGGCTTTGCGGATGGTTTCGATGGTCTGGTAGAGATCATCACCGGCCTGCTGTCGCAGGCACTGGCCCAGCAAGTCCCCCAGTAAACGCACATCATCTCTCAGGGGCGTATTGACACTGTTATCCACTGTGGCTCCTTCATAACTGCCGAACGGTATCGCCTTTTATGCCTGAGCCCATTCGCGTTGGCCATGACAAACGCAAAAAAACGCATTTTTAACAAGATTAGCGTGCATCACATCTTTATTCCCGGAGGGCCCTGACGCAACATAGGCGGCCAAGGAGCCTCTGAATAACCCCTTGTGTTCCCAGCGCGGCCTGAAGGGCACGCAGAGGGCTATTCAGAGGCTCCAATAAGTCACCGGGGATCGATGAATCATGACGACTTCCAGCCGTATCACCTCGGATCAGGGTGTGGTGATCATGCAGTACCTGGCCCGGGCCCTGTTCGCCGCCCTGGCCGTGATCTATTTCCATCATGCAGACAGTTTCTTCTTTGCTCTGCCCAAAGCGACACCCTGGCTGTTGTTTGCCGCCTATGCGGGGCTGCAGTTGTTGCTGCTGTTCTGGCGCCCGGCCAATGGCGATGCGTTTGCTTCCGGCCTGGATCTGCTGACCCTGGGTATCGTGCTGCTACTGGACCCGGGCAACCCGCCGCCCACCATGGCGCTGTTGTTTATCGCCGTGCTCAGCAACGGCTTGCTCCACGGCATCAAACGCTTTCTGATCATGCTGGCTGGCGCGGAAATCGTGCTGGCCTTTGTGCTGCCGATCCGGCTGAGCTATGTGACCACGCCCTCCGCCTCGGCGAGCCTGTTTCTGGTCATCGCCCTGAGCGCCTGCATGCTCTATTTCGGGTTGATGATCTGGCGTAACCAGACCCTGGCACGGGCTGCCCTGGAAGCCACCTGGCGAGACCCGGATACGGATTTCATCAGCCGCGAGGCACTGATCAGCACCGCCGGCTGGCTGGTGCCACTGCACGACCGGATTTCCTCGCCCATGACCCTGGCGCTGGTGCATCACGATGAGTTACCCCAGCTGGCCAACCGGGTGGCCCACCGTATCCGCCGCAGCGATGTGGCGGCGCGCTATGACGAGCAGCATCTGGCCCTGCTGCTGCCCTGCACCGCCACCGCTGCCGCCGAGCAGCTGCTCAATGACCTGCGCGACCGCCACCCCGGCGTGCGCGCCGCTATCATGACACTGACCGATGGTGATGCCGCTCTGGAACAGGCGCTTGCCCACCTGCAAAACTCCATGGCACGAACCCGGGACGATAACGATCACTGGCTGGCCCACGCCCCGCCCATGCACTGAGAGTCAGCCCCGAATAGGTGAATTCGGGTCAGATACATAAGCTCACACTGTCTTGCCGTGAGAGCCGATAGAATAATAGAAAACGTGCAAGGCAGCCGTCATGTTCCGTCGTATCGCTCTGCTGGCAGGGCTCGCCACACTCCCCTTATCCAGCACCCTCGCAGACATCGCCACCTCCCGCATTGTGGGTGGCGAACCGGCACCGGTTGATCGCTGGCCGTGGATGGCCCAGCTGGCCGTGGATGACCCCAGCGTGAGCGGTTATTTGCTTTGTGGTGCAAGCCACCTCAGCCCAGAGTGGCTCGTGACTGCCGCCCACTGCATGGAATACCGGGATGGATCACCCGCAGAAGCAAATCGCACCTTCGTCTTTATCGGCGACGCGGACCGCAACGACCTAGACCGCAATAACATTCCGCAAAGTGGCATCCCCGTCAGGCAAATACTCTTGCACCGCCAGTACCAGAACCTGAATAGGGATCTGGCGCTGTTACGAATTGATCCACGCAGCAATACTCTCTGGCCCAGCATCATCAGCAACGACGGCTTTAACGCGTTGGAACAGCGAACAACGGCTGCTCTGGATGAGTCTGTCACCGCCCTGGGCTGGGGTAATACCGGTAATGGCAACCTCAGCAATGTGTTGCGTGAAGTGCAGCTGGACTACATCCCCCAGCAACGCTGTCGGCAGTTATCCAGCCTTACCATCACCAACTTTGCGGTGTGCGCTGCGGAGCTGAACCCGGTCAACGGTGTCCAGCAAGACTCCTGCTTTGGGGATAGCGGCGGCCCCCTTTTCCTGGACCGGGACCGACAACCCTGGCTGGTCGGCCTGACCAGCTTCGGCCTGCGCAACTGCGCCACCGGGGCTCCATCCGGCTATACGCATCTGTCTGCGGAAACTCGGGAACTGGAGGTATTGACCGCTTCCGGCGGTATTCCTCTGGTCGACCTACTCCCCCAATGGCCTACACCCCCACCGCAGTATTACTACCAGCCCCCGGGCGGCAGCCAAACGCTGAGCCTGGCCCTGAAAAACGACAGCAAGGAAAACACCGTCACCAATCCGATTCTGACCTTTAGTCTCACTGGCAACACCTTCGCCAGCGGCCGCTGGTCCGGGTGTAGCGGTCTGCTTTCCGGCAACCGCTGTCGGCCCGCTGGCAGCCTCGCAGCCAGCGGCAGTGTTCTCCAGGATCTGGTGATTGATGGCAATGGCGGCGCCGATCAGGTGGTCACTGTAGCCATCTCCGCCACCGCCAACCAGGATGATTACCGACGCCGCAATAACCGCATTGCGCAGAAAGTAGTGTTCTCCGACCAGCCGGATCTGACTCTGTCCGCCGTCCAGAAGAGCGGCAACACCAGTGAAGCCAGGGTAGCGGTAACGCTCAGCAATCGATCCACGATCAATGACGCTACCAATGGGGAAATCCGTTTTTCCCTGCCACTCAATACCACCCTGGCAAACGCCGACGAACTGGGCTGTACCCTGTCCAATCCGCTACGCTGCCCGGTGGGCAATGTGCCTGCCACCACCAGCCAGACGTTGAATCTCACTTTCGCCTCGGATACCGGGGCAAACCAAGCTATTACCTTTACCAGTTTCTCCAGTAATGGCGATCTGCCAAACGATAACAACGATAACGCCATGCTGACCCTGCGCTATCCCTCCCCGCCCCCTGTCGGAGGAGGCAGCAGCGGAGGCGGTGGAGCACCCACCATCGTCACCCTGCTGGCCGGATTACTGCTGGTATTGCGCGGCTTTCCCGCAAAAGCACAGCTCCGCTAGCCCCTCTTTATCCCGTTGGAGCTTTGCTCGCAAAGCGAAGGCCCTTCGCCTTGTGAACAAGGCTCCAACGGGGTCTGGTGCTAGTCGCTAACGACGAAACTGCGGCAGCGACGCCAGAATATCCAGGGCGTGGCGACGCTTTTCCGGGTCGTAAAGATCGACAGTCACCATCAATTCATCAATTTCCACGCTATCGAGCAACTGATCCAGTTGCCCCTGGACAGTGTTGGCGGTCCCTAGCAACTGCAGGGCAAGAAACCCTCTGACTCCAGCCTCTTCTTCCGGATTCCAGTACCCGTCCATACTTTCCACCGGCGGGCGCATCCACAGCGGCTGGCCCCGGAACAGGGACAGAATCCGCCGATAGCTGGTGGTGGTGAGAAAGCGGGCTTCCTCATCGGTATCCGCTGCCACCGCCGGTACCGCCAGCATGGCGTAGGGCTTGTCCAGCTTAGCCGACGGCTGAAACTGCTCCCGGTAGAGACGCAGCGCTTCGCGATACAGACGCGGCGCAAAATGCCCGGCAAAGGCATAGGGCAACCCCTGCTGGGCCGCCAGCTGCGCACTGTACAGGCTGGAGCCCAGCAACCAGATCGGCACGTTTGTGTCGGCGCCGGGTATGGCGTTGACCGGGCGGGAACGATCCAGTGGACCCAGCAACCGCTGTAGCTCGGCTACGTCATGGGGGAACTGCTCTGCGCCCAGGCCTTCGCGGCGCAGGGCGCGGCTGGTCATCGGGTCGGTGCCCGGGGCCCGGCCCAGCCCCAGATCAATGCGACCGGGATGCAGGATCTCCAGAGTGCCGAACTGCTCGGCGATCACCAGTGGCGGATGGTTCGGCAACATCACCCCACCTGAGCCGACCCGGATGGTCTCCGTGGCATTGGCGATGTGACCAATCAGCACCGACGTGGCGGCACTGCTGATGCCCTCCATGTTGTGATGCTCGGCCAGCCAGAACCGGCTGAAGCCGAGGGACTCCGCATGGCGGGCATAGGCCACGCTGTTGGCCAGGGTCTGGCCGATGGTGTCGCCTTCACGGACCGAGGCCAGTTCCAGCAGGGAAAACGGCAGGGATGTCGTCACAGAATGCTCCTTGATGACAGCCAATAAATTTGAGCCGGCATTCACGTTAACACGTCTCCCGTCGCACTCTAACCAGGCTCAAGATGCCCTTGCTTTGTAGACCAAGCCCCCACCCTGTATTGTCCAGTCTGCTTACCCTCTAGCGGCTTAAGGCCACCAAAGCCGCACTCATCATTTTCGACAATGATTCTCTATCTCAAACAAACTCTCTTAACGGCTATCGAAACCGTACACTTCTATCCAATCCCTCTTTATAGTCATCGGATAGTAGATACGGCCAAGCACAATTTCATGGAATTTAGTTCACAAAAATTACTTTATATATTGCATGTAAGCCTTCTCCTACATAAAAAACTCAGCATCGAAACTATAATCTCCTGCCGTGAAATTTCGAAAATATAATTCTCACCTTTTATGCAGAGACCAATCATGCCCCAAAACCAACTTTTTTTTAAAGCATTAGCGTTATTAGCTGCTGCCCTTAGCATAGTTCCATCTACTTCTTTTTCTGCACTGGAACCCCTTGGTCCTGAAAATTTGGTTAACACCACTTCTTCGGGATACGAAGCAACGCCTCACATTGTTTCTGATCAAAACAATAATCGTCTTATCGTTTGGACATCAGAAGATCGTACAAAAAGTGACGGCCCCGCCATTCTTGGCCAGTTTTACAACCAGTATCGAGAAGCCGTTGGGCCAGAAATGACCCTGGTACCATCAACGAGCAATATCGCCAGAATACCCAGAGCCAATGACTATCCACATTTCGCTGTAACCATGTGGAAAGATGGTAGTTTTGCTCTCGCTTGGTCAGAAACCTCAACCCCTGATGATGAGACAGATAACGACTATGATCTAACTATTCAATTTTTTAACCCGGATGGCTCACCGTCCGCTCCAGCACTAAGCGTTTCTGACACAACCGACAAAGAGGCTCTTCCAGCATTATCAAGCAATGCCAACAGCCTTGTTATCGCCTGGCAAACATTCCCGAACAGAAAGACAAAAGAAAAACAGAACAATGCTATAAAATTCAAACGCTATAATAAAAATGGTTCACTAATTGGTAACACCGTAACAAACCTTCGGCTAGATAGTTCCAGCAATATAGGAAGAAAACCTTCCGTCTCACTCGACAATGACAACAACGTATTGATTGCCTGGGCCAGCGGGGATAACTCCATAGCCTCGCAAGAAGACCCACGCCCCAAGCCAGAATACTCCATCAGTGGTGCACTTTTCTCCCAAAACAATTCCCCAATAGGGAATCCATTATCTCTTGGTGAATTCGAAGACTATCCCAGCAATATATTTGTTGCGGATTTTGACGACACCTCATTCCTTGCTTTCTGGGACACTGGAAAAGAAGGAAGTGAATCACCCCAAGGTCGAATTATTGGAAAGAACGGCACACTCGGAAAACTCTTCACCAACAGCACATCAAGTAGTGATATTGTTTCCGGCATAACTCAAGGAAACAAAGGCAACGCCTTCATTGCCTGGAGCAGAAGCAATAACGGCGGACTTGAAAAATCTCTTTATATTCAAGAGCTAACTGCCAATGGCGAAATGGGCAGCCCTACGAAAGCAACCAGCTTCACAAACACGGAGGAAAACCATGTATCCCTACATATGGACAGAAATGGCATACTGGTGGCCGCATGGGAAAGCTGGATTGAAAACGATGAAGATGCTCCGGATATTTACGCCAGAAGTTTCGAAACAAAAGAAGACCGTCAATCAACGAATAAAGAAGACAGTGGAAGTAGTAGCGGAGGTAGTAGCGGAGGCAGCCTACCCCACTTCATATTGTTGATGCTCTTGTCTGTAGGCTTAGTGCGAAAATATCATTAAATATTAAGCCCCATCAATCCTGATGGGGCTAATTTTTAAACCTTACCATCTCACTTGGCTTTGTCCTGCCACCCATTTTCTGCCAGTTTCTTGTGCATAGTCACGGAGCTGGACCCAGGCACCTACCGCAACAGGATGACGCCGTTTTCTGGGTCTCATATGCGAAAGCCAAACTTTTTCATCTATCCCCAAGCGATCCAGTATTTTCAACGCTTGTTCGGGTATTGACCCTCGCTTATCGTCTCTCACCGCCCTACCCGTACAGTCAAAAATCTCCAGATAGTCCATCTGCCGGGAACCGACAAAGCGTGTGATCATCGTCTGCATAGACTGTCTCCGCGCCTATCATCGGAAGAAGAACTGGTTGCTTAGCGCACTGACTCCCTGCCAGCTTTCTGGCACGTTGCTAGACTGAGATGTAATCGGACTGCTCTGGTGTTCTCGCCAATTAGCTCGTACAGGATTAAGATCCACATAGGCCATGCATTGCAGCAGAGCCTTTTCATCCAGAAGCGCCTGACACTTGTGGCGACTTTTCCAAAAGCGACCTTTGCAGCAATCCTCCTCGTTGGCTCGCCTGGCAAGATACTCATTCAGGCATTTCATAAACCAACCCAGGTCATGAAGCCGCTCACGGAGAACCAAAGGAACCAAAGGGGGTCCGGAACCAAAGGGGGTCAGGTCTCCCATTTCCCACAAAGGCTATCCGAGATATCTCCAGGCAATAATGAACATTGGCTGATATTCCTTATCCTGGCTAGACCGCACTATCACCTAAAAACCTTGGGAGATAGGAATGGTTCGGCCGGTACGTCTCGAATTCTCTGGCGCTTTATATCATGTAACCGCCCGCGGCAATGCGAGGCAGGATATTTATGTCGATGACAAGGATCGACGTTATTTTCTCAACATCCTTTCCTACTGCACCAAAACCTATCACTGGCAATGTCATGCCTATTGCCTGATGAGCAACCACTACCATCTTCTTATCGAAACCGGCGATGCCACTTTGTCAAAAGGAATGCGGCATTTAAACGGTGTCTATGCTCAATATTTCAACACGCGCCATAGGCGTGCAGGTCATCTGCTACAAGGTCGATTCAAGGCAATTTTGGTAGAGAAGGAAAGTTACCTGCTCGAACTGGCGCGTTATATTGTCTTGAATCCCGTACGCGCACGCATGCTTCACTCTGCTGCTGAGTGGCCCTGGAGAAGCTATCGGCCTACTGCAGGGCTAGCTGAAACCCCACCCTGCCTGACAACCGAATGGATATTGCAAGCTTTCAGCGACACTCTGGAGAGCTCTCGCACAGGCTACAAGCAGTTTGTTGCCGAAGGCAGCAACCAGCCATCTCCCTGGGAGAAACTGCGCAACCAAATTTATCTTGGCTCAGACCAGTTTATTGAAGCGGCACAGCGCCACCTTGAGCCCAACAGGAAACTAACGAAACCCCAAGGCCACAGCGACTGAAGCCGATTAACCCCCTGTCTCACTACCAAGAAACTTACAAAAATCGGAACCAAGCCATGGCTCGCGCATGGCTTGATGGGCATTACTCGCTATCCCAAATTGGCGAGCACTTCGGCTGCGGGCGATCAACCGTAAATCGGGCGGTTAAAGCCTTTCGTGGGAAATGGGAGACCTGACCCCCATGGTTCAGAAACTTCAAAAAGGCCAGCCAATGAAGGACACCTATCGAAGAGTCAATCATCTATATTTTTCCGGCACTACCAGTGTGAAGTCACCATCAAATTGCACGCTATCAAGTGAGCGCTGAATGCGTTTTTTCAAGTCTTGAACAATCGCTTCGTGATCGATATCAACACCATGCATCTTATGCATATTGCTGATTCTAATGGTATTGCCACAACTAAAGCTAACAAAGTCGCCCTTGAAAAAACCTGGGCAGGATATTCCAACACTATACTCTTCAGCTCCAGGCCCTTCAGTCCCAAGTTCCTGGGACCAGACATATTGATGATTGCTGCTTTGATAGAGGCGGCAGTTCATCTCCTGGACGCGAATCATGCTTATGCTGAATTCACCTGGAACCCAGGGATGTTTACCTCCTCTTCCGTCAGAGTAGCTTTCCTGCTTTTTTTCGTGTTTCCCAATCGTTCGTTTTATTGCCTTCTCAATATAGGTATCATAATCACCCGCCTTAAATGCTTCTAGCTCCAGCGCGTCATCTTCAGAATTCATGGGCCGTATTAAAAATCTGGATTCATACCCCACATAGCGACCAGCGACTCCTTCTGGGCCGCCATTGAAATAAATATGACCAAAGGGGGTTGACGACATGAAAAGCCACTCTCCTTCTGGCGCTAACACAGAGAAAGTGTTTGTCCACTCCCCTGCCCTTCGGTTTTTTGCTGCTCTGTTCGGATCGGAATTCACCATTGCCTGGTAGCGTTTCTCCGGTGTCGTAGTCTCCCAACGCCCAGAAGCACAACTAACAATAAGGGCAAGCAAACCAAACGCTAAAATTATTTTCCAAATTCTCATGGTGTTACTCCTCCGCAATTGACAATGCACTGATAGCCAGAATGCGGAGATAACGTATTGGAATTATTGCTATTCGGGTATTTTTCTCCGGTCAATAACAAAGAGGCATCTGGCAGCTTGTACAACCAGGACGGCCCACTTGGTGCATGGTTCGAGAAGTTGGCTCCATCACGCTCATATAGCCAGATGCCGGCATTGCCACCCAACCCTTCGGCCACATAATCCCCAGCATTGGACGATGAGCCGACATAGCTCAGATTCTTATCCCGAAGCGCTTCAAACATGGTCTGATTCGGCACCGGCGAACCGTAGGAGACAAACTGAAAGGGGGAGACATCATATTCCTTGTCCCAGAAAGCCTTATATTCCGCCGCATCCAGCATGTTCAAGCCCGACAAGGTTAAAATATTGGCCTGGGAATGGTTGGCAAAGTTCGCTTCTTTCCCCAACACCCCTCTCGCCCCCATAACGTCATACATAAATTCACCCGTTTGCGCTGCAGCGCCTGTCATCAGATTTACATCCAGCCCGATCCAGCCCAATCCTTGAGTTAATGGGTAACCTAACTTATCCGCGCCGATTTCAAACAGGTCGGATAGGAAGCCGTGGCGAGGATTATAATTCTGAGTTAGCACGGTCGTGTTGCCTGATTGTTCAATGGCGTTAACCATCGACTCGGCAGGCGTATTCATCATACCGTTGGTAGCATTATGGAAGGTCGCATTGTCCAGGGTGATGCCAATGAACTCCTTCGTTACCAACAAGCCTTGAAGCGCCCGCTGTCCCTCTGGTGCCAAATCCGCATACCCAGGTAACTGATCAGCAGAGATATAGAGGTCTGGATTCGCAAGGACATGAGGATCGTCGGCAGGGCGCAGCTGGCGGGTACCGCCAGCGATATCGCGGGACCCCACCATAACCGGCAATTGCGACAACAAGCCGCCATTATCGGCGCCATCAAAGGGCAACAGACCCAAAGAATATTTGTCAGCTTCTTTCAGTATTTCGGCGACCTTGCCAGGTACCAAGTCCGTGCTGATACGTTGGGCGTCCTTTTCTAGCCCTGCCGCTGTCAACTGCCAGTTTCTACCCAGGTTCTTGTGCTGCCCGGCGATTTCGCCCCACCCTTTCACACTGAACATGCGATTATCCACCGTCACACTGGCATTCAATCCACCAGTCTGCTGATCAAGAGTGACCACCTGAGACTCAATGACGTCACGATTGAGGCTGGCGAAGTCTGCATGATCATCCAGATTCTGGTCACCCACAGTGACATTGCCCCCACCAATAGTGGCACGAGTCTCTCCTTCCATCCGATGCCCCGAATCCTGGGCGCTGATCGTTGTCGTGGCCTTGCTCCATTGCAGCCCGCCACCCTGCTGATCACTCTTGCTATAATCGCGCAGGTCTTCGACGGTGAGGGTGTCGGTGCTGAAGTTCAGGTTGCCGTGGTCAACCAGGGCGAATTCGCCGGTTTCGGGGTTTTCTTCGTAGCTGGCATTGGCAATCATGCCGCCAATCAGCGTGCTGTCCTTGGCCGTGACCTGGCTGTTTTCGCCGTCGGCCACCAGAATCGCGCTTTGCTGATTGGTCCGGGCGCCTTCACTGCTGCCTTTACCGGTATTGAAGCCCGCGCTGCCGCTTTGCGGTTTGTCGGTGCTACTGGTGCCGCCACCGATGCCCACATTGGCACCCACACTGCTGTTACTGCTGCTGTGCGTGTCTTGCAGGCTTTCAATGTGCAGGGTGCCGGTGTCGATAGTCGCCGTATTGGCGGTAACGACGCCCCCTTTGACGGTGAGGCTGTCACTGGTGCTCTTCAGATGGCCCACATTGAGCTGGCTGTTAACGTACTGGGTCGCCTGGCTCTCTGACTCGGCTTCATTAAAGCCGGCATTGGCATTCCAACTGCCCGCGCCGCTGGTGCTGACGCTGAAGCCGCCGTTTTTACTCTCTTGCTCAAAGCGGCTGCTTTGTTCGTTGGTGCCTGCTCCGATAAGGATATCCGTCGCATTCAGGTCCAGAACACCGGCATTAACCTCACTACCGATGATACTGGCTGCCTTGTCCGCATTGATGCTCATGGCGGTAGCATTGAGGCTGCTGCCTTGCCAGGTTTTTTCTGTTGTCGTGCTGGTGGAGGTGGTTTCGCTATGCTGGGCACTGCCACTGACGTAAAAGCCGGTGCCCCCTGCTGCTGCCCCGGCGGCGGTGGCCGCCAAAGCCTGGGTCGATGCCAGTTCCGTCTGGACCAGGTTGGCGGAGGCCGCAGCCAGCATAATGCGATAGTCCTCCAGTGCCTCTTTCGCCAGCTCGCCCCGCTCGACACGCCTTTCGGCATCTTTCAGGTCATCACGCGCATCATCAACAGCATCTACTGCCTTCTTGAGACCTTCAACGGCATACGCAGCATCCACATAGGCATTGCGGATACCCACCGTGGTTTCTGTGGTTTTCTCTTTTAGCGTATCTGTGACTGTTTTCTCATCTTGCACCCCGGTGATCTCGACGCTTTCACCTGCCAGCGATAAAACACCATCTTCACCCGTTGCGTTGATATCCGCATTGATCAGGCTGAGTGCATTGTCTGCCTCAAGAACGATCTGGTTTCCCGTAATACTGCTACCACTATGGGTCAAGCTGTTGGTGACTGTGCTCTGTTCCAGCTCGGTCAGTCGCAAGCCGCCCAGGCTGACCTCATCTTTTTTCAGCGAAGGATCAATGCTGGACGCGGTTTCCGTTTCATTCCGCTCTGTCGTGGTGGTTTCCGTTACTGCCGTATCCAGCAGAATATTGTCAGCCAGCATGACGACTTTGCCGCTTTCTTCGTCCGCAGCCAGGCTGGAACCGGTCAAAGTCATGTCATTTTCTGCGGATAACTGGATATTTTCCGCTTGCAGCCTCGAGCCTACTTCTCGGCGTTCATGAGCCCGAGTCTCTGTACTCTCCGAGATCTTTATTTCCGACTCTTTACCGGCAAGCGCCAGTCCAGGCATATATAGCGCACCGACGCCCATCAACGCAGAGCTGGCTTTCGCCAGTTCTTTGACGGGGCCGCGCAGGGATCGGGTTCTTACATCCCAGTTTTCGTTTTCGAGGGCAACGGTACCGATGTAAAGATTATCGATGCTGCCTCGCTCAATGATGGGATTACCGTCGTCGTCCAACCGCAGGGCGCCGTTCTCAGCTGTTGCCAAGGCGGCATCCCCGATGCGCAGATCACCCAGTGCTTCAAGTTGGGCAGCCCCAAGCACGACATCGCCTTGCGCATCCAGGGACAGGTCCGCCCCTGAGGATAGACCGGCTTGGGCCAATGTCTGACTCATGCTGCCTGTGTCGCGGGTTTTGATTCTGGCGGCGTTCTTATCGGTAATTTGCGTGCGTGTGTAAGTGCTGTTTACTCCGGACTCAATATGGATATCTCGACCGGCCTGAACCTCAACTCCCTTTTCACCACGGCCAGTAGACGCCATTACTTCCACATCACCCGTTTCTGTCTTCAAAGAAAGGGTAGCGCCGGCGTTTAAGACGCTACCAATCGCATTTTTCGTTTCATTCTCGACCGTTGTTGTCTTGCTGCGTCCAAAGCTACCGTCGTCCTCTTCATAGCTATAGCGGTAATTCGTGTCTTCGGCGGCTAGAATACTAATATCCCCCTTACCCATCAGCGACAGATCTTCCCCAGCCTCCAGCCGGCTGGCAATCACGGTCAGATCATTCCCGGACTCCATCACCACATCGCCGCCAGCGGTAACGGAAGAACCCTGCTGGCGCACACTGCGCTGGATGTTATGGCTGGTTTCGCCATTGTGGCGCACCCTGAAATCGTAGCTGTCGCTGTTGGCCGCAGAAGCGACCAGCAGGTCGTTCCCCGCGCTGAGTTGCACTCCGCCATCGCTGGCCAGGTCCGAGCCGATGATGTTGAAATCGTTGGCGGCACTGGCCAGCAGATTCATGGTAGCGGTGATTTCACTACCGATATGGCGGACACGGGACTCACTGAGCTTGCCGCCGTGGTAGTTGCCTTTTCTTCCGGATTGATCTGCCACGGTATCGACGACGATATCGCCTTCGGCATTGAGGGCGACATTGCCCCCCTGGATGCGACTACCTGAGATACGAATATCTCCGCCGGCATCAAGCGATACAGATTCCAGACCCTCAATGGTCGCTGCTGCGCCCATCTCAGTGTCCCATTCACGCCAGCCTCTACCGATCACTTCGTTTTGGTAAGATAAACGCTGATTGATGATATTTTCGGCGCTTTCAAGTGCGACTTCCCGCCCGCGAATGGTACCGCTGACATTGCGGACATCACCTTCGGATTCGATATCCACCAAACCTTCACCGATAATATCGCCGCCCAGATTTTGCAGACCCTCTTCATTGAGAGTGAAATGGGTATCGCCCCCGATATGGATGGTCCCGCTGTTAACGATGCTGCCGCCGTCATTGACCATATCGCCACCGGAGGCAATCAGTGCACCGTTATCGTCAATCACCGCACTTTGTGGCGTCAGGTAGAGCTGCGGCACCAATACGGTTTCACCAGCCACTTCTTGTTCCACCATCCAGACCATATCCTCGGTCAGGGCATTGATCTGATCCGGGCTGAGAGCTACCCCAACGTTCAGTTCCAGTTCTTCTGCGGCGAACAGGCCGTTATCGAGCAAGGCACGATACTGGGTGTTGGCATCCACATACTCTTCATCCAGCAAGGTGCGTCCGGTCAGGTCCACCACCTGCTGACGAATCAGTTGCTGCTCGTAAAACCCGTCGCCCAGCAAACGCATGGCGCCATTAGGGTCCCAGCCCAGCCGGTTGAGCAGATACTCGGAGCCCAGGAAACCATCGCGAGTGGAGAAGAAAGGGTTGGTTTCAATCAGGTAGGGGTGGTTCGGGTCGGCAATGGAGAACAAGCCGCCATTAACGTTGACAATAAAGTCCTCCACATTGCCACCCAGGGCTCCATCAGCTACGGCGATCAAGTCTTGTTCTGACAGGTTCCCCGCCTCTTGATGACCAAAATCTCCATTAATGACTTCTGCACTACCCAGGGACAAATCCCCACCGGAAACGATATTTGCACCAAGGATTTCAGTTGAATCCAGAGTATCTTTATGTTGGCTGATAAAGCGATTATTTCTGTGCAGTATCGTATCTTGACGATCAATCAGGTTATCAGGATCATAATTAGGGTTATGCTGGTTAGGATAGAGAGCCATGTACTCAAGATCTTTATCGGCTCCGCCACCCCAGTAAGCTGCACCACCGCTATAATTGCGTTTGTTATATGGCTGTACACCATGGATTACATTTCTGATGTGCGTCCCATCAGTCATGTAACCCCCATATCGGGTAATCAGTAAATATTCTCCGGAATGTAACCCAAGGTTATTGATCTGATCGAATTCCAGGTTCATGCTGCCGATCGCTAGAATATCGCTAGTTTCGTTTGTCAGCACTGAGCCTTGCAGGAAAGTATTTCCACCGGAGGCAAGAATACTTCTATCTGATGTAGCATCATCCAGCTCACGGAAAAAGTGCTCCTTAAACTTATAACTCATGGTGAAGTGATCGCCTGAACACTCATGACATGTGTGCTTGATACTCCCCTCTGTCAGTTTTTCTTCCCACTCAAGAACATCTCGCACATTATCAATCTGTGAAGCACGAATACTGATATCGCCTTCCGCCTCAATTCGCCCGGAACGGTTTTCCAGCTTTTCCGCACTCTCACCATCGCTGCCGTTGATAGTGATATTTCCGGATGTGTAGATATCCGCCAATCGGTTGGTGACCCGATCGGCAGACAGATTGATGTCGTTTTCGGAGAGCAGCGCACCACCTTGATCATTGAGAATCGAGTCTGCCTCAACGGTCAGGGCTTCCCGTCCCCCCAGAGTGCCTGTATTGGTAACGGTGGTGGCTTGAATATCCGCCATGCCATCGGCAACCACATCCCCGCTATTGGTGTAATCGGCGGCGTGCACACTCAAGTCTGCCTTTGCCAACACGGTGCCTGTGGACATAACATCGTTCTGGTTGGCATCAATGGCGATATTGCCGGTCGCTGCCAGGTCGGAATGCTGGATCTTGCCATTGGCCGACAACTGCAAATCCCCATTCTGCGCCGCCACCGGCGCATTCAGGCGCACGCCCACGCCATCTTCATTGGCGATCAGCCGGATACGGCCTGCGTACATGCCGCCCAGAGCGGAGGAGTCGATGGCGAATTCGGGTTTGTCGCCATCGGTGGTCGCGTTGCTGGTTGCCAGGGTGTTGCGGTCTACCTGCTGTTTGCCGGTGACAATGTTCAGGGTGTCGGCGTGCATTTCGCCGGCCAGGGTCACCGAGCGAGCGATCACATCAAAGCGTTCGGTGTTGGAAGCATTCAGACCATTACCAAGAATGGACACGGCACCGCCCTGCACATCAAAGCCGCGCAATTCCCCGTCTTCCATGATGGATTGCCCGGTGGTCAGGGTGGCGTGGTTAGTATTGATAAAGCCACAACCGTTACAACTGATGCCGTTAGGGTTGGCCACCACCACATCGGCGCGGGCGCCGCCTACTTCGATGTAACCGGCCAGGTTGGAGGGGTTCTGACCGATCACTTCGTTGAGGATCAGGCTGGCGGAGCCGTTTTTCAGGTTGGGGTTACCTTCGATGTAACCACCCAGCTGAGTTTGTGTGAGCTTCTGGCTGTTGTTGAGGACCAGGCCTTTATCGCTGACGTTGAGGTCGTTGTAGAAATTCTGCGAGACGCCCTTGCCGTTGGGGTTTTTGATATTGACCACCGGCACGCCATTGGCCGCCTGATCCAGGGTGGGCCGACCATTGGTGCCATGGGTTGGCGTGATGGGCTGGGCGGACAACAGCATGGGCTGCCAAATCAGCAGCAGCGACAGGCCGTAAACCAGGCCACTTTTCACCCGCGACACCGGGCCAGATGACGGTTCAGAATTCGGCATAAAGTGAGGCATGGACGGTGTACTCGCTTTCAGTCAGTTCCGTTGAATGTTGTTCCATGGGCCAGGACACTTCGGTGGTGAAGCGCAATGAGCGGTAACCCAGCCGAACACCCGCTGTGGCGGAATCCAGCCGGGTAAATTGGGGCTCATTGCTGTTACCGGGGATCACCCCCATGTCATAGGCCGCAAAGGGCGTCACCGATACCGGGCTGGGGATCGGTGGAAAGAAATCAAACTGCAAGCTGCCTGCCGCCGCGGTGTTACCGCTGACGGAAATATCCTGATACCCCCGCACCACAGACCGGGATGCCAGAGAGAATCTCTCGGACGGAAACAGGGTCTCATCGGCGTACTGGGCATTAATACGCAGCGCGAGAGTGCCATATAACGGTTTTATGAAACGGCTGGCTGTAAGAAATGTCTGATAGCGCGTGTGCGTGATGTCTGCAATTGACTGTCCGCCAGGCAGGTTCGTGGCCGGCCCCGCGCCGTGCCCTTCCTCAACGGTGAGCGTACCCGCCAGTTGCGTGCGCCCCCATAAATGCTTGGCATTGAGTCGCCCACCCAGGGTACGCAGATGGTAGGAGCTGACCCGGATGACCGCGTCTTCCAGCAGATTTTCCGCATCCGTGTAGGTACCCAGAAAAGACAGGGATAGCCGCGAGCGGTTGCTTCGGTAGAGGGTGCGCGTCAGTTCCAGCCGGGAGGTATCCGTGGCGCCGGTAGAGTCGAATTTCTGGAAAATACCCTGGATTTCGTTCTCGTACTCCTGGCGGTTGTAGCTCAGGGCCAGATTCCAGTACCCCAGGCTGATGTCATAGCTCAGCCCCGCCCCCCAGGCACGGTCGGTGAACTCGGTATCCAGATCGCTGTTGAGCGACAGGGACAGCCGGTCTGTGAGCCCGAAAGGGCTACCCCAGTCCAGCCCCGCCTGGGCCGTACCGTGGTTGATATCTCCGTAATGCTCCTGATCCACCACCAGAGTGCCACGATAACGGCGCGGCCAGTCGGCCTGACCTAGCACAACGGTGCCGCCCTGCTCTTCTCCCGGCGCCAGATCCATCTTGGCATCCAGGTGCGGCAGCCGGGCCAGGGTTTCCACCGCGTGCTCCAGATCGCGCAGGTTGACCAGATCACCAGGCTGCGCCGGCACGGCCCATTCCAGCACGCGCAGCGGCATGCCAACAGCCTCGAAGCCTTCCACCTGCCCGGCAACCACCAGCAGAAGAAGCTTGCCGGAGGACACATCCTGCTCGGGAATCAGCACCCGGCTGGTCACATAGCCTTTGTCGATCAATCGATTGGAGAGCTGTGCCTGCAAGGCCTTGATGCCTGTCATATCCAGGCAGGTACCTTCCGCCTCGCGCACCGGTTTTTGGAACCAGCGGCCAAAAAGGACAGGCGCATCATTGAGGGTTTTCAGAGCAATAGTGTCGATCTGGAAACAACGGACCGAAGGTGTGGAGGTGTCAGGCACGGGCAAGCGCAACCCGGGCTGGTCACCGGGTAACTGCATCTCTTCCAGTTGTTGCTGCTGACGCTCGCGTTCCTGCTCCTGCAGGCGATCGAACATGCGCTGCTGTGCATCCGGTGCCGCCCAGGCAGCACTCGCCACCAAGCCCAGCACCATAGCGCCACAGCGTAAAACGAAACGTTCCCCTAACATGGCTTTCCTTGCCGATCATCCATCCAGCAAAACAGTGCGGCTTCATCGCCACCGTTTATTTGTGTAATGTGCTGCGCTGGTTAAAAAGAAAGCGGGATTCTACACTTTTATGTCTGTTAATGGCGCCTGGAGAAAACACTAACGTGAACCGGATCACATCCCTTATACAGCAGGAAGCTGTTGTTTTTCTGGTACTTTTGTTCCTTTTATTGACAAAGCCAGTACAGGCAAGCCTGGAAAGGGCCATGGCTCCGCTGACGGAAGAAACGCCAAGCAAAACGCCGAACTACAATGCCGCGTTGCGTGATGCCAATAAGCTGGAGCCCGCTGCCCGTTTTGTGCTGAGTAACCATCTACTACTTCGCCAAGGCGCACAAAAACTGGCGGCAAAAGATTACTCCCAAAGTCGGCAATTACTTACGCAGGTGGAAACCGACAGCCCTTCTGCCGTACAGGCCAGCCTGCTGATCGCGGAAAGCTACCGCCTGGAACAGCAACCCGAGCAGGCCAAGGACTGGTTTTTACGCACAGCCCATCATTATCCCTACCGCACCCAGACTCTTTCAGGATTGATCAGCGCCGCCAATGACCAGCCTGTCGATCAAACTGGCCTGGCACTGGCTCTTTACAATAAAGCGGGGGAGCAGGCGGACTTTGCCCTGGCGCAATTACAGCAACTGAAAAGCAGCCAGTTTATTGACCCGCTTGCCGTTATTTTTCCCTCGAAGCTGGATGAGCAGGTCCGCCAGGCCTTCTTGCTGCGCTGCCTTCACAACCCGGATGAGGATCTGCTGAGCGAATCCAGCCGCCTGCAGGAAGCGGTAAGCAGCCTGCTATACCTGCAAAAGCAGCGGCAAACCCTGGGGCAAAAACTTGAATTACTGCAAAGCCAGCTGCAGGACTATCAACGCCAGCGGCAGAGTTTACAGAACCAGTTGAACAGTATTGCCGCACAGCAACGCTCACTGGAATCACAATTGATTCCGAACAATCTGGATGATGATCAGGTACGGATTCGCCGGCAGCTTGGCCAGCTTCGTAACCAGACCATTCGCATGGACAACCAGATCGCTTTCATTGATCGCACTCGCCAGCAATTGCCAACCATGGTCGATAATCTCAACACCGAGATACAGCAACTGCATCAGCAAGCCATGGCACAGTTGAAAAGCAGCAACCAGGCAGTTAAAGCCGTACTGGAAAGCAGTTACCAGACCTATTACAGCGAATTAAGAAATCTGGCCGCGGAAGCCAAATTACAGCATGCTGAACGCCAGGCAATATACCAACCCTAGTCTAGGCCGCCACTAATATTGCAACTTATGACGGCCCCTTTTTCCAACACTCTGTGTTGCTTTTCTTTGACTTAGGCCCACTATGCCTGCAGAAAAGCGCCTTGATTGGCGAAAAAATGCATTCGCCATAAGTCACAAAATCAGCGACGACCTACACTATCCGCACACCGCCGCTTATGCTTCACTGCCCTTCTTCGCCAATACTCAGCCTTTTCCTATGCCCAACCTCAAATGCCCCAGCTGCGACCATCCCCTGCAACTCACCGGCAATAGCTGGCACTGCGACAACGGTCACCGCTTCGACCGTGCCAAGCGTGGTTACACCAATCTGCTGTTGGCCCAGCACCGCCGCTCGCGCGCGCCCGGTGATGACAAGGCCATGGTGCAGGCGCGTACGGCATTTCTGGAACTGGGCCGTTATCAGCCGCTGGCGGATGCCTTGCTGGCCGGGCTGGGCGACGATGATCAGCCCTGGCTGGATATCGGTTGCGGCGAAGGCTGGTATACCTGCCAGTTCGCCCAGCGGCTGGGGAGCGATAACGGGGTCGGCGTGGATATTTCCAAGTTTGCGGTGGATGCAGCGGCGAAACGGGACAGGGCACTGACCTGGTTGGTGGCCAGTGGCGCCCGGCTACCGTTGTTTAATGACAGTCAGCAACGGATATTTGTGCTGTTCACCCGGCTATTCACCGATGATATTGCCCGGGTGCTGAAACCCGGCGGCGAACTGATTGTGGTTGGGACCGGCGAGCAGCATCTGCTACCCCTGCGTGAGGCCCTCTATGAAGAGGTTCGCCAATCGGGTTTCGATGCGGGCAAGTTTCTGGATGCGCGATTTACCCAGATCGATAGCCAGGATATCCACCTGGAATGGATTCCCGACGACGAACAGGAATTACAGAACCTGCTGGCCATGACCCCACACCACTGGCGCGCCAAACCCGAGGCCAAAGCCGGTATCGGCAAGCTCGCCGGCAAAGCCATGAATGCGCATTTTGTGATTCAGCGGTGGCGGCGGATTTAATTGATAATTGAGAATGGATAATTGATAACTCGCTGGAAAGGGCATCAAGTCCTGAAACGCAAGAGGCCGCGCCTAAACGCATGGGTGCGGCCTCTTGCATTCAAAGACAACAGCAACACCAATCCGCGCCGTTATCAATTATCAATTTCTTTTCAACTGGCACGGCTCGCCCAGACTCACGGTGACGCTACGCGCTACTGACCCTTTCTCCCCAACACCGTATCCAGATATTCCAGCAGATGGTTGGCATTGCTCACCGGCGCTCGATAGGCCAGGTGCCCGTCCGGGCGCATCAGCCACATTCTTGGGCCTTCACCAAAGGCGGTGGCAAACTCGCCCTGGTGGTCCCGCCAGATACGGATGGTGCCTTCTCTTGGGATCTCATCCACCGGTGTATCCCGGGCCACGACTACGGTCAGGTGAACGCGCTCACGGTATTCCTGGCCCAGACGATCACTGAGTGCATACAGCACCAGCCGCTCTTTATGGCCCGGGCTCTCGCCCAATTGCAGTAACAGGTGGTGAACCGGTTTGCGCAGCAGGTCGTGGAGCTGATGGAGGTGACCGGTACGCACGGAACCCAAGGCTGCGTCAGGCAGGCGGTCGCCGGGCAACGGGCCGCGATGCCGCCAGCCCAGTTCCGCTTCCGGGCCACAGCCCACCAGCGGCGACTGCCGGTAATGCACGTCCAGCTGGCTGGCGGTACGCAGCAGGCGCCGGGTCAGCCCGGGTCGTCCGCCGGCCATTTTCAGCAGGGAATCGCGGGTTCGGCGCAGCATGGGCAGCTTCACCAACGAGGCCCGCGATAACATGTCCACCCCGTGCAGCATTTTATCTGCCACCGGTTTGCGTTCCTGCTCGTAACTATCGAGCAAGGCTCCGTTGCCATAACCCTTAAGGTAGAACGCCAGTTTCCAGCTAAGGTTGAAGGCATCGGCCAGGCCGGTGTTCATGCCCTGGGCGCCCAGCGGGCTCTGTACATGGGCCGCATCGCCGGCCAGGAACACCCGGTTGCGACGGTAGTGATGGGCCAGTCGCCGTTGCACGGAAAAGCGGCTGATCCAGCGAGGCTCACCCAGGTCCGGCGTCTCGCCAAGAATAGGCGTCAGCCGATCGGTAAAGGGCTGCAGGCTCAGTTCGCCTTCCCAGGCCTCATCCCGGGCCATGATCAATCGCCACCCCGTTGGTAACGGCAGAGCGATCAGCAGCCCGTCTTCCTGCAGGAAGCCATGGGAGCTGTCACTGCGCCAGGGCCCCTGCCAGTCCACATCGGCCAGCAGGAAATGTTCGTCGTAATCGACGCCATTGAAGCCGATGCCCAGCTGCTGACGCACGGTGGAACTGGCACCATCGGCCCCGACAAGCAAATCACAAGTGACCGTTTCCACGTCGGCCCCCTGTCGTATCCGGGCACGGACCCCTGCGCCATCCTGGGTAAAATCGAGCAATTCTGTGCCCCGAATCAGTTCGCCACCAAGACTCCGGTAGCGCTCAGTGAGGGCTTTTTCCACATCGGACTGGGGGCAGCTCAGTACCCAGGGGTACGGGGCATCAAGGCTGGTCAGATCCAACTCAAACAGGAAGCCCTTGTCGCCATAGACGGACACCGCTCGCATGGTGCGCGAGGCCTTGCGGATCGGTGCCAGCACTTCCAGAGCGGCAAAAATCTCCAGGCTACGGGCATGCAGCCCCAAGGCCCGGGACCAGGGTGACGGCTCGGCGAGCCGGTCGATAATGCAGCAATCAATGCCGTGTCGACGCAGGCCGATCCCCAGCGCCAGGCCGGTGGGGCCAGCGCCAACAATCAGGACCTGCGGTGTGCGGTTACCGGTAATGCCGATGTTACACTCTCCTCAGGGCAGCCCATGCGACACAGGCCACCCGATTTTCAATCCTGCCACATCCCAGAGCTCATTCATGGCACAGGCCTCACGCAAGATTATCCACGTGGACTGCGACTGCTTCTATGCCGCCGTGGAAATGCGTGATGACCCGACCTTGCGTCATCGGCCCGTGGCCGTAGGGGGCGACCCTCACCGGCGCGGTGTTATCGCCACCTGCAATTACCCGGCCCGCCATTTCGGGGTGCATTCTGCCATGGCCTCGTCCCAGGCTCTGCGACTCTGCCCGGAACTGGTGATTGTACCCCCCAACTTCGACAAGTATCGCAAGGTCTCTACACAGATCCATGACATCTTCCGCCGTTACACCAGCCTGATCGAGCCCTTGTCGCTGGACGAGGCGTTTCTGGACGTGAGCGCCAGCGACCAGTTCGATAATAGCGCAACCCGGATTGCCGAGGCGTTAAGGCAGGACATTCGTCGGGAACTGGGGATTACCGTGTCCGCCGGCGTAGCTCCCAACAAGTTTCTCGCCAAGGTGGCCAGCGACTGGCGCAAGCCGGATGGGCTCTTTGTGATTCCCCCCGCTCAGGTAGACGCCTTTGTGGCTGCCTTGCCGGTAAAAAAGATTTCCGGAGTGGGCCGGGTTACCGGCGAGCGTATGGCCGGGCTGAATCTACATACCTGCGGCGACCTGCAGAGCATGAGTCGGCTGGAACTGTCACAGCACTTCGGCAGTTTCGGCGAGCGGCTCTATCACCTGAGTCGTGGCGAAGATAATCGCCCGGTGCAAACCGGCCGGCGGCGCAAGTCCGTGTCCGTGGAGCGCACCTACGACAAGGACCAGGTGGATCTGAATGCCTGGCTGCGAGAGCTCGACGGCCTGCTGGAAAAGCTCAAGGCCCGCTTCGCCAAGCTTGATCAGCACTATCTGATCAGCGGGCTCACCGCCAAGGTGAAATATCAGGATTTTGTCAGCCTGAGCTGCGACAAAGTGGGTGACGATCTGGACCCGGCCCATTTCGAGGCGCTGCTGCGCCAACTATGGGAACGCCGCCAAGGCCCCGCCCGCCTGATTGGTATCGGCGCTCGCCTGCGCGACCTGAAAGCCCCGCAGCAGCCGGACCTGTTTCCGGAAGAAAGGGAAAAAGCGCTGCGGCATCAGCGTAATCGGCTCTAGCACCATTGCAGGCGCATAGCGGAACAACGCCCGCAGGGCGCCCGAAGGGTTATCGAAGTGCATCCCAAAACCTGAGAAACGATATTTACCACAGAGGACACAGAGAGCACTGAAGAAAGAGATTTTTTCTCTGTGTGCTCTGTGCCCTCTGTGTCGAAAGTGCTTTTGACGTGGCCTTGCAATCGCGCCGCCAGCGACGTTCCTACGGGAAGCGTGGAGGGTTCAATGTACCCGCTGACAAACGCGACTCTGCAAATCCGAAGGGATTAGCCCGTCCATCAATTCCCGGCCCCGGCGCTGTACCGGTTCCATCTGGGCATCCAGATAGGCATCCAGGGTGGCCACACAATCGGCGCAGCGGTTCATGGAATCCGTATCCGGGTGTTCGGCCGCGGCCTTCACCGCCTGTTCCAGCTGATTCAGATATTTGAGCAACATGCTTTGCTCCAGATAAAACCTCATTAACGGGCCGGCTTTCTGCCGGTTCCCAATCGACCAAGTATGGCGCCCCTTGAAGACAGCCAGATGACACAGATCAACCATGCAGTCAGTGTGCCAGACTTGATAAAGATTCCGACGCCTGCGCCGGCTTGGCGTTCCCGGTGAATTGTAAAAGAGTCTGTCGTCACCCTAAGGATCAGGAGCTTGCAACTCTTCACTCACAGGGATTGTCATCTGAGGTACTCTTGGGGATTGTAGCTGCTTTGACGGTTTGCCTGCTGTCGGGCGGTTTCCTTGCTAGAGCAAGGTTCGCGCCTCAAGCGGCGCTCCTACAGCGGCTTCTATAGCCGCAGGTGTTGCCAGGCAGGCCCTGAATAACGTTTATTTTGCGACGGACCCGACCCTATGACCGAAACGGTATCCACTATTGTTGCCCCGGAAGGCAGCCTGGAAGTGCTTAGCCAGCACGAAGTCGAACGCCTGCGGGACACCTCCGGCAGCGGCCTGCATGAGTTACTGCGCCGTTGCGCCCTGGCGGTACTGAACTGCGGCACGCCCACCGATGACAGCCGCCAGGTGCTGGAGACCTATAAGGATTTTGATATTGAGGTGATCCAGGAAGATCGCGGGCTGCGGCTCAAAGTGGACAATGCCCCTGCTGGTGCCTTCGTGGACGGACGCATGATTCGCGGGATTCGCGAGCACCTGTCAGCGGTGCTGCGCGATCTGGTCTATGTGGCCAACGAAATCCAGAATAACGACAGCTTCAACCTGAGCAGCAGCCAGGGCATCACCAATGCGGTGTTCCATATCCTTCGCAATGCCGGGGCGCTTCGAGCCGGGGCCTCGCCCAATATGGTGGTGTGCTGGGGGGGCCACAGTATTTCCCGGGTCGAATATGACTACAGCAAGAGCGTGGGCTACCAGCTTGGCCTGCGCCACAAGGATATCTGCACCGGCTGCGGGCCCGGTGCCATGAAAGGCCCCATGAAGGGCGCCCACGTGGCCCATGCCAAACAACGTTTCAAGGGCGGACGCTACCTGGGAATCTCCGAGCCAGGCATTATCGCCGCCGAGGCCCCCAACCCTATCGTCAACGAGCTGGTGATCATGCCGGATATCGAGAAACGACTGGAGGCATTTCTGCGCGTGGGTCACGGCATCATTGTCTTCCCTGGCGGGGTGGGCACCACCGAGGAAATTCTTTATCTGCTCGGCGTGCTACTGCATCCGGACAACGCCGATATGCCGCTGCCCATGGTGCTGACCGGGCCAGCCAGCAGCGCGGAGTATTTTCGCCAGGTGGATGCTTTTATCCGCTACACCCTGGGAGAGAAAGCTGCCGAGCGCTACCAGATCATCATTGATGATCCGGAAGCCGTGGCCCTGGCCATGTGCGCAGGCATTGATCGCCTCACCCTGTTCCGCCGGGATAACGACGACGCCTTCTATTTCAACTGGCGGCTGAAAATCCCCCTGGAGTTCCAGCAACCGTTCGAGCCCACCCACGAGGCCATGGCCAGCCTGGATCTCAGCCCCAACCAGCCGGTCCACCTGCTGGCCGCCAACCTGCGCCGTGCCTTCTCCGGTATCGTCGCCGGCAACGTGAAGGAACAAGGCATCCACGCCATCGAACAACACGGCCCCTACCGCCTTCACGCCCCGGGCGAGCTGATGCAGCACCTTGATGAGTTGCTCCAGGCCTTTGTGGAGCAACACCGAATGAAGCTGCCGGGAAGTCATTACGTGCCGTGTTATGCGTTGGAGGGGTGACCCCATCCTGTAGGACCTTCGTAGAACGAAAAAAGCCCCGGACATCCGGGGCTTTTTCTTTTCACTCGTAGCTAGCAGCTAGTCGCTCGCAGCTGCCTTACCGAGGCTGCATACGGATACCGCCATCAATACGGATGGTCTCGCCGTTGAGGAAGCTGTTCTCGATCATGTGGCAGACCAGCTGAGCGTATTCAGCCGGGTTGCCCAGACGCTTGGGAAACTGGGTCATTTCGATCAGCGGCATTTTCACCTTGTCCGGGGCAGCGTTCATCAGCGGGGTGTTGAAGATGCCCGGGGCAATGGTGTTGCAGCGGATGCCCAGCGGCGCCAGGTCGCGAGCGATGGGCAGGGTCATGCCGACCACACCACCTTTGGTGGCCGCGTAAGCCACCTGACCGACCTGACCATCAAAGGCCGCCACGGAAGCCGTGTTCACGATCAGGCCACGCTCGTTATCTTCACCCGGCTCGTTCTCGGCCATGGCAGCAGCGGCCAGACGGGCCACGTTGAAGGTACCGATCAGGTTGATCTTTACCACCATGTTGAACACGCCCAGATCATGGGGCTTGTTCTCGCGACCCACGGTCTTCATGGCGGAACCCACACCGGCACAGTTCACACACACATGAATGGCACCGAATTTTTCCACAGTGGCGTCGATGGCCGCCTTCACGGATTCCTCGTCGGTCACGTCGGTCTGCACAAACGCTGCATTGGCACCCAGCTCCGCCGCCACTTCCGGGCCACGCTTGTCGTCACGGTCCAGAATCATGACCTTGCCGCCCTTGGCAATAATCGCTTCAGCAGTGGCCTGGCCCAGACCGGACGCGGCGCCGGTGATCACGGCAACTTTATCGGTAATATTCATATGCTCTCCTTGTGGTGAAAGGGCATGGGCTGTTGCTGCGCCAACAGCAGCAACCCATTACAAATGCTGCCCCGCAGTATACCCACCCCGTTCACGCGTCACATTGTTGCTTTCGCTCAAAGTGGGTGCCACTCTTTGACAACCGGATTGGGAGGGAAAACCTTGCCAGATACCGCCAGACAAGACGCCTGCGCCACACTGATGGCGCGCTACCAGCGTATCCGGGCCTTCAGCGAACAGCTCTGTGACCCTTTGCTCACCGAGGACATGGGGCTGCAGGCCTGTCCCGACGTGAGCCCGCCCCGCTGGCATCTGGCCCACACCACCTGGTTCTTCGAGACCTTCCTTCTCAAGCCCCACCTCGCCGACTACCGGGTATTCCACCCGCAATTCGAGTACCTGTTCAACAGCTACTACAACGGCATTGGCGAACAGTTCGCCCGCCCTCAACGCCACCTGTTGTCACGCCCCACCGATAAAGACGTCTATGCCTGGCGGCAGCAGGTAGATGTCGCCATGGTCCGCCTTATCGAACAACAACAACCGGGCCTGACGGATCTTGTGACACTGGGACTCAATCATGAGCAGCAACATCAGGAGTTGCTGCTGACAGATCTGAAATACAGCCTCTCCTTCAACCCGCTGGCGCCAACTCTCGGCCAGCCTCTTGCCAAAGCAGACAGCCCTGCACCGCTGAGTTTTCAATCTTTCAGTGGCGGTTTGGTGGAAATCGGTGCCAGCGGCCAGGGGTTTGCTTTCGATAACGAAACACCCCGCCACCGGGTCTGGCTGGAGCCTTTTACGCTGGCAAACCGTCCGGTCAGTAACGGCGAATTTCGCGCATTTATCGAGGATGACGGTTATCGACGACCGGAGTTATGGCTGTCTGACGGCTGGGCCTGGGTACAGGCGCAACATAGCCAGCGGCCGCTTTACTGGCACGAGGATCTTGACCGGCACTTCACTCTGGCAGGACTACAACCGCTACACGCTGGGCAGATTCTTGCCCATGTGAATTACTACGAAGCAGATGCCTATGCCCGCTGGGCCGGCAAGCGGCTGCCCACGGAACAGGAATGGGAGCACGCGGCGGCAGCGCAACCCCTGCAAGGACATTTTGTGGAAAACGGTAGCTACCAACCCGGTCAGGCCCGCGATACCGCCATGGCTCACCTGTTCGGTGATGTCTGGGAATGGACCGCCAGTGCCTACCTGCCCTACCCGGGATTTCAAGCAGCGGTGGGGGCCGTGGGGGAATACAACGGCAAGTTCATGTGCAACCAGATGGTGCTGCGCGGCGGCTCCTGCGCCAGCAGTCGGGAGCATTTGCGGGCCAGCTATCGTAATTTTTTCTACCCTCATCACCGCTGGCAGTTCAGTGGCATCCGGCTTGCGGGAGACCCGTCGTGAACCAGCAACAGCTCGGCCCCAACCTGACTTTCTTCGACCTGCAGCCACCCACCACCGACATGCTGGCCGAAGTCAGTGAATCCCTGCGGGCACCGACACCGACGCTGCATCCCAAGTTTTTCTATGACGAAACCGGCTCCAGCCTGTTCGACCGGATTACCCGCACCCCGGAGTACTACCCCACCCGCACCGAAGCGAGTTTGCTGCATCGCTACGCCGGGGAGATTCATTCACGGCTGGACGGCATCCACACCATCGCCGAACCCGGTGCCGGCAGTTGTGAAAAGGTGCGGGTATTACTCGATGCCTGGCAACCGACTCACTACATGCCACTGGAAATTTCCCGGGAATGCCTGCTTGGCGCGTCACGGCGCCTGGCCGACGACTTCCCCCGGATACATATCAGCGCCGTTTGCGCGGATTATTGCCAGGCCATGGCCATGCCGGAGGGGTTACAACAGCCGGGGCGTCTGGTTTTTTTTCCTGGCTCCACCATCGGCAATTTTGAACCGACACAGCGAGCGGCTTTCCTGCGCGGCCTGCGCGAACTGGCGGGCCCCGGCGGTTCCCTGCTGATCGGAGCGGATCTGCAGAAACCCTGCGAACAACTCCATGCCGCCTATAATGATGCCGGGGGACTCACTGCTGCCTTCAATCTGAATGCACTGCATCATCTGAACCGGGAACTGGATTGTGGTTTCGATACCGACACCATGCGCCATCTGGCGTTCTACAACAGCGCGCAGAATCGTATCGAAATGCACCTGGAATGCCTGCAGGACCAGCACATCCAGCTCGGCAAAAATAGCCTGACACTCTCCGCCGGCACCCGTATTCATACGGAAAATTCCTACAAATTCACCGTCGAAGGATTTTCCGCCGAACTGGTCGCCGCCGGTTTCACACCCTCCGCCTGCTGGACCGATAGTGACAGCCTGTTCAGTCTGCATCTGGCCTGTGCCTGACCATCAGCACTACCTCTGAATCACAGTCCATAGCGACCCGCAATGCACGCCATACGTTGGCCAGGACTGCAAAGACTGTAAAACTGACCACTTTGACATCAGTGAATAGTGTGAACTGGCACTGGTACCGTTATACTGAAGCGCGTTTTTTTGCCGATTCAGTCTTCGAAAGAATAAAAGGGGTCACGGGCTACCGTGGCATAGGGAGATCGGATGCTCGAACTGATCAGCGCGGCTCGCCGTCGTAAACGGCCGCCCACACACCAGCTGTTTGATGTTGTCACCCAGGAATACCGGGTGGGGTTGCTGGATATTGACCTGAACATGCATCTGAACAATGCCAAATACCTGAAGTTCATGGATCGCTGCCGACTGGAACATGCGGTGGTCACCGGGTTGCTCAACCGCATGATCGAGGCGCGCTGTAATGGCGTGGTGGCCAATACCGAGATTTCCTATATCCGCGAACTGCGCCCCTACCAGCAGTTCCAGGTCCACACCCGCATTCTCGGCTGGGACGACAAATACGTGTACTACGATCAGCGCTTCGAGTCCCAGCGCAAACTACACACCCATGCCCTGCTGCGGGTGGCCAACGTTTATGGCGGCAAATCCATCAGCCCCCAGACCCTGCAGGAAATCACCGGCTTCAACCAGACCTCCCCGGCCCTGCCGGAGTATGTGGAACAGTGGAAGCGGCTGCTGCAGACCAAGCGACGGCTGACAGAGAGTGACTAGCTGCTAGCTAACAGAAAAATCCGCTGTAGGAGCGGCGCTTGAGCCGCGAACCTCGCGTAGCGAGGAAACCGCCCGCAGAGCCTGCCAAGGACTTGATCCGGGGGAGATCAGGCATTACCGAACTCGAAAGGTCTATACGTGTTCGCGATGGCCCTGTTCGCGGCTCAAGCTCCGTTCCTACAGCGGCTTGGTAGAAAGTGTATTGCTCTCCAGAAAAAAGCCCCGGCATGCCGGGGCTTTTTGTTTTTGCTAGCAGCTAGCCACTCGCAGCGATCATTATTCTGTCGCGTAGGTATGGAACGGCGCCCAGCGCGGCACCTGACTGTCCTTGCCGGCATAGTAGACGCCCGGCTCATCCAGACGTAGGTCAGCGATTTCGCGCAGGGCCACGGCACGGGGTACCTGCTGTAACGGCCCGGCTTGCTGGTAATCCTGGGGATTGGCAACCAGCTCTTCCATATCCAGCGGGCGGGTTTCCGAGTAGCGGAAGTAGTAGTCCTTGCCGCCCTCCACTTCCAAAGGCATCTCGAACACCATTTTCAGATAGAGCACACTGAGCGGGCGGCGAGCGTAGAAGTCATGGGTGCCGGCGGGCAATTCCAGCCAGCTATAGGCCCCGGCCTTGAGACCGAACAGCTGGGAAGCGTCCAGGAAAAACACCGGCGCCTGAACCTCTTCATAGCCCCAACGGGTAATCGGACGATAGATGTAGACCATGGCATTACGCGGGTCCAGCGTATCCATGGGTTTAAAGGTTTTGCCCTGGGGGGCATGGATGAAGGCACCGGGGGTCGAGGGGACTCCCACACCGAGGCTGGAGCATCCCGAAAGCGTCCACAGGCAAGCTGCCAGCAACACAGCCAATCGCATTATTATTCTCCAGTGATGCCGCTTCCCGTTGATCTGGGGCGACCCTGTTTATTATTCCGCGCAAGATAATGCTTATGAAGGTGCTAACTATGGCCGATTTGCGAGTATTGCTCAAGATGAAGGTAGGTGCTCAAATTCCCGCCAAGTGATTCGTCCCTCCTCTACCCTGCCCCGCCTTTTCTGCTAATCTTCCGCCATGGCAGTTAATCGTATCCACACCCCCTGTATCGGCGTCTGTTCCACCGTCTTCGGTGATACGGTCTGTCGTGGCTGTTGCCGCTTCAGTCACGAGGTGGTGCACTGGAATGGTTACACTAACGAAGAGAAGCAAATCGTCTGGAAACGGCTGAATCTGCTGCTCTGCCAGGTGGTGGACAACTATTTCGTGGTCACCGATGCGGCCCGGCTGGCGGCAGAGATGGACTTTCAGAACCTGCGCTACCAGACCCAGCTTTCCCCCCAGGGCTGGGTACCGGAGCTGCTCAAGGCCGCCGGCAAACAACAGATCCCCTATGACCGCTTCGGCCTGCGCGCCCTGCCCCCATCCCGGGGGCTGTTGCCGCGAGAACTCTACGATCAGATCAGTGCCGAATGCCACGCCCTGGCCCGGGCCCACTATGACCGCTCCTACGCTCGCCCGGTCACCCTCACCGCCGAACTCACGGAGCTTGCCGCCCGGGAGAAGGGGTTGATCTGACCCCTACCCCCATCCGTAGGAGCGTCGCTGGCGGCGCGGTAGCCGAACCTCTGAAAAGACTGATTTACCACAGAAGGCACAGAAATCACTGAGCAAAAGGCGGCTTTTGCTCTGTGTGCTCTGTGCCCTCTGTGGTGAAAAGGCTTTTGATTTTGTTGGGCTATCGCCGCTCATACGGCTTGCCTCTCTCATTTGTCCCCAAATGACCCTTCCACAAAAACATCAATCAATGGCACAGTTCCGGAATGAACATTCATTCATCTGTCGAGTGAGACCTGCCATGGCCACCCCTGCCCGGACGACCCCGGTCGACAACAAGGAAGCTCGCAAGCACGAACAGATCATTCGTGCCGCTCTACGGGTGTTTGCCGAGCACGGCCTGCACGGCACACCGGTACCACCGATTGCCGCTGAAGCCGGTGTCGGTGTCGGCACCTTGTATCGCTATTTCGATAGCAAGGAAGCATTGATCAATGCCGTGTTCCGCGACAGCAAACGTCGTCTTCAGGAACGGTTGCTGAGCGACCTGGATCTGATGCACCCGTCACGCAGCCTGTTCGACAACTTGTGGGCCCGGCTCACCGCCTTTGCCCGCGAGGAGCCGGATGCCTTTCGTTTTCTGGAAATGCAGGATCACCACAACTACCTGGACGCGGAAAGCCGTCATCAGGAACAGGGCCTGCTGATTCCCCTGGGCATCATGGTGGTGATCGGTCAGCGCACCGGATTGCTCAACGACATCATGAAACCGGACCTGGCCATCGCCCTGTTCTGGGGGGCCTTTGTGGGCGTGTTCAAGGCGGAACGGCTGGGCTACCTGACCCTGGATGACGACGACCTGAAACGGGCCAGGGATGCCTGCTGGCTCGCCATCGCCAATCACGACAACAAGAGCAAATAATCATGACCCCAACGCATATCCTGATTACCGGCGGCGCCGGCGCCATCGGCGGCCAGCTCGCCGGGCAGTTTCGCCGACATCATCCTGACGCCCGCATCACCCTGGTGGATCTGAATGCGGAGGCGCTCGAGCATGCCGCCAATACCCATGATGCCCAGGCCGAAGTCTGCGACCTGACCGCTATTGATGCTCTACCCGCCTGGTGGCAATCGCTGGTGGACCGCCGCGGGCCAGTGGATGTGCTGATCAACTGTGCCGGCATCATGGACATCATCAGCATCACCGGCACCGGCTGGGAACAAGGCAAGCGCCTGCTGGATATCAACTTCACCGCCCCCATGCGACTCATGGACCTGGCGCTGCCGGCCATGATGGAGGCCCGGAACGGATGCGTGATCAATGTGGCCAGCATGGCCGGGCGCGTGCCGATCCGTGGCTGCAGTTACTACGGCGGCGCCAAGGCCGGCATCGGCCTGGCCTCGGAAATTGCCCGGCTGGACCTGAAAAAACAGGGCGTCAATGTGATCACCGTCTATCCGGGACCGATCCATTCCGGCCTGGAAAGTCATGCGCGCAGCCAGGTGAAAAAAGGTCCGGTGTCACGTTATATCCCCACCGGCAAACCGGAGGTACTGGCCGAACGCATTTACCGCACCTTCGGCAAGGGCGGAGCCCGGGTGATCTATCCGGATATCTACGCCCTCGCCAAGCAGGTAGCCAACCTGAATCTGACTAACCGGGCCATGGATTTCTTCAGCCCGCAACCCAACCAGTGACCCCGGACAAGCCATGACACAGCAAGCCAATACTCCGATTTATGACGTCCTGATCGTGGGCGCCGGCATCAGCGGCATTGGCCTGGGCATTCGCCTCAGGGAAGCCGGCTTCGGTAACTTTGTGATCCTGGAAAAGGCCGCAGATCTGGGCGGCACCTGGCGGGACAATACCTACCCGGGCTGCGCCTGCGATGTGCCCTCGGCGTTGTATTCCTATTCCTTCGCCCAAAAACCGGACTGGAGCCGGGCCTTCGCCGGGCAGGCGGAAATCCTCGACTATGTGCGCGACACCGCCCAGCGCCACACCATTCCCGATTACATCCGCTTCAATCAGGCGGTGGAACGAGCCCAATGGCGGGAAAGCAAAAACCTCTGGGAAGTGCAGACCGGCGATCGGCTCTACCTGGCCCGCACTATCGTGGCCTGCTCCGGCTACCTGCACGAACCAATCATTCCCAACATTCCCGGCCTGAAGGATTTTCAGGGCAAGCTGTTTCATTCCTCCCGCTGGGACCATGACCACGACCTGGGCGGCGAACGGGTAGCGGTAATCGGCACCGGCGCCTCGGCGATCCAGTTTGTGCCGGAAATCCAGCCGAAGGTAAAGCACCTGACCCTGTTCCAGCGCACCCCGCAATGGGTGCTGCCCAAGCCAGACCACCCCATCCCCAAACTCGAGGAAAACTTCTTCCGCCTGCCGTTCACCCTGAACGCCTGGCGCAAGACCCTCTACGGTGGCTTTGAAACCTTCGGCATCGGCTTTCGCAAACCCGCCCTGCTTCGGCAGATCCAGAAACTGGGCGAGGCGCATATCCGGCTGGCCATCAAGGACCCGGCCCTGCGTGACAAGCTCACCCCGGATTACACCTTGGGCTGCAAACGGGTACTGATGAGCAACCAGTATTACCCGGCGCTCAATCAGGGCAATGTGGATGTGTTCGCTACCGGCCTGCAGGAAGTGCGCGGCAACACCCTGGTGGGTCAGGACGGCAGCGAGTGCGAGGTGGACACGATCATTCTGGGTACCGGTTTCTTCGTCACCGAACCGCCCATTGCTGATCACATCTTCAACGATGCCGGTGAGTCACTCAGTGACATGTGGCAAGACGGCATGCAGGCCTATCGCGGCACCACCATCGCCGGCTTGCCGAACGCCTTCATGGTGCTGGGGCCAAACCTGGGCATCGGCCACAACTCCGCCTTTATCGTCATCGAGGCGCAGATCAACTATATCCTCAGCACCCTGCACACCATGCGCGACCAGCAACTGAGCCGAGTAGAAGTGAAAGCCGACAGCCAGAGAGCCTATAACCGCAAGGTGCAGAAAGACCTGCAGGGTACGGTCTGGAACACCGGCGGCTGCTCCAGCTACTACCTGGACAAGAACGGTTTCAACAGCGTGGGTTTCCCCTGGAGCACGCTGGAAATGCAGCGTCTGCTCAAGGACTTTGATACCGACAGCTACTCACTGACTCCTGCCAGCCAACCCGTCTTTAATATGAAAAGGTCCTGATTATGACAAACACGACCCAAACGCCCCCACGTCGCGCCCTGGTTCTGGGCTGCGGCGGCGTCGCCGGCGGCGCCTGGAGCATCGCCGCCCTGCATCATCTGGAACAGCAACTGAACTGGGATGCCCGCGACGCCGATATTCTCATCGGCACCTCAGCAGGCGCGGTACTGGCCACCCTGCTGGGCAGCGGCGTCAGCGTGGCCCAGTTGCTGGCCTGCCAGCAGGGCACCAGCCAACAGTGCCGCTGGGATCATGACCATGACACTGGCGGCGCCCTGCCCCCCCTGCCCGGCGCCAGCCTTACCGGTGCCCGGCTGGTACTGAAAGGCTTGCGTGGTGAAGTCTCGCCGCTGACTGCCTTCTGCGGCCTGCTGCCGCGGGGCCAGTTTAACATGGCGCCCTTCCGGCGACTGATCAACGACGCTACCGCAGGGGCAGACTGGGTAGCCCACCCCGCCACTTGGATCATGGCCGTGGATACCACCACCGGCAAACGGGTGCCCTTCGGCAAAGGTGGCACCCCGCAGGCCTCCATTGCCGATGCGGTCTGCGCGTCCTATGGGGTCCCCTTCTGGTGCCCACCGGTCAGCCTGGGCAACCGCAGCTACATTGACGGCGGTGTCGCCTCTCCCACCTCGGCGGACCTACTGGTGGACAGCGCCGTAGACGAGGTAATCATTCTCGCGCCCATGGCCTCACGGCAGCCGGACAAGCCTCGCTCACCCCTGGCCGCCATCGAGCGTCGGGTACGCCGCTACATGACCGGTATCGTGGATCAGGAGGTGAGTAAACTGGAAAAAGCGGGCAAGCGGGTAATTCGTTTGGAGCCCAACGCAGACGACCTGCAGGCTTTTGGTTTCAACATGATGGACCCGACACGGCGGCGCCAGGTGCTGGACACGGCACTAATGACTACGGCCGTTACCGTACAGAACGCGTTTTAGGCTGGTAACACGGGGAGGTTCGCCGGGCGGCTTCCCCAAATGGTCTAGAGTGAGTCCACCGCCTCCATCAGCGATGCCTTGATACCATGCAATGAACTGTGTGCGGCCTGGCCTTCTGCATAGATTAACCCGCCTAACACCATCGCCCCCACCGCCAACGCGACCAACGCCAGAAGGCGCACACGATCCCCCTCAAGCTTTTTACCCGGCGGAAAGTGTTCGGTCTTTTGCTCTCTGCCTTGCGTATGTACTCGCATAATGACACCTCCCCTTTTGTTTTACGCGGGGCGAGACAAACTCGCAAGTAGCTACCTAGGCGATCAGAGAGCATTCCGGGCAAAACCGCAAGGTGCGGAAGTAGAGCTTGGCCACTGGCAAGGCGTGGATACAGTGGGTGAAATCACCCAGATAAATGCGCTGGTCGGTGCCATTTGGCAGATGCCGGCAATTCACCGTGTGAATTTCCCAGGTATCTTCGTCGGCCTTTATCTTGCTGAGGTAATACCGCATACCCTTCCCCGATTCGCGGATTCGACAGGGCGCATGTTAGGGCTATGAGAGTTGAACGGTATGAAAAGAAGGTAAAAACTAGCGGCAAATGAAATTAACTTGATAGTGACCCTGGCCAGAGTGTGGCGGTATAAGAAACCTGGGCAACCTATTGCCAAACCTGGATAAACCAACCGGTAATGTTTATGGAGAACCCGGGGCCGTTTCCTCGAGGCCTTTACAGACCGACGATCTCAGGGGCGAGCAACTATCTTTACAGTAGGCGCAACTGAACCGGCGTAAGCTTGCCCAAAAAACAAAAGGCCGTAACAGCAATGCTGTTACGGCCTTTCTTTGAGATGGTGCGCCAGGAGGGAGTTGAACCCCCACACCTCTCGGCACCAGAACCTAAATCTGGCGTGTCTACCAATTCCACCACTGGCGCAATGGGCGGGTATTCTAGCAGGCTAATCGTTAATTACCAGCAGGATCAGCCCCCCTGAAGAATCCGGTAAAGCGCCTGCAGGTCTTTATCGATCTTGGTCACCTTGCCCGCCAGGGCGGATAGCTGGGCGCTGTTGTCCGGAGCCTGTTGTGCCACCGGGATCGCCGCCGCTTTCGGACGCTCGGCCAGACGACTGATCCGTGAGGACAGGCCATTCAACTTGCTGTCCATCTCGTTCAGGCGCGTGGCCAGCTCGGCGCTTTCGTTGTTGCTGTTACGCTGTTTTGCCATGGTAACGGTGATCCCGCGTACCTTCGCATTCAGTTCGCGAAAATCGTCACGCAGGCTGTTGACCACCACATCACCAGGAGACACGTCAGAAGTGGCAGGCGCTTTTGCCGGACTGCGCGCGCCTTCTTTTGCCTCACCCTGACGCTGCGATGCCAGCTGATAGTACTGCTCTCGCAATTCACTGAGTTCACGACTGGTTTCAGCGTGGGCCAGCCACTGGCTGGCGGCCAACAGCACGGCGATCACCGCCAGCACCAGGGACAACCACAACAAGCCGGAGTGGCCACCCTCGCTGACCGAGATGGGTTTGGTTTTTTTGGGCGTGCGCAGATTGATCGGTTCCAGATCCGGCCCAGGTACCGGGGTAGCTACCGCCAGTACATCCTGATTCAACCCCTGTAAACGCCGCTCTTTACTTTCCGGCAACTTGGCCATGGCAAGACGCTCTTTTACTTGTTGTTTTTAGCTGATCACCACCCCCCGTGGCCGATCAGCGCCCTTCCAGTTTGTCCAAACGACTATTGACCTGCAGCCGGTAAGAATCAAAAGCCGCGATCGCCGCCTCTGTCTCATCCAGCCGATCTTTCAACGCTGCCAGCCCGGCCTGGTTTTTTTCCACCTTGGCCAGACCGCTTTTCAGATTTTGCTGCTGGCTTTCCAGTTGATTGATATTTTCCGCCAGCACATCCACCTGGGTCTGCATCTGACTGATGCGGGTCTGCCACTGTTCACTGCTCTTGTTGACAGCAGCCACCGCGCTGTCCACCTGCTTTTTCAGGGCAGCGGTGTCCTTGCTGATCCCCTGCAGTTTGCCATCCACTCCGGCCTGGGCCTTTTTTACCTCATTGAGGGTGGCAGACAAGGCGGTCAATTTCTTGCTCTGCTCGGCGATATCCGCTCGGTTACGCTTGTTGCTCAGATCCCAGAGCTTGCGGATTTCGGTGTTGTTTTCTTCCAGCCTCTTGCCGTGAGCGCGGACCGTATCCTGCAATTGCCCGGACGACTGGTTCAGGCTCTCGTCGGTGGCAGATAACCGGGACTGGAGGTTGCCCAGCTTCTGGCTGGATTCCGAAATGCGCTCGTCCATCTGTGACTGCAGCACGGTCATCTGTTTCTGGAACCAGACCCCCATCACGGCGATCAGCACCACCAGCACCAGACAGGCAATCATCCAGCCACCGCCGCCGCCACCACTGGAGGGCGGCACCGGCTTTTTCGGGGCCTTGGGAGGCTTGCCCACCCCCTTCTCCGTGGGCTTGTTGCTGCCGGCAGAAGAAGGTCGGCGACCGGCATCACCATGATCATCCACGGTGACATCATTCAGATTACCCAGATTTACTTCACGATCTCGCGTCATTCCTGTGTCCTGCATACCGGATAGTCCGGTTCATGGGCCGATTGACAGATAGTGCCACAGGGGGCACTGCGGCGCTGCCGAACAGCGCCCATTTAGTCCTGCCTGTATCTAAAAAATTTATTCGCCGCTTTTCTCGAACAACGGCTGTTCGGTGGCGTAGTAGACCATATCGCCCAGCTCGTGCTTGCCTTCTTCGTTCTTGAGCAACGGCAGGAAAATCACCCAGGGGCGAACATCGCGGTGATCTACCTGGGCCCATACCCCCGTGACTTTTTCACCATTTTCGGCGGTGACTTCGTGTAGGCGAAACAGAGCCATCAGCTCGATATCCGGTTGCTCCATGCCGATCTTACGCAGCTGCCGAAACAGGCCTTGGGCCCACTCTTCTGCACTTGGAGCGTCGGCCCTGTCGCCGGAATAGCCAACCGCCCTCACCGTATCTCCGGACTGAATCATGCCGAAAGGATAGAGTCCACCGGAGCTCTGGATGGCCTTCAGTGCCTGGCGCAGGCCGGCTTCTGCCAACTGATCCATGGCCTGCTGCTCGGGGCTTTTCTGTTTTTGCTCGGCGGAGGCTGGCGTCGGCCCTTCTGCCATGGCAGCGGTGGCTGACAACCCCATCACAAGAAAAAAGATTCCCAAAAAACGCATATCACACCTGTTATTTTCATGAACCTGCGGGTTGGACCACACAAACCCCGACAATATCCCGGGACGGACGCTAGCAAACTTCCCCCACCACCGCCAGACAGACACGAAAAAGGCCGCAAAAGCGGCCTTTTTCACTACCTGAACGGTACCCCTAGATATGGGATATGCCGTCTTAACCGGCAAAGTTGCTGGCGGCAAAGTCCCAGTTGATCAGGTTCCAGATGGATTCCAGATACTTGGGACGGGCATTGCGGTAATCCACGTAGTAGGCGTGTTCCCACACGTCCACGGTGAACAGCGGCGTCTGGCCCTTGTCGTGGGCGATCGGGGTATCCGCATCATCGGTATTGACGATTTCCAGGCTGCCATCGGTGTTCTTCACCAGCCAGGTCCAGCCAGAACCGAAGTTGCCGGTCGCTTTGGCATTGAACTGGGACTTGAACTCGTCGAAGGAGCCGAAAGCGGTGTCGATGGCCGCAGCCAGATCACCGGTGGGAGCGCCACCGCCGTTGGGGCTCAGGCTGTTCCAGTAGAAGGTGTGGTTCCAGACCTGGGCGGCCTGGTTGAACAGACCGCCTTGGGCGCTCTTGATGATCTCTTCCAGGGATTTGCCTTCGTTGTCGGTGCCGGCAACCATGTCGTTCAGCTTGGTCACGTAGGCATTGTGGTGCTTGCCGTGATGATACTCGAGAGTTTCTGCAGAAATATGCGGTTCCAGTGCATTTTTCTCGAACGGAAGCGGCGGTAATTCAAAAGCCATAGTCATTTCCCCTGACATCATGTTGTTCTGTTGCGGCTCGGCAACAGAAAGAAATTCCCCGCTGAGGGCATGCCTGCCCTCAGCGGCTGAATGATAATAACAAGCTACCGGCGGCAATCTCCACCACGGACCGGGGGTTTACCATGATTGCCTTTGGCTGCAATAGACGAATCCTATCGCCAATGCCTGGTCCGTGACCGGCAGGTCCCTGTGAGATGGGGTGTATCCCCCTTGTTTCAAGTACAATGCGCCCCAAATTTTGATAACTGCTACCTGAATCCGTGACTTCAGCGTGGATGCATGGCGTAAGAATTTGTTGTCACGGGGGATTTTCTGAAGAAGCGTCGTATCAGGGAATACGATCGACTGAAGACAAATTTTCTGTGGCTGCAAAGGCTTGCGTCAGGCGCCGCGATGAAGTCACGGATTCAGGTACTATTTTGCTGGCAGGAGAAAACGATGTCTGATGATGCTGTAGTAATTGTAAATGGTGCCCGTACCGCCATGGGTGGCTTCCAGGGTTCCCTGTCTGCGGTTTCCGCTCCCGAACTGGGCGCCGCCTCTATCCGTGAAGCCGTGTCTCGTGCCGGCCTGAAGCCGGAAGACGTGCAGGAAGTCATCATGGGCTGTGTACTGCCCGCCGGCCTCAAGCAGGGCCCGGCCCGCCAGGCCATGCGTCTGGCCGGCCTGCCGGACAACACCGGTGCCACCACCATCAACAAGCTGTGCGGCTCCGGCATGAAGGCCACTATGTTCGCCTATGATTCCATCAAGGCCGGCACCAACGACATCGTCGTTTCCGGTGGTATGGAATCCATGACCAATGCTCCCTATGTGCTGGACAAGGCACGCAGCGGCATGCGCATGGGCCACGGCCAGGTGTTTGACCACATGTTCCTGGATGGCCTGGAAGATGCGGAAACCGGCCGCCTGATGGGCTCCTTCGCCCAGGAAGTGGCTGACAAACGCTCCATTACCCGCGAAGACATGGACAACTACGCCATCGAATCCCTGAACCGCGCCAATGCCGCCATCGACAACGGCTGGTTCAAGGACGAAATCGTGCCGGTGACCGTGAAGACCCGTAAGGGTGAAGTGGTTGTCGACACCGACGAGCAACCCGGCAACGCCAACATCGACAAGATCCCCACCCTGCGTCCGGCCTTCGCCAAAGACGGCACCGTCACCGCTGCCAACGCCAGCTCCATCTCCGATGGCGGCTCTGCGCTGGTACTGGCCCGCGAATCCTTGGCCAATGAGCGTGGCCTCAAGCCGCTGGCCCGTATCCTGGCTCACGCGACCAACAGCAAACACCCCAGCGAGTTCACCATTGCCCCCATCGGTGCCACCGAAGCGGTGATGAAGAAAGCCGGCTGGACCGTGGACGACGTGGATCTGTTCGAGATCAACGAAGCCTTCGCCATGGTGGCGATGATGCCGATGATCGACCTGGGCATTCCTCACGAGAAGGTGAACATCCACGGCGGCGCCTGTGCCCTGGGTCACCCAGTGGGCTCCACTGGCTCACGCATCATTCTCACCCTGATCCACGCGCTCAAGCGCACCGGCGGCAAGCGCGGTGTGGCCAGCCTGTGCATCGGCGGTGGTGAAGCGACGGCGGTAGCCATCGAGCTGCTGTAATACGCTCAACGCTTAATGCCAGACCAGACGGGGCCTTCGGGCCCCGTTTTTTGTTGGCGGCGTCCTCATTCCCTGCCCTCTGTAGGAGCACCTCTTGAGGTGCGAATCAGGCGGAGCGAGGCGATAGGGAGTGATCATTTAGAAAGACCTGTCAGGCCCTGGAATGCCTGATCCCCCTGCGGGCGATTCCCGCGCAAGCGCGGTTCGCGGCTCGAGCGCCGCTCCTACAGCGGCTTCGTAGAGATGACAAAGCCACCCCTCCAACAATTCATTTCCGAAACATCCGCTTTCACTTTCAAACTCTGTTGCACTTTCCTGACCGGATTCGCCCTCCGTCGTATACGCAAAACCGGATTTCACCTGTACCCTGACCGGCTAGTCACCGTTTTCGGTTGGGCATGAGCCCGGGAGCACCATGACAGCATTACCTGTGATCACCGCCATGGGCGGCATCAATGCAGCCGGCCGTAGCGCCCTGCATTTCGGCTTTCAGCGATTGATTTTTGATGCCCTGCCGGATATCACCCGCCAGGACACTCTGCGTTCGCTGGGCCAATTGACCGGCCGCGCCCCGGACGATCAGCTGGCGGCCACGCTGATCCGTGCCCTGCCCGACGCCCACCGTCTCCACGCCGCCATCAGCGGCACCAGCGACATTCCCGTTACCCTGGAAATGCGCAACATGGACCTGCCTGACCCGCTACCCGCTGGCTGGCAGGTCTCCCCTATCGACAAGCGCCGCAGCCGGGTCACGCTGCCTGCGGGACTGGACCTGCGTGTGCCCCATGACGCCCCACGCCGCGTCAGCGCCGCCGGCCAACTGCCGGACGGCTTCGACCCCGGCGCCCTGTATGCCTCGCGCAATCACCCTCGCGCTCTGCAAATGGCCATCTTCGGCGTCAGCGATGCGCTGGGGGATCTGGGTATCGACTGGGCCGCCGTGGCCGGCAAGGTACGCCCGGACCAGGTGGCGGTTTACGCCAGCAACGCCATGTCACAGATGGACGACAACGGCCTGGGCGGCGTCATGCGCTTCCCCCCCAACGGCCAGCGCATCACCTCCAAACAGGTACCGTTGGGGCTGGGCGAAATGACCGCGGATTTCCTCAACGCCTATGTGCTGCACTCGGTGGGGACTACCGGCGGCATGCTCGGCGCCTGCGCCACCTTCCTCTACAACCTGGAAAAAGGGGTGCAGGCCATTCGCAGTGGCAAGGTCCGGGTGGCCATCGTCGGCACCAGCGAGGCACCGCTGATGCCGGAAATCATGGAAGGTTACCGGGCCATGGGCGCGCTGGCGGAAGACCAGGATCTGGCGGCACTGGATGGGGCGACTCAGGCCGATGTGCGTCGTGCCTGCCGACCCTTTTCCGACAACTGCGGCTTCACCATGGCCGAGTCCGCCCAGTTTACCGTGCTGATGGATGATGCCCTGGCACTGGAGCTGGGTGCCGATATTCTTGGTGCGGTACCGGACGTGTTTATCCACGCCGACGGCGCCAAGAAATCCATTTCTGCTCCCGGGGTCGGCAACTACCTGACAGTGGGCAAGGCCGCCGCCCTGACCCGCCAGATGATCGGCGAAAAGGGCCTTCGCGAGCACAGCTTTGTCCATGCCCACGGCACCGGCACGCCCCAGAACCGGGTCACCGAATCGGTAATTCTGGACCGGGTGGCAGACGCCTTCTGCATCCGCCATTGGCCGGTCACTGCTATCAAGGCCTATGTGGGACACTCGCTGGGCAGCGCCGGGGGCGACCAGCTGGCGGCGGCCCTGGGCAGCTTTGCCCAGGGCGTCTTGCCGGGCATCCGCACCATCGACCATATCGCCGGCGATGTGCACCGCCAGCATCTGGATTTCGCCATGGAGCATGTGCAGCGCGATGATTTGCAGGCCAGCCTGATCAATTCGAAAGGCTTTGGCGGCAACAATGCCACCGCCGTGGCCCTGTCAGCCACAGTCACCGAAGCCATGCTGCAACAGCGCCATGGAGAGAAGGCCATCACTCATTGGCAAACCGCCCGGGACAGTGTGCTGCAGGCCAAGGCCCGTTTCCGCGACCACTGCCTGAACGAGGCGCCCAAACCGGTATATCGGTTTAACGACGGGGTGCAGGGGGATGAAGCGGTCACCTTGAGCGGGAAAGCCGTGCAGCTCAATGGCGGCACCGTCATGGGCTTTGATGACGACAGCGAGCTGACGGCTTACCAACTGGACCGCTAGAGATCCCTTGCAAGCCACTACTGGCACTCAAGAATGCCGTTGGAGCTTTGCTCGCAAAGCGAAGGCACTTTTCTCCCTTCGTCTTGCAAGCAAGGATCCAACGTCCGAGTTTCCGGGTTCAGCGAATCTCCACCTGGAAGGCCGGCGACGCCCAGCCCCGGGGAGCGCTCTGCCCATCGCTGGCTAACGGCTCACCACCGTAAATCACCTGCTGTGAATCACCGTACTGCAGCCAGGTCTGCGTGGGCATGACCCCCTCGCCAGGCTTGCTGTAATCGCAGACGCCCTGCGGGAAAATTTCCGCTACCTGATCCGCAAAAGCGTCCGGGTCCAGGGCCAGAGGATAATCCGCCGGGTCCACCGGTTTCAGCTGGCACTTGTTGGTCAGGGTTTCGATGCTGTCACCGGCCACGGTGCGTGGGGTGCCGAAACGGGTCTGCACCACGGTCTGTTGCAGGTTCAGAATCGGATCGGTAAGCGGCGCCAGCAAATCACCCAGCGTACCCAGCAAGTCCCCCAGCACCGGCAGCTCGGCCACTACCGGTAGCTCGCTGATATCCAGGCCACATACCTGGCCGGTCAGCGCATCCACCACCACCCCGGCTTCCGCCGGCGCCGGCGGCAACAAGGACAGATCCAGCCCCGGCAGGATCGGCTCCGGGTACAGCAGGTTGCCGGTCAACGGTACGATGGGTCCCTCCGGGCCGAACAGGGACGACACCGACAGACAACGGTCACGGGCATAGACCGGCTTGTTGGCCACCACTTTCTCGGCCACCGGCGTGGCAGTGTCGTCCTGCTCGATGCCCGATAACCAAAGGTCCATGACCAACAGGGCTTCCGTGGTGAAAACCGTATCGCCAAACAGCGGCGCCGGTCCATACCAGATCACATGGTTGTCAGCATGGCCCTGGCTCTGCTCCAGTCGCGCACGCATCTGCCAGGAATGGTAGGCATCGTGGGCAATGCCCGGGTCCGGCCCACGCAGATCAATGATCGGCACATTGGCCAGATGCTCGGTGGTGTTGATGGCGCCGGTGCGATAGGCATTACGCAGGGCTTGCGGGTCGGCCACGGTGCGCTCGGCCTGGTAGTCGATATCCACGCTCAACCCCCCGATGTCGCGATTTACCTTGAGAAACTGCTCGCCGCTGATTACCCCGTTTTGCAATGCTTTCAAACCATACTGGACACCCACATTATCCAGCGGAATACCGCCAAAACCGCGACCGAGCAACTGCTCGTTGCTGGACCATACCGACGGGTCACGGGGGCCAAACTGATTGATCATGTAGTCCAGCAAGCCGCAACGCAGTCCGTCCGGCTGCGACTCGGCGTCATAGACTTCCACCCCTTCCTGCAGACCGGGGCAATCTTCCTGGTTCGGGTAGGCGGCCGGGAAGAAGGCCAGGTCGGAGAACACCGGGTTCAACGGCAAGTGGCCATAGAAGGCGGACCACTGCGCGGCCGGAATCACCCCGGAAGTCAGTAGCGAGGTGACCACCTCCTGAAAACCCTGAGGGTCCGTGGGCAGCTGGTTGCCGAAGTAGTTGCTGAGCAGGTTGTAGTCCGCGAACTGGGTGGCGGTGGTCCAGACATCCGGGTAGGAACATTGCACGATCAGCCCCTGATAAATGCCCGGATAGGCATTGGCCACGTGGTGCTGAGTGATGGAGCCACCGGAGCAACCGGTGCCGATGGTGTAACGGATTTCCCCGTACTGCTCGATGATGCGCTCTTTCCCCATCATCAGCGATTCCGCCGCCGTCACCAGATTGGCGTTATGGCCCAGGTTGGCCTGGGCGGTGGACAGGGTCATGAACCCCCGCGCCAGAGCGGTGGTAATGCTGTCACCCAGTAACAGCTCGGCGCCCGCCGGCGCGGTGCCGGCGATATCGCCGCGGGGCACTTCACCCATGCCATAACTGACTCCCACGTTACCGCCATGATGAATCAGCAGCTTGCCGTTCCATTGCGGTTGCGGTGCCAGGGCGGTCCAGGGCTGATCCGGCTGATAGAGGGTCATGATCAGGTAACGGTCACGATTCTGAACCCCTTCCTCCATGCGCACGATAAAGGGCAGTTCTACCCCTTTATCAGTGGTTATTCGGGCAATACTGTCGTCCGCAGGCGGATTCGCCGGATCATAAGGCTGGAAGGCTTCCGGTAATCCGGGGTTTTCCGGGTCGAAACCGGTCAGCAGGCTTTCCAGTTTGTTGGCCGGCACATATTGAAAGCGGTACTCCGCTGGCTGATTGCACTGGGCATCTACCGCCTGAGCATTGGTGCACTGCCAGGGCTGCAACTGGGGGCCGGAAAACACCGGGCCGCCGTTGGGATGGTTGATGATCTGTTGCTCCAGCACCGACTCATCCGCCAACACTACGGTCAGGGTATTGGCACCCAGGCCCATACCCTGCAACAGCCCTTTGAGGCCCCCATCGCTGGTGGCAGTCAGTTGCTGGGTCACCTCCCGATCCCCCAGCATCACTGTTGCACCATTCAACAAGGCGCTATCGTCAGCGGTAATTTCCACCAGCGCATCACCACCACTGATCAGGTCCGCACGGTTGGACAGCACGCTGATGTTCCCTTCCCCGGCCCGCGGGGCATCGGGAATATCCGGATCGGGAGTGTTCGGGACCGGATTACTGGCAGCCGGCGACGATGAAGAACCGCCACCACCACAGGCGGCCAGCAGGGCTACCAGGCCGGTAGCCAGCAAAAGAGAAAGGGCTTTCATGGGACACTCCAGGCCGGCGCGCTGGCCGGCTTATTGTTGTTAACATCAGTGTTAACCCATTCTCATGGACAGCGTGCCGACTTACTGTTGATGTGCGGTAGCAGGATAGTTACCGGGAGGCGACATTCTTTGCAGAATGTTGCACGTATGTACCACCCATTATTCAACTTGGTTCAGGCTCACGACCCACCCTGTTAAGGTAGCCGCAATCACTGGATGGACTGCCCATGATGCGACTGAAACTTGCCCTGCTCATGCTACTGGCGCTGATCGCCTGCACCGCCCTCTGGCATCGATACAAACCGCTGCCGGACGGCCTGGCCCATGAGTCGCCGTTACTGCCTGCCCAGGGCCTGACCCTGCTGGTGGATGACACCTGGGAAACCGCCGATGGCAAGCGCGCGATGCGCCAGCGCATTTTCGACGAGACCCTGCGCCTGATCGGCCAGGCCCGGCAACTGGTGGTGGTGGACATGTTTCTGTTCAATGCCTTTCAGGGCACCGACGATGCCAGCTACCGCCCCTTGTCAGCGCAGTTGACCCAAGCACTGCTGGACAAGAAACAGCAGCAGCCTGACTTGCCGGTGATTCTGATCAGTGACCCGATCAACACCCTCTACGGTGGCCTACACAGCGAGCACCTGGAGCGCCTGGAAGACGCCGGGGTGGTGGTGATCACCACCCCGCTGACACGCCTGCGCGACTCCAACCCGAGCTGGTCAGGGATCTGGCGGATCTGCTGTCAGTGGCTGGGCAACAGCAACGAGGGTGGCTGGCTGCCCAACCCTATGGGGCCGGGCAAGGTCACCCTGCGCAGTTACCTTACCCTGCTCAACTTCAAGGCCAACCACCGCAAGACCCTGGTGGTGGATGAAGGCGACCGGTGGACCGCGCTGGTCACCACGGCCAATCCCCACGATGCCAGCAGCGCCCACAGCAATCTGGGCCTCACGTTCCAGGGCCCGGCCGTGGCGGACATGCTGGAGAGCGAGTTGGCCGTGGCGCGAATGGCGGGCGTCAGCCTGCCCGATCTGCCGACACTCTCGACCGGGACCCCTGCCGACACGGCCCCGGCCCAGCTTCAGGTACTCACCGAAGGCGCCATCCGTAATGCCCTACTGGCCGCCGTTGAGCGCAGCCGCAGCGGAGAGGCCCTGGATATCTCGGTGTTCTACCTGTCCCACCGCCCCCTGGTGAAAGCGCTGTTGGCGGCCCATGAGCGAGGCGTAACCGTGCGCGTGCTGCTGGACCCCAACAAGGATGCCTTCGGCCGCCAGAAAAACGGCATCCCCAATCGCCAGGTGGGGGCGGAGCTGCGGACCGCGGGCATTGAGGTGCGCTGGTGTAATACCCAGGGTGAGCAATGCCATACCAAGATGCTGCTGCGACGGGGAGCAGAACGCTCGGAAGTGATTATCGGCTCCGCTAACTTCACCCGCCGCAATCTGGACAACCTGAACCTGGAAAGCAGCGTGCGAGTGCTGGCAAAAACGGATCACGCCCTTATGGTCGATGCCCGATCCGCCTTTGCCAGACGCTGGGACAATCGTGACGGGGAGAAACACAGTACCGATTACGGGGTCTACGCGGATGAAGCGACCTGGAAGTACTGGGTGTATCGGGTAATGGAGTTTACCGGGTGGAGCAGTTTTTAGGATAAAGGCGATTTTTTTACCACAGAGGGCACAGAGGCCACTGAGTAAAAACAACACGCGTCCTTTGTAAGCGCAAAGGCCCCTGTAGGAGCGTGCTTGCACGCGAACCCGTGACTTGCCGCAAGCAATTCGCGTGCAGGCACGCTCCTACGGGCCCATGAAGCCCCGGGGGTTATTCCGTCACCGGGGGCTCTTTCACCAACCGGTTGCGATACCAATCCAGACTACTGACCGCGCCGTTGATCAACCAGGCGGCGGCGACCAGGCCGCCGGCCATGGGCCAGCCCCAAGTTTCCGGCAGCAGCTCGGTACCGGGAACAAACACCAGGAACAACACGGTTTCCAGCACCGCCAGCAACATGGGCGCCGCCAATCGAGCCGGGTAATGCAGCTCAATGCCCAACCAGCGCAGAGCGGCACCGCCCATGCCAAGGCCAAGCCAGATAACAATCAGACCACCAATAATCACTGCCACCGTTAACGCTCCTGTTGCTGTTCTGCGTAGACTGCCTCACGGCCGTGCCGGACCGCCATGCCTTCGCGGACTTTTTTCGGCAAACCACCCACTACCAGCGCATAGGAATGGTCAATCATGCGCTGGATTTCCCCCACCGGGATGGAGCCGTCCAGCTTGACGGTATTCCAGTGTTTCTTGTTCATGTGGTAGCCGGGAATCACAGCTTCGAAGATATCCCGCAGTGCTGGCAGGCTGTTGAAAAGCCCCTTGCGTACTCAGCGAGGCCAGAAGGGTGCAGCTGTTGTGTTTTGTCGCGACGGACAGGGTGGTTCCCTTTCCTAGCGACAAAGCGCAGCAGATGTGCCCTTCTGGCCTCGCCCTCCGGGTCTTCCAGGCTGGCCCGCACTCGTTGTTGCAATGTCTCGATGGGTGGACACACACCTTCAACATTGCGCCTAGATTGCGGGCCAGCCTGGAAGACTGAGTATGTAAGGGGCTTTTCAACAGCCTGCATGAGCCTGGTCCGGGTCGCACTTGAGATTCATGCGCCCTTCGCCCTGCTCTTCCCCCAGTGTCGCGAACATCTTGTCCCGCACTTTCATCACTGCCACATCCGGGCCGAAAAGGAAATCCTCTCGCGCTTCCGGCTTGCTCAACAGGTACGCTTGCGCGGCTTTGGCATCCATGATCAAGGCATCCCTTATTGACCCGCTATGCAGACATTGGCCGGTTGGGTCGACGGCCTCAACGATTCATCATGATACCTCCCCCTGGTCACCGCCGCAGCAAAGGGACTACCAGCGAGGAGAAGCCGACACACAGCGGATATGAGGAAGTGATTGCTGGTACACGCCGACGGGGCGGACTGGCATTTTCGCGCCCAATAAAAAACCCCGGCGGATAGCCGGGGTCTTGTGTCTCGACAGTACCCTTGTGAGGCGGGGCCGAAACAAGTCAGGAAGTTTACCCGCTTGTGAAAAGGATCGCGACCGCTGAGGACGGTTTAGCTGATAACCAGCATGCACGAAAACCGCTGACGGGAAACAATGCGGCAACGCTCGACACAACAACGCGGGGCTCATCCTACCCACATTGTTGCGTGCGCCTGTTACGTTGCTATGAAATTTCGCGGGTTTCGCGGAAGCGGATCTCCGGGTGACGCTCCTGTGCCAGTTGCAGGTTCACACGGGTCGGAGCCAGATAGGTCAGGTGACCAGCGCCGTCGCGGGACAGGTTATCGTGGGCTTTACGCTCAAAGGCCGTCAGCTCTTTGTCACTGCCGGCTTCAATCCAGCGCGCCGTGGCCACACTGACCGGTTCATAGCGGCAATCCACGCCATATTCCCCCTTCAGCCGCGCTGCGACCACGTCGAACTGCAAGGTGCCCACGGCACCCAGAATCACGTCGTTGTTGCGCAGCGGGAAAAACACCTGAGTAGCGCCCTCTTCCGCCAGCTGAGTCAGCCCCTTGTGCAGCTGCTTACTCTTCAGCGGGTCGTTGAGCACCACGCGCTGGAACAGTTCCGGGGCGAAGTGGGGAATGCCGGTGAAGGCCAGCTCTTCACCCTCGGTGAAGGTGTCACCGATCTGGATGGTGCCGTGGTTGTGCAGGCCGATAATGTCACCGGAAAAGGCCTCTTCCACGTTGTCACGCTCACCGGCCAGGAAGGTCAACGCATCAGGAATACGCACGTCCTTGCCGGTACGCACCTGCTTGAGCTTGATACCCTTCTGATACTTGCCAGAACAGATGCGCATGAAGGCAATGCGGTCCCGGTGGCGGGGGTCCATGTTCGCCTGGATCTTGAACACGAAGCCGGTCATCTTGGGCTCGTCGGCCACCACGGTACGCGCGGTGGCATCGCGGGGCTGGGGCGGCGGCGCCCACTTCACCAGGCCGTCGAGCATGTGATCGACGCCGAAGTTGCCCAGGGCGGTACCGAAGAACACCGGGGTCAGTTTGCCGGCCAGGAAGCGTTCCAGATCGAATTCGTGGCTGGCGCCCTGAACCAGTTCCAGAGTCTCGCGCAACTCCTCGGCGTAGTCGGCTCCCACCGCCTGATCCAGCTCCGGATTATCGAGCCCTTTCACTTCGCGCACGTCCTGCACAGTGTGGCCCTGGCCGGTCTTGTACAGCACGGTGGTGTCGGTGAGCAGGTTGTAGACGCCCTTGAAGCTCTTGCCCATACCGATGGGCCAGGTAATCGGCGCGCACTCGATATTGAGCACGTCCTCGATTTCATCCAGCACGTCGATGCCGTCGCGCACATCCCGATCCAGCTTGTTGATGAAGGTGAGAATCGGCGTGTCGCGCAAGCGACAGACTTCCATCAGCTTGACGGTCCGTTGCTCCACGCCCTTGGCCGCATCGATCACCATCAGCGCCGAATCCACGGCGGTGAGGGTACGGTAGGTATCCTCGGAGAAATCAGCGTGCCCGGGGGTGTCCAGCAGGTTGACGGTGGCATCCTTGTAGGGGAACTGCATCACCGAGGTAGTGACGGAAATGCCCCGCTCCTTCTCCATCTCCATCCAGTCGGAGGTGGCGTGCTTACCGGACTTCTTGCCTTTCACGGTACCTGCGCTCTGGATCAGGTTTCCGTACAACAGCAGCTTTTCGGTAATGGTGGTTTTACCGGCGTCCGGGTGCGAAATAATCGCGAAGGTGCGGCGCTTGGCCACCTGGTCTTGCAGGCTCATGGGGCTTCCGACTCTGACAGGGGTTTTCGAGGGCGCGAGTATAACAGCCTTGCGAGCCCTTATCAGGCTCTCAGCGCCACCCTGTCAGACGATGCCGGAGCCCTTCAGCTGGCGCTGACGCATTAGCAGATAGAGGGCAAATCCCACCGCGACACCGGGAACCAGCCCCAGCAGCAGCGCCAGCCAACCGCCGCGGACCTGGTAACGCTGACGCTCGAACACCACCCAGATGGCAAGCACCACCCAGCACAAAATCACATCCGTGGAATACCCGGCCGCAAAGGGATTCACGAAGCCTCCGGCGGCGGCAGCCAGGATATCCGGGTTCTCCAGCAACGGCGGAATAATCAGCACCGCAAACACCACACAAAAGCTCAGGGCTACCAGCAATAACAGTCGACGAAACAGGTTCTCTGACACAGGCCAAGTCCTCGCAATAGGTCATCCGTAATCACCGTATCCTTGAGGATTTACTCTGGTGTGTCCACCTTTCCAACTCGGCACTTCAGGACGAGCCGAAAGCAGTGCTAGAGTGTCGGTTCCAGAACAACAAGGATGCCAGATCATGCCTGTTTATCTCCGCGCTTTCGCTGCCCTCTTCCTCGCTACCCTGCTGGCGGCCTGCAGCCGCACCCCGAACGCCGGCGATGCCCGTCAAGCGCTGGAGGCAGAACTGGACAACGCGCACCTGTCCGGCCTGTTGGCAGTCACCGATGTGGAAAAGCGCAATGGGTACGACGACGGAGACGGCCGCTACACCCTGGAAGTGGATTACCAGCTGAAAGCCAGGGACGACCTGGGTGGCTACACCGACAAGATCAAGGGTAACGAGGATCTGTCCGGCATGGATCGCTTTGCCATGATCATGACGCTCAGTGCCCTGCGTATGGAGCACGGCAACTTCAAGAAGGGCGATACCTTCCAGCGCCAGCGGGTGATTACCTTCCGGGATTCAGAGAACGGCTGGATGCCAATTCAGGAGTAACGGGGGAGCGGTTCGAATCGCACCTTGCCTGCTGTAGGAGCGGCTCTCGAGCCGCGAACCGAGCGTAGCGAGGCGACAAAGATCAAGGTCTGACCACCATTCTTTCTGGAACCTGTCGAACCTTGAAATTTCTGATCGCCCTGCGGGCAATTTCCGCGCAAGCGCGGTTCGCACCTCAAGAGGTACTCCTACAGCGGCTTCGTAGATAGGATGTAGCGAATTATTTATGCCCGCTGGTGAGCAGGCACTGCATCAATACCGCATTCTCGTGCCCGTCCCCCTTGCGGTAATAATTCTTGCGCACGCCACAGACCTCAAAGCCCAGCTGGCGATACAGTGCCTGGGCGCTTTGATTGCTTTCCCGCACTTCCAGATAGACCACGGTCATGGCATCGGCCCGGGCAGCGCTCAAGGCCTGTTGTAGTAATCGCCGGGCGATGCCATGGCGCTGCCAGGCCGGGGCCACGGCGATGTTGAGGACATGGGTTTCGTCGAGGATTCGCGACAGGATCAGAAAAGCCACCGGGACATCGTCCACGGTGGCCACCTGGCACAGATAATTGGCGTTGCCCAAGCAATCGCAAAAGTGGGTGCCGTTCCAGGGGGTCAACTGGGCGGCGGTTTCGATGGCCATCACCGCGTCCACATCTTCCAGCTCCATAGCGCGAATGGCTGCCACGCGGGTCCGATCACTCGCCATGGAAACCATTTGCCTGCATGGCGTGCCAGCTGGCCTTCTTGTGCTGCGCCGGCTCCGCCAGCATTTCTGCCAAGCTGCTGACCACCAGTGCCGGGCGACCACCTAACTCGAAGGGTTGATAGCGGGGCTGATCAAACAGCGCCTCACTGAGCGCCTCCGGCAAGCACAGCAATACCCGCTCGCCACCCGCCTGCTCACACAGGCCGGCAATAAAGGCCGACAGCGCCTGGGACGCTTCTTGCGCGGGCATGGGCTGTTCTGTCAGCGGGCAGAAGAAACGACGTGGACGCTGAGGACGGGCCTGGAACAGGGCCAACAGGTTGGCCATCAGTGGCGCCTCAAAACGTCCCAGCCCCGGCGCCTGGCTGTCTTCCTGGGCGCATAGCAACCAGGTATCGCCACCCAGATGGGCTTCCAAGGTAAAGGTCAGCCCCTTGCCTCTGGTGACTGCCGGTGCGGGTGGTGTCGGCTCCGGGGTATCGGTGGTGGCTTTGGGCGCCGGCGGACTCTGCGGAACCTCCTGAACCGGCACCTCACTGGCAACAGGGGCCGCTGTCTGCGGCGAAGCCGGGGCAGGAGTGTCCTGAGCAGGCGCTGGTGATGCCACTGCCGCTGGCTGCTCTTCCTCGTCTTCCCAGTCCAGCAGCGGCGAGACCGCTGCACCAGGCAACGGCCCCCTAGCCACCCAGGGCGTCAGCCCCAGGGCTTTCAGATAGTGTTGTCGCTGGGCTTCATTCATGGAGCGCTCCGCACCTGCTAGCACGCACCAGGCCAGCACGCAGGCACGTTGTGCCTTTCAGCAGCATGTTGCGTGAAGCGTCTAGCGTGTCAGCGTTACTCATACATCCGCCGCCTGCGGGTGAGCCCTTTCCAGGCCCGCCGCGAAGTGATTCAGGGCATTCAGGTAGGCCTTGGCGGAGGCGGTGATGATATCCACATCGGCGCCGTGGCCGTTGACGATCCGGCCGCCTTTTTCGAGTCGTACCGTGACTTCACCCTGGCTATCAGTACCAGCGGTGATGGCATTCACCGAGTACAGCTGCAGGATGCTGTGGCTTTCCGCCAGCATCTCGATGGCCTTGAAGGCCGCATCCACAGGCCCGGCACCCGTGGAGGTCGCCTCCCGTTCCTGACCATCGATAGCCAGCACGATGCGGGCTTCCGGCGTTTCACCGGTGCGCGCGGTGGCTTCCAGCAACACCAGTTTGAAACGTTCTTCCTCGGCCGCTTTCTTGGTGTCACTGACCAGGGCCTGCAGGTCCTCATCGAACACTTCGTGCTTCTTGTCAGCCAGATCCTTGAAGCGCTGGAAGGCCTCGTTCATGGCTGCTTCCGAGGCAAAGGTGATGCCCAGCTCGTCCAGACGGGCACGGAAGGCGGCACGGCCGGAGTGCTTGCCCAGCACCATCCGGTTGGTGTGCCAGCCCACATCCTCGGCGGACATGATCTCGTAGGTCTCGCGGTGTTTGAGCACCCCGTCCTGGTGAATGCCTGACTCGTGGGCAAAGGCATTGGCACCAACGATGGCCTTGTTGGGTTGCACCGGGAAGCCGGTGATCTGCGACACCATTTTCGAGGTGGGGACGATCTCTTTGGCATTGATGCCGGTGTCCACGTTGAACAGATCCTGGCGAGTGCGTACCGCCATGACAATCTCTTCCAGGGACGCATTGCCGGCCCGTTCGCCAAGGCCGTTGATAGTGCATTCCACTTGCCGGGCACCGGCCTGGACCGCAGCCAGGGAGTTGGCCACCGCCAGCCCCAGGTCGTTATGGCAGTGCACCGAGAACACTGCCTTGTCGGCATTCGGGATACGAGCCAGCAGCTGGCCAATGGTATGGCCATATTGTTCCGGAATGGCATAGCCCACGGTGTCAGGGATATTGATGGTGGTGGCACCGGCGTCGATCACCGCCTCGATAATACGGCAGAGAAAATCCAGCTCGGAACGGCCGGCATCCTCGCAGGAAAATTCCACATCACCCATGTGATTGCGGGCATGCTTCACCGCCGCCACTGCATGCTCGACCACCTGATCCGGCTCTAACCGCAGCTTGTGCTGCATATGAATCGGGCTGGTGGCGAGGAATGTATGAATGCGCCCGGATTCAGCCCCGGCCAGCGCTTCCGCTGCCCGGTCGATATCCGACGCCTTGGCACGGGCCAGAGAGCAGATGGTGGATTCGCGCACGGTATCGGCAATGGCCTTCACCGACAGGAAATCCCCCTGGCTGGCGATAGCAAAACCGGCCTCGATCACGTCCACCTTCATGCGTTCCAGCGCCTTGGCGATGCGCAGCTTCTCGTCCTGGTCCATGGTGGCACCCGGGCTCTGCTCACCATCACGCAGGGTGGTATCGAAAATAATCAGGCGCTCTTTGCTCATCGGGGTCTCTCACAAATTTCCGGGGGCCAAGCTCGCCCCTTTCACTGTAGGAGCGTGCTTGCACGCGAACCAGGTCTGGGCGAAGGTTCGCGTGCAAGCACGCTCCTACATCACGGGTTCAGGTTTGCGAACAGTTTACACCAGTCGCAGGGTACGCAGCACGGCTTCACGCAGGGCCTCACCGGCCTCTCGCCCGGCGATACCCTCGGCCAGCCGGATCTTTTTGCCGTCCACCTCGGCGATCAGCGTCATGTACTCGGTCTGGCGGCCATTGCTGGTGCTGCTCATGCCGGTCTTCAGCACCACTTGGTCTGCCCGCAGCAGTTGGCACTTGCGGGTGAACAACGGGACTCCCAGCCAGCGACGCAGGCTACGCACTTCACCGCCACGCACCCACACATCCAGCCCACGTCCCAGAGTGAACAGGGTACTGCCGACAATGGCATAACCGATCAACCCAAAAATGCTGCCCATGAAGTACAACATAAAGCCTTCACTGGCGGCGGCGATAAACAGCCCCGTTCCCACGGCAGCAAAGATGCCACCAAACACCAATAGCGCGAGCTTCATGCCCAGATGGCGACCGGGACGGCTTTGCAAATGCAGGCCCTGGCCGGTCTGCTCCACCCGGATCTGTTCATTGGCGGATTCCAGCGCCTCCACCTGACGCTCGCGCTGGTCGGCCATGACATGGGACTCCGGCAGACGAAAACGACTCTCGCCCTCCCCCGCCACCACCGGAATATCCCAGCTCCGTTTCAGCTTGCGGCCTTCCACCATGCCCTCCAGCTCGACTCGCCAGCAGATGTAATTGCGACCACTACCGGAGGACGGCGGCTGCTCCGCAGGCACATCGAAACAGAACAGGATGTCGCTGCCCTGCTGGGTGGGCTGGCACAGGGCGCGCTGGTCGGTTTGCCAGAGGATATCTTCCACAGTCTTGCGGTTCTTGCCGCTACCGCTCTCCCGGCCACGGATACAACTTAGCCACACGTCCATGTCCGTCTCCCGGGATAGCGCCTTGCCCAGGTGAATGGAGCCGCCTACCTGACCACCGGCATGGCCCGGCTCCGGATCCAGTTCCAACGGAGAGGGACCGAAAAACCGATAATTGCTGCGCATTTTCCAGCCCGCCCAGGCAATGCCAGCGCCCACAGCGGGAAACAACAGCACCATCAGAATCGCATAATCCCCCCGGCTGAACTTGTCCCAGACTGCCAGATAGGCCGGCGACGGCAGCAGGATGAAGATGGCGCCGAAGCCCACCAGGAACCAGTGCCCGGATTTTTCCTTGCTGTGGTACTGGCCGCCTTCTGCTAGCTCGGCCTTACCCTTGCTGCCCCGGTTGAACATAAACATCAGGCCTCCGCCCACCAATGCAAAGACGCCGCCGAAGGCCAGGCCAAACACCAATGAGCCCCAACGCAGAGTGCGATCCAGAAAAGCCTCGGACGGATTCGCCGGGTTGACCCAGGCCAGGACGGTGCGCCCCCGGGAGCGTGCGGACTCCAGTCGGCTGGCCAGACGCTGCCAGTAATCGTCAAAGTTATCGCTGCCGCCGTACTGACTCACCGTATGGCTGGAATAGCTGCGCCCGTTATAGTCATAACGGTAGCTGGCGCTGACACTGTAGGTGGTGGAGCCGTCGGAATAACTGCGATTGAGAGTACTGCTAAGCACGGTGGCCGGCACCCTGTCCCAGCTCCCGGACTGCCAGTATTGAAAGGCGGGCTTGAGCCCCACAAAGAACATCACCGCCAGGCCTGCCACCAGGAAAACCCCTGGAAACAGGATGGTCATGCACCCTGCTGCTTTATCGTCTTTCTGTGTTTCCTGTTCTGCGTTTTCTGCCGTATTCGACACCCGTGATTCCCCCAAACAACAACACTCCGGCCAGGGCACCGTACAGGTGGGCATTCACGTAGACCCGCCCGTCGATCCAGCTACGGAGATATTCCACGTCATAGCCTGCCTGCTGCTCACTGACAATTCGCCCGGCGATCACCAGCAACACCAGTGAATGCAGCCAGGGATTCCCCCGCCAGCCCTGCAGCAGGCAATAGACCAGCAAGCCATGGAGGATACCGGACAGCCCCACATAGTGCTGCAAACCGGTATCCAGAAAATACAACGCCAGTCCGGTGACCGCCCCACAAAACAGCAACCAGCTCCAGAAGCGCACCCGATCCAGCAGGTCCGTGAAGAAATAGCCGCATAGCACCAGGCCGGCCAGATTGAGCAGCATGTGCCAGTGATTGAGATGCACCAAATGGCAGGTCAGCAACCGCCAGAGCTGACCCTGTTCGATCGCCCCACGATCAAATCCCAGCCAGGGGTTCACCCAGGAGTGAGCGAGACCCAGCACGACCATGGTGACTACCACCAGGGCAAAGTGCGGGCGCAGTTTTTTGTCTCTGGGTTGCATGGAGGTACCGGCTGACATTGAAGGGGTATTAAGCCACAAGCTGCAAGCTGCAAGCCACAAGGCGCGGAATGGATTGTACCGATACTGGCAGACAGTGCCCGCGCTCCCAAGTCAGCGGCGCGGCGCACGCGTTAGCAGTTTGGCAAGGACAGCAAGTCGCGTTGCAGCTTGTAGCTGCCCTTAAAAAAGAAAACCCCGCACAAGGCGGGGTTCTCTTTGGAGCGTGTTACGAGCTCATGATTTACATCATGCCGCCCATACCGCCCATTCCACCCATGCCGCCCATATCCGGGGCGCCGCCACCGGCGTTTTCTTCCGGCTTGTCCGCCACCATGGCTTCGGTGGTGATCATCAGGCCGGCGATGGAAGCCGCTGCCTGCAGCGCGGAACGGGTTACCTTGGCAGGGTCCAGGATACCCATTTCCAGCATGTCACCGTATTCACCGGTGGCCGCGTTGTAACCGTAGTTACCGGAACCGTTGCGTACTTCCTGCACGATCACGGACGCTTCAGCACCGGCGTTGTAGGCGATCTGACGCAGGGGCATTTCCAGCGCGCGGAAAGTCAGGGCAATACCGGCGTTCTGCTCGTCGTTGTCACCCTTGATGACACCCACGTTAGCCAGAGCACGCACCAGTGCCACACCACCACCGGGAACCACGCCTTCTTCCACGGCAGCGCGGGTCGCATGCAGGGCATCGTCCACACGGGCTTTCTTCTCTTTCATTTCAATCTCGGTGGCAGCACCGATCTTGATCACCGCAACACCGCCGGCCAGCTTGGCCACGCGCTCTTGCAGTTTTTCCTTGTCGTAATCAGAGGAAGAGTTCTCGATTTCCTTGCGGATCTGCTCCACGCGGGAATCGATATCGACCTGCTGACCAGCGCCATCAACAATGGTGGTGTTTTCCTTGTCGATGTTCACTTTCTTGGCGGTACCCAGATCTTCCAGGGACGCATTTTCCAGGCTCAGGCCCACTTCTTCGCTGATCACGGTACCGCCGGTGAGGATGGCGATGTCCTGCAGCATGGCCTTGCGACGGTCACCGAAGCCCGGCGCTTTCACGGCGGCGCACTTGATGATGCCGCGCATGTTGTTCACTACCAGGGTAGCCAGCGCTTCGCCTTCGATATCTTCGGCGATGATCAACAGCGGCTTGCCTGCTTTGGCCACATTTTCCAGGGCCGGCAGCAGCTCGCGGATGTTGGAGATCTTCTTGTCCACCAGCAGGATGTAGGGGTCTTCCAGCTCGACCTGCATCTTCTCCTGGTTGTTGATGAAGTAGGGGCTCAGGTAACCGCGGTCAAACTGCATGCCCTCAACCACGTCCAGCTCGTTCTGCAGGGACTGGCCTTCTTCAACGGTGATAACGCCTTCCTGGCCCACTTTTTCCATGGCCTGGGCGATGATTTCACCCACGGATTTGTCGGCGTTGGCGGAGATGGTACCCACCTGCTCGATGCTCTTGGTGTTGTCGCACGGCGTGGACAGCTTCTTCAGCTCTTCCACTACTGCCGCCACGGCCTGGTCGATGCCGCGCTTCAGGTCCATGGGGTTCATGCCGGCGGTGACAGACTTGAGGCCTTCGTTAACGAATGCCTGAGCCAGCACGGTGGCGGTGGTGGTGCCGTCACCAGCTTCGTCGTTGGCCTTGGAGGCCACTTCTTTCACCATCTGGGCACCCATGTTCTCGAACTTGTCTTCCAGTTCGATTTCACGAGCCACGGACACGCCATCCTTGGTGATGGACGGTGCACCGAAGGATTTCTCCAGCACCACGTTACGGCCTTTCGGGCCCAGGGTTACCTTGACGGCGTCGGCCAGGATGTTAACGCCTTTGGCCATACGTTGACGGGCTTCGTCACGGAACAGAATTTCTTTCGCCATGGTTCTTTACCTCTGCAAATCTTTACCCCGGAATGGGGTGAATGCCCTTGCGGGCGTTCATGTTCTTGCTCTTGGCCTGCGGCACTTAGCCTTCGACGACGGCCAGAATTTCGGCTTCGCTCATGATCAGCAATTCTTCGCCGTCCACCTTCACGGTGTTACCGGCGTACTGACCGAAGATCACCTTGTCACCGGCTTTCACGTCCAGCGGACGGACATCACCGCTATCGGTGATCTTGCCGTTACCCACCGCGATCACTTCGCCGCGGGACGGCTTCTCGGCAGCGGAACCGGGCAGCACAATACCGCCGGCGGTCTTGGTTTCTTCCTCTTCACGGCGAACCAGCACGCGATCATGCAAAGGACGGATGCTCATTTTTCCTTAAACTCCCAGTTTTAGTTCTGATGACATCCAAGCTCGCGGAAGCGAAGCTCGGCAGTCCGAATTAGCACTCTAACGAGTCGAGTGCTAATCATAGTAATGATGCCAGTGCAGTCAATAGGGAAAGTGACCTTTGAAAGCGCCTGTCCCGCGACCGCCTGCAGGACACAGGAGTGGGGCCTCAGCGTCAGGTTTCAAGGGGGTGAGAAGAAAAATCCTTTGCCGGGTGGGGCAACCCGGGCGTGTCGTTTGCCGTTTTTGCGAGTCACTGAGCAATCCGGTCATTGGCCAGGCAGGGGCAGCCCACCATAATCCGTGCCATCGTGAACCGACATCGCAAGGAATCACCATGGATCTGAACCAGAAAGTGGTTGTTGTTACCGGCGCCGGCCGTGGCCTGGGCCGGGGTATTGCCACCTACTTTGCCGGCAAGGGCGCCCGCCTGGCCTGCGTGGACCTGAGCCAGGAAGACCTGAACGCCACCGTGGCCGCCTGTGAGGCGGCCGGCGGTGAAGCGCGCGCCTATCTGGCCAACGTGGCCAAAGAAGAGGAAGTGGAAAAGCTGTTCAGTGACGTGGTGGCGGACTTCGGCAGCCTGCACGGCCTGGTCAATAACGCCGGCATCACCCGCGATGGCCTGCTGGTGAAGTACAAGGACGGCGAGGTAGTCAGCAAGATGAGCCTGCAACAATGGCAGGCGGTGATCGACGTGAACCTGACCGGCGTGTTTTTGTGTGGCCGCGAAGCAGCTTCGAAAATGTTGGAACTGGGAGTCGAGGAAGGGGTGATCGTCAACATTTCTTCCCTGGCCCGCCAGGGCAGCTTCGGCCAGAGCAACTACGCCGCCGCCAAGACCGGGGTGGTTGCCCTGGCCGAGGTGTGGGCCAAAGAGCTGGCTCGCTACAACATCCGCACTGGCGCGGTGGCTCCCGGCACCATCAACACCGACATGCTCGCCGCCATGAAGCCGGAAGCCCGCGAGCGCCTGATCCAGGCCGTGCCGCTGCGTCGCCTGGGCGAAGCAGAGCACATCGCCCGTTCCGTGGCCTTCATCTTCGAGACCGATTACTTCACCGGTCGCTGTATCGATATGGATGGCGGCCTGCGGTAAAAGCTTCTAGCTTCTAGCTTCTAGCTTCTAGCTTCTAGCTTCTAGCTTCTAGCTTCTAGCTTCTAGCTTCTAGCTTCTAGCTAACAGTGTGTTCTGCTGATGAGAAGGGGCAACCAAAGGGTTGCCCCTTCTCATTTTTTCGTTTTTCCTTGCAGCTCAAAGCTAGTAGCTCGAAGCTGCCTTCAATGGATCCTTCTTTCCGAGACGCCGTCTACCAGATCGTTGCCGCCATTCCGCCCGGGGCGGTGAGCAGCTATGGTGCCGTAGCACGGCAGGCCGGGTTTCCGCGCCATGCCCGTTTTGTGGGCCGGCTGATGAGCCAGTTACCGAAAGATACCCGTCTGCCCTGGCATCGGGTGTTGCGCGGCGACGGCCGCATTGCCCTGGCGGGCACGCCAGCCGGGGAGCAACAGATCCAGCGGCTACTCGACGAAAACGTCACCGTGCTGGGTGACCGGGTGCCCAGACAGCATTTCCAGCAATGGTAACGCCTCTTCGCTGAATCACACCCCGCGCGCGGTGAACCCGCATCGCTCGCTGCGGACAAAGTGTCTATGATGAGCCTTTCGCCATTCGGCAATACCCGCTAAGAGACCTATGCCCCCACAATCGACCAACTGGCAGCAATCCCTGAAAGCCTTCCTGCATCCCCGTGTAGTGACCATGTTCTTCTACGGGTTTTCTGCAGGCATCCCGCTACTGCTGATCTTCTCCTCGCTGTCTCTGTGGTTACGAGAGGCCGGAGTGGAGCGCTCCACGGTCACCTACTTCAGCTGGGCGGCACTAGCCTATTCGTTCAAGTTTCTCTGGGCGCCGCTGATTGATCGCTTGCCAATTCCCGCCCTGACACGCTGGCTGGGCAGGCGCCGGGCCTGGCTGCTGGTGGCGCAGCTCACTGTGGCCGCCTCCATTTTCAGCATTTCCCTGGTCGACCCGAGCGAGCCTGGAGCGCTGAACCTGATGGCCTTTGCGGTGGTCATGCTCGGCTTTACCGCCGCCACTCAGGATATCGTCATTGATGCCTACCGAATTGAATCTGCGGGTGTCGAATTACAGGCATTAATGTCCTCTTCCTACATTGCCGGTTACCGGATAGGCATGCTCTCCTCCGGGGCGGGCTCGCTGGTATTGGCAAGCTGGCTGGGCTCCACCAGCAACGCCTACAGCTACCCCGCCTGGCAAACCACCTATGCGCTCATGGCGCTCACCATGCTGGTTGGCGCCATTACCACCCTGATCATTCGCGAACCGGACAACCCTCGCCCCTCCGCCGATCAGTACACCAGCGGGCAGTATCTGAAGTTTCTGGCGATTTTCGTGGCAGGCATCACCGCCTTCGTGACGGTGTATGTCCTGACCGCCGATTCGGCAGGCACGCTCCGGCAAACGCTCACGGAAATTGTTGAGAACAGCGCCCTGTCCGGCCTGGTAGTGGAAAGCCTGCGGCTGGCGCTGGCAATTGCCATTGTTGCTGCGTTGATCAAGGCGCTCTCATTAACCCCGCTGTATGACAAACAACTGGTTCGGGAAAGTTATCTGGACCCGGTGAAGGACTTTTTCCAGCGCTACGGTAGCCGCCTCGCCTTGCTGCTTCTGGTTTTCGTGGGTTTTTACCGCATCTCGGATATTGTGCTCGGCGTCATTTCCAACGTCTTCTTTGAGGACATCGGTTTCACCAAGAACGAGATTGCCGGGGTGGTCAAAACCTTCGGCCTGTTCATGACCATTGCCGGCGGGTTCCTGGGTGGGCTGCTGGCCATGCGTCACGGCGTGATCCGGGTGCTGTATCTGGGCGCCTTTCTGACCGTTGCGACCAACCTGCTATTCCTGTGGCTGGCCTATGCGGGCCACGACATCCGCATCCTCTATGCAGTGATCTCCGCCGATAACCTGACCGCCGGTCTCGCCAGTGCCGCCTTTGTGGCCTTCCTCTCGCAGCTCACCAATGTCTCTTTCACTGCCGTCCAGTACGCTATCTTCAGCTCACTGATGACCCTGCTACCCAAGACCATTGGAGGCTACTCGGGCAGCATGGTGGATAACCTGGGCTACCCCGGGTTTTTCCTGTTGGCCAGCCTGATGGGCGTACCGGTGTTGGGGCTAATCTATCTAATCCAGCGCCACGAGGCCTTTCGGCACTGAGCCCCGCTCATTCGCCGAAACAGGCTTGCAGTATACTTTTCAATCAATTCACAAACCGGCTATAGTGGGAACTTACAAAAAACAACAATAAGAACACACGGATGAGTCACTCGGAACTCGATATTCTGGTTGTGGACGATGCCCGCTTCTCGGCGGCGGTGGTCAACCGTACCCTCGCCTCTGCCGGATACACCCGCATTCGCCACGCCCACAGTGCCCAGGACGCCCTTGGTCAACTGACCGAGCAACCCGCCGATCTGGTGGTGGCAGACTGGTTGATGCCCGGCATGGATGGCCTGGAACTGACCCGCCGCATTCGTCAAAACGACGAAGCCAGCAATCGCTATACCTATGTGCTGCTGCTCACCGCCCGCGAAGGGGTGGATGCCCTGCAACAGGCCTTTGATCAGGGTGTGGACGATTTTGTCTCCAAATCCGCCATGACCGAGCAACTGCATCACCGGGTGATGGCCGCAGACCGGATCATCCAGCGCCACAACCGGGTACAGACCGACTATCAGCGCATGCTGACCGTGAACCGTCAGCTCAAACGCCACGCACTGATCGATCCGCTGACCGGTTTCGGCAATCGCCAGGATGCCCTGCGAGCATTGCAAAATACCTTGAAGCAAGCGGAAAAACGGGGCGGCGCCGCCTGCCTGCTAATGCTGCGCCTGGAAGACTTCGAGGCACTACGTGCCCAGCGTGGCGACAAGGTCATGCAGCAAGGTGTGCTGGCGTTCAGCCGGCGCCTGCGCCAGTCGGTACGCCCCATGGATCATCTGTGCCGGTTGCAGACCGATCAGTTTGCCCTTATCACCTGGCAACCCCACATGGACCACTGCGACCCCACCGGTTTTCGCCGCCTTTATGAAGGCCTCAACCATCGCGCCTACCAGACCGCCGCCGGCTTCCTGAGCCTGCAAGTGAGTATGGCAATCGCCGCCTCTGAAGGCCAAAGCCATGGGGAGCAGATGTTCGAACAGGCCCTGGCCGAGCTGGATCAGTCCCTCAGCGAACGACGAATTGTGTCAGCCACCGCCAATGTGTGAATGGTGACGCCTGACGCCAATCAGTGACGAGCATCTTTTTCGCCTCACGGTTTTTGGTTTTTGCATCCGGCATCTGGCATCTGGCATCTGGCATCTGGCATCTGGCATCTGGCATCCAGCATCTAGCTTCCCCTGTGCTCACTGTGCCCTCATGTGGTAAAAATCAGTTCTTTGCCTTTGGACAACATGCCACATACTCCTCCCCACTGGTTTTTGCTGGGCGCCGGCAATATGGGCACGCTGGCGGCCTGGTATCTGACCCTGGCCGGACATAGCGTTACCGTGATTCGGAGCGAGTCTGCATCGCCCCTGAAAAAAACGCTCTGGTTGCCGGACGGACGCCAGCAAGCGGTATCGTTACCGGTGCTGACTCCTTCTGCCCTCCCCGATCGCATCGGGCACTTGCTGGTGGCGATTAAAACTCCCTATACCCGCTCGGCGATGGCACCGCTGAGGCAGCGCCTTGATAGCCAGACTCAGGTGCTGCGTTTTCAGAATGGCCTGGGAGCCCTGGATGGCCTGTTGCCGCCGGGCTGCATACCCCTGGAAGCCATCACCACCAGCGCCGTCAAAGGTCAGCACCCGGACCACACGGTAGTCGCAGAAAATGCCACCTGGCTCGGAGGCAGTACCGCCCCGCCTGCCTGGTTTGCCGCTCTGACCGAACACTGGCCGGATCTGCATTGGGAAGACGACATTCGCCCGCGCCAGTGGCATAAACTGGTGGCAAATGCAGTGATCAATCCGCTGACCGCTCTTTACGATGTGCCTAATGGCCGTATTAACGACGACCCGGCCTTACGCAAACAGGCCACACGGCTTTGCGAAGAAGCGGATCATGTACTGCAAAAACTGGACCCGGCATGGCCCGGTCACTCCCTGGAGAATGTGCTCACCGTGGCCCGGGCTACCGCCGGCAATACTTCTTCCATGCGCGCTGACCGGCAGCGGGGAGCGCAGACGGAAATTGATGCTATCAATGGCTGGCTAGTGAAGCAGGCAGACCGGCTGGATCTGGCAGTCCCTGCCAACAGGAAAATGGTTACGACACTGACGTTGCGGTAGGGCAACGGGGTTCGAGCAGCAAAAAGCGGTCCTTGTCGGCACCATGGCTTTGCTCTTCGAAACCCGCATCTCGCCACTCGCACCTGAATACTTGCCGACAGCCCCCGCAGAGACTTTTACCCTGTAGCACTGGAATTAAATGCCGTTTTTCGCCATCGTAGCGGGCACTAATCTGGATTCGTGGAACCTCCATGCACAGTCGCATTTTTCTGGCCGTTGGCCTGATCGCCACCAGTGGCCTGACCCTGGCCAACAACGAAATCAAGGCAGTGAAAGTCAGTGGCGCCAGCCACCCAAGCCTGGCCGGGGAACTACCCACCGGTACCCTGACCCTGGATCGGGAGACCCTGGCCAGCATGCCTGCCAGCAACCTGACGGAAGTGCTGGATACCGTGGGGGGGCTGCAGGCCAGCCAGCTCTATGGCATCAACGGCAGTGAGGCCAGCCTGGATCTGTTGGGCTTCGGCGCCGGCGCCAACCAGAACACCCTGATCCTGCTTAATGGTCGCCGCCTCTCCAATATCGATCTGGCCAGCCCCTTTCTCAGCGGTATTCCGCTGGCTGCCATTGAGCGTATCGAGATTCTTCCCGGAGCGGGTGCGGCCTTGTATGGCAATGGTGCCGTGGGCGGGGTAATCAATATCGTTACCCGCCGCCGCTATGACAATAGCGCCGGGCTGGAAGTCAATGGCGGTAGCTACGGCACCCTGGGCGGCAACGGCTACGCCACCGGTCATCAGGGCAGCCTGAGCGGCGCCGTGGCCATGAGCACCCTGGACAGCGACGGCTATCGGGACAATAACGAGGTGCGCAACCACAGCGTATTCGCCGATGTGCGTTATCAACAAGACGGCATTGAGGCCTATTTCACTGCCAACGGCGAAGAACAGGAGCTGGGCCTGCCCGGCGGTCGTAGCGAAGCGCAATTTCGCAACAATCCGCAGGGTACCGACACCCCCTTCGACGATGCCGAACAGGAAAACTACTGGCTGATGCCGGGCCTGCGCATCGCCCTGCGCGGTAATACCGCGCTCACCCTGGAAGCCAGCAAACGCCGTCAAGAGCAGACCTTTACGTTTTTCTCCAGCGGCAGCTTCGGTGAAACCGTGGTGGAGAGCTACAGCGTCACGCCCAAACTGGAAGGCCAGCACACTACCGGCAGTGCCGTTCACAACTGGACCCTGGGCCTGGATCTTCACGAATACGATTACGACAGCCGAACCAGTTTCGGTAACCGGGAGCTGGAGCAAAGCCAGCGGGCTTGGTATCTGCACAATCTGGTCAGCCTCACACCGAAACTGTCTCTCAGCGCCGGCGCCCGAAAACTGGAAAGCACCCTGAGTGGCGAAGGGACGGATAAGGAACAGGACGGGGAAATGTACGAGGGCGGGATCCGTTATACCTTCACGGGTAACCTGGCCCTGTTCGCCGGCGCTCAGCGCAGTGTGCGTATTGCCAACGTGGATGAACTGAGCCCTTTCAATCCCCCCATTGATCCGCAAACTGGCAAGGGCTACACCGCCGGGGCCAGCTGGTCCCAGGGTCGCCAGCATTCCACCCTGACCTTCTGGCGAGCCGAGATCGACAATGAGATCCTCTTTGATCCGGTCAGCTTTACCAATCGCAATTTGGAAGACCGCACCGTGCACAAGGGCGTCAGCATCAATTCCCGCTGGCGGCTGGACAAGGACCTGATGCTGACCATCAACGCCAGCGCCCAGCAGGTCCTTTTCGACGGCGGCCCCTTCGACCGCAACGACGTGCCCCTGGTGCCGGAACATACCCTGCAACTGATCGCCGACTGGCAGGCCCTGTCCTGGCTGTCCACCCAGATCAGCCATCGCTACGTGGGGGATCGCCGCTACGACGGCGACCTGGACAACCGCTTCCGCAAACTGGACCACTACCGCACCACGGACCTGCAATTGACCGCCCGCTATCAGGCGTTTTATCTCAAGGCAGGCGTCTACAATCTGGAAGACCACCAGGTGGTGGACTACGGCAACTTCAGCAACACCACCAACACGGCCACGCTGTATCCATTACCGGAGCGTCATTACCGGGCCGCGTTTGGCGTGGAGTTCTAGGAACCTTTGTAGGGTGCACTGAGCCTAAGGCGAACTGCACCGGCCTAACGTTTTGATGGTGCAGTTCGCTTAGGCTCAGTGCACCCTACGACCGACTCGGACACCCCGGAGAACAACGACTCGTTTTCCCTCCGAGTCCGCTGCGGTTAAAACCACTTCATCAGGAGCCAGCATGAGCGACAACGACAAGACCCGCATCAACCGGGTGATCACCCGCACCGGCGACCGCGGTGATACCGGGCTGGCCGATGGCAGCCGGGTCAGCAAGCGGCACCCGCGCATTCAGGTACTGGGCGAACTGGACGAACTGAACAGCGGCATGGGCGTACTGCGCGCCCGGTCACTGGACGCAGATCTGGATACCGTGCTCGGCCTGGCCCAGCAGTTGCTGTTCGATATCGGCGGCGAGCTGGCCATTCCCGGTCATCGCGTGATCGACGACCACGATCTGGTGGAGCTGGAATCCCGGGCGGATACCTTCAACGCCGAACTGCCGCCATTGAAAGAGTTTGTGCTCCCCGGCGGCCACCCGGACGCCGCCTGGTGCCACCACTGCCGCACTGTGGCCCGGCGCACGGAACGCCACTTCGTGGCCCTGCAGGAGGCCGACGAGGACGCCGTCAACCCGGTCAGCCTGGCCCTGGTCAACCGGCTTTCGGACCTGTTGTTCGTGATGGCCCGGGTGATCAACTTGCGCCAGGAATCGCCGGAAGTACTTTGGCAACCGAAGGCAAAGAGGGGCTGATCTCGCTGTTTGGAAATCCTATTTTTTACCACAGAGAGCACAGAGTTCATTGAGGAGCCCCCCTCTTCAGCAACGTAGCGGTCCAACAATCGTAGGGGTAACCGTACCAGCCAACCGCTAAATTGGTGCAGTTCGCTTAGGCTCAGTGCACCCTACGTCATCCGTTAGTCTGTGCCGGTTTTCAAGGCCAGTAAGGTGTTTTTGCGGGAAGCGATGCTTGCAGCGTGAAGAAGTGGGCTCGTCCAACCTTGAGCGTCAGGCCTCCGGCACCGCCATTGTGAAAACATTGTGCAACCCTGCCGCAACGGCGCGGGACCGGGCTACACTGGGGTCCCGGACCGACGATTTCACGCCATGGGCATCCGCAACAAACTCTTTGTCATTTTCCTGTCTACCTTCCTGGTGCTGACCCTGGCGGCCAGCGGTTTTTATTACCTGTCGTTCCTGCGCAGTCTGGAAACCTATCTGGATGAACGTCAGCAAGCGCAGGTAGAACGACTGGCGGATCACCTGGGGTTGCTCTATCAGCAGCGCGGCGGTTGGCAGTTCCTGATGGACGATCCCCGTCAACTGAAACGCCTCTACCGGCTGGCCGGTGACCGGGATGAGGACCGGGACAGCCGCGGCGATCACCGTCACCTGCAACTGCTGGATGCACAAAAACAACGGCTGTTCGGCCCAACAGCGCCGCGAAAATTCCGCTCGGAAATTCCGGTTCGCAGCGGCAACACGACGGCGGGCTACCTGACTTACCCGGACCAGGAAGCCATCCGCGACAAACTGGACCAGCGCTTCATGGGCCGCCAACTTCGCTTCATGGGCTGGATGCTGTTTGTGGGCGTGGTTCTCTCGCTGCTGGTGTCCTGGCTGCTGGCCCGTCATCTGGTGGCACCCATTCTTGCCCTGTCCAACCACACCCGCGACCTGCAGGAAGGCCACTACAGCGCCCGCCTGGAAACCCGCCGCCGGGACGAACTGGGCACCCTCACCGAACAGGTCAATCAGTTGGCGCAGCGGCTCGATCAGGGCCAGCAGGCCCGCCAACGCTGGTTCTCGGATATTGCCCATGAGCTGCGCACCCCAGTGGCAATCCTGCAGGGTGAGCTGGAAGCCATCAGCGATGGCATTCGCCCCTTGAGCCCGGAGTTCATCAAGTCTCTGGAAGGGGAAGTGGCCCAGCTCACCCATCTGATCAACGATCTGCACGACCTGGCACTGGCGGATGGCGGCAATCTGCGTTATCGGTTCCACCGGGAGGATCTGGCGGACCTGCTCGGCGAGGTGGTCGACAGCTATCGCAACAGCTTTAGCCAGCAGAGCATCAGCCTGGAAACCCGTATTCCTGACCTTGCCGTTATTGATATGGATCCGGTGCGCATTCGCCAGCTGCTGGACAACCTGCTGCAGAACTCTCTCAAGTATACCGCCAGCGGCGGTACCTTGAGCCTCTCGCTGACACACGCTGGCGACAACTGGGAACTACTGCTGGAAGACAGTGCCCCGGGCGTGCCCGACGAGGCCCTTCCCCGCTTGTTCGACCATCTGTACCGGGTAGAAAGCTCCCGTAACCGCCGCACCGGCGGCGCCGGCCTGGGGCTGGCCATTTGCCAGCGTATCGTTGAAGCCCATGGCGGCACCATCGGCGCGGAGCACAGCCCTCTAGGCGGCGTGCGCATCCGTATCACCCTGCCGGGAGAGACCTCATGAGCCGCATCCTGATCGTGGAAGATGAGCCGCGTTTGTCACAACTGATGGCAGACTATCTCCAGCATGCCAACTTCCACACCGAACAGACCGACAGCGCCTGGACCGCCATGGCACTGGCAAAAGAAGAACGCTTCCAGGCCATCCTGCTGGACCTGATGCTGCCGGACGGTGACGGCATGGAAGTGTGCAAGGCCATCCGCCGCCACAGCCAGGTGCCGATCCTGATGGTCACTGCCCGAGTGGATGAAGTGGATCGCCTGCTGGGTCTGGAACTGGGCGCCGACGACTATATCTGCAAGCCCTTCAGCCCCCGGGAAGTGGTGGCCCGGGTCAAGGCGGTACTGCGCCGGGCCAATCCGCAACCGGACAGTGCCGGCCCCACCCTGACCCTGGACGACGAACGCTATGAGGCGGTCATGGGCACACAGCGGGTCGCCCTCACTGCCATCGAATTCGCCCTGCTCGCCACCCTGTCTCGCCACCCTGGCCGCATCTGGTCACGAGACCAGTTGATGGATGAAATCTACCAGGACCACCGGGTGGTCTCCGATCGCACCATCGACAGCCACATCCGCAAACTGCGCCGCAAGCTCAGCGACGGGGATGACGCCTCCCATGACTGGATCGGCAGTGTTTATGGGGTGGGGTATCGGTTGGAACAGCCGTAGAGCAGCTTCTAGCTTCTAGCTTCTAGCTTCTAGCTTCTAGCTTCTAGCTTCTAGCTTCTAGCTTCTAGCTTCTAGCTTCTAGCTTCTAGCTTCTAGCTTCTAGCTTCTAGCTTCTAGCTATCAGTATGAGAGAGGACGGCAAATAGCCGTCAAGCATCCTCTGTCTTTTGTATTATCTTTTTCTAGCAGCTCGTAGCTCGCAGCTAGTAGCTTGTAACTGCTTCTTCCTTTTTTCCTGCATATTCCTTGCACGCTTCCCGCCCATACTGATCCCACACATTCACAGGGACTCACTGAGTCACAAGGAGATCACCATGAAGAAATTGGCTATTGTTGCGCTGGCTATCTTTACCACTTCCGCTTTTGCCTATGGCCCCGGTCATAAAGGCGGGGAGCACATGGTGGAGCGTCTGGAAAAGAAACTGGCACTGAGCGAGGAGCAAAGTACCCAGCTCAAAGCTATCTTTCAGGAGCAGGGCGAGAAGATGAAAGCCTTGCACGAAGAAACCCAGGACAAGATGAACAAGGTACTGACCCAGGAACAGCAGGAAAAACTGGCCGAGATGAAAGAAAAGCGCATGGAGCGCAGGGCAGAGAAAAAAGAAAACCGAAAAGACAAAAAGGGGCGTGATGTCGAATAACCCCCGCACTCTTGCCTTGATAAAAAAGCCGGCAGAAGCCGGCTTTTTTATCGCTACCACTACAACAAGGCGCGCCGCATATCCGTCAACAACTGACTCAGATAGGTAGTGAAACGAGCCGCATCCGCGCCATCAATCACCCTGTGATCGTAGGACAGGCTCAACGGCAGCATCAGCCTGGGCTGAAACTGCTCACCGTCCCAGACCGGCTGCATGCCTGAACGGCTTACACCCAGAATGGCAACCTCAGGCCAGTTCACGATGGGGGTAAAGGCAGTGCCACCAATTCCCCCCAGCGAGGAAATACTGAAAGTACCCCCCTTCATGTCAGCCGGTGTCAGTTTGCGGTTGCGGGCCTTTTCCGCCAGCTCACCCATTTCCAGAGCAATGGCTTTCAGACCCTTCTTGTCCGCCTCCTTGATCACCGGTACCACCAGACCATTGGGAGTATCCACGGCAATGCCGATATTGATGTAGTGCTTCTGGATCAGGGCCTCACCGCTGTTTTCCAGCGAGCTGTTGAAGCGAGGAAACTCCTGCAGTGCCCGGGCGCAGGCGCTAACCAGAAACGCCAGCATGGTGAGTTTGACGCCGTCTTTCTCCAGGGCCTTGTTCTGTTGTTTGCGGAAGGCTTCCAGGTCAGTGATATCCGCCATCTCGTGCTGGGTAACATGGGGAATGGTCAACCAGGAGCGGGTCAGGTTCTGGGCAGACACCTTGCGCAGCTTGTTGAGCTCCAGCCGCTCAATCTCACCGAACTGACTGAAATCGATCTCAGGCAACTCCACCGCCAGGCCTCCACCGGAAGCCGCAGACGCACCGTCCAGCCTCTGTTTTACCCAGGCATGTACATCTTCCTTGAGGATACGATCCTTGGGTCCGGTGCCGCTGACCTGGGCCAGATCCACGCCCATTTCCCGGGCCAACTTGCGCACCGCCGGGCCGGCATGCACGGATTTGGAGGGAGAGCCGGAATCTGCCGCTGGCGACGGAGAGGTCGCTGGAGCCGGTTTTTGCTGTTGTGCGGGCTGGTCCGATGCCGACGAGGTCGCCGGTTTCGCTTCTGGCTTTTCTTCTGCCTCGGCGTTCTTGTACGCTGCCGGCTTGCCCTCGGACACCGCAAGGGTCAGCAGCGCATCACCGGTGCCCACCTTATCTCCAACCTTCACGGCTACCGATTCCACCTTGCCGGCGCAGGGAGCGGGGATTTCCAGGGACGCCTTGTCCGATTCCAGCACCACGATGACCTGCTCGGCCTCCAGACTGTCGCCAGCGGCCACATTCACTTCGATGATTTCGGCGGAATCAATATCGCCCAGCTCGGGAACGGTAACGGTTTCACTGCCACCGCTTTGCTGCTCTTGTGGCGCGCCAGACTCATCCTCTTCCTGCGGCTTTGAGGCTGTATCCGGTTTTTCCTCAGAGGCTTCAGGCGCATCACTGGCGGCCCCGGATTCCGCGGAAGATTCCTCTTCCGACTCGCCTTCGGCCTCCACTTCCATCAGCTCATCGCCTTCCTTGACCCGGTCGCCGACCTTGACGCCAATGGCAGTAATCTTGCCACCCTGGGGCGCAGGGACTTCCACGGTGGCCTTGTCCGACTCCAAAACAATAATGGTGTCTTCTGCAGCGATGGTGTCGCCGACTTTCACGCTGATCTCGATGACGTCAACAGGATCACTGCTGCCCACATCGGGAACACGAATCATGCTCTTACTCACACCAGTCTCCTTTTGTGAGATCACGCAGGGGTGCGATCAATGCATCACCGGATAGGGTTTATCCGTGTCGATGCCGTATTTTTCGATGGCTTTTTTCACGGCAGCCGCCTCCACCTTGCCATCCTTGCGCAGGGCACTGAGTGCCGCCAGCACGACGAAATAGCGGTCCACTTCAAAGAAGTGGCGCAGTTTCTGGCGGGAATCGCTGCGGCCGAAACCGTCGGTGCCCAGTACCGTATAGGGTGCATGCACCCAGGGCCGGATCTGGTCGGCGAAGGCACGCATGTAATCTGTTGAGGCAATCACCGGGCCGTCACGGCCATCCAGGCATCTCTCTACCCAATTGCGCTCGCGCTCCTGATCCGGGTTGAGGATTTCATTCCGGTCTAGGCGCAGGCCTTCCCGACGCAGTTCGTTGAAGCTGGTAACACTCCACACATCCGCTGCCACGCCAAAGTCATCACGGAGCAGTTCCGCCGCCGCTTCCACTTCACGCAGAATGGTACCGCTGCCCAGCAACTGCACGCGGGGGGATTTCTTGGTTTTTCCCTTGCCTTCGCGTAACAGATACATGCCCCGGCGAATGCCTTCTTCGGCCCCCTCCGGCATGGCGCCGTGCACATAGTTTTCGTTCATCAGCGTCAGGTAGTAGAAGACTTTTTCGTTGTCTTCATACATGCGCTTGAGCCCGTCATGGAGAATTACCGCCAGCTCATAGCTGTAGGTGGGGTCATAGCTGACACAGTTGGGCACGGTGCTGGCCAGCAGATGGCTGTGGCCATCCTGGTGCTGCAGCCCTTCGCCATTAAGGGTGGTGCGCCCGGCGGTGGCTCCCAGCAGGAAACCCCGGGCCTGACTGTCGCCGGCGGCCCAGCACAGGTCTCCCACGCGCTGGAAACCGAACATGGAGTAATAGATGTAGAACGGAATCAGGGTGAAATCGTGCACGCTGTAGCTGGTGGCAGCCGCCAGCCAGCCGGACATGGCGCCCGCTTCGTTGATGCCCTCTTCCAGAATTCGGCCCTTCTTGTCTTCCCGGTAATACATGACCTGGCCGGCGTCCTCGGGCTCGTATTTCTGGCCACCGGAAGAGTAAATGCCCAGCTGCCGAAACAGGCCTTCCATACCGAAGGTACGTGCTTCATCCGGCACAATCGGCACCACCCTTTCGCCGATCTGCTTGTCCTTGATCAGCGCGCTCATCATGCGCACAAAAGCCATGGTGGTGGAAATTTCCCGGTCACCGCTGCCTTCCAGGAAGTTGGCAAAGATATCCAGCCCGGGCAGGGTCAGCGCCTGGCTGGCCTGCTGGCGACGCACCGGCATATAGCCGCCCAGCTGATCGCGCTGCTCTTTCATGAAGCGCATTTCCGGGGCATTCGCATCCGGCCGGTAGTAGGGCACGTCCTTGAGCTGTTCATCGGTGAACGGCATATCGAAGCGATCACGGAAATCCTTCAGGCTTTCCAGGTCCAGCTTCTTCATCTGGTGGGCCTTGTTGACCGCTTCGCCGGCACCGGTGGCGTAACCCTTTACGGTCTTGGCCAGGATCACCGTGGGCCGACCGGTATGGTTGACCGCCGCATGGTAGGCCGCGTAGACCTTGAAAGGATCGTGGCCACCGCGGTTGAGGCGGTACACCTCATCGTCGGACATATGCTCCACCAGCTTCTTCAGCTCCGGGTACTCACCGAAGAAATGCTCGCGGGTATAGGCGCCACCGTTTTTCTTGTAGGCCTGGTATTCACCGTCCACGCACTCTTCCATGCGCCGGCGCAGCAACCCCTGGCTGTCCCGTTCCAGCAGTGGGTCCCAGAGACTCCCCCAGACCACCTTGATCACATTCCAGCCGGCACCCCGGAAGACGCCTTCCAGCTCCTGGATGATCTTGCCATTACCGCGCACCGGACCATCCAGGCGCTGCAGGTTGCAGTTGACCACGAAGATCAGATTATCCAGTTTCTCGCGACCGGCCAGGGCCAGGGCACCCTGGGATTCCGGCTCGTCCATTTCGCCGTCGCCCAGGAAGGCCCACACCTTGCGGTCATCCTTCTGGATCAGCTCGCGGTTTTGCAGGTACTTCATGACGTGGGCCTGGTAGATGGCCTGAATCGGCCCCAGCCCCATGGACACGGTGGGAAATTGCCAGAAATCCGGCATCAGCCAGGGATGCGGATAGGAGGACAGCCCCTTGCCATCCACTTCCCGGCGAAAGTTGTCGAGTTGCTCTTCGCTGATGCGCCCTTCCAGGTAAGCGCGGGCATACACCCCCGGGGCCGAATGGCCCTGGAAGAACACCAGGTCCCCTTCGTTTTTATCGCTGGGGGCCCGGAAGAAATGATTGAAACCCACATCGTAAAGCGTGGCGGATGACGCAAAGGAAGCGATATGGCCACCCAGCTCGTCATCGTTATCCATGTTCGCCCGCATCACCATAGCCAGCGCATTCCAGCGCACCAAGGACCGCACCCGGCGTTCCATGAAGATATCGCTGGGGATCGGTACTTCGTCTTTGGCAGCAATGGTATTGAGGTACGGGGTATTGAGGTCGGTACGGCGAATGCCCTGTTCCTGGGCCTCGTTGGTGATGGTGTCAAGCAACCAGGCGGCCCGCTCAGGGCCTTCGCGCTCGACCACGGATTCCAGGGCTTCAAGCCACTCCCGGGTTTCTGCCGGGTCCATATCATCAAAGAAACTTCTTTTGTGCATGGGCATGCGTCCTTTTTCGCGTAGCCAGGCAGCCCTGCAGGATCACTGCAGGGCTGCGGGAATAAGCGCCCGAGGGTGTTGGGCGAGAGGTTCCAGACCTCCGGTACAAGCTCTTTCCATACTAGCCGCAATGACTGGCCGGTCAAATGACGATAATCACCACTGGCCTGTCACTGAAGGACTGGACGTTCGCTATCCACAACATGTCACCGGCGGCCCAGTGAAAAAACCCGACCAACGTCGAGCCCGAGACGTTCGACACTCAAGAATGCCGTTGGAGCTTTGCTTGCAAAGCGAAGGGTTGACGTTTTCCCAGGCCTGGCTCAGAGATCTTCGCTTTGCGAGCAAAGCTCCAACGCCCCCAGCCGGCTTATTGTTTAGATCACAATAATCCATAGCGCCGCCAGGATCAGCCAGATGGCAACGCAGCGCAGTAACAGCCCCTGCAGGGATTCCAGATGATCCAGGGCCGCGGACAGGGAGCCGTCACCGCTAGCCTGGGAGTCCTCCAGGGCCACATTAGCCACTTGCTGCAGCGGCTGGCCACTGTGTTCCTGACGCCACCAATGGCCACGCATTTTTTCCATAACCGCGGTGAAATCACCGGCCAGCGCCATGCTCAGCACCAGCAGTCTGTTGGCCGGCCAGCTTAGCCAGCCATCCAGGCGAGCTTGCCAGTGATTGGCCTGCTCGTCGCCAGCCCGGGTTACCCAGGCTCGATTGAGTACGACCAGAAACGCCGCGGCGAAACCCAGTAGCACCAGCCAGAAGATAGCGATAAAGAGCTGTTGTTCCCGCGCCAGAATTTTTTCCGTCAGGGCACTCTGGTAGGCAGGATCGTCCGGTGTTCCGGTCACATCGAATTCATCCGTGGCCAGGGCCGCAAAGCCTTCCGGATCGTTCATTCGACCACGCACCAGTAATTCATCCACATGACGAAACTCGCTTTGTCCTCCTGCCAGCCACAGCATCAATATCACGCCCAGAAGCAACACCACCAGCTGCCCCCAGAAACCGTCCAGCCAGCAGGTCAGGGCGTAAATCAATAGTGCTGGTAACAGCACGGCCAGCCACCAGACTCGCTGCCCCTGCCCCAGGCGGTTGCCCCATTGCTGCAACCAGCCCTGATGGCGTTGCGGGTTGGCGAGCCACAGCGGCCAGCTGGTATCCAGACGGCGCAGGCCGAGGACCAGTATCAGCACCAGAAACTTCATGCCATTTCCTCCTTGAAACGGGCCAGGCGGGCCCGGTAATCCGCCCAGTCGAAAGCGGGCCCCGGGTCAGTCTTGCGGCCCGGGGCAATATGTTCGTGGCCGGTGATGCGGACATCCTTGATCGCCGGGTAATGGGATTGCAGTAGTGCAGTAAGTTCCGTCAGGGTCGCGTACTGCACCTCTTCATAGGGAACAGTATCTGCGCCTTCCAGCTCGATGCCGATGGAAAAATCATTACAGTTTTCCCGCCCGGCAAAGCTGGAAACTCCGGCATGCCAGGCCCGCCGATCGCAGGGAACAAACTGCAACAGGCTGCCGTCACGCCGGATGAGAAAATGCGACGATACGGTCAGCTGGTGGATTTCGCGGAAATAGGGGTGGTCGTCCGGGTTCAGGCAGTTCTGGAACAGGGCCTGGATGTGATCGCCGCCGAACTGCTCCGGCGGCAGGCTGATGTTATGAATCACCAGCAGGGATATATCATCGGGATCGGGGCGGAGATTGAAATTGGGGGATGGGCACCACTGTGCCTGATCGACCCGGTGTTCGTTGAGGGTGAGCACCCGCGCAAGCTCCTTAGAACCTGTTCATGATCTATACGCAACCGCGCCGGAGTCAATTTTTTCGCCAGGTCGTGATTGCGATTGTGTCGTGTAGTCATTCTACATAAATAAGAGCAATCGCGGGCTGGCGGCCTCTTTTCCTTAAAGAAAGGGGCCCGGCCCTTCGGGTTGCCGCTAAAAATGGCGCCATGCTGTGTTGCGGACCTTGAACTTGACCCTTCAGGCCCTGCGGTCCGCGCCCCCTGTGCTATGCGAGTATTGCTTGGCACCATTTTTAGCGGCAACGCGGCTGCGTATAGATCATGAACAGGTTCTATGCCCGCGCGGACAAACCAACGACTAGTGCTGTGCGTTGGCCTGCATGCGGCGCAGGTCGCCAATAACCGCTTCCAGAGCCCGGTCGAACAGGGCTCCCTCTTCAATGAGTTTAACAGTCCCCTCATGCAGGGCAACGGCCAGAGTGTAAGCAGAGAACTCTTCCACCTTGATCCCGCGCCGGTTGGTAAACACCATCTTCACCCCTGCGCGGATATTGGCAGCCAGCTTTGCGCGACGCGGCTCGTCACCGTCCATGATCTCAATCCACTGACCCGGAGCAAGCTGACCGGCTTTTTTCACCAGGAAATGGTTTTCCGGCAATACGGCTTCTTCCTGGGCTTGCGGTTGCGGTACCGGCATTTCCGGCTCCACAGGCACTCGCTCAGTTTCCAGGCCTTTGAGCAATTGCTGGTGCACATCCTGGAACTTGATCAGTAACTGCTTGGCTTCTGCCTCATCGTAACTGATCTGGCCAAGCCCGCTATGCAGAGTCTTCAGGAGTTTGGGGCTGAGCGCCTTGAGCTTTTCCAGAGCCGCCTGATCGCGGTGCGGCAGGACACTCCAGACCACCCCATCAACCACCTTGACCTGCTGTTGCCAGGCAGCGCTATCGGCGCCTTCGCGCAACCAGGTCAGGTAAAGCACCTGCTGCCAACCCTGGCGCAGTAACCGCACCACCACATCCGGCAGTTGACGGCCGGCCATGCGCTTGTCGAGCACCGCCACCACTTCCTGACGGGCCAACTCGGCACGAGCCTTGCCTTCCTCCGCTTCACGCACCCGTTGCTCAACACGCTCGGAGCGTGAGCTCTGGCTGTCGAAAAAGCGCTGAAACTCATCCAGCAGGGTGGCGAACAAACTGGCATCGTCTTCAAAGTCATCAATGATGCGATGTACCGCGTGGTTGATACGCTGGTACAGATCGTCCTGGATGCCCTGTTGCGGGTCCCACTGATTGCCGGCCCGGGCGAGCATGTTGAGCAGTAGTCGAGCTTCGTGGTTGTCGTTACTGAAGAAGGTCTTGTCGGTGATTGCTACTTTCAGCAAGGGGATCTGCAGGCGCCCTATCAGCGCCTTGATCTCGGAGGGCAGGCCCTCGTCATCCAGAATGAAATCAAACAGCAGAGACACCAGGTTAATCACATCGTCATCGGCCTGGTCCAGGGCATGGATGGCTTCGCCATGCTCACTATCGAGCAATTCTGACAGGTCTTCCTTCAGGTTGGCCTTTTCACCGTCTGTTTCGCTGAGGCTGCGTTCGACACGCTGCAGACGATTGAGCACGCCCATCAAGTCATCAGAGCTGACCTGGTGAACGGAAGCCGCATTGGCCACCGGGGCGCCATTGAGATAAGGCACGCCGTTCTGCATGACCGCCATGGCTGCATTAATATCACCACCAACAAGGGCTCCGCCACCTGCTGGCGCCGCTCCGCCCTGCATACCGCGCATGGTGACCAGCAATTCCTGCAGCAGCCCGAACATCTGATCGTTATTTCCCGTACCCGAACCAGAAGAGGAAGTCTGGCTGGATGCCAACGAGCGATTTCCCGGTTTGCGTGCAGGCGCAATAGGGGCGGATTTCATATCCGGCAAGACCCCGGCGTCTACCAGTACCTTATTGGCCTCAGACACCATGAAGCCAGTTTCCGCCATCACTTCTCGCTCAAACAGCTTGAGGATGATCAGGCGAGCCTTGATGTCCAGAGAGAGCTTTTCCAGACCCTCGTTGAAGGCATCGACCAGCTCACGCGGTTCCAGCGGATTATTCCGCTCGGTGATTTCCGCCTTGCTTTCAAACAGGTATTCCAGACGGTGGCAAAGCACCTTCAGCTGTTCTACACAGCCATTACGGGCACGACGAGCCATGTTATCCAGGGCCACCGAGGTTTCCAGGTCTTCTTCATTCACCAGGGTCAGGGAGTCCAGGTCAAACTTGGCATTTTCAAGCGACGCGGCCTGTTCGTCAGAGTGACCGAGCGTGGCAAACTTGTGCTGCATGGCCTGCTTCAGGCTGGCAACCAGACCAGCACGCTGCACGCGAAGCTGGCGCATGGCATCAAAGTAACGCTCGCGCTCGCTATCCGTTTCCTTCTCTGCCAGGTCGTAGAGGGTGTCGTCAGCACCATCAAGCATATCTTCCAGATAGGAAGACGCCAGTGACAGATAGCGGTCACGCACTTTTTCGATCGGTCTGGGCAGGCTGTTAGCGGCTGTTTTGCCGGCGACCGGTTTGAGCTGAGTAACCTTGGCCATGACACCCCCGGGGTTAAGCTTCACCCGCTTCAATAATGGGACTGTAGTTTTAATACTCTACTAAGCTAACACATCAACAGTCTACGAATTTTGAACCAGTTGGCATGTGAGACTTTGTGTGTATGCAACCACAAACACGTCGCCAGCTTTCCCTGCCCGCTAAATTCCCATAGCCTAAGGCCTTTTGGGGCAATGGACGAGAGCCATGGAGCAAGCGGTTACCATTCTTAAACAGATCAGTGGTTTTTTATGGGGATGGCCGGCACTGATCCTGATTGCTGGCACCGGTATCTATCTAACCCTGATCCTGCGGTTCCTGCCGCTGCGCCAGTTGGGGTTCGGCTTCAAGCAGATGTTCGGCCCGCAGGTGGGGGTTGGCACCATCGGTGCTGGCGCCGCTCTGGCCACGTCGCTATCTGCCACTATCGGCACCGGTAACATCGTTGGGGTAGCCACCGCGATCCACTCCGGGGGGCCGGGTGCGCTGGTATGGATGTGGCTGATCGCATTGGTGGGTATGGCTACCAAATACGCGGAAGCCGTGCTGGCCGTGCAATATCGGCAAAAAGATGCGGCTGGCCAGTATGTGGGCGGCCCCATGTACTACATCCAGAACGGTCTCGGCCCAAATTGGCGCTGGCTGGCCATCGCTTTTGCCATCTTCGGCATGTTGGCCGGCTTCGGCATTGGCAATAGCGTCCAGGCCAACTCTGTCGCTCACGGCCTGCAGGACAGCTTCGGGCTTCCTGCATGGGTAACAGGGGTCACCCTGGCCGTCCTCGTGGGCCTGGTGGTGCTGGGCGGCATGAAGCGAATTGCCACCGTGGCGACTTATATCGTCCCCTTTATGGCGCTGGCCTACCTGCTGGCCGGTTTGGTGGTGCTGGTAGACCATGCTGACGCCCTGCCCGCCGCCCTGGCCCTATGCTTCGAAAGTGCCTTCACCGGCACTGCGGCTGCCGGCGGTTTTGCGGGCGCTCTGGTCAAGGAAGCGATCCGTTTCGGGATTGCGCGAGGCATCTTCTCCAACGAGGCCGGCCTGGGCAGCGCGCCCATCGCCCATGCCTCCGCCAATACCGATCACCCGGCCAGACAGGGCTCCATCGCCATGCTGGGTACGTTTATCGACACCATCATCGTCTGCTCCATCACCGGCCTGGCCATCGTTTCCTCCGGCGCCTGGACCAGCGGTGCAGAAGGCGCGCCCCTGTCCGCCCTGGCCTTTTCCTCTACCTTCGGGGACTTCGGCAATGTGATTGTGGCTGGCGGCCTGGCGATCTTTGCCTTCACCACCCTGCTGGGCTGGAGTCTGTATAGCGAACGCTGCACCCAGTTCCTGTTTGGCGATCGAGCCGTCCTGCCCTTCCGGGTGATCTGGGTACTGGCAGTGCCTTTTGGTGCCGTCGTCAGCCTGAACCTGGTCTGGGCGCTGGCCGACATCATGAATATCCTGATGGCGATACCCAACCTGATTGCTCTGTTATTATTGTCACCCGTGGTGGTCAGGCTCAGTCGGGAATTCTTTTCCACCCGGCCGGATTGAAGTCACCACACATAACACGACCCGCAGGCCTGCCTGCGGGTTTTCATTGAGTTCAGCACCGAGAACAGCATGACCATCACCCTGCCCGACTATGTGCGTGACGACATTCAGCGCAACGTAAGCTTTGCTCTTGAAGAAGACATCCGCAGCGGCGACATCACCGCTCAGCTTATCGATGCCGACAGCGAAAGCACCGCTAACATCATCACGCGCGAAAGCGCCGTCATGTGCGGCATTCCCTGGGCGGATGAAGTGTTCCGGCAACTGGGCGATGTGCAGATCGAATGGCACGTGCATGATGGTGACCGGCTCACCGCAGATACCACACTATGCACACTGCAGGGTAATACCCGCCAGATTCTCACCGGCGAACGCACCGCCCTGAACTTCCTGCAAACCCTGATGGGCACCGCCACCACTGCGCGCAGTTACGCCGATGCCGTCGAAGGCACCACCGTGACAATTCTTGATACCCGCAAAACACTACCCGGGCTGCGAGCTGGCCAGAAATATGCGGTCCTGTGTGGTGGCTGCCAAAATCACCGGGTCGGCTTATACGATGCCTTTTTGATCAAGGAAAATCATGTGGTGGCCTGCGGCGGGATTACGGCAGCCATTGAGCGCGCGCGGGCACTGGCACCAGAGAAGAAGATTATTGTGGAAGTAGAAACACTGGCGGAGCTGGAAGAAGCCGCAGCGATGAGGCCGGAGCAAATTATGCTGGATAATTTCACGTCCCAAATGCTGAAAGAGGCCGCTTCTGTTACCACCGAATCCGCTCTGGAAGTGTCCGGCAACCTGACCGTAGAGAACGCCAAGGCTCTGCCCAAGAAACACGAATGGTTTCTTTCTTCAGGGGCATTGACCAAGCATATACACGCCACCGATTTGTCCCTGCGGCTGCAATCATGATCGCCGCCATTGACTCAGAGTATATTCCTTAACGGTGCCGGAGGCGGCAGTACCGTTTGAGACCCTGATTATTTTTCAGATCTCCGAGTAAAATCCGAGACAAATTTCTAACGGGAAAAGTCTTTTTCTGCATGTTAGAGGCGACAGAACCCTCCCGCCAAATCACAGGTGACTGTGCCTGTTCCTGGTGACACTGGCGTAAACGTCAGCGTGTCGCCCGCAGCAATGGGCGCATTGATTACCGGCAACGCCGTGCAGCGGCTTGGCGCCGAATTGGCCAGAAAGCTGTTGGCCGTAACAGCCACATGAGTCACCCCCACTCTTACATGGGCTGCCGCCTCCGCAAGACAGGCATTATCCGCCGATTGTCGTACATAATCGTTGTACGCAGGCAGAGCCACCGCCGCCATAATGCCAATGATGGCTACCACAATCATCAGCTCAATCAATGTAAAACCGCGCTGAACGTTCACACCCCCTCCTTCATTATGTTTATCCGGTGACTTTCCCCTGATCAAAACAATGCATAAAGCAGACCAGATATGCTTTAGAAAAAAACAATAAAAAACAGACATTTAGAGGAACCCGCCAAATGAAAGGACAGGGAGCAGCAACGCTTTTCGGCATAAACAAACAATAAACGTCAGTTGCTGAACGCGGACGCATAACGAGTATCCCGGAGAGCCCTAATGGGCCAGAGGCGCTTGCAGCCTGGATAGCTGAAGCCGCAGCATTCAATGGGACGAGGAAGCAAGGGGGGAGATGGGCAGAACATCAGAGGCCGATTCGATTCATCGCTCCGCAATAAGAAAGGCCCGGTGGTTGAACCACCGGGCCTTTCCGGGATCGGGTCAAGTTATCAGGACCCAATCATTAACACCAGGCTTACTTGGTGCAAGTACCAGAGCCGTCACAGCTAATGGCGGTATTACCAGAGTCCTTAGCCTGAGCAGTCACCCAATCCGCGGTAACACCACCCGCACCATCAGTAGGAGCGGCAGTTGGAGCGGTAATGCTGTTGCAAGCACCGGTAACCGCTGCTGACAGGTTGTTCAGACCATTCTGTGAGTATTCGATCAGCCAGTTATTAGCCTGACCCTTGGCTTCTGCCAAGCAGGAGTCAACACGGCTCTGCTCTACGTAATCCTGGTAGGCCGGGATAGCGACCGCGGCCAGAATGCCGATAATGGCAACCACGATCATCAGTTCGATAAGGGTGAAACCCTGTTGAATTTGCTTCTTCATGTCGTCTCTCCAACTTAAAATTTGCAAACCTTATTGTTGAGCTCACCCTTGGCGAGCCTCTGCATTGGTCTAATGCATAGAGCGGGCCAACTTTTTTGCTCATGAGGAAAAAGCATTAGGAGCCTGTGAATTCAAAGCCGAATCGCAATGCGCACAAATGCAGAGATGACTATTGAGTCTCGTCAGGCGTTACCGGCAGCAGTCATAACCGACACTATTCGTCACTCGCCGGCATGATAACGACAAAAAACGTCACCCAAGATGGCCGCCACCATCGCTTACTCCCCCTTCATTCGTTGAAACGAGTCTCCAGCTTCACAAAGGGTCATGATAGGGTGGGTAACAGTGCCTGGGTCCGGCTTTAACCAAGACAAGGGGATAAATAACAGCCTCTCAGGGCAAGTCTAACCCCTCGACGCCAGACTGCGACTCTGGGCAGGGAACCCTACCTCAAAGCTGGGAACATCTTTAGAAAGGCCCGACAAGGTACTGATTTTGCGACATCCGCTCTTCCCTGTGCCGGTGACAACCGGTATGTTACGAAGAAAGTGTTGGGCATACCGACCATACTAAGCATAAACAAGCAGGTTGCCATGACTAGCCAGACCCTTTCCTTCAGCGGCTTACCGCAAAGGCTCATCAAGCAGGAATTGCTGAGCGCCGAAGACGCACAGCAAGCGCAACAGCAGGCTCGCCAGGAGCGCGTGAGTCTCGTTCACCAGCTGGTGAGCTCCGGCAAGCTATCAGCACGGATCGTTGCAAACGCAGTGGCTGAGGAGTTTGGCGATCCCATTCTGGATTTGAGCGCCTTTCAGCGTGATAGCCTGATCAAGGATCTTGTCGATCCAAAACTGATCACCAAGCACCATGTGCTGCCCCTGTTCCGCAGGGGCAGTCGGCTTTTTGTGGCTGTATCAGACCCGACCAATTTGCCCGCACTGGAAGAAATCCGTTTCAACACCGGCCTCAATGTAGAAACCATCATCGTTGAGGAGGACAAGCTCACCCACTGGATTGATCACCTGGAATCAGAAGCCGAAGGCAGCGCTTTTGATGACCTGGATGATGATATGGGCGATCTTGATGTGGGGCCTGCCGAAGATAAAAAAGACGAAACCCAGTCCGGCACCGATGACGCCCCCATTGTACGCTTCGTGAACAAGCTGCTGCTGGATGCGATTAAAGGGGGGGCCTCGGATTTACACTTTGAGCCTTATGAAAAGACCTACCGGGTACGGTTCCGTCAGGACGGCATTCTGAAAACCGTATCCAAGCCTCCGATCAACATTGCCAGCAAATTGTCAGCTCGTCTGAAGGTGATGTCACGACTGGACATTTCTGAACGGCGAGTTCCACAGGATGGCCGGATCAAACTGAAAATCTCCAAAACCCGCGCCATCGATTTCCGGGTAAACACCTGCCCCACGTTATTCGGGGAAAAAATCGTGTTACGGATTCTGGACCCGGAATCTGCAAAAATGGGTATTGAGGCGCTGGGCTATGATGAAGATCAAAAACAGATGTATCTGGATGCTCTTCACAAGCCTCAGGGCATGATTCTGGTGACCGGCCCCACCGGTTCCGGCAAAACGGTTTCACTCTATACCGGCGTCAATATACTCAACACGCCAGAGCGCAACATTTCTACTGCCGAAGACCCGGTAGAAATCAACCTGGAAGGCATCAATCAGGTTAATGTTAACCCCAAACAGGGCATGGATTTTTCGGCGGCCTTGCGAGCCTTCCTTCGGCAAGATCCGGATGTCATTCTGGTTGGTGAAATCCGGGATCTGGAAACTGCCAACATCGCGGTGAAGGCGGCGCAGACGGGTCATATGGTGCTTTCTACCCTGCATACCAATAGCGCACCAGAAACATTGACTCGCTTACGAAACATGGGCGTTCCATCCTTCAATATTGCCACCTCGGTAGTCCTGATTATTGCCCAGCGACTGGCTCGTCGGCTTTGTGAGCACTGCAAAAACGTAGTGGATATTCCGCAACAGTCCCTACTTGAGATGGGATTCACGGAAGAAGATATTGGTTCCGGGTTTACTGTTTATGGCCCACAGGGGTGCGAAAAATGCACTAACGGCTATAAAGGCCGGGTTGGGATTTATGAAGTCGTCAAAATCACCGACGGTATTGCTCGCATCATTATGGAAGAAGGGAATTCCATCCAAATTGCAGATCAGTGTCGCAAAGAGGGATTCAATGACTTACATCGCTCCGGCCTCGTAAAAGTCATGCACGGCGTGACCAGCCTGGAAGAAGTTAACCGTGTAACAAGCGGACATTAATTATGGCAACAAAACTAGCAGAACAAAAAAACGCCACCTTCGTTTATGAAGGTGTCGACAGGCAGGGAAAAAAAGTAAAAGGCGAAGCTTCTGGCAAAGGCCCGGCCCTGGTTCGTGCAGAACTTCGCAAACAAGGCATTAACGCCAAAAAAGTTATCAAGAAGCGCGAAGTTAGCTTTGGTGGAAAGAAAAAAATCAAACCCATGGATATCGCCATCTTTACTCGTCAGATGGCAACCATGATGAAAGCGGGCGTCCCTCTCGTTCAAGCATTTGAAATCGTTGCTGATGGCCTGGAACACCCCACCATGAGACAACTGGTACTGAACCTGAAAACAGAAGTTGAATCTGGCAGTAATTTTGCAACGGCCCTGTCAAAGCATCCAGACCAATTTGATGACTTGTACTGCAGCCTGATCGAGGCTGGCGAGCAGTCAGGGTCTCTTGAGACAATGCTTGATCGAGTCGCACTTTATAAAGAGAAGAGCGAGCTCCTCAAACAAAAAATCAAGAAAGCCATGAAATATCCGGCAACGGTTGTTGTTGCAGCTGTTATTGTGACTGCAATTCTTTTGCTGAAAGTTGTACCGGTATTCCAGGATCTTTTTTCAGGGTTCGGTGCTGAGCTCCCGGCTTTTACTGTCTTTGTTATCAATTTGTCTGATGGGCTTCAAAACAACTTTCTGCTTATCCTCGTCTGTATCATTGCATTTGTAATTGGCTTTTCTACTCTCAAGAAAAAATCAGAACCCTTCCGGGACGCTTTGGACAGAATGGTATTAAAACTTCCCATTGTCGGTGACCTGGCTTTTAAATCGACGATCGCAAGGTACGCACGAACACTCTCGACCACCTTCGCTGCTGGCGTGCCCTTAATCGAGGCCCTGGATGCATGCGCTGGCGCGACCGGTAACGTGGTGTATCGTAATGCCGTTTATAAAGTGAAAGAAGACGTCTCAACCGGCCAGCAATTGCAATTTGCAATGCGGGCAACCGGTGTCTTCCCCGCCATGGCTCTACAAATGACCGCTATTGGCGAAGAATCAGGGGCCCTGGATGCCATGCTGGAAAAAGTCGCCATCTATTATGAGGATGAAGTCGACAATGCCGTGGATGGCCTCACCAGCATGATGGAGCCTCTCATTATGTCGGTGCTTGGCGTTCTTATCGGCGGCTTGATCATCGCCATGTACCTGCCGATTTTCCAATTGGGTCAAGTTGTAGGCTAATTAATGATAGACAATCTTTTCGATGTTCTTTCCGCGAGCCCAACCCTGCTGGTTGGGCTCTGTGTTTTTCTGGGGCTGCTGATCGGCAGCTTTCTCAACGTCGTCATCTACCGCTTACCGGTGATGATGGAACGTAGCTGGCAGCAGGAAGCCCGCGAAATTCTGGAGTTACCCGCAAAGGATGATGGCGAGATATTCAATCTGGTGACACCACGCTCCCGCTGCCCGAAGTGCGACCACGGCATTGCCTGGTATGAAAACATCCCGGTGGTGAGCTGGCTGGCACTGAAAGGTAAATGCAAGGGTTGCGCAACGCCGATCAGTAAACGCTACCCGGTCATTGAACTGGCCAGTGGCGTTCTTGCCGGCCTGTGCGCCTGGCACTTCGGTTATGGACCCTGGCTAGCCTTTACCCTGTTTGCCACCTGGACCCTGCTGGCGGCAGCCATGATTGATGCGGATACCACCCTGCTGCCGGACAGCATGACTTACCCTCTACTGTGGGCCGGCCTGCTGGCGGCGCTGCTTGGCGTTTCACCGGTATCCCTGCCGGATGCGGTGGTGGGTGCCATGGCCGGTTACCTGTCCCTGTGGAGCGTGTACTGGCTGTTCAAGCTGCTCACCGGCAAGGAAGGCATGGGCTATGGTGACTTCAAGCTTCTCGCTGCTCTGGGCGCCTGGACGGGTTGGCAGTATCTGCCGCTGATTATTCTGCTGTCTTCCGTGGTGGGCCTGGTGTTCACCCTGATCGCCACTCTCTTCGGTGGCGAAAAGCGCACCCAGATCCCTTTCGGCCCCTATCTAGCGGCCGCTGGCTGGATTGCATTGCTATGGGGCGATACCATCGTCAGCTCGTATCTCGGGATGTTTAAGATCAGTTAATCCACGCTGAACACATGCCCTAAAAGTCTCGTTGAAGCTTTGCTTGCAAAGCGAAGGCTCTGCATTACTTGAACGCTTTCGCCTTGCGGGCAAGGCTCCAACGGGTTCAATTCTGCCCAGGAGCCCCCCATGTTCGTAGTCGGCCTGACTGGTGGTATTGGCAGCGGCAAGACCGCTGCCACGGATTTCCTCGCCCAGCAGGGCATCACTATTGTGGACGCAGATCTGGCGTCCCGGGTAGTGGTGGAACCGGGCCAGCCTGCGCTCCAGCATATCGCCGACCATTTTGGTGAGCATGTACTCACTGCGGATGGCGCCCTGGACCGCCGCGCTTTGCGCGAGATCGTGTTTGCGGATGCGGACGCCCTCAAGGTGCTTGAAGGCATTACTCACCCCGCCATCGGCGAGGAGCTGAAACGGCAAATTGCTGCCAGTGAATCCACCTATACCGTTCTGGTATCGCCACTGCTGCTGGAAACCAGCCAGAAAGCGCTGGTGGACCGTATTCTGGTCATCGATGCGCCGGCAGAATTGCAGGTAAAACGGGCAATGGAACGGGACCATGTTCCCGAAGAGCAGGTTGCCGCCATCATCAAGGCCCAGATGGAGAGAACCAAACGCCTGGACCAGGCCGACGATGTGGTTGAGAATCACGGCTCGCTGCAGGTACTTCACGAGCAACTGACGAACCTGCATCAACGCTATCTGGAAATGGCTAACGTACTCTGAACATGTCTGATACCAATAACACCACCCAAACCTATCCCTGCCCCCAGTGTAAATCCCTCACTCGCTGGACCAACAATCCCTGGCGGCCTTTCTGCTCCGAACGCTGCAAGTTGATTGATCTGGGCGATTGGGCGGCGGAACGTCATGCGATTCCCGGTGATGACAATGCCCCCGGGGATTTTGAAGAGTTTTGATCGTTTAAAGGACCGGCTGCAGCATGGACTATCGAGACGGTAGGCAGCTGCCTTGATTCCAACAGGTGGGTTTCGCCCACCGCATGTTGCCCAGCGCCTAATCGAGCTGCCCGCTAGAGAAAGGCAGCGGCAACGTCAGGCCAGAAAGCCCGAATACCAGCTACGCCAATGGCGCCGTGATGGCGGGCGGTTTCCAGATCCGCTGGCGAGACACCACCTAGCCCATAACAGGCCAGCGGCAACCCGGTAATCCATTCCCCCGCCTGTTGCCACCCCAGGGGGGAGCGATCCGGATGACTGGCCGTGGCCTCTACCGGGGAGACCAGCGCCATATCCAGCCCCAGGTCTGCCGCCTTTTCCAGGGCGTCACGGCTGTGACAAGCCGCTGAAACCACCCCCGCAAAATCTGGTCGCTCCTGACAATCCATCAATACCGAGCCCGGCATATGCAGCGCAAAGACGCCCTGTAAGGACAACTGTTCCGCCCATGCTGCCGATGAGGCCCGCAACCATACCTTGACGCCTTTTTCCCGGCACAGGGCCAGAATCTCAGGCAGTGCAGCATGCTCACTCCACTGGCGCAGATACAGCCCATTACGGGCAGCATCCAGACGGCCGATACCCGCTTTGAGGGATTCCAGATCCAGATTATCCGGCGCGATGGCAAGATAATCGGGAAGCGTGATCGCGGTGACCACCGGCCGGTTCGCCGCCGGAAACTCCAGCGCCGGCAATTCCGGAATCTCAAACCAGCTCACCTGCTGCCCTTCACAGCCCGAAGGGTCGCCCTGCCAGTCGGTGACATCGCGAAAATGCAGGGTGACATGCAGATCCTGGTACTGGTGGGCGATAGTCATGAACGGAGAGGAAATGGCCGCCTGCATGCCCAGCTCCTCCTCCAGCTCCCTGGCCAGGGCCGCCGACAGGGGCTCACCCGGCTCCACTTTGCCGCCAGGAAACTCCCAGCGGCCCCCTTGATGCTTGTGGTCCGGGCGTCGGCTCAGGCAGATGCGGCCGTCGTTGCCGCGGATTATGGCGGCAACGACGGTGATGGCGGGAGTAGCTACGGTCATAAAAACGTTTCTTCAGGAGCGTCGGGAGAGCCATGCCCGCAGGCGCAACAGCGATTGGGCTGTCGCAAGTATCTTGGCCATGCAAGCATAGCTCCTACAGCGGTTTTTTACGTCGGGCGTCGGGCGTCGGGCGTCGGGCGTCGGGCGTCGGGCGTCGGGCGTCGGGCGTCGGGCGTTCAGATTATGTGCGATATTCCGCATTGATCTTCACGTAGTCGTAGCTGAAATCACAGGTCCACACGGTGCACTCGGCATCGCCGCTGGCCAGATCCGCACGGATGCTGATTTCCGGCTGGGCCATCACCGCTGCACCTTTCGCCTCTTCGTAGCTATCCGCCACACCGCCCTGCTCCACCAACAACAGGTCATCCAGCCAGACATTGACCTTGTCCACGTCCAGGGACGCAATGGGGGCTCTGCCGATGGCAGCCAGAATACGGCCCCAGTTGGGGTCGGAAGCAAACAGCGCAGTCTTCACCAGGGGGGAATGGGCAATGGTTTCCGCCACGATACGGGCGTCGGATTCATTGGCCGCCCCGGCCACGGTAATCGAGACAAACTTGGTGGCGCCTTCGCCATCGCGCACCAGAGCCTGAGCCAGCTCGACGAACACGCTTTCCAGAGCCTGATACAGTACCTGGCTATGGTCATCCAGCGCCTGAATCTCCGGCATCTCCGCCGCAGCGGTGCTGATCAGCATGCAGGCATCGTTGGTGGAGGTGTCGCCGTCCACTGTGACCCGGTTGAAGGACTTGTCCGCCAGGGCCTTCACCCACTGATCCAGCAGGGGTTTGGCGATAGGCGCATCGGTGGCGATAAAGCCCAGCATGGTGGCCATGTTCGGCTTGATCATGCCCGAGCCCTTGGCCATGCCGGTGACAGTAATCGGCACGCCGTCGATCTCCACCCGCCGGCTGGTAAGCTTGGGGTAGGTATCGGTGGTCATGATGCCTTCTGACGCACGGCCCCAGTGATGCTCATCCAGTTCCGCCAATGCCTTGGGCAAGCCCGTCGCAAAGGCCGGCAACGGGAACTGCTCACCGATTACCCCGGTGGAATACGGCAAGATCTGATCCTCGGCGCAACCAGCCGCATCGGCCAACAGGCGACAGCTGGCCAGACAGTTTTCCATGCCCTTCTTGCCGGTGCCCGCGTTGGCATAGCCGGTATTGATCATCAGGTATCTGGGTGCCCCTGTGGCAAGACGGCTTTTTGCCACCTGCACCGGCGCTGCGCAAAAACGGTTCAAGGTGAAAATTCCGCTGACACGGGAATCTTCGCTCAGCTCCAGCACCACCAGATCCTTGCGGTTGGCCTTCTTGATGCCAGCTTCAACAGCGGCAAGACGGATACCGGGGACGGGCAACCATTCTGTCTGTGTCATAACCAATCCTTTAGCGTTCAGCGACAAGCTTCAAGCCACAAGCCCAAACAAAGAAAGCACCGGCGTTGCCGGTGCTCTGGTTTTCCTTGCAGCTTGTAGCTTGAGGCTGCTGTTATTCAATCTTGCCGTGGCACTGCTTGTATTTCTTGCCCGAGCCACAAGGGCAAGGTTCATTACGACCCACCTTTCGACCTTCGCGAACGACGGTCTTGGTACCATCAGCCTGATTGTTCTGGCCGGCCGTTCCATCAGTGCCCGGTTCTGGAGCCGCCTGCATCTTCATTTTTTCTGCCTGACGAAGGGCTTCTTCCTGGCGCTGCTGCTCGAGGCGCTCCACTTCGTCATCACGTCGAACCTGGAAGCTGTGCAGCACTCGAATCAGCTCATGCTGGATCTGGTTGAGCAGCCCCTGGAACAACTCGAAAGACTCTTTCTTGTATTCCTGCTTGGGGTTCTTCTGCGCATAGCCGCGCAGATGAATGCCCTGACGCAGGTGGTCCATGCTGGCCAGATGCTCTTTCCAGTGACGGTCGAGGATCTGCAGCATCAGGTGTTTCTCGATCTTGCGCAGGTCTTCGACGCCGATCTCCCCTTCCTTGCGCAGATAGTCCTGCTCCAGGGCTTCTACCAGCTTCTCGATGACACCGTCGATGTGCATCTGGTTGTCTTCGTTGAGCCACTGGCCCACCGGTGCATTGCACTGGAATTCTGCCTCCAGGGTTTTCTCCAGGCCCGGCACATCCCACTGGTCTTCCACGGAACCCGGCGGCAAGTAACTGTGCACCAGCTCGGTCACCACATCATAACGAATGCCCTGCACGGAGGTGCGCAGGTCGTCGGTTTCCAGAATCTGGTCACGCTGGGTGTAGATCACACGACGCTGGTCATTGGCCACGTCATCGTATTCCAGCAGGTTCTTGCGGATATCGAAGTTACGGCCTTCCACCTTGCGCTGGGCATTCTCGATGGCACGGGTCACCCAACGATGCTCAATGGCTTCGCCGTTCTCCAACCCCAGAGAGCGCATCATGTTGCGGATGCGATCGGAGGCAAAAATACGCATCAGGTCATCTTCCATGGACAGGAAGAAGCGGGTATAGCCCGGATCACCCTGACGACCGGCACGACCACGGAGCTGGTTATCGATACGGCGAGACTCGTGACGCTCGGTGCCGATGATATGCAGGCCGCCAGCTTCCATCACGGTGTCATGGTTGCCCTGCCACTCGGAGCGGATTTTTTCCGCTTCCTTGTCCGAGGGGGTATCCATGTGCTTGATCTGCTCTTCCGGGTTGCCACCCAGCACGATATCGGTACCCCGGCCCGCCATATTGGTGGCGATCGTTACCGCACCAGGACGCCCCGCCTGGGCAATAATCTGTGCTTCACGCTGGTGAAACTTGGCGTTCAGTACTTCGTGGGCAATCTTGTCTTTTTTCAGACGCTGGGAAAGATACTCGGACGATTCAATGGTCGCGGTACCCACCAGCACCGGGGCACCCTTGGCCACCGCTTCGCTGATTTCCTTGACGATGGCGTCGAATTTTTCTTCCAGTGTCAGGTACACCAGATCATTGGCATCCACACGAACCATGGGCCGATTGGTCGGCACCACCACCACATCCATGCCATAAATCTGACGGAATTCCAGGGCTTCGGTATCAGCCGTACCGGTCATACCCGCCAGCTTGTTGTAGAGGCGGAAATAGTTCTGGAAGGTGGTAGATGCTAGGGTCTGGTTTTCCTGCTGGATATTCACCCCTTCCTTGGCTTCGATCGCCTGGTGAATGCCCTCGGACCAGCGACGTCCGGGCATGGTACGGCCGGTGTGCTCGTCAACGATAACGATCTGGTTATTCTGGACAATGTAGTCCCGGTCCACATGGAATAGAGCGTGGGCCTTCAATGCCGCATGGACATGGTGAAGCAGCGCCAGGTTATGAGCTGCGTAGAGGCTTTCGCCCTGCTCCAGCAGAGCATTACTGACCAGCAGCGCCTCAATTTTCTGGTGCCCGGTTTCCGTCAACTCGACCTGACGCTGCTTTTCATCAACGAAGTAATCGCCTTCCTGCTCTTCCGTCTCGGCGGTGAGATTTGGCATCAGCTTATTGACGGCCGTATACAGCTCGGAGGAATCGGCTGCCGGCCCGGAAATGATCAGCGGGGTGCGGGATTCATCGATGAGAATGGAATCCACCTCATCCACAATCGCGTAGTTAAGACCACGCTGAACCCGATCTTCCAGGCGAAAGGCCATGTTGTCGCGCAGGTAGTCGAAACCGTACTCGTTATTGGTACCGTAGGTGATATCAGACGCGTAGGCCGCCCGCTTCTCATCGGTGGGCTGCTGGGAAAGAATCACACCGACACTGAGGCCCAGAAATTCGTAAAGGGGCCGCATCCAGTTGGCGTCACGCTCGGCAAGGTAGTCATTCACGGTGACCACGTGCACGCCTTCGCCGGACAGCGCATTGAGGTACGCCGCCAGAGTCGCGGTCAGAGTCTTACCCTCACCGGTGCGCATTTCGGAAATTCGCCCCTCATGCAGAGCGATACCGCCCATCATCTGCACGTCGAAATGGCGCATGCCCATCACCCGGGTGGAGGCTTCCCGCACCACCGCAAAGGCTTCCGGCAACAATTCATCCAGGGTCTTGCCGTCCTGGAACGCCTGACGGAATTCGCGGGTCTTGAGCTGCAAGTCTGCTTCGCTGAGCTGTGTCAGCGCTTCCCCGTGGCTGTTGATCGTTTCGACCAACTTGCCCATGCGTTTCAGCTCACGATCATTCTTGGTGCCGATGATTTTTTTTACGATGGTACCCAGCATACAACTTCCGGTTCGGTAAAAAGTCAGGACAAACAGCCCGTTGGCGGCAAAGTGCTGGCCGCAAGGTGAGCCATTCTAAACACAATAAGATGAAGAGATAAGGTGGTATTCCCGGTTATCAAGGGTGCTCAACCAAAAACGGCCCCTACAAGGGGCCGTTTTTCGTCTGTTCTTTAACGTCGGGCGCGGTAAATATAGGGCTGAGGGTTCACCTGAGCGCCATTTTTAAGCACTTCATAATGAATGTGCGGCCCGGTAGAGCGGCCGGAATTGCCCACTTTGCCGATAACGTCCCCGGTGCGAACAATCTCACCCGGCTCCACCAGTAATTCCAGGGCATGACCATAGCGGGTGGCAATACCATTACCGTGGTTGATTTCCACCATCAGGCCATAGCCGGAGCGATCACCGGAATAAGTCACGACACCGGCGCCGGTGGCAATGATCGGCGTGCCTTCCTTGCCGGCAAAATCCACCCCTTTGTGCCAGGCCACACGGCCGGTGAAGGGATCAGAACGACGCCCGAAGCGGCTGGACATCCAGCCCTTGGCAAGAGGCCGGCCGGACAGGTAGGTCTGGTCTTCGATCTGCTTGCCGGCCAGCAGGTTTTCCAGAATTTCCAGCTGACGCTCGCGGCGTTCAAGGGTGTCCGCCATCTGGTTCACCGCTTCCATAAAGGAAGGCAGCTCGTAGCTGGCGCCCTCTTCCGAACCTTCCGGCCCGCCGAGTCCTGGCACGGTACTGAAATCAAACTCCTCGCCATCAATATCTGCCACTTCCACCAGCCGCTCACCCAGCGCATCCAGTCGAACCAGTCGAGCCTGGGCCTGGGCCAGCTTCAGGGTGAGTGCCCGAAACTGCTCTTGGCTGAGGCGATCCAGCGATTCCAGGGCCTTTTTCTGCTCTTCCAGATGGGTGGAAAAACGTTCGGTCATTACCGGCGTATACTCGGGCTGGTCGTTAAGTTGCGACACCAGTAGGTAGCCGCCAACGCCCATCAGCACCGGCACTACCACCAGCACGGCAGCCAGTAACCAGGGCCAGTGTCGCGGAACCGGAAGTGTGCGCGAATGGCCACGCTTGCTGTTAATGACTAAAATATTCATAGATTCGAGTAACGCACCGACTAAAAATTAAGAATTTCAAATAGTTGCACTGGTTTTCTTGATTATTTTTTACAATTTGCAGGCTAGTCTAAGTAAAACCTATGAGCAAGACAACTTCGCCCAAAGCCCTGCTCGCCCTGCTGAGTGGTCACCCTACTCTCTCCGGCCTGACCAGGGAGGCCAAAAAGACCGCTCGCCAGGAGCCGGATACCGCAGCAGCCACCGATCCGCTTGACTGCCTGCCACCGGCACTGCGCGAGCGAGTCACTCTGGTGGAAGACAGCATGCGCTGGTTGGCCATTGCCGAAACCAGCGCTACAGCTCAGCTATTGCGTTTTCACCTGCCCAAACTGCAGCAGGCCCTGCCCGGCCAGCAGATCAAAATCGTGGTGGGCGGAAAACGCCAGATGCAGAGTAGCAACGTCCGTGCCAACCAACAGGACAAGCCCAAATTGGCCAGGGAAAGTGCCAGACAAATCGCCGATCTGGCTGACACCATTGAGGACAAAGGCCTCAAGGCATCCTTGCAGCGGCTGGCCAGCCGCGGTGAATCAGAGTGAGCCAACCGTTTAAAAGTTCAACGGTGAACAGCACCTTCAATGTCTGAATACCTGAACAGAGAGTGTGTAACAGGCAAGTGAAAGGGGGCTAACGCCGGGCATTATCGGATCGGTGTTGAAGCCCGGAACTCTGGCTAACACGCCTTCCCTGAAACGAAAAACCACCCGGCGGCGGGAGAACCGCCGGGTGGCAACAGGGTTTCGACGTTTCCAACTTGCTGCTGAGTACGGCTACTCCGCCGCCGCCAGCACCGGTCGCATGTAGGACACCGGCGCATCGGTGGCATCTTCGAAGGTCACCACCTCGTAGGAATCCTCCTGACGGAGAATCTCGCGCAGCAGGGCATTGTTGAGGGCATGGCCGGATTTGTGACCGATGAACTCGCCGATCAGGCTGTGGCCCAGCAGATACAGGTCGCCGATGGCATCCAGCATCTTGTGCTTGACGAATTCGTCCTCGTAACGCAGCCCGTCCTCGTTGAGGATGCGGTACTCATCCACCACGATGGCGTTATCGACACTGCCGCCCAGCGCCAGATTCTGGCTGCGCAGGAACTCGATATCGCGCATGAAGCCGAACGTCCGCGCCCGCGCCACTTCTTTCACGAACGAGGTCGTGGAGAAGTCGATGCTGGACACCTGGTTTCGCTCTTCAAACACCGGGTGATCGAATTCGATGGAGAAGGTCACCTTGAAGCCATCAAAGGGAACGAAAGTCGCTGACTTGTCGCCCTCACGCACCGTCACTTCTTTCTTGATGCGGATAAACTTCTTGGCCGCTTCCTGCTCCTTGATGCCAGCAGACTGCAGCAGGAACACGAAAGGACCGGCACTGCCGTCCATGATCGGCATTTCCGGCGCGGACAGCTCCACGAAGGCGTTATCGATACCCAGCCCTGCCATGGCAGACAGGAAATGCTCCACCGTGCCCACCTTCACGCCATCCTGAACCAGGGTCGACGATAAAGTGGTTTCGCGGACGGCATCGGCAGACGCCTTGATCTCCACCACCGGTTCCAGGTCCACACGCCGGAACACGATACCGGTATCCACCGGTGCCGGGCGTACGGTCATATAGACCTTTTCGCCGGTGTGAAGTCCCACGCCAGTGGCGCGGATCACGTTTTTCAGCGTTCGTTGTCTGATCATCAGTCTGTCACACAGCTGCGGGTATCCTGCAGGATACCGCTTTCCTCAACACAAAATTAGGGCGCAATTATACTGCAATGCCCAGATTTTGCACCTTTACGGCCAACACTGCCGCCAGACCGTTAGTCGGCCTGGCGACGGAGGAAGGTCGGGATATCAATGAAATCCAGATCTTCTGCGGTGCTCACCGCCTGCTGACCACGTCCGCTGGCCGCCTGCTGGGCAGCGCGTTTGCGCTCCACTGCCGGGCGATCCAGGTCGCTGTAGTCCACCCGACCATCCGCGGTGACGGGGGTCTGACGACCACGTACCACTTTTAGTTCCTGCTGGGCGGCGGCGCCCAGGCCGGTGGCAACCACGGTGACACTGATGTTGTCGCCCATGTCCGGGTCGATGGCGGTGCCGATGATCACGTTGGCATCATCGCTGGCCAATTCGCTGACGATGTCACCCACTTCGGAGAACTCATCCAGGGCGATGGACTCGTTGGCGGTGATGTTGATCAGGATACCGCGGGCGCCGCGCAGGTCCACATCTTCCAGCAGCGGGCTGGAAATGGCTGCCTGGGCCGCTTCTGCCGCCCGGCCTTCACCGCTGGCAGTACCGGTGCCCATCATGGCCGTACCCATTTCACTCATCACCGTGCGCACGTCAGCGAAATCCACGTTGATCATGCCCGGGCGAACGATCAGATCGGCAATCCCTTTTACCGCACCCTGCAGCACTTCGTTGGCCGCCTTGAAGGCGTCCAGCAGGCTGGTGGAGCCGCCGAGAACCGCTTGCAGCTTCTCGTTGGGGATGGTGATCAGGGAGTGAACGTGCTCTTTCAGCTCCTCGATACCTTCCTGAGCAGAGCGCATGCGCTTCTTGCCCTCGAAGGGGAACGGCTTGGTCACCACCGCCACGGTCAGGATACCCAGCTCCTTGGCGATCTCAGCCACCACAGGGGCTGCACCGGTGCCGGTGCCACCGCCCATACCGGCGGTAACGAACACCATGTCGGCGCCGTCCAGCAGCTCGGCGATGCGGTCACGGTCTTCCTGAGCGGACTGACGACCGATTTCCGGGTTTGCGCCTGCACCCAAGCCCTTGGTCACTTGGCTGCCCAGCTGAATCACGGTTTTGGAGGAGGCATTTCGCAGTGCCTGGGCATCGGTGTTGGCGCAGATAAAATCCACCCCTTCCACACCGGAACGCACCATGTGATCCACGGCGTTACCGCCGCCACCACCGACACCTACCACTTTAATGACCGCGCCATGGGGTACGCTGTCTTCCAGTTTGAATTGCATGGTTGATCTCCCGTTATTGCTTCCCTGTTACTACTTTGAACGTCATTTAACGTCGAATGGTCCCGGTGATGTTGCTGCGGCCCGGAACTGCCGCTTCCGCAAAAACTGTTACCCGGCTCTGGAGCTAGAAGTTGCCCTTGAACCAGTTTTTGAAACGCTCTACCCAGTTCACTTCCCCGCCACCGGCAAGGGCGCGGGCACTGGTGCCGTCCTTTTCCATGCGCTGGCCGTACAACAGCAGGCCAACCGCGGTGGAATAGATCGGGTTCTTGACCACATCGATGAGCCCGGAGATACCCTGCGGGGACCCCAGACGCACCGGCATGTGAAAGATTTCTTCGGCCAGGTCCACCGCACCCTCGATCTTTGAGGAGCCACCGGTGAGCACGATGCCACCGGGGATCAGGTCCTCGAAGCCGGAGCGACGAAGCTCGGCCTGGATCAGGGTGAACAGCTCGTCATAGCGCGGCTCCACCACCTCGGCCAGGTTCTGGCGGCTGAGGGTACGGGGCGGACGGTCGCCCACGCTGGGCACCTTGATGGTTTCGTCCGCGCCGGCCAGCTGGGTCAGCGCGCAGGCGTACTTGATCTTGATCTCGTCCGCGTGTTGCTTGGGAGTCCGCAGAGCCATGGCGATATCGTTGGTCACCTGGTCCCCGGCAATGGGGATGTTGGCGGTGTGACGAATGGCGCCTTCGGTGAAAATGGCGATATCCGTGGTACCGCCACCGATATCGACGATGCAGACACCCAGTTCGCGCTCGTCTTCGGTTAACACGGCGTGAGCACTCGCTAACTGCTCAAGAATGATGTCATCGACCTCCAGGTTGCAGCGGCGCACACATTTCTCGATGTTCTGGGCGGCGTTCACGGCACAGGTCACCAGATGCACCTTGGCTTCCAGACGCACACCGCTCATGCCGATGGGCTCACGCACACCCTCCTGGTTGTCCACCACATATTCCTGGGGCAGCACGTGCAGGGTTTTCTGATCTGCCGGGATCGCCACTGCCTGGGCCGCGTCGATCACCCGGTCGATATCCGCCTGGGCCACTTCCCGGTCGCGAATGGCGACGATGCCGTGGGAATTGAGGCTACGCACATGGGAACCGGCGATGCCCGCATACACCGTATGAATGTGGCAACCGGCCATCAGCTCGGCCTCTTCCACCGCCCGCTGGATAGAGCGCACGGTGGCTTCGATATCCACCACCACGCCCTTCTTCATCCCCCGGGACGGCTGGGAGCCGATGCCGACAATTTCCATGGTGCCATCGGCGGATGACTGACCGACGATGGCCACCACCTTGGAGGTGCCAATGTCGAGTCCGACAATCATGTTTTCTGATGCGTTTGCCATGTCATCCATTCTCCTAAAACTAGCTTTGCTCGCCCCAGGTCACCGCCATGCCATCGGCATAGCGCAGGTCGACCCGGGTTACCCGGCGGCTGTCCGTGCTCAGCACACCGCGATAGAGCCGCACAAAGCGGCGCAGTTTGCTGGTGTATGCTTCACGGTCTACCACCAGCTGCATATCGTTGTTCAGGGTCAGTCGCGCGGTCAGTCGTGCGTTGACCTCCATGCTGCGAATACCCAGGTCCACATCTGCCAGCATCTTGCCCATGCTGTGATAAAACCCCATCACTTCTTCCAGCCGCTGTTGCGGTCCACTCAGCCGCGGCAGGCCGCTCAGGTCATACTGCTTGAGCGCCTTGAAGGACTCACCGCTGTCTGAAATCAGCACGGTGTCATTCCACACCGCCACCGGGCGCCGCTCTTCCACGGTCAACACCACGGTGTCGGGCCACTGCCGGCGAACGGAAACCCGCTCCACCCAGCTCAGGCCCTGTGCCTGCTGGTAGATGTCTTCCAGTGGCACGGAAAAATAATTTTCGTCGCGAACCAGCGCCGCCAGGGCGGTCTGGATCTGCTGTTGACGGCGCACATCGGTGACACCGTCCACGCCCACCTTGCGCACCGGATAGCCGTCCAGTGCTGCCGGCAGATAGATCACGCCGACCAGCAACACCGCCGCCACGGTGCCGACCAGCATCCAGGGCACCGCTGCTGCCAACCGCTCATTGAGCGGTACGCCGGCTTTTTTCACCGGCTTGCGGCGGGCCCCGCGCGGGGTCGCGGCCTGCTTAGCCATCACCTCTTTCCAGCGCATCCAGCAGGATTTCGCCCACCAGGGTGTCGAAATCCCGCCCGGCGGCCTTGGCCGCCATGGGCACCAGGGAGTGATCGGTCATTCCCGGCACCGTGTTCACTTCCAGCAACTGCCAGTTGCCCTGCTCGTCACGCATCACATCCACCCGGCCCCAGCCGTGGCAGCCAGCTACCCGGAAGGCGGTCAGAGCCAGTTGGCGCAGGACCTGCTCATCAGACTCGTCCAGTCCGGCCGGGCACAAATATTCGGTGCTGTTGGACTGGTACTTGGCCTCGAAGTCATAAAACGCATTCGGTGTCTTCAGGCGGATCGCCGGCAACGGCTCGTCGCCAAGGATGGCCACGGTGTATTCCGGGCCGTTAACCCAGGCTTCCACCAGCACATCGGAATCGAATTTTTCCGCTTCTTTCAGCGCCTGGGCCAGCTGCTCGGCGTTATCCGCCTTGGCCATGCCGATGGAGGAGCCTTCATGGGCCGGCTTGATCATCAGCGGGAAACCCAGCTCGGCATCATTACGGCCGGCCACATAAAACGCCGGCGTCGGCAAACCGGCGCCTTTCCACAGTTGTTTGGTGCGCACCTTGTCCATGCCGATGGCTGAGGCCATCACCCCGGAGCCGGTGTAGGGAATGCCCAGATGCTCCAATACGCCCTGAATCACACCGTCTTCGCCGCCCCGGCCATGCAGGGCGATAAAGGCCACATCGAAACCCTTGAGGGTATCCACGCTCTTGTAAGCCGGATCTACCAGCTCGGCGATCAGCCCCAGATTGCGCAGGGCCTGATGAACCGCCGCACCACTTTTCAGTGACACGGGACGCTCGGCGGATTTGCCGCCGGCCAGTACCGCTACCCGGCCCACGCTGGCCAGTTGCTTCTTCAGCAGCACCTTATCCACGCTTGGCGCCTCCCTGTTCAGCCAGTTCTTTGGCAATGGCACCCACATTCCCGGCGCCCTGCGTCACCAGCAGATCGCCGTCCTGCAGCTGGGTGGCCAGAATCTCTGCCAGCTTGGCCGGATCATCCACGAATACCGGTTCCACCCGGCCACGCTTGCGAATGCTGCGGCACAGGGCGCGGGCATCCGCACCGGGAATCGGGTCTTCACCGGCGCCGTAGACCTCCAGCATCAGCAGCACATCCACCCCGGACAGCACGTCCACGAAGTCCTCGTAGAGGTCCTGGGTGCGGGTATAACGGTGGGGCTGGAACAGCATGGCCAGGCGACGACCCGGCCAACCGGCACGGATCGCATCGATGGTGACGGCCACTTCGCTGGGATGGTGACCGTAATCGTCCACCAGGGTCGCGCTACCGCCTTCAAAGTGATATTCGCCCTGTACATCAAAGCGCCGGCCCACACCGGTAAAGTGGTTCAAGCCGCGAATAATGGCCTCATCGCTGGCGCCTTCATCGGCGGCCACGGCAATCGCCGCCAGGGCATTGAGTACGTTGTGCTTGCCCGGCATGTGCAACACCACATCCAGAGGCTCGCCTTCCTTGCGGATTACCCGGAAGGACGTCGTCATACCCTGCTGCTGCACGTCCTCCGCTCGCAGGTCCGCATCGTCGCTGAAGCCGTAGCGGATCACCTGACGATTGACCCGTGGCAGCAGCTTGCGCACCACCGGGTCGTCCACGCACATCACTGCCACACCGTAAAACGGCAGGTTGTGCAGGAATTCGATAAAGGTGTTCTCCAGCTGGGCAAAATCCCCGCCGTAGGTGTGCATGTGATCCGCTTCGATATTGGTCACGATGGCACTCATCGGCTGCAGGTGCAGAAAACTGGCATCGGACTCATCCGCTTCCGCCACCAGATAACGGCTCTGCCCCAGGCGTGCATTGGTGCCGGCACTGTTCAGCCGCCCGCCAATCACGAAGGTGGGGTCCAGGCCCGCTTCCGCCATGATCGCCGCCGTCATGGAGGTGGTGGTGGTCTTGCCATGGGTGCCGGCCACCGCAATGCCGTGACGGAAGCGCATCAGCTCCGCCAGCATCTGGGCCCGCGGTACCACCGGAATCCGGCGGGCATGGGCTTCCGCCACTTCCTCGTTCTCAGTGGTCACCGCCGTGGAGGTCACTACCACGTCGGCGCCGTCGATATTGTCCGCCCGATGGCCGATTTCCACCCGCACACCCAGGCCGCGCAGGCGTTCTACCACCGCCGATTCCTTGATGTCGCTACCGCTGATGGCATAGCCCTGATTGGCCAGTACCTCGGCGATGCCACACATGCCCACGCCGCCGATACCCACAAAGTGGATACCGCTGATACGCCGCATCTCGGGCACGATATGGATGTTGTCGTTATCGGCCATTGGCCACCTCCTCACACAGCGTGGCCGCGCGCTCGGCGCTATCGGCCACGGCCTGCTCACGGGCACGCTGCGCCATTTGCGCCAGCAACCCGCGTTCTGCAACCGGTTTCAATGTGCCCGCCAGGCTGGCGGCACTCATCTCCCGCTGGGGCAGCAACAGGGCCGCGCCCCGGTCTGACAGCCAGCGGGCATTCAATGTCTGGTGATCATCCACCGCGCTAGGCAGCGGCACGAACAGGGCCGCCACGCCAGCGGCCGCCACTTCCGCGACGGTCAGGGCCCCGGCCCGACAGATCACCAGATCTGCCCAGCCGTAGGCTTCCGCCATGTCGTCGATAAATTCACTGACCTGGGCGTCCAGCCCCAGCGCCTGGTAAATCGGCGCCGCTTCGCCGGTACGGCCGGCACCACACTGATGACGCACCTGGATATCCTGGCCCAGTACCGCCAGCAGCAGTTCCGGCAGATCCTGATTCAATATCAGCGCACCCTGGCTGCCGCCCAGTACCAACACACGCAGACCGCCCTGGTGCTGGGCATAACGTCGGGCCGGCTCTTCCAGGCTGGCAATCTCGGCGCGTACCGGATTGCCCACCCAGCAGGCATCCTGCTTGCCGAAAGCGCCCTGAAAACCTTCCAGGGTCACGGTAGCCATGCTGGACAACAACCGGTTGGTCAGCCCCGGCACCGCGTTCTGTTCGTGGACCACCACCGGTACCTTGCACAGCCGCGCGGCCAGGCCACCGGGGCCACTGGCAAAACCACCAAAGCCCACCGCCAGCAGCGGCTGGCGCTGGCTGATCAGGCTGCGCGCCTGCAATACCGCACGCAGCAGATTGAACGGGGCGGTGAGCTTGCGCTTGAGTCCGCCACCACGCAGCCGGGATACAGCCAGTTCGGCAATCTCGTAGCCGTACTGACGCACCAGCTTGCCTTCCATCCCGTTTTCCGCGCCCAGCCAGAGGATCCGGAAACCGCGCTCACGCAATTGATCCGCCACTGCCAGTGCCGGGAACACATGCCCGCCGGTACCGCCTGCCATGATCAGGATGGTGCCGCTCATCGTGCCGCCCTCCCTCTCGCTTTCAGCTGCTCGGCTTCAGCGCCGGCGCGCAGGATCAGCCCCACCATGGCGGAGAAGATCAGCAGTGAAGAGCCGCCATAGCTGATAAACGGCAAGGTCAGCCCCTTGGTGGGCAACAGGCCCATGTTTACACCCAGGTTGATAAAGACCTGGGAGCACAAGACGAAGGCGCAGCCATAAACCAGATAGGCGTGATACAGCAGACCGCGGGTTTCCAGGCTGTGACCCAGGCGGAAGATGCGCCAGCCCAGCAGCACAAAGCCGCTGATCAACGCCAGATTCCCCAGCAGGCCCAGCTCTTCGGCCATCACCGCGTAAACAAAATCGGTATGAGCTTCCGGCAGGTAGAACAGCTTCTGCACGCTGTTGCCCAGGCCTACGCCATCCCAGTGGCCACGGCCGAAAGCGATCAGGCTCTGGGTCAACTGATAGCCGGAGCCGAACTGATCAGCCCAGGGATCGGTAAAGGTCATCAGCCGCGCCACCCGATAGGGTTCGGCAAAGGCCACCAGGGCCCCCAGTGCCACCGCCGCCAGACCAATCAGCAAGAAACGCAGGGTCGGTACACCGGACAGGAACAACATGCCCATGGCGGTGATGCCCAGTACCACCACGGCACCGAAATCCGGCTCCAGCAGCAGCAAGATGGTCAGCACGCCAAGCAACGCCAGGGGCAGCAGAAAGGCCTTCCACTCGGTTTCCAGGGCTGCCTTGCGCTCGGCGATATACCCTGCCAGGTAAAGGACGAAACAGAGTTTGACGATTTCCGAGGCCTGAATGGTCAGGCCGGGCAGCGCAATCCAGCGAGTGGAGCCGTTCACCGTGCGCCCCAGACCGGGGATGAACACCATCACCAGTACCATCAACGCCACCGGCAACATCAAGAAGCGCAACCGCTCCAGCAACGCCAAAGGCACTGCGAAATACACAAAGGCCCCGGCAGCCAGCCCCAGCGACAGATAGATGCCGTGGCGCAGGGCATAATAGAAGGGGTCGCCCAGCCGGGTTTCGGCAATCTGCAGGCTCGCAGACGAGACCATCACCAGGCCGGCCAGAGCCAACAGAATCGCTGTCCACATCAGCGTCTTGTCCAGGCCCCGGTTATCCAGCTTGAGGATCATGCGCTCAGTCATGGCACACCTCCCTGGCCCGGGCGGAGAAGTCATCACCACGGGCAACAAAGCTGGAATACATATCGAAAGACGCACAGGCTGGCGACAGCAAGACCGCATCACCGGGTTGTGCCAGTGCATGGGCCCGGGCCACAGCCGCTTCCATGTCCGCTACCAGTTCGCAGGGCGCAGCGGACATACCCTCAGCCAGGGTGCTGCGATCTTCACCCATCAGCAGGCCGGCACGCAGATACTGACGCGCCGGCTCCGTCAGCGGCGAGAAATCCTGGCCCTTGCCCTGGCCACCGGCAATCAGGATCACCTTGCCGTCGATGGTTTCTCCGATACCGGTCAGGGCTGCCAGGGTGGCACCCACATTGGTGGCCTTGGAATCGTTGAACCAGCGCACGCCACCCGCTTCAGCCACCAGTTGGCAGCGGTGCGGCAGGCCGGTAAAGGCTTTCACCGTGGCCAGCGCCTTGTCACGGTTCAGGGACAAGGCATCACTGATGGCCAGCACGGAAAGGATGTTCATGGCGTTGTGATGACCGGTGAGCGCCAGTTCAGACAGGGTCAGCAGCCGCTCGCCACGGCACAGTAACTGGGCGTTCTCCGTGTCCAAACGGTAATCCGCCTCCGGATGAGCGCCGAAACTGATCTGACGCGGCACCCCGGCGTGGGGGCGGGTCGCCAGGTCATCCCGGTTCCACACCGCTACCTGGCAGCCATCATAGATGCGCTGCTTGGCAGCCACGTAATCGGCAAAGCTGGCGTAACGATCAAGATGGTCCTGGGACACATTGAGAATGGTCGCCACTTCCGCACTCAGGCTGTAGGTGGTTTCCAGCTGGAAACTGGAAAGCTCCAGGGCGTACAGGCGGGCCTGATCGTCCAGCAGCTCCAGAGCGGGCACGCCCAAATTGCCGCCGATCCCCGGGTTCATGCCGCAGGCTTCAGCCACCTGCCCCAGCAGTGTGGTCACCGTGCTCTTGGCGTTGGAACCGGTAATTGCCACCAGCGGCTCACTGGCGGCGCGGGCGAACAGCTCCACATCACCGATCACTTCCTTGCCGGCGACGACTTGCTCGGCGATGGCCGGAGTCGCTACAGCCACGCCGGGGCTGACGATCAGGCGACGGGCGTTGTTCATCCAACCGGACTTGAAGCCGCCGGTATGGATTTTCACGTTGGGGAATTCGACGCGCAGCGCTTCCAGGCCGGCGGGTTCGGCACGGGTGTCCAGGGCGCGCACAGGCATCCCCTGGTCCGTCAGATAACGGATCACGGAACGCCCGGATACTCCCAGGCCAATTACCAGATCAAACCCGTCTTTCGCCATAAAGTTAACTCAATCCCCTATCGGATTTTCAGGGTCGCCAGACCCACCAGGACCAGAATTACGGTGATGATCCAGAAGCGCACAATGATCTTCGGCTCCGGCCATCCTTTCAGTTCAAAGTGGTGATGAATCGGCGCCATGCGAAACACACGGCGGCCGGTGAGCTTGAACGAGCCCACCTGCAGCATCACCGAAACGGTTTCCATCACGAACACGCCGCCCATGATGAACAGTACGATTTCCTGGCGGACGATCACCGCCATCACACCCAGCACCGCGCCCAGGCCCAACGCTCCCACATCGCCCATGAACACTTGTGCCGGATAAGCGTTGAACCACAGGAAGCCGAGGCCGGCGCCACACAGGGCAGCAGAAATAATCACCAGCTCGCCAGCCCCGGCCACATAGGGAATCTGCAGGTACGGGGCAAATTCCGCATGGCCACCGGCATAGGCAAAGATACCCAGGGCGCCGCCCACCAATACCGCCGGCATGATCGCCAGGCCATCCAGGCCATCGGTCAGGTTCACTGCATTGCTGGTTCCATTGATCACGAAATAGGTCAGCACGATGTAGAACCAGCCCATGTTGATGACCACATTCTTGAAGAAGGGCACGATCAGCTGGGTTTCCACCGGGCTCTGGGCGGTAAAGAACAGGGCAAAGGCCGCGCCGAGAGCACCGATGGACAACCACAGGTATTTCCAGCGGGCCGGCAGGCCACGGGGATTTTTTTCCACCACCTTGCGCCAGTCATCCACCCAGCCCACGGCGCCGAACACGAACAGCACACCCAGGGTGATCCAGATAAAGCGGTTACTCAGGTCTGCCCACAGCAGGGTGGAAATGACGATGGCAATCAGGATCAGCGCCCCACCCATGGTGGGGGTGCCGGCCTTGCTCAGGTGACTCTTGGGGCCATCGTCACGAATGGCCTGGCCCACCTGCTTTTCCTGCAGTTTGCGGATCATGATCGGGCCCACCCAGAAGGCGATAAAAAGGGCCGTCAGCACGCTGAGAATGCCGCGCAGGGTGATGTACTGCACCACCAGGAAACCGCTGTGAAATTCTGCCAGAAGCTCAGCCAGCCATAGCAACATCAGAGTGCCCCCTGTTTCGATTTGTGAGGGCCTGCGCCCAGGATCAGTCGCTGCACCACCGCTTCCATACCGGCGCTGCGCGAACCTTTCACCAACACGGTTCCACCCTGTTGCAGAACCGGGGCACTCCAGGTTGCCGCCTGCTGATCGTTCTCTGCCGTCCTGGCACCTTCACCAAAGCCCTCGGCGGCCGCACTGGCGCCGGTCATCACTACCAGATCGCTGATCCCCGCCTGGCGGGCATAGCCACCCAGCTCTTCGATCAGCTGCTGCGCCTGCGGACCCAGCTCGCCCATGGCGCCCAGCACCAGCATCTGCGGAGCGGGCTGCACGGCCAGCCAGTCGATGGCGACACGCACGGAACCCGGATTGGCGTTGTAGGTGTCATCCACCAGCACGCCATCACCCACCGCATGCAGATTCATGCGGCCTGGCACCGGCTTGAGTTGCGCCAGGCGCGGCAGCACCTCGCCCAGGTTTACGCCCAGGGCGCGCACAGCCGCGCAGGCCAGCAAGGCATTGCTGACCTGATGGGCGCCGGGCAGCGGCACTGTCACCGTCTCGCCCAGCGGCTGAAGGACAAATTCCACCCGGTCCTGATGTAGCCGGATAGTGTCGGCGTACAGATCCGCGGGCGCCTGGCTGCCCACACGGATCACGGTAAGACCAGCCTTTTCCGCCTCACCAGCAAAGAAATCGGCAAAGCTGTCATCGTTGTTGATAATCGCCTGACCGCCGGCCTGACAACCGCCGAAGATTTCCGCCTTGGCGTTGGCAATGCCCTGCATGGAACCAAAACCTTCCAGGTGCGCGCCGGTCACATTGGTCACCAGCACCACTCGCGGCTTGGCCAGGGAACTGGTCCAGGCGATTTCACCGGGGGCATTGGCGCCCAGCTCAATCACCGCATAACGGTGTTCGCCGGCCAAGCGCAACAACGTCAGCGGCACACCGATGTCATTATTGAAGTTGCCACGGGTGGCCAGGGTGCTCTCGCCCAGCATGGCGGCAGCCATCTCCTTGACGGTGGTCTTGCCGGCGTTACCGGTTACCGCCAGGCGCTCGCTGGTAAACTGATCCGCATAACCACTGGCCAGGCGGCCCAGACCCAGGCGGGTATCGTCTACTTGCACGGCGCTGGCAAAGTCACTTTGCTCACGGTCCACCAGGGCGGCGACAGCACCACTCTCGGCGGCCCTGGCGAGGAACTCATGGGCGTCAAAACGCTCGCCCTTGAGCGCCACAAACAGGCAGCCCGGCGCCATGTCACGGGTATCAGTCACCACAGCACTGACTGTGCGGTCTTCCCCGATCAGGGTGCCGCCGGTCCACTGGGCGATCTGCGACAACCACATCATGACGCACCTCCCCGGGCGGCCAGCGCCTGGCGGGCAAGTTCTCTGTCATCACTGGGGTAACGCACGCCGTCGATTTCCTGGTAGTCCTCATGGCCCTTGCCGGCCAGCAGAATCACGTCGCCGGCCTGGGCGCTGTTGACGGTTTCCTGAACCGCCTCGGCACGATCCACATTTTCGTGGACCGCTTGCGCCCCGGTTAGACCGGCACGCATTTGATCAATAATGGTTTGCGGGTCTTCGCTGCGCGGGTTATCGCTGGTCAGCACCACGGTATCGGCGAGCTTTTCCGCCACTGCCGCCATCTGCGGGCGCTTGCCCTCATCTCGGTTACCGCCACAGCCGACCACACAGAACAGGCGGCCGGCAAAGTGATCCCGGCATGCCTGCAAGGCTTTTTCCAGGCCATCCGGGGTGTGGGCATAATCCACGATCACCGTCGGACAGCCATCGGCCTGCACAGGTTCCATACGCCCCGGTACGGGAGTAATGGCGGCCAATGCTCCACCCAGCGCCTCAGCGGCCACACCCTGGCCATGCAGAATGGCCGCCACGGCCATCACATTGCTGAGATTGAAACGACCGAACAGGGGCAGACTCAACGGCACCACTGTGCCGCCCACAAACAGCTCCGCGTCGATACCTTCTGCGGTGCATTGCACGGACTGGCAACGCACGGTGGCACCCTGCTGGCTGCCGAAGGTGACACAACGAACCCCATCAGGCAGGCAGGCGATCAGGGTTTGTGCTGCCGGATCATCACAATTGATCACCGCCAGCTGCACCCCGTCGCGGGTAAACAGCATGGCCTTGGCAGCCAGGTAGGATTCCATGTCGCCGTGATAATCCAGATGATCCCGGCTCAGATTGCTGAATACCGCCGTGATGACCAGGGTGCCGCCCAGGCGGTTCTGATCCAGGGCATGGGAAGAAATTTCCATGGCCACGGTATCGGCACCGGCATCACGCACGTTCGCCAATCCGGCCTGCAGGGTAATCGGGTCTGGCGTGGTATGGCCGGTGGTCTGCTCGTGCCCTTTCAATCCCAGCCCCAGGGTCCCCACCAGAGCACAGCGGTGACCCAGCGCATTCAGTGCATCGCGCAGGAACCAGGTAATGCTGGTCTTGCCATTGGTTCCGGTGACTCCGGTAATGTGCAGACGGCTGGCCGGCTCACCGAACCAGCGCGCGGCCAGATCACCCACCTGCCCCGCCAGCCCCGGCAGATGCACGCAGGGCACCGGCTGCTGCAGATCCACGGAGAACGTCTCCGCCTCTGCCAACACCACGGCAGCACCGGCACTGATAGCCTGAGGGATAAAATGGCGGCCATCACTGGCCACGCCAGGTACAGCCACAAACACCTCGCCGGGCTGCAGGCGGCGGCTGTCGAGCTGAAGCCCGGAAATGGTAAGACCTGCCACTTGGGCAGGCAGGTTGTGCTCGGGGAGCAGTTGCTGGAGGCGCATCATGAGCGGTCCTCCGTATCCGGGCTGCCGGCCAGCAGCCCTTCGGGTCTGTCTGGTGGTACATGCAATGTCCGCAACACCCCGCCCATGATTCGGGAAAAGGCCGGAGCGGCAACCAGACCGCCGTAGTAGGCATCGCTGCGAGGGTCGTCGATAACCACCACGGTGACGATACGGGGATCGGTGGCCGGAGCCAGGCCAGCAAACAGACCGATATAGCTGTCATCTGCATAACCGCCGGAAACTACCTTGTGCACGGTGCCGGTCTTGCCAGCCACCTGGTAACCGGGCACCTGGGCGCGGCTGGCGGTCCCCACCTGACTGACCACGGTTTCCAGCATCTGCACCAGTTGCCGGGCAACCGGCTTGCCCAGCACCTGCTCACCAGCAGGCTGGCTGGCAACCTTCTTCAGAGTCAGCGGCACTTTGACGCCGTCATTGGCGATGACTGCATACGCCTGTGCCAGCTGTACCGCAGACACGCTCAAACCGTAACCATAGGAAAGCGCCGCCCGCTCCACTTCCCGCCAGTGGCTACGCAATGGCAGCATGCCGTTGCTTTCACCGGGAAAATCGATGGCAGTGGCCTGCCCGAAACCGAAACGCTCCAGGTAGTTGGGCAGCGCCAGCGGCTCCATGGCCAGGGCCAGTTTGCTGGTGCCCACGTTGGAGCTCTTGGTGAGCACGGTGGTGATATCAATCACCCCGTAGTCGCGATGGTCACGAATGGTCTTGCTTCCAACCCGCAGGGTGCCGGGATGGGTATTGATGGTAGTCGACGGGGTCACCATGCCCATTTCCATGGCCGCCGCCACGGTAAAGGGCTTCATGGTGGAGCCGGGCTCGAACAGATCTGTCACTGCCCGGTTGCGCAGGGCACCGGTATCCAGATTGCCGCGATTGTTGGGGTTGTAGGCGGGCTGATTCACCATGGCCAGCACTTCGCCGGTACGCACATCCAGCACCACCGCGCTGCCGCCCTTGGCCTTGAATTGCTGCACGGCGCCGAGCAACTCCCGGTAAGCCAGGTACTGCAGACGCAGGTCAATACTCAGGGTTACGTCTTCACCGGGCTCCGCCGGCTCCAGCACTTCAATATCCTGAATTACCCGACCCAGCAGATCACGAACCACCTTCTTGCGACCGGATTTGCCAGACAGGTGTGATTCCATATCCAGCTCAACGCCTTCCTGGCCTTGATCATCAATATTGGTAAAGCCCACCACATGGCTGGTCACTTCACCGGCTGGATAGTAACGACGGTATTCGGTCAGCGAATGAATGCCGGGAACATTCAGATCCAGCACGGCCTTGGCCGCTTCCGGCGCCAGACCGCGACCCAGATAGATAAACTCACGGGATTCGTGACGACGCACCTTGCTGGCGAAATCCTGCTGGCTGATCACCGGATTGCCCGCCAGACGCGCCCATTGCTCCTGGTTTTCCAGGGCTTCACGGGGATTGGCCCAGAGGGTGACCACCGGTGTACTGACCGCCAGGGGACGGCCATCACGATCACGAATCACGCCCCGATGTGCAGCCAGGGGTTCCACTCGCAAATTGCGGATATCCCCCTGATGGGCAAGAAAGTCATGCTGGATCACTTGCAGGTCCACCGCCCGTACCACCAGGACACAGGCACACACCAGCCAGAAGCCCAGCACAAAGCGCCAGCGCATCTGGTGATTGGGTTGCCGTGTCTTGCGAGCCTGGCGTTTCATGGCCGGATCAGCACTCTCTCATCGGTTTTCGGTAATTTCATGCCCAGCTTCTCGCGAGCCAAGCGTTCTACCCGGGCATAGCTGCCCCAGGTGCTGTGCTCCAACAGCAGCTGACTCCACTGGCTCTCCAGTCGAGTTTGCTGCTGCTTCAATTTCTGGCTCTCGTCGGTGAGTCGACGCGCCTCATGGACGCTGTAACTCACCGCCAGCGCGGAGATCACTACCAGCATCACCAGGGTGCGGATCAGCCAAGGGGCGCTCATCAGGCCACCTTCTCCGCTACCCGCAACACCGCACTGCGCGAGCGAACATTCACTTTCAGCTCGGCCTTGCTGGCACGAATAGCCTTGCCAATCGGCTCCAACCGCTGGGGCATTTCGTCGCCCAACGGCAAACCACCGCGCCCCTTGGGAGCCCGGCCGGAGTGATCGCGAATAAACAGCTTCACGATCCGGTCTTCCAGAGAATGGAAGCTGATAATGGCGAGACGCCCGCCGATGGCGAGCGTCTCCAGGGACTGTTCGAGCACTTGGGTCAGCGCATCCAGCTCCCCGTTTATATGTATTCGCAATGCCTGAAAACTGCGTGTGGCCGGGTGCTTGCCCGGCTCGCCGCGGCCAATGGCCGACTCGATCAGATCGGCGAGCTGCAAGGTGCGGGTAATCGGCTGCTCCTTGCGCTCTTCGCAGATACGCCGGGCAATCCGACGCGACTTGCGCTCATCGCCATAGCGATACAGCACATTGGCAATATCCTGCTCGTCGGCCCGGGCCAGCCACTGCGCAACACTTTCACCCTGAGTTGGGTCCATGCGCATATCCAGCGGCCCATCACGCAGAAAGCTGAAGCCACGACCGGCATCGTCCAGTTGCGGCGACGACACACCCAGATCCAGCAACAGGCCATCAATGGGGCGACCCACCTGGTCTACCACATCAGGCAGGCAGTCAAAGCGGCTGGCCACGATCTGGAAACGGCCATCTTCCGATGCCAGCTGCTCACCCGCGGCAACGGCCTGGGGATCACGATCGATACCGGCAAGGCGGCCCTGTGCGTCCAGCTTTTCCAGCAGTGCACGGCTGTGGCCACCTCGCCCAAAGGTGCCATCCACATAAAAGCCATCACCACGGCTGAACCACATATCCAGTACCTCTTCCAGCATCACCGGCTGGTGTTCGTACTGCGCGCCCTTGTCGGTCATCAGAAGGACAACTCCTGCACACTTTCCGGCAATGCATCCGGGTCCAGGGTGCCGTCCTCTTCCAACCAGCTTTCTGCTTTCCAGATCTCAAAACGGTGCATCTGACCGATCAGCATGGCCTGCTTCTCCAGGCCGATGGCCGCCCGCAATTCCGGCGGCACCAGCAGCCGGCCATTGCTATCCATGTCAATTTCCACCGCCTGGCCGAGGAAGCGACGCTTCAGCTGACGCACCTGCGGACTGGAGTCTCGCTGGGCGGACAGTTTGCCGGCGGTTTCCATAAATTCATCACGTGGGTAAAGCGCGAGGCATTCGTCATAGGGGTGACGGGTAAGCACAAGCTGGCCGCCGCAGGCTTCGTTCAACGAAGCGCGATAACGGGTCGGCATGGTGAGCCGCCCCTTGGCATCCAGATTGAGTGATGTGCTTCCAGTAAACACTGGCCGTCCTCATGCTCGATTATTCGGTTCCTTCCCGGGGGTTCTGTTTACCCCACTTTGCGACACCGGCCGCCAAGAAATTCCCACTTTTTCCCACTTTTCACCACATTGAGACACTCTATGGCCACTGGGAACACCAAGTCAAGCGTCGACACCTGGGCAAACGTAAAAGAATTTCCAGACAAATCAGCCTGTTAGCTGTGTCACACGGAATGGATGAAGAGACGAACGGAGGGAGTTTCGAGACGAATCAGAGCGCTGGAACGTGCAGGTGAGAAAGCACTTTAAGTGTTAGACGGATTAGTTATTACTAACTTTTTTTATATTCACTTATTAAAGTTTAAGCTTTGTTCGGACACGGGCAAGCGATAGGATTGGCTATCCAGCAGGTCCACGCCGCACTCGAGCGCCGCCAACCAGTCAAGGAAATGCCCCACCTGCTCCCCCACAAAGTAGCCTCCATGCTGGGGAACGATCATACGCGGCGCCAGCTTGCGCACCATGGCCACCCACAGTCGACAGGCCCGGTTGCTGGCCATATAACGGCGATGAAACCCCGTCATGCTGTGCAGGTGGTCGGCAAAGTTTTCCACCTGCCCTTCCTCGCCCCCCAGAGACGCACCAATATCGCCGGAAAACAGGATGCCGCTGAGCGGATCGTAGAAGCTGAAATTACCCACCGAGTGCAGGAAATGCGCAGGCAACACCCAGATCTCGGTATCAGCAAACGGCAGCACCTTGCCCTCGTCCGCCACACCCTGGATACGCGACTGTAGTTGCTCGCCCATTTTGCCAGTCACATAGGAGGAAGCCAGATGAGGCAGAAACCGGGACCACAACCTGCTCACTACCACCTGGCTGCGCGTGTGCATCAGCCAGCGCGGCAGGGACGCGATGATATCCGGGTCCTGATGAGATGCCAGAATATAGTCCAGACCGTCCAGACTGATTCGGCGACTCAACGCAATGGTTAGCGGGGTGTAGGTCAGATCCCCACCCGGATCGATCAGCGCAGCACGGTCCCCGTGGCGAATGCAGAACTGGTTGGCCTGCACTCCCTCCCCGACAACCAGATCGGAAAAGCGCAGCACTTCGTGATTATTGTCGAGATAGAGGGTATCGGTCTGCGCCATGTCGGACTCCTGCCAGATTGTAAGCCCGGCAATTCTGACGACATCGCATCACTGGATAATGACTCAGATCAAAAAGAGGAAGCGTTTTGGGGCGAGAGCGACGAGTCACGAAAGGCAAACCCCGGTTCGGGTATTCGCTTCTCGCAACTCGCATCTCATACTGAAAAGGTGGACCGGTCGATAAGCCGGGTTCTGTCGTGGACAGTCATTCATCTGGGGCTTGCGTCGCCACAAACCTCTAGCAACCTACCCGGATCCAGCGCGGGCCACGCCAACGGATCCCTATTTGGTCTTGCTCCGGGTGGGGTTTACCCTGCCACCACTGTTGCCAGCGGCGCGGTGCGCTCTTACCGCACCTTTTCACCCTTACCGGTTCCTTCCAGAGGAGGGAACAGGCGGTATCTTCTCTGTGGCACTAGCCGTAGCCACACCGTCACCAGTGTAGCCCCCAGGCGTTACCTGGCACCCTGCCCTGTGGAGCCCGGACTTTCCTCCAGCGGCTACGCCGCCAGCGACTGTCTGACCGGTCCGGGGCGGAGTTTAGGGGACGGCAATGAAAAACACCAATTGATAATTGATAACGACGCGGACTGGTGCTTTGCTGTCTTTGAACGCAAGAGGCCGCGACCAATCGTTTGGACGCGGCCTCTTGCGTTTCTGGACTTGGCGCCCTTTTCCGCAAGTTATCAATTATCCATTCTCAATTATCAATTTTCTTTCCCCATCCCTTCCAACAGCGTATACACCGCCTGCCGCTTCAGCCCGGTGTGGGCGGCCATGATTTTCGCCACCCGGGATACCGGCAGTTCCGCCAGCAGGGATTTTGCCAGGGCCTGGTCCTGCTCGCTCCAGTCTGCGGTTTGTGCGGCGGGCGACAGCACCAGCACCAGCTCGCCGCGTTGCTGGTTGCGATCTGATGCCACCCAGTCACAGATATCAGCCACGGCTCCCATGCGAATCGTCTCAAATTGCTTGGTCAGCTCACGACAAAGCGAGATTTCACGATCTTTTTCAACTGACGCTTTCAGCGCCTCCAGGAAAGAGAGCACCCGGTGAGGAGCTTCGTAGATAATACTTGTGACTGACAGCTTGGCCAGGCGCTCGATGGCCTGCTGGCGAGGCGCTCCCTTGGCCGGCACAAAACCCTCAAAAAGAAAACGATCAGATGGCTGCCCCGCCGCCGCCAACGCTGCCAACAGTGCCGACGCACCGGGAATCGGCGCCACCCGTACATCAGCCTGGTGGCAGGCGCGCACCAGACGATAGCCGGGATCACTGACCAGCGGCGTGCCCGCATCACTGATCAAGGCACCCTGCTCACCTGACTGCAAACGAGCCACCAACTCTTCGCTGCGCGCACTTTCGTTGTGGTCATGACAACTAATCAACCGACTGCGGATTCCCAGCTGCTCCAGCATGCGCTGACTATGCCGGGTATCCTCCGCCGCCACCCAGTCCACCTCACCCAGTACCGCTATCGCCCGACGACTGATGTCATCCAGATTTCCGATCGGTGTACTGACAATATACAAAGTTCCACTCATATCTGTGCACGACTCAACTGGTGGGGCTCCAATGAAGCGCCTACAATAGCGGCTTCATTCTGGTAATACGAACGTCTCGCCATGGAATTCAGAAAGGCCCGTTTGGCAGCCCTGCTTGCTGCCGCAGTCATCGCCGGCTGTTCTACCACCACTCCTACGCGCACCACGGTTTATGAACAGCCGTCGGCTGCCAAGGTTGGCACCGCTCCCACCGCGCTGTCCGCTGCTCGCAGTCAACTGGCCACCATGAAAACCGATGCACGCATCGGTGCCGCACTGCAGTGGGCGGAACATTATCTGGATCAGCAGCGACCCGGTGATGCCGGCCAGTTGCTCGCCGATCTGAATCCTCAGGCCATGGACAACGAACAACGGTTTACCTGGATACTGCTCAGCGGTCGCGCCCAGCTGGGTGACCAACGACCCGACGACGCGCTGGCCCTGCTGCAACGTCACGAAGATGACATTCTTCAGTATCCCGCCGAGCAACAGGCAGGGCTGGATCTGCTCAAAGCCGACGCCCTGGCAATGAAGGGTGATCTGACCGGCAGCCTGCAACAACGGGTGGCCACACACCCCCTGCTGGAAGATGAAGATCAAGACTATAACCACGGCATGATCTGGCAACTGCTGATGCAACTGTCCAGCTCCGAACTGGCCGATGCCATTGAGGACAGCCGTGGTGATTTACTCGGCTGGCTCACCCTGGCCCAGCTTTACCGGGACCCGATCGCCGATCTCGATGCCCAGGTCAGCCGGCTGAATCAATGGAGCGCCCAGTGGCGCACCCACCCGGCCACCGATGACGTTCCCGATATGCTCGACGCCCTGGAAAAAGCTGTCAGCGAACGCCCCAGCAAGGTTGCCATTCTGCTGCCTGCCACCGGCCCGCTGAAAAATGCCGGCAAGGCACTCCAGGAAGGCATCATGACGGCCTACTATCGGCACAAACAGGACGGCAACCCACCGATATTGCGCTTCTACGATTCCGGCGGTGACGACATCCTCGCTCTCTACCAGCAGGCCGTTCAGGACGGCGCCGACTTCATCCTCGGGCCGCTGGCCAAGGACAAGGCAGCCACCATTGCCAACCAGGGCACCCTGCCTGTTACCACCCTGGCGCTGAACTATATTGATCAGGGCGAACTGCCAGAGAATTTCTTCCAGTTCGGCCTCGCGCCGGAAGACGAAGCTCGCCAGATAGCCCTGCAAGGTGCTCGCGAAGGCGCAAGCCAAGCCGGCATCCTCTACCCGGAAGGGGAATGGGGTGAACGGGTTGCCCAGGCGTTTGCGCAAGAATGGCAATCCCTCGGTGGTACCGTGACCGTGACTCGTACCTACCAGGAAGGCCCCACTCTGGGCGACACCGTCAAGGAACTGCTGCTGGTGGCGCAGAGCCAGAGCCGCGGCCAGGCAGTGAGCCGCTTCACCAGCCTGGACATGGATATCCAGCCACGTCGTCGCCAGGATATGGGCTTCCTGTTTCTGCTCGCCAATCCCAACCAGGGACGCCAGGTCAAACCGGCGCTGAATTTCCACTACGCCAAGGATCTGCCGGTCTACTCCACGGCCCTGGTTCACAGCGGCGAATCCAACCCGAGGCGCGACCAGGACCTGAACGGGGTACGCTTTGTGGACATGCCCTGGATGCTCAGTAACGAAGACTCTCAGCTACGCCGAATGAGCAACGAGCAATGGCCCGAAGGCCACGGCCGCTACGAGCGTCTGTTTGCCATGGGCATTGATGCCTATCGATTGCAAAGCCGTGTTTTCCTGCTAAGCACCCTGCCCTCCAGTGAACTGCCCGGAGTCACCGGCCGCCTGAGCATGAAACAGCAACGTATCGTGCGCGAACTGAACTGGGGCGTCTTTATCAATGGCGAGGCACGCGCCCTGCCCAAGGTAGCCGAACCTGCAAACAACAGCAGAACCCGTGAAATTACCGCGCAGTAACAAAAATTCCGGTGGCGAAGCGGAAAAACAGGCTGCACACTGGCTCACGCAGCAGGGACTAGAGGTTGTGGCCCGCAATTTCCGCTGCCGGCAAGGTGAAATCGACCTGATTATGCAGGACGGCAACACCCTGGTGTTCACGGAAGTGCGCTGGCGCAGCTACCGAAGTCATGGCGGCGCACTGGCTTCCGTGGATCACCACAAACAACGCCGGCTGATCCTGGCGGCCCAGCATTACCTGGCCCGTCACCCGCAATACCATGATCGCCCCTGCCGCTTTGATGTACTGGGAATGGAACCGGACAACAACGACACTGTCCGTTATCAGTGGATACAAAACGCGTTCTACAGCGAATAGCCCCAATAATCGAACGCGCAGAACAATGAGGTAATTATGAGCGTGGACCGTATCCGGCAATTATTTGCCGAAAGCATCGAAACCAAAGCCAAGGCCGGCGAAGTACTGCCCACCGTCATCGAGGCGGCCGGTCAGGCCATGGTGGAATGCCTGCTCAACGGCGGCAAGATCCTCACCTGTGGTAACGGCGGCTCCGCCGGCGATGCCCAGCATTTTTCTTCCGAGCTGCTCAATCGCTTCGAAATGGAGCGTCCTGCATTGCCCGCGATCGCGTTGACCACGGACTCCTCCACACTCACCTCCATCGCCAACGATTACAGCTATAACGAAATCTTCTCCAAACAGGTGCGCGCCCTGGGCGGCAGCGGCGACATCCTGCTGGCCATTTCCACCAGCGGTAACTCCGCCAACGTGATACAGGCCATACAGGCCGCCCACGACCGGGAAATGCGCGTTGTCGCCATGACCGGCAAGGAAGGCGGCGAAATGGTCAACCTGTATGGCCCCAACGACATCGAGATCCGGGTGCCCGCCACCTCCACCGCCCGCATTCAGGAAGTTCACCTGCTGGTGATTCACTCCCTGTGCGATTACATCGACCAGCAACTCTTTGGAGGCCAGTAAATGGCCGCACGCTTCACCCGTTTGAGCAGCATTCTGACTCTGTTCTTGATGCTTGTTACCAGCACCGGTTGTGTCTCCCTGTCCAAGGGCATGTCCGATGATCCGGTCGACCAAAATCACGGCAAACGCACCTTTGGGGCCTTTGTCGAGGACGGCAATATTGAACGCAAGGTCGCAGTGAATCTGGCCCGGGCCAGTGCCGAGCTGGACGAGTCACGCATTGTGACGGTGAGCTACAACGGCAACGTCCTGCTTGCCGGCCAGGTAGCCAGCGAAGACCTGAAGACTCAGGCCGGAAATATCGCCGAGAAGGTTCGTCATGTCCGCCATGTGCACAACGAACTGCAGGTGGTGGGGTCCAACTCCTTTCTGGCACGGACCAATGACACCTGGCTGACCAGCAAGGTCAAAAGCCGACTACTGATCAACGGCGATGCACCCGGCTGGCGCACCAAAGTGGTAACAGAAAACGGTGTAGTCTACTTGATGGGCCTGCTGACCCACGCAGAGGCTACTGCGGTCGTCGAACAGGTGCAGAAAGTCTACGGTGTGCAGAAGATCGTGAAGATTATCGAGTATATCGACTAAAGAGCAGCTGCAAGCGACAAGCTTCAAGCCGCAACACGAAGAAAGGCCCTCCCCAACCGGAACGCCGAGCCCGCGCTGCCCCCCCCCAAAAAAAACCGCGCCCGAAGGGTGCGGTTTTTTTGTAGCTCGTAGCTCGTAGCTCGTAGCTCGTAGCTCGTAGCTCGTAGCTCGTAGCTCGTAGCTCGTAGCTCGTAGCTCGTAGCTCGTAGCTCGTAGCTAAAAAAAACCGGCTTTCGCCGGTTTTTTTACTTCACCACTTTCAAATGGCTGACCTTTCCCTTGCTGTCGTCCTTTTCCGGTTCCGGGGGCGGCGGCTCGGGAGGCGTCTCAGCCGGATCGAAGGCCATACCCTGGCCGTTTTCACGGGCAAAGACCGCTACCACCGCGTTCACCGGCACCCGGATAGTCATGGGCATGCCGCCGAAACGAGCAGAGAACGTAATCTCGTCATTGCCGGCAATAAACTGCGTCACTGCCCTAGGCGCAATATTCAGGACGATCTGACCGTCCTGAACAAAGTCCTGAGGCACTTCCACACCGGGATAGGAGGTATTCACCGCCAGGTGGGTGGTCAGGCCGTTATCACAGATCCACTCGTGGATCGCCCGTATCAGATACGGGCGATTGGGGGACATATCAGACATGATTACAGCGGGTTGCGCAGTTCGCGCTCGGCATCGGTCAGGCTGGCCTGGAAGGCATCACGATCGAACAGACGCTCGGCATAATCCAGCAACGGCTTGACCTGCTTGGCCGGCAGCTCGATACCCAGGGCCGGCAACCGCCACAGGATGGGGCCAACCACACAGTCCACCAGAGTGAACTCTTCGCTCATGAAGTACGGCAGCTCGCTGAAGATCGGCGCAGTGGCAATGATCGCTTCGCGCAGTTCCTTGCGACGCTTGTTGAGGCTGGCCTCTTTTTCTTCACCGGCCAGAATCGCATCAACGTGGCCACACCAGTCACGCTCGACCCGATGGATCAGCAGACGGCTGTGGGCACGGGCTACCGGGTAAACCGGCAGCAACGGCGGATGCGGGAAACGCTCATCCAGGTATTCCATGATGACCGTGGACTGATACAGGGTCAGTTCACGGTCCACCAGGGTAGGCACTTCGTTGTAAGGGTTCAGCGACGCCAGATCTTCCGGCTTGCTGTTATTGTCCACATCAACGATATCGACTGTGACCCCTTTTTCCGCCAGCACGATACGTACGCGATGGCTGTAATGATCTTCCGGGGAAGAAAAGAAAGTCATTGAAGAACGCTTGGTCACCACACCCATGGTCGAATCATCTCCGCACAAATAGCTATAACAGAAACAGGGTAACCGCTTACACGGATACCCTGTTCAACGCTGAAAAGGGGCACTAATCGTTAGTGCACGTCTTTCCAGTATTCCTTCTTGAGCAGGTATGCCGGGACAAGCAGAATGCCCAGGAACACCAATACATACACACCCAGACGCTCACGCAGGGGACGAACCGGCTCCGCGGTGTAAGCCAGGAAATTGGTAAGATCACCCATCTCCTGCTTGAACTCCTCTTCGCTCAGCTCTTCTTCCAGGCTTGCCATCACATGGGGCATGCCCACGTTCTCGAACACCCGGTTGTTGTAACCGAAGGGACGAGACTCGTCTTCGTAGAAGTTGATCAGGTAGGAATACACCCAATCCTCTGAACGATAACGGGTCACCATGGTGAGATCCGGCGGCGCATTGCCGAACCAGGCCTTGGCATCTTCCGATGCCATGGCTGTACGCATCTGATCACCCACCTTGTCGGTGGTGAAATTCAGTTTTTCCTGCACCAGCTCTTCCGGAATTTCCAGATCTTCAGCCAGTCGGCTGTAGCGCTGATACTGCAGACCATGACAGCCCATGCAGTAGTTTACAAACAGCTTGGCGCCATTCTGCAGGCTCACTTTATCCTGCAGATTGACCGGTGCCGGTACTTCATACTCACTCTTGCCACCACCGGCCGCGAAGGCGACCAACGGCAGGCAGCTGAAAAGAACGACCGCTAATTTCTTCATCAGTGACCCCCCGTTACCCGTTCCGGAACCGGCTTGGATTTTTCGAATTTGTGAACAAACGGCATGATCAACAGGAAATAGCTGAAGTAATAGATCGTACCGAACTGAGCCATCATGGTCTTAGCAGGAGTCGCCGGCTGAGTACCAAAATAACCCAGCATCAGGAAGTCCAACACGAAGATCGTCATGAACAGCTTGCTCAACCAGCCACGATAGCGGATGGAGCGAACCGGGTGGCGATCCAGCCAGGGGATCACGAACAGGATCACGATAGCACCACCCATAGCCACCAGGCCCCAGGCCTTGGCAGGCATGATGATATCCAAGGTCGCGGCACGCAACATCGCGTAGTAAGGACCGTAATACCATACCGGTGCAATATGATCCGGCGTCTTCAGCGGGTTAGCCGGCTCGAAATTCGGCTTCTCCAGCAGGTAGCCACCGCCATCCGGGAAGAAGAAGATCACCACGGCAAAGATCATCAGGAACACGATCACGCCGGGCAGGTCCTTCACGGTGTAGTAGGGGTGGAACGGAATGCCATCTACCGGGATACCGTTTTCGTCCTTGTTCTGCTTGATTTCCACGCCATCCGGGTTGTTGGAGCCCACTTCGTGGAGCGCCAGGATGTGCAGTACCACCAGAGCCAGCAGAACGATGGGAATCGCCACCACGTGCAGGGCAAAGAACTTGTTCACCGTCGCAGTGGACAGCAGATAGTCACCACGTACCCAGGTCGTCAGGCCTTCACCGATTTCCTTCGCTTCAGCGGCATCGATAAACGGCAACAGATCAAAGGGAATAGCACCGGCCAGGGAAATAATCACCTGGGCGCCCCAATAGGACATGTTGCCCCAGGGCAGCACATAGCCGAGGAAACCTTCCGCCATCAGCGCCAGGTAGATCAGCATACCGAAGATCCACACCAGTTCCCGCGGCGGCTTGTAGGAGCCGTACATCAAACCACGGAACATGTGGATATAGACCACCGCGAAGAAGGCGGACGCCCCTACCGCGTGCATGTAACGGATCAACCAGCCCCACTCCACATCACGCATGATGTATTCCACCGAGGCAAAACCTTCGCTGGGGGAGTAGAACATGGTCAGCCAGACACCGGTGAGCAGCTGGTTGATCAGGACCACCAGCGACAGCACACCGAAGTAGTACCAGAAGTTGAAGTTCTTCGGGGCGTAGTATTCGGACATGTGGCGCTTGTAAGCGTCCACCACGGGCAGACGGGCATCTACCCAGTCGACAACACGATTCACCAATCCCATCATGCCTCGGTCTCCCCTTCTTCAGAACCCACAATGATGACACCTTCACTCAGATAGGAGTGCGGCGGCACCACCAGGTTGGTGGGTGCGGGCACGCCCTTGTAGACGCGACCGGCCAGATCAAACTTGGAACCGTGACAGGGGCAGAAAAAACCACCGTGCTCCAGCTCCACCGTAGGCTCGTCCTCATACAACGGCGAACACCCCAGATGGGTACAGGTGCCAATCAGCACCAGCAGCTCTTTCTTGATAGAGCGCCACTCGTTCTGCGCATAGGCAGGCTGCTGGTCAGCTTCAGACGCAGGGTCACTAAGCTTGTTTTCCAGCTGAGGCAAGGTTTGCAGCATATCGTCGGTACGACGCACCACCCACACGGGCTGGCCTCGCCATTCCTCAACCACACGCTGACCGGGCTCCAGTTTGCCAATATCCACCGTTACCGGCGCACCGGCATTCTTGGCTTTGGCACTGGGTTGCCAGGATTTCACAAAAGGAACAGCCGCGCCAACTGCACCTGCGGCACCAATAGCCGAGGTCAAGCCGATCAAGAAGGTGCGGCGGCTGGTATTAACGCCGTCGTTGCTCATTCAGTTATTCTCCCCTTAGATCCCACGCTCGGGAATAGTCCGAGACTCGAGGTACTACCTCGCGCTCCGGGCGGAGTAAGGCGGCGCAAATGGTAAAGAAAAAGCCCACACCTGACAACCGGTTATTCCCCGGCCAGAGTCGCTAAACGCCTGATTTGAACACAAAAAAGCCCAGCATTGCTGGGCTTTTTTGTGAACAGCTGTTGTAAAGCTTAACGCTTGGAGAACTGCGGGCGACGACGCGCCTTGCGCAGACCCACTTTTTTACGCTCAACTTCACGCGCATCACGGGTCACGTAACCGGCACGACGCAGCTGACCACGCAGCTCACCATCGTACTCCATCAGCGCACGGGTGATGCCGTGACGGATGGCGCCAGCCTGACCGTTGTTGCCGCCACCGCTTACGGTAACCAGCACATCAAACTTGTCGGTCACTTCGATCAGTTCCAGCGGCTGACGAACTACCATCTGGTTGGTTTTACGACCGAAGTAAACATCCAGCGGGCGGCCATTAACAGAAATCTTGCCGCTACCCGGACGCAGAAAAACGCGAGCGGAAGAGGTCTTGCGGCGACCGGTTCCGTAGTTGGTTTCTACAGTTGCCATCAATAAACCCCTTAAATTTCCAGCTGCTGCGGCTGCTGAGCGGTGTGCGGATGCTCAGTACCGGCGTAAACTTTCAGTTTGCGGAACATGGCGCGACCCAGAGGGTTACGCGGCAGCATGCCCTTCACCGCCTTCTCAATGATCATTTCAGGCTTTTCGGCCTGCAGAGTGGAGAAGCTGGCTTCTTTCAGGCCACCCGGGTAACCGGTGTGACGGTAGTACATCTTGTCATTTGCCTTGTTACCGGTAACGGCCACTTTATCGGCATTGACTACGACGATGTAATCACCGGTATCGACGTGTGGAGTAAACTCCGGCTTGTGTTTACCGCGCAGACGGCTGGCGACTTCGGTCGCCAACCGACCCAGCGTTTTGCCGGAGGCGTCTACCACATACCAGTCGCGCTTTACGCTTTCCGGTTTTGCGCTGTAGGTCTTCATGGAATTCTGCCCTAAATTCAATATGTTACGGGTAGCAAACACCCGCCGGCGTCAGTTCCGCCGGGCAAGAGAGCGCGAATTCTACCCAAGCCCCCCAAAGAACACAAGCGGTTCGGGGGCTTTTGTTGTCATGTCGTTTACTGCCTGGCTGCAGGTCAGTTCCCACCATTGTGCCGCAACAGGCAGCATGATGAGATTGGCGCCTATTCTACCCGTGCCTACCGGCCCCTTTGCAAGGAGTACACCATGGAATACCGCCGTATTGGACGCACTGACCTGAAAATCAGCAGCCTGTGCCTGGGCACCATGACCTGGGGAAGCCAGAATACGGCGGAGGAAGGCCATGCCCAGATGGATATGGCCCTGGACCACGGCATCAATTTTTTTGATACCGCCGAGATGTACGCGGTGCCAGCCAGCCCGGACACCTCATTCCGTACGGAAACCATCATTGGCGAATGGTTCGCCCGCACCGGCAACCGTAACAAGGTGATCCTGGCCACCAAGGCCGCCGGTCCCGGCGACTATGTAAAGCATATACGCGGCGGCCCGCGATTCGACCGCCACAGCCTGCAGGGGGCCGTGGAAGGCAGCCTCAAGCGCCTGCAGACCGATGTCATCGACCTTTATCAGCTGCACTGGCCGGAGCGCACCACCAACTACTTTGGCCGCCTGAGTTACAAGCATCGCGACGGGGAAGACGGCATCGCCATCAGCGACACCGTGGCTGCGCTCAAGGAACTGGTGGATGCCGGCAAAATCCGCCACTGGGGCCTGTCCAACGAAACCCCCTGGGGCACCATGAGCTTTCTTCGCGAAGCCGAGAAGATCGGCCTGGCACCGCCGGCCAGCATCCAGAACCCCTACTCCCTGCTTAACCGCAGCTTTGAAGTGGGCCTGGCGGAAATCGCCCATCGCGAGCACGTCGATCTGCTGGCCTACTCGCCCCTGGCCTTCGGCATGCTGACCGGCAAATACCGCAACAACCAGTGGCCCAAAGGTGCCCGGCTGACAGAGGTGAAACAGTTCAGCCGCTACACCAACGACCAGGCCAGTGCTGCCACCGAGGCCTACTGCCAACTGGCAGAGGAACGCGGCCTGAGCCCGACCCAACTGGCATTGCAGTTCGTCACTACCCGCCCCTTTGTGGCCAGCAATATCATCGGCGCCACCAGCCTTTCCCAGCTGGAGGAAAACCTGAAGAGCGTGGACCTGCCCTGGGACCGGGACCTGGAAAAGGCCCTGGAGGCCATCCACACCCGTTTCCCCTACCCGGCGCCCTGACATCAACAGCTCGCCGCGCCCAATGCCCGGGCGCGGTGCGTCACAGCTGAAGGCCTCAATACACCTCCGCCTCGACGGTAGGAGTTCCCATCCTGGGGACGAACCGAGCGCAGCGAGGCGACAGCGGTTTCAAAAACCCTCTTCTTCCTGAAACCTGTCTAGCGCTGACATCCCTGATCGCCCGCGGGCGATTTCCACGCTGGCGCGTGGTTCGCGCCTCCAGAGGTGTTATTCGCTTCGCTCACCCTTCGGGCCGCACGGAAATACGTGCGTTACTCCGCTACGCTCCGCTCCTACAGCAGCTCCGGAGCCACCAAACGACCCGCATAGAACCGTTGACGATACAGTCTTGCTCATGCAATGTTAACGGCGTTAACTTCAGCAAATGAGAAATCATGGCACGCACGGCATACCACCACGGCGACCTTTACCAGCAGGCCCATGAGCAGGCCCTGGCCATTGTTCGTGAGCAGGGCGACAGCGCTATCAGCCTGCGCGCCCTGGCCAGGCAGATCGGCGTCAGCACGCCGGCGCTGTATCGCCACTATGCCGACCGGGAAAGCCTGCTGGCTGAACTGGCGATCAGCGGTTTCCAGACCCTGCGTCAGCATTTGCTGGCCGTGGACCAGCAAGACAGCCGCAGCGCCCTGATCGGCATCGGCCTGGCCTACGTGGCCTTCGCCCGGGAGGAACCTAACCTCTACCGGCTCATGTTCGGCGGGCGAGTGTTGCCGCGCGGCGCTCACCCGCGACTGGATCAGGCCGGGCTGGCGGCATTCCAGGTACTGGAAGACACCGTGGCAAACGGCCAGCAACGCGGTTACCTGAAAGCCGCCCCCCTGGCCCTGCTTACTGCCGCCGCCTGGTCCCTGGTGCACGGGCTGTCGCAACTGACCATCGACGGCCACCTGCCCGGCCCTGACACCGAACCGCAACTGGCAGCGGGCATCACCGCCCTGCTGCTGGATGGCAGCATTGAACGTTCCAGCAAGGAGCCCACCCCATGAGCAACCCCACACCGAGCACAATCCGCGTTGGCCGACGTTACCGGGCCAACCGGCTGGACGGCCCCTATGACGCCATCGTCATCGGCTCCGGTATCGGCGGCCTGACCACCGCCGCCTGCCTGAGCAAACTGGGCAAGAAAGTTGTGGTGCTGGAACAGCACTATACCGCCGGCGGCTTCACCCACAGCTATGACCGCAACGGCTACGAATGGGATGTGGGCGTGCATTACATCGGCGACATGGGCGCCAAACACACCCTGGCCCGCCGCCTGTTCGATTACGTCACTGACAGCAAACTGCAATGGGCGGCCATGGACGATCACTACGACCGCCTGTTCATCGGCGATCGCCAGATCGATCTGGTCGCCGGGCCCGAGGCCTTTGCCAAGGAACTGAAAAGCCAGTTTCCCGGCGAAGAGCAGGCTATCGACAGCTATCTGGATTATCTCTCCCAGGTGGCCAAGGCCATGCCTGGCGTCACCCTGGCCAAGGTACTGCCAAACCTGCTGGCCGGCCCGTTCCGGTATCTGGCCCGCCGCAAGGCCCCCGCCTTTCTCAATCGCACCACCCGGGAAGTACTGGAAACCCTCACCGGCAACCAGGAATTGATTGCCGCCCTCACCGGCCAATGGGGCGACAATGGTCTGGTGCCCGATGACTCCAGCTTTATCATCCACGCCCTGATCGCCCGGCATTACCTCTACGGTGGCTACTACCCGGTGGGCGGCGCCTCGGAAATGGCCAAGACCATTATTCCGGTGATCCAGCAAGGCGGTGGCGAAGTCTTCACCTATGCAGACGTGAAGGAAATCCTGATCGACAATGGCAAGGCGGTGGGCGTGCGCATGGCCGACGGCCAGGCCATCCACGCCCCCGCCGTGATCAGCAACGCCGGCGTTTTCAACACCTTTGGGCCATTGCTGCCGGAGAGCGCTCCTCACAAGGCCTTCTATCAAAACAAACTGGGGCAGGTGCAACGCTCCATGGCCAGCGTCTGCCTGTATATCGGCCTGCAGGACACCGCGGAAAACCTGAAGCTGCCGAAAACCAACTTCTGGATTTACCCGGGCGCGGATTACCGCGGTCAGGTTGAGAGTTTCCTCGCCGCCCCGGACAGCCACGATATTCCGCTCACCTATATTTCCTTTCCCTCCGCCAAGGACCCCAGCTTCACAGAGCGCTACCCGGGCCGGGCCACCATCGAGATCGTGGCCCCGGGGCCATTCGAGTGGTATCAGGACTGGGCGGACCAACCCTGGGGGAAACGCGGCGAGGATTACGAGGCGAAGAAGGAAGCCTATGCCCAGCGCCTGCTGGAAAAGCTCTATGAGAAAATGCCGCACCTGCGTGGCAAGGTGGATTACTACGAACTGTCCACGCCACTGTCCACGGACTATTTCTGCCGCTACAGCACAGGCGAAATCTACGGGCTGGACCACACGCCACAACGGTTTGAACAGGACTGGCTGAAACCCAAGACCCGCCTCCCCGGCCTGTACCTGACCGGCCAGGACATCATGACCTGCGGGGTGGTCGGCGCCATGATCGGCGGCCTGCTGACCACCGTTGCTGTCAGCGGCCTGAAAGGCCTGCCGCTGGCCAAGAAAATGTTTGTGGGATAGCCCATGCACCTGCCCTTCTGGCTCAGCACCGCCCTGCTTGCCCCGCTGCTGGTCTGGCAGGGCAAACGGACCCGCCGTACCACCCCGCGCCTGCCGGAAGCCGGCGGTGCACAACACGGCCAGTACGGTGACGGCGAGCCGACACGGCGACTGCTGGTGATCGGCGAGTCCACCGCTGCGGGGGTGGGCGTGGCGCATCATCAAGATGGCCTGGCCAGCCAACTGGCCCGGCAGCTACAGCAGCAAAGCCTTCACACCATTGGCTGGCACAGCCATGGCATTAACGGTATCCGCCTGCAGGCCCTGCTGGACAACCTGAAAACCATCGAGCTACCGGAGGCGGACGCCATTCTGCTGAGCATGGGAGTCAATGACACCACCGGGCTGACACCCAGGCGCCGTTACCGTCAACAGTTGCTGGCCCTGAACGCCCGACTGCCAGGCCCCCTGTACCTGCTTAGCGTACCGCCCATGCACCGCTTTACCGCCCTGCCCTCGCCCCTGCGCCAGCTGCTGGGCTGGCGGGCCAGACAACTGGATGCCATCCAGCAGCAACTGGCGCGGGAGCGGCCCGCTGACTTTATCTATCTGAGCTATCCGCCAATGAACGACCCGGCCCTGCTGGCCGAAGACGGCTACCACCCGAGCATCAAGGGGTATCAGGCCATGGCTACCGCGCTGGCGCCGGCCCTGACCGCAACACTGCTGAGATCGAAGGAAACGCAGGGTGGATTAGCCTGAGCGTAATCCACCTTCTCTCGGCAGCCACGGTACGGAATTCAAACATGGAGGATTACGCCTGCGGCTAATTCACCCTACATTGTCGGGAAGGTTTTACCGCCCTTACCCGAGTGCATAGCAAACATAAAAAAAGGCCCTGCAAGCAGGGCCTTTTTTGCTGGAACGTAGCAAGGGATTAGAAGCGGTAGCTAAGCTGCGCGCCAATCACATCCGCATCCAGTTCATAGGTACCTTTCAACTGAGCGCCTTTATCCGCTCGGTTGATATCCGCATCTTCCACAAAGATATGCGCATAACCCACGTCGATGGTCATGTTCTCCACCGGGGTGAAACCAGCGCCCAGAGTCAGCCAAACGCGGTCGGAATCCGGAGAGATCGCCGAGCGATTATCAGTGCCCTGAGTGGATTCTTCCTTCGCCACACCGGCACGCAGCACGGTAGTTTCATTCATGGCATGACGGACGCCAAGGGAGTAGCGCACGGTGTTTTCCCAGTCGAAATTTTCGGTCGGGTTGAACGCAAGCTGATCGCTCTCTACCTCCAACTTGTCCAGGCTGCTCCACTCCATCCATTCAACACCCATCAGGATCTGAGTGCGATCAGAGAGGTCACCCGCATAGGACAGTTGCAGCGATGCCGGCAAATCAATGGAAGCCTCGCCTTCATAGGTTCCAGCCGCGACAACTGGCGCACCTGCCTGGAAATTGGTCAAGTTAGCACCGAGCTGACTGAAAGTGATATCGCCTTCCACGTCATATTCAATTTTGGAACGATAGGCGACACCAAAGTGGTTATTGTCATCCGGGCTGTAAGTCAGCCCAAGATTCCAGCCGTAGCTATCATCATCACCTTCAAGACGAGTCGCGGCGTTGCGAATATCCGCATCCAGTCGCTGGTAACTCAGGCCCAGCCCTACACTCAGAGAGTCAGTCAGCTGAACACCAAGTGACGGATTAATATTATACGTTCTAAGGTCTGATTCTGTTGAGTACAAGTCCCCAGCAGTAATGGGGCCCAGAGGCGTCAGATAACTATTACCCCAGTTTTTCTCGTACTCGATTTTGGTTCCAAACGGCGCATTCACGCCCAAACCGAAAGTCATCATGTCGCTGAGCGGGACAGCCAGGAAAAGACTACCAACGAAAGGCTCCACGTCTTCGAAATCACCAGGTCCAACGCCTGACTGGGGAATCAAACCTGCAAAGCTGCCGTCATTATCAGCTTCGAACGTCGTATCGACCCACACCTGATGAGCTGCAGCAGAAAGCTCTGCCTGCTTCAGCCCTGCCAGGGTAGCCGGGTTGTACCATTGGTTAGAGGCGTTCTCGCTCAACACACCGGCACCGGCATAGGCGGTACCCAGAGCGGACACGGATTGATAGGACACGGAAAAGCCACTTGCCGCCGCGTGCCCGGCAACCAGGCTCAATGCGGAACCGACAAGAACGGCACCTGTTTTTTTCATGATTTCTCTCCCTCTTCCTCGCAAAGTAATGCTGTCGAAATGATTAAAAGAACAGCAATCCACTTATACACAATAGGCCGCGATACACGCAAGGAATCCCGTTCACTCAGCCTTTCGTATTAGAAAGAGAAAATAAAAAAAAGGCAGCGAATGCTGCCTTTTTTTATTTGCGATCATGCCACCGGCTTCAGTCAGCCAGAACTGCCTTGGCAATAATCGTTTTCATGATTTCATTGGTGCCACCATAAATACGTTGTACGCGGGAATCGGCAAACATGCGCGCCACCGGATACTCCCACATATAGCCGTAACCACCATGCAACTGCACGCACTCATCGATCACTTCGCACTGCAAATCGGTGATGTAATATTTGGCCGCCGCAGCGGTGGGGATATCCAGTTCTTTTTTCAGATGCAGCTCCAGGCAGCGATCCACGTAGGCGCGGGCCACTTCCAGCTTGGTGTGCATTTCGGCAATCTTGAACTGGGTGTTCTGGAAGGCGGCAACCGGCTTGCCAAACGCTTTGCGCTCTTTCACATAATTGATGGTGTGTTCCAGAGCGGATTCCGCCATGGCCAGACCACCGATGGCAATCCCCAGACGCTCCTGCGGCAGTTCCTGCATCAGGTAGACAAAGCCCATGCCTTCTTCGCCAAGCAGATTCTCCGCCGGCACTTTCACGTCCTGGAAGAACAGCTCGGAGGTATCCTGGGCTTTCATGCCCACTTTCTTCAGGTTGGTGCCCTTCTCAAAGCCTTCAGAGTCGGTTTCTACCACAAACAGGCTGATGCCCTTGGCACCTTTGGACGGATCGGTTTTCGCCACGACGATGACGATATCCGCATTCTGGCCGTTGGTAATAAAGGTTTTGGAACCGTTGAGGATGTAGTGATCGCCCTCTTTCACGGCAGACGTCTTCACGCCCTGCAGATCTGAGCCGGCACCCGGTTCTGTCATGGCGATGGCACCAATCACTTCACCGGTCACCATTTTCGGCAGGTATTTCTGCTTCAGGGCTTCGGAGCCATTGTGCTCGATGTAGGGGGCCACGATTTCCGTATGCAGGCCCCAACCGATACCGGTCAGGCCCAGGCGGGACACTTCCTCACCAATCACCACACTGTAGAGAAAGTCGGCACCGATACCGCCGTACTCTTCTTCGACCATGGGGCACAGGAAGCCCTGCTCACCCGCCTTCAGCCAGACGTCTTTCGGCACAACACCGGTTTGCTCCCATTCTTCATGATGCGGCACCGCCTCGTTTTCGAGGAATTTGCGCACGGTATCGCGGAAGGTTTCATGGTCGGAACTGAACAACGTACGGGGAATCATCATGCTCTCCGGTATCAGGTTATCAGGGGTGGCCCCGATACCGGGCTCGGCCGGGGCAAAGAATGCCACATTCTGTGCATTTAGCCTGCCAGCGGGCAATGACCGAAATGTTCAACGCTGGGCAGCGATGACAATTCCGGCCAATGACGAAAACGGTCTCAGGCCCGGTGCTCGAGGCCCAGATATTCGGAGGACTGCATTTCCTGAAGGCGGGAGCGGGTTCGCTCGAATTCGAAATCCAGACGGCCACCGGCATAGATGTCTTCGATGGGCACTTCTGCGGTAATCACCAGCTTCACGGCCCGATCGTAGAACTCATCCACCAGATTGATAAAACGCCGGGCCATATCATCCTTACCGGCCCCCATCTGCTCCACATTGGAGACCAGCACGGTATGAAACTCCCGCGCTACTTCAATGTAGTCGGTCTGGCTGCGCGGCCCATCACACAGAGCCTTGAATTCAAACCAGACCACGTCATCAGCACACATGACCGAGGAGATCTTGCGCCCCTCGATCAGCACATTGCCGTGGTCACGGTGGCGGGAATGATCCGGCTCCAGGGTATGAAACCGTTCGCGGAGAAACGCATCAGCAGCCTTGCCCAGCGGACAATGGTACAACTCGGCCTGCTCCAGTAGCCGCAGACGGTAGTCATTGCCGCCGTCCACGTTGAGCACCTTGGTGTATTCCTTGAGCAGCTCGATGGCCGGCAGGAAGCGCGCCCGTTGCAGGCCATCCTTGTAGAGGCCATCAGGCTCGATGTTGGACGTCGCCACCAGGGTCACGCCATTGGCAAACAACTCACCCATCAGCCCGGCCAGGATCATGGCATCGGTGATGTCAGTGACGAAGAACTCATCAAAACACAGCACCCGGGCCTGACTGGCAAATTTCCGGGCGATGCTGACCAGCGGATTCTTTTCCCCCTGGCGCTCACGCATTTCCCGATGCACCTTCTGCATGAAACGGTGAAAGTGCATGCGGCGTTTTTCCTTGAACGGCAACGCCTGGAAGAACACGTCCATCAGGTAGGTCTTGCCGCGGCCGACGCCACCCCACATGTACAGCCCCGTGAGGGTACGGGGCTTGCGGAAACGTGACAGAAAGCCCCCACCGACGGGCTCTGCCAGCAACCGGTGATAGAGCTCATCCAGCTCTGCCACCGCCCTTTCCTGGGCGGGGTCCTGGAAGAAATCTTCGCGCTGAAGGTCGGCTTTATACTGCTCAAGAGGCGTCATGGGTCTCGGGGCCTGCTGCTCGGACGGGGCAATGTAGCGTCGCCAAAGGGGACTGACAAGGTTGTCAGCCAGGCAAATGGCTGGCGGCGGCCTGCTTCAGCTCTACCAGCTTGCCATGGAAGAAGTGGCCGCAATCCGGGAAACGGATTAAATCCGGCGCCAACGGCGTCGCTTCTGCCCAGCGAAACACCTGCTCCGCCGGGACCACTTCATCATCGTCCCCCTGGACCACAGTCACCGGGCAACCGGTCTGCTCGATATCATCAAAGGGATAATGGTGTACCGGCGGCGCTACCAGCAACAGCTCCCGGGCAGGCATACCGTTGGCCTTGAGTATTTCCGCCCCGCGGGCGGCCACGAAGCTGCCGAAGGAAAAACCGGCAAGCCACAGGGGCAGATCCGGCCAGGTATGAGTCAGCCAACTGTGTATCGCCAGCAGATCTTCGGTTTCGCCGATGCCGTCGCTATAGGCCCCCTGGCTTTCGCCGACGCCGCGGAAGTTGAAACGCACCACCACCGCGCCCTGGTCCCGGGCCAGGCGACTCAGGCTGGTCACCACCTTGTTGTCCATGGTGCCACCAAACAGGGGGTGCGGGTGGCAGACAATGGCGACAAATGAGGGCGTGTCACTACCCTGTTCCACCACGGCCTCAAGATTGCCCGCCGGCCCGGAGAGACTTTGCCGCTGTTGTGCTGCCATATTTCACCTCTCTCGCATTTCTTGCCCTGCCGACCAGCTGCTGCACCCGGACGCAAAACCTTACGCCGCATCAAGGACTTCAAGAGTATCAACAGTCTCTTACACCTTGGAGCCTATTCATGGCCTCTTCACAACCGCGCCGGAGTCAATTTTGTTGCCAGCTCGTGATGGCGATTTTGTAGTGTAGTCATTCTACATGAACAAGCGCCATCGCGGGCTGGCGGCAAAAGGGGCCCGGCCCTTCGGGTTGCCGCTAAAAATGGCCCCATGCTGTGTTATGAACCTTGAACTTGACCCGTCAGGCCCTGCGGTTCATGCCTTGCCTGGGACCATTTTTAGCGGCAACGCGGTTGTGAAGAGACCCTGAATAGGCTCTAACCCTTGGCGACTGCCCGGCACTGTGCTGGAATAGCTGGAATTCAGAAGGAGTATGCCATGGATATGCTGACAACTGGGGTGCTGTGCTTCGCCGCCGGCGTGGTAGTGGGCGCAGGATTACTGTTCTGGTTGTTACCGGCACGGCGTCAGGCCGGCCAGTTGATCCGTGATCGCGATGAGGCCCGCCAGGCCCTCAATCATTATCGTGATCAGGTGGATGACCATTTCCTGCACACCGCAGAGCTGGTCAACGATATGACGCAGGCCTATCGCTCTGTCCACGAACATCTTTCCAAGGGCGCTCAGGCACTGTGCTCCGAAGTGGGTCGCAAACGGGCGGTGGCGAAATCCCTGGATTCCGCCCCGCAAAAAGGCAGCGATGAACCGGTGGCGCCGCCGCTGGACTATGCCCCCAGCGCCAAGGGCGGCACCCTCGCCGAGGATTTCGGCCTGCAACAGAAAGCCACCGGGCCTTTCACACCGGTGGATGTGGCAGACAGCCCGGTACCTGACAACATCGTCGAGCCGCCACGTGATTATGCGGAAGGCTGTGACGAACAGGGTTGCCCGCCGGAAGAGAAGAAATGAGAGGAAACTGAAGCGCAACAGGCGTCATGCAACCGCCTTACCGCGTCAACCGGTTCCTGTTTTGCATTTGTCGCCGAATAAAAAAAGTCCGCTTTCGCGGGCTTTTTTATTTCCTGGCCGAGTGGCCTGACAGTTCCGCTTTGACTTCTCGTGGCCCTGTAGTCAGGCCTAGTAGTAACGGCCCAACACTCCCGGGACCTTTCCCGGCTGCAATTATCCGGCAGGGAATGAACCATCACAGATTTCGATGGCGATCCTGGGAGCCGGGTTATTCAAAGACGCCTTGCCATGAATTACTGGAACGTATCCGCCACCCGCATGGGTACCGGCTCATCTTCCATCACAATCTCCGCCGGCAGTTGGCCGGCCGGGTCGCCATCGGCCTGGATCGGCTCATCGGCGCCCTCACAGCGGATCTCCACCCGCTGGGCCCGTAGGCTGGCAACGCCGTCGACCCGCTCCATACGCCCCAGCAACAGCGCAGCCAGGCAACGCAGCAAGAAACTGACTCCCGGCTTCTGGAACAACAGCACCTGTACCTGGGGCCGCAGGATGTTGGCTTCCCGGCTGAGCACAAAGCTGCCGCCGTAATGGCGACCATTGGTGACAATGGCGGAGAAACAGTCCAGCGGACGGCCATCCACCATGACCCGGTAATGACGCTGACCGTAACGGCGGATCTGCGCGAGCATGGACTGCACATAGGCCAGTTTGCCGAAGCGCTCCTTCACCGCCAGATTCACCCCGTTCACCACCCAGGCGTCATAGCCGATGCCACACATCATGATAAAGCGCCGGCCGTTGAGCCGGGCCGGCGTCACCGGCACATTCTTGCCATTGACCACGATCTGAGCCGCCAGCTCCGGCGTTCTGGGCAACTGCAGCTCTTTTGCCAGCACATTGGCAGTGCCAGTGGCAAAGACGCCCAGGGCCACACCGGGAGCCAAACCATTGAGGACTTCGTTGGTGGTGCCGTCACCGCCCACCGCCACCACACAGTCGCCCTGATCTTCCAGGCCCTGCAGGTACTCGGTGGCATCACCCGGCCCACGGGTGTGGTAAAGGCGCACCCGGGCGCCCTGTTTTTCCAGTTCGGCCACAAAGCGGCAAAGCAGCTTCTCCCGACCACCACCGGCGGTCGGGTTATATACAACAGTAATCTTCATGGGATCAGGGTGTTCCTCAGAACCTGTTTCAGGCCGGATTATCGATATCGATAAAGATATGTTCCACACCGAACCGCTCATTGAGCCATTGCCCCAGGGCCTGGACCCCGTAGCGTTCGGTGGCATGATGACCACAGGCGAAATAATGCATGCCGGTTTCCCGGGCAAAGTGGGTGGTGGGTTCGGAAATCTCACCACTCAGATAGGCGTCCACACCCCGGGTCTGGGCCTTGTCGATAAAGCCCTGGGCACCGCCGGTGCACCAGCCGATGGTTTCTATTTCGTCGCCCGGATCCCCCACATGCAGCGGGGTCCGACCCAGCACCGCTTCCGCGTGGGCGGCGAACTCCGCCGCAGACATGGGGCTGTCCAGCCGCCCCACATTGCCGATGGGGCGCGGCGAATCGTCCAGCCCCCCTTCCACACTGAAACCCAGACGCCGGGCGAGCTGGGCGTTATTACCCAGAGTCGGGTGCGCATCCAGAGGAAGATGATAGGCAAACAGGTTGATATCGTGACGTAACAGAGTCTGCAGGCGCTGCTTTTTCATGCCCCGCACCCGCTGGTTTTCGCCCTTCCAGAAGTAGCCATGGTGGACCAGGATGGCATCCGCGTCTTCCACGATTGCTGCATCGATCAAGGCCTGGCAGGCGGTAACCCCGCTGACCACCCGCCGGATCTGCTCGCGGCCTTCCACCTGCAATCCATTGGGACAGTAATCCTGAAAGTGATCCGCAGCCAGCTCCTGGTCGAGCAAGGTCAGCATGTAATCGCGCTTGAGCATGACACCTACCGGGCAATGATCTGATAATATTGCGCGCAGTTTACCTATCCAGACCCGCGCTTGTCTCGTTCGCACCCCGTCTCGTCGGCTGCGCAAGGCAATAGCACGGGCCAAAGCGAGCGCATGGGGGCATTGTCGGTGATCAGAGCCTTTCGTTTTTTTGCCGGACCGATCCTGGCGGGCCTGGCCGTGGGCCTGGCTGTGCTGTGGTGGTACGAGTGGGGCCCCAATGCCCGACCCGGTCGCTATGACAGCGGCACCGCCAGCTATGCCGGCGCGGTCAACCACGCCGCCCCGGCGGTGGTCAATATCTTCACGACCCAGATTCTCGCCAGCGAGGATGTGCCGGAAGACCCCCTATTCAACCGCTTCATGGAAGAACCCCGCCGGGAACGGGCACTGAACAGCCTGGGCTCCGGGGTAATCGTGGACGACAAAGGCTACATCCTCACCAGTTATCACGTAATCCGCGATGCGGACGAAATCCTGGTAGCCCTGCGCGATGGTCGCGACGCCCCGGCACGGGTAGTCGGCACTGACCCGGAAACCGATCTGGCCCTGCTCCATGTGGCGCTGGAGGACCTGCCGGAAGTGGAACTCAATGGCAACGGCCCGGTGCAGGTAGGTGATGTGGTGCTGGCCATCGGCAACCCGCTAGGCGTGGGCCAGACCGTCTCCATGGGCATTGTCAGCGCCACCGGGCGCAGCCATCTGGGCATTGCCACCTTCGAAAACTTCATCCAGACCGACGCGGCCATCAACCGGGGCAACTCCGGCGGCGCCCTGATTGATACCCGCGGCCATCTGATCGGCATCAACACCGCTATTCTCTCGGCGGATGGCAGCTGGCAGGGCATCGGCTTCGCCACCCCGGCCTCCATTGCCCGGGAAGTGATGCGCGACCTGATCGACCATGGCCGGGTAATTCGCGGTTACCTGGGCGTCACCGTGCAGGATATTACCCCATCCCTGGCCGAAACTTTCGGCATGGATCAGGTCCGTGGCGGCGTGATCACCGAAGTGGTCATCGACAGCCCCGCCCACAAGGGCGGCCTGCAACCCGGCGATGTGCTGGTGGGCATCAACGACATCGCCATGGCCGACGGCTACGAAGCCATGAACCGCATCGCCGGCATGAAACCGGACGAGAAAGTCAGCCTCAACATCGTCCGCAATCGCCAGCCCCTGACCGTGGATGTGGTCATTGGTACACGGCCGCCGGCGGAAACGGAATGAGGGTTAATTGATAGTTGATAATGGATAATTGATAACGTCGCGAGCCTGTCTCGCGGTTATCCTGAAAGCAAAGAGGCCGCGTCCAATGACTTGAGCGCGGCCTCTTTGCTTTCAGATTATTCCTGCGCTTGATCGCGCAGTTATCAATTATCCATTATCAACTATCAATTGCCTTTCAAAGCCCTTCCACCCCACTCAAACTCTCCCCCGCCGGATAACGAATCTCGAAGCCCTGCTTGAAGCTTTCCTCTCCGCCGGCGGGCAGGGTGAATTGCCAGCGTTGCAGGCCCTTCACATCATCCACATCGCGGTCATCGGCGGGCTTGCCTTTGGCAGTGACGGTAATGTCATCGTTGCCGGCCACCGGCAAACGGTCCAGCAGGTTTACCGTGATCGACTTGTCGTAGTGGGAGGTGAGAGTAATGTTCTTCAGGGCCGACAGAGTGCTTTCCTTGCTGATCAGGCCGGTCTCGCCTTCCCGGGAAGGCTCGCGGACCACATCGATCTGCAGGCGCGGGTCATCACCGAAGCTCATTTTTATCTGCTCGCCCTGCTTGATGCTCTCGCTGCGGTGATAACGGGTCAGGCGCTGACCATCGCGCAGCAAAGTGACGCTGCCCGCCAGCCAGGGCAGCGGGCTGGTGTTCTTCCACTCCCCAACCAGCAACACCGCAGGCTGCTGCCAAAGATAGCTTTCCCGGCTCAGCGTCACCGGCAGTTCTGCCTGCTGATAGGGTACCCGAGCACTGGCGTCGCCACTGGCCAGGGACAGCGGCGCCGAGAGCGGCACGCGCATATCGAAACCGTGCGCAACAGGAGGCGCCATCGGCATGCTGTTGCCGCTCGCCATGTCCGCCTCATAGGCAGCAGGCTCGGCCATTACCGCTCGCAATGATTGCTTGCGCATTTCCGGCTGTGGCGTTGCCAGACGTAAGATCCAGGGCTGCGGGTCCGGCAAGTGGCGGTAGCCGGCGGGCACCAGCCCCAGGGTAGCGCTGACATTCTGCCAATCTTCACCGGTGCGGTTATGAATCAGGGCAATACCGGTTACCGCCACGGTTTCACTACCGCTATTCATATCCACGCGCAGCTGGTTCTGCCAGCCGGCCTGTCCGGTAAAATACTGCAGCTGAACCCGCGCAGTGGAAGGCTTGGCCGTGCTGACGGTGAGAACCAGCTCGCGACTGCGCGTCTGCCCCTGACCCAGTTGCTGGCGCTCTTGGCGCAGGGCATCCAGTGTCTGCTGCTGATCGTGACGCGTCACCGCCCGCTGATTGATGGCCGTCTGACGTTTTTCCACCGCCTTGCCGATGGATTCCCAGGCGCTGGACCACTTTTCCACTGGCACCTGGGCAAACACTGCCTGCCCCTGGGGAGCCTGCCCCATCAGGGATTGCAGATGATTGATCTGCTGCTGATCCAGGCCATCAGCCGCCTTGGCAGCAGCCATGGAATGCTCCAGCTCGCGGATGGCTGTATCCAGCTCGGCGCGACGGGCTGATACATCGGCTTTATTGATGGCAAATCCCTGGCGCATACCCAGCAACTGAGCCCCTTCCACTGCCACCTGCAAGCTGTCCAGATCCAGCTCCGGCAAGCCGCTGACCAGCAATTGGTGTTCACCGGCAGACAGAGGCTGGCTGAGAGCGCGAGTCAGGTGGGCCTGGGCGGGAAACAGCACCGCATCGGTCACCGGGGCGGCAACAGTGAAATCGGCGGCAAAAAGAGGGGCCGGCAACAGCGCGCAGGCAAGCAGTAAGGTTTTTTTCATTATCGGGGCCTTTCCGTTGGGCGATACCTGTTAGTACCGCAGGGATGCGGAAAGGTTCAAGCGGGGACGCTTGCGGCGCTGGTTGGCGCGATCTCTCTCCTTGTGTAGCAAAAGATTTTTTTACCACAGAGGACACAGAGCTCACTGAGAAAAAGATAAACCCGGGCGGCCCGCGTAGGGTGCACTGAGCCTAAGGCGAACTGGACCCTACGCATTCTGCAATGGATGTTTTATCAACGGCAGAATCGCGCCGCCAGCGACGTTCCTACACGAAAGGCTTTCACCACAGGTTACCGAGCCAGCCTTTTTCTCTGTGTGCTCGGCGCCCTCTGTGGTGAAAAAAGATTTTTCCGCAGCGGGAATCAGAGCAGCGTGTCCAGCGCCTCAATCAAGGCCTGATTCTGCTCTACCGTACCAACAGTAATTCGCAGGTAATCAGCAATGCGCTCGGGTTTACCGAAGTGACGCAAGATGATGCCCTGCTCTCGCAGGCCCTGAGCCAGGGAGGAACCACTGTGTTGCGGGTGAAAGGTGAACAGGAAGTTCGCCGCTGACGGCAGACTCTCGAAGCCCCGTGCCGCCAGTTTTTCATTGAGCCAATCCCGCTGACTGATTACCAGCTCACAGCCCTGTGCGAACCATTCCTGGTCCTCAAACGCCGCAGCGCCAGCGGCAATGGCCAGCTGGTCCAGCGGATAGGAATTGAAGCTGTCTTTGATGCGGTTGAGGCCATCGATCAGTGCTTCGTCGCCCACCGCCAGACCGATGCGCAAACCGGCCAGGGAACGAGACTTGGACAGGGTCTGGGTGACCAGCAGGTTCGGGTAGCGATTGACCAGGCTAATGGCCGTGTCGCCGCCGAAATCAATATAAGCCTCATCAATCACCACCAATGACTCGGTATTGGCTTGCAGCAGACGCTCAATCTCACTCAGTGGTAACAACCTGCCGGTGGGGGCGTTGGGATTGGGGAAAATAATCCCGCCGTTGGGACGCGGCTTTTCTCCATCAAGATAGTCTCCGACATCAATGGCCAGCTCGGCATTGAGCGGTACCGCCTGATAGTCGATCTGATAAAGCCCGCAGTACACTTTATAAAAGCTGTAGGTGATATCCGGAAAAAGGAGCGGTTCATCCTGTTTGAAAAAGCCCATGAACAGATGCGCCAGCACTTCATCGGAACCGTTGCCGACAAATACCTGGGAGCGTTTGATGTCATGGCCTTTACCAGAATAGTAATCGGCAATGGCTTGCTTGAGCTGGCTGCTGTCCGGGTCCGGGTACAAGCGCAGTCGCTCGTCCGCCCCCGCACGAATCACCTCGATCACCTTGGGCGAGGGGCCCAGCGGATGCTCGTTGGTGTTCAGCTTCACCAACCTCTCTATCTTCGGCTGCTCGCCGGGGACGTAGGGTTCCAGGTGGTGAACGAAATCGCTCCAGTACTTGCTCATAGATCTTCAACCAAAATATTTTTACCACAGAGGGCACAGAGTTCACTGAGGAAAAGACGGCCCCACGTAGATTGCTGTTCGCTAAGCTGAGCGCACCCTACACATCACAGGCTCTTCACGACTTCACACAAGAGCACGGTTTTTTACTCTGTGCCCTCTGTGGTGAACAATTATTTCTTGATCCGATACTCGGCACTGCGCGCGTGGGCGGTGAGGCTTTCGCCGCGGGCCAGGGGTGAGGCGATTTTCGCCAGTTCACTGGCACCCTCCGGGGAGCAGCCGATCAGCGAGCTGCGCTTCTGGAAATCATAGACACCCAGGGGTGAAGAAAACCGTGCCGTGGCACTGGTGGGCAACACGTGGTTGGGGCCCGCGCAGTAATCACCCAGAGCTTCCGGCGTGTGACGGCCCAGGAAGATGGCGCCGGCATGACGAATCTGCTTTGCCCACTGTTCCGCGTCGTCGATGGACAACTCCAGGTGCTCGGAGGCGATGGTATTGGCCAGGGCGATGGCCTGCTGCAGATCCTGCACCTGAATCATGGCCCCGCGGTTTTTCATGGACGTGCGGATGATGGTTTCCCGCTCCAGGGTCACCGCCAGTTTTTCCATGGACTCGGCCACCTGCTGCAGGAAGTCGCCATCGGGGCTGACCAGAATGGCCTGGGCTTCCTCGTCATGCTCTGCCTGGGAAAACAGATCCATGGCGATCCAGTCCGGGTCGGTCTTGCCGTCGCATACCACCAGAATTTCCGACGGGCCGGCGATCATGTCGATGCCCACCTTGCCGAACACCTGACGCTTGGCTTCCGCCACATAGATGTTGCCGGGACCCACGATCTTGTCCACGGCAGGGACAGTGTCGCTGCCGTAGGCCAGCGCCGCCACCGCCTGGGCACCGCCAAGAGTGAACAGCATGTCCACCCCGGCAATAGCCGCCGCCGCCAGCACCATGTCATTGATTTCACCATCAGGGGCCGGAGACACCATGATGATTTCACCGACGCCGGCCACCTTGGCCGGCAGGGCATTCATCAGCACCGAGCTCGGGTAGGCAGCCTTGCCGCCGGGCACATAGATACCGGCCCGATCCAGCGGCGTCACCTGTTGGCCCAATAAAGTGCCATCCGCTTCCCGGTACTGCCAGGAATCCTGCTTCTGCTTTTCATGATAGCGACGCACCCGTTCGGCGGCCGCTTCCAGCGCCTGGCGCTGTTCGGCGGGAATACGATCCAGTGCCGCCTGCAATTGATCATGCCCCACCACCAGCTCATCCATGCCGGCCACGTCACGGCGGTCAAAGCGGTTGGTGTATTCCACCAGCGCCGCATCGCCGCGTTTGGCCACATCACGAAGAATGCCGCGCACCCGATCCGCCACTTCCTCGTCTCGCTCTTCGGACCAGGCGGTAAGGGCGGCCAGCTTGGCATCGAAATCCGCGTCTTTGGCGTTAAGCCAGGTGGTTTCCATGGTTGGCACCGTAGTCAAAGTCACAATCTGTTTTTACCACAGAGGGCACAGAGTTCAGTGAGGAGAAGGCGGGTCTTTTTCTATCACAGAGATCAACAACGCCTGTTGCTCAAGGCCACACCAAAATGTGGGCTTTTTATTCTGCGCGCACTGTGACCTCTGTGGTGAAAGGCGTTTAGCCCGCCTTGCGGGCATCCACCGCTTCGGCCAGCTGATCCAGGATTCCCTGAATATCCCCATGACGGGTTTTCATGCTGGCACGGTTGACGATCACCCGGGTGGAAATATGGGCGATCAGTTCGGTGGGCTCCAGACCGTTGGCGCGCAGGGTATTGCCGGTATCCACGATGTCCACGATGCGGTCGGCCAGACCCACCAGCGGCGCCAGCTCCATGGCACCGTAAAGTTTGATCACTTCTGCCTGTTTGCCCTGCTGGGCATAGTAAGCCTTGGCCACGTTGACAAATTTGGTGGCCACGCGCAGGCGTCCCCCCGCATCCGGGGCATCCTTCACCGCCGCTACCATCAATTTGCAACGAGCGATATTCAGATCCAGGGGTTCGAACACGCCGTCGCCGCCATGCTCCATGAGCACATCCTTGCCGGCCACACCGATATCCGCCGCACCGTGCTGCACATAGGGGGGCACATCGGTGGCGCGAATAATGATGATTTTCACATCATCGCGGGTGGTATCGAAGATCAGCTTGCGTGACGCTTCCGGATCTTCCAGCAGTTCAATGCCCGCCGCTTTCAGCAGCGGCAGGGTTTCCTTGAGGATGCGCCCCTTGGACAGGGCGATGGTCAACGGCTTGGTCATTACGACGCTCTTTCCCGATCAGCGCGGGACGCGGCGAATCACCGCACCCAGCGATTGCAGTTTCTCTTCAATACACTCATAGCCGCGATCGATGTGATAGATACGGTCTACCGTGGTTTCCCCTTGCGCCGCCAGCGCCGCGATCACCAGGGAGGCGGAGGCGCGCAGGTCGGTGGCCATCACCGGCGCACCGGTAAGCTGCTCCACACCGCGACAAATAGCGGTATTGCCCTGCACTTCGATATCGGCGCCCATGCGGTTCATTTCCTGCACATGCATAAAGCGGTTTTCAAAGACCGTTTCCACAATGGTGCCGGTGCCCTCGGCGATCAGGTTCAGGGCCATGAACTGAGCCTGCATGTCCGTGGGCATGGCCGGGTACGGCGCGGTCCGCAGCGAGATGGCCTTGGGCCGACGACCCTCCATGTCCAGCTCGATCCAGTCGTCACCGGTGGTAATTTTTGCGCCGGCTTCTTCCAGCTTTTGCAGCACCGCATCGAGAATGCCTGGCACGGTGTCCTTGGTCTTGATACGGCCACCGGTGATAGCAGCGGCAATCAGGTAGGTACCGGTTTCGATACGGTCGGCGATCACTTCATGATGACCGCCGTGAAGACTCTCCACCCCTTCAATAGTGATGGTGTCGGTACCGGCGCCACTGACCTTGCCACCCATGGTGTTGATGAAGTCAGCCAGATCCACCACTTCCGGTTCGCGGGCCGCGTTTTCCAGGTAGGTGGTGCCTTCCGCCAGCGCCGCCGCCATCATCAGGTTTTCGGTACCAGTCACGGTCACCGTATCCATGACAATGCGAGCCCCCTTGAGACGGCCCTCCACAGAGGCGTGCACATAACCGTTGGCCACTTCGATGGTGGCGCCCATGGCCTCCAGCCCGCGCAGGTGAATATCCACCGGCCGCGAGCCAATGGCACAACCACCGGGCAGCGACACTGAGGCCCTGCCAAAATGAGCCACCATGGGGCCCAGTACCAGGATGGACGCACGCATGGTCTTCACCAGCTCGTAGGGAGCGGTGAGTTCCTTGATGGTGGTAGCGTTTACTTCCACGTTCATGCGGTCGTCGATCACCACGTGGACGCCCATGCGACCCAGCAGCTCGATCAGGGTGGTGACATCCTGCAGATGCGGCAGGTTGCCCACGGTGACCGGCTCGTCGGCCAGCAGGGTGGCGGCCAGGATCGGCAGTGCTGCGTTCTTGGCGCCGGAAATACGGATTTCGCCGTCCAGACGCCGACCGCCGGTGATGATCAATTTATCCATGAACTGTCTCTAGGCTTGTCAGAAGGCCGGGCGCAATGCCTCAGCCGATACCCATTTTCTGGGCTTTTTCCCACTCGGCCGGGGTATAGGTAATGATCTGCACCGCGTGGATAGTATTGCTCTGGATCTGCTCGTTGATGGTCGCGTACACCAGCTGCTGCTTCTTCACCGGCATCAGGCCGTCAAAGGCGGTAGATATCACGCGAATCTGGAACCGGTCGCCGCCGCCTTCCACCGCCACGGCGGCACCATCAAAACCGGCTTCGACCAGCGCTTTTACCTCTTCCGGATTCATGTTCGCTCCTCATCGGGGCCGACAGCGGCCCGAACAGCAAGGAGCGGGACAGACCCGCTCCTCGGTAAAAACGGCAATAATACGCGAGCCGGCGCCCCCTTGCCACGGCGGCGGCGGCCGAACAATCAGCTCTTCTGGTCTTCACCCTCGATGCCGGCGTCGATCTTGGCGTCCGCGGACCAGTTGTCGATCACCTTGTCGATGTCGTTGTACTGCTGCATACCCTGGGCGAACTGGCTCTGGAAGGTATCGCGCAAATCCAGACCGTTGACGTAGACATTGATCACCCGCCACTGATCATCACGCTGGAACAGGGTGTAATAGATCGGCACGGTCTTGCCGGAGTTGGTTTTCACCTCCATGCGCACCCGTGCATAGTCGCCCTTACGGTCCCCTTCCTGCATGGGCAGGGTGGTAATCTTCTGACCTTCATAAAGGGTGATGCCGGAGGCATAGGTGTTGATCAGGCTGTTCTTGAACACATCCAGAAAGCGGTACTTCTGCTCCTTGCTGGACGGTCCGAAGTAATCGCCCATCACCATGCGGGTGATACGCTTGAAATCCACAAGGTCGCCCAGCTCCTCGCGCACCAGTTCCCTGGCCCGGTCCGGGTTCGTTTCCAGTTGCTCCCGCTCCGCTTCAATGCGGGATGTCATGCGCTCCACCGCTTCCATCACCACTTGCCGCGGATCATTTTCCGCCGCCGCCAAAGAGGCCATGGCGGTAAGCACCATCGCCAGCCAGATCCGGATCACACGCTGCAAATGCATAGAAGACTCCCTGTTAATGTCCGGCGGTTTTACGGTTTTATACCGCTGATGTCCAGTAACACACTGAACCGCATCTGCTTTATTGGAGTCCCAAGATGTCACAACGGTTCCAAATGAAACAGAATTCGGGTCAACGTGGCCTGCCCAGCAATGTATAATCGGCCCCGACCAGAGGAGAGATGAATGAGTCACAACCACATCGGCGTGGGCCGACGGGTTCTGGACATCGAAGCCAGAGCCGTGGACGCCCTGAAAGACAGCCTGGATGACAGCTTCTCCGCCGCCTGCGACCTGATGCTTGGCGCCCGTGGCCGGGTAATTGTTACCGGCATGGGCAAAAGTGGCCATGTGGGCAGCAAACTGGCCGCCACCCTGGCCAGCACCGGCACCCCCGCTTTCTTTGTTCACCCGGGTGAAGCCTCCCACGGCGACCTGGGCATGATCACCACCGATGACGTGGTGCTGGCCCTGTCCAATTCCGGCGAAACCGCCGAAGTGCTGGCCATTTTGCCGGTGATAAAGCGCAAGGGCACCGCCCTGATCGGCATGACCGGTCGTCCGCAATCCGCGCTGGCGCAACTCTCCGACGTACACCTGACCGTGGCAGTCAACGAAGAGGCCTGCCCGCACAATCTGGCGCCCACCTCCTCCACCACGGCGGCTCTCGCCATGGGCGATGCCCTCGCCATCGCGCTGCTGGAAGCACGCGGTTTCACCCCTGAAGACTTCGCCATGAGCCACCCCGGTGGCAGCCTGGGCCGCCGCCTGCTGCTCAAGGTGGACGATATCATGCATGCTGGCGAGCGCCTGCCGGTGGTTGCCTCGGGCACTCCGCTCAGCGAAGCCCTGCTGGAAATGACCCGCAAAGGGCTGGGCATGACCGCCATCGCCCGGGACGACGGCACCCTGGCCGGCATCTTTACGGATGGCGATCTGCGCCGCATGCTGGATCGGGATATCGACATTCGCAAGGCCACCATCGATGAGGTCATGGTGGCTCAGCCGATCACCATCGAACCCGGCCACCTGGCCGCCGAGGCCCTGCAGATCATGGAAACCCGCAAGATCAATGGCCTGATGGTCTGCGACAAGGACCACAAGCCTCTTGGTGCCTTCAACATGCAGGACCTACTGCGCGCGGGGGTGGTGTAAATGCCCATGCAACTGTCGTCCATTGATACACAGAACCTGCGCCTGATGGCCTTCGACGTGGACGGGGTGATGACCGACGGGCGCATCTACTTCAGCCCGGAAGGCGAAGCCATCAAGGTCTTCAACACCCTGGACGGCCACGGCCTGAAAAAACTGGCCGCCAGCGGCGTCACCCTGGCCATCATCACCGGTCGCAACACGCCCATGGTGGCCAAACGCGCCGCCGACCTGGGCATCGCTCATGTGATACAGGGCCGCGAAGACAAGGGGGTGGCCCTGGCCGATCTGGCGCAACAGCTAGGCATCGCCGCCAGCGAGACCGGCTATGCCGGCGATGACGAACCCGACGTGAGCGCCCTGGACTGGGCCCAGCTCAGTTTTGCCCCGGCCAATGCCCATGACTGCGCCAAGGCAGCTGCCGACCACATTACCGAACGGCGCGGCGGCGAAGGCGCGGTTCGCGAAATCTGCGACGCCATCCTCGCGCAACGGAGCCCAGCATGAAGCGCCAGGGCTTGCTCAGCGCCACCGGCATCCTGATGCTGGGGCTGGTCATGCTGATGACCCTGCACGAGTGGGATGACTCCCTGCCGGGCCAAGAGGATGCCATCCTCACCGCGCCAGCCATCGTCGCCAAGGACATTACAGCACGCGCCTTTAGTGAAGATGACGGTCGTCTCCAGTACTATCTCACCGCCGAGACGCTGACCCAGTACGACCACAACCCGCTCACGGAAATGCAGCAACCTGAGCTGGAAATGGCCAACGACAAAGGCAGCTGGACCATTGTCAGCGAGCAGGGCGTGGTGCAGGAAAATGGCGACCTGATTGTTTTCTCCGGCGACGTGACAGCCAGCAATCAGCAACAGAAAATCACCCTGGATACCCAGGAGCTGCGCTTTCTCAGCGAGACCAACATCGCCAGCTCTCCCGGGGATGTTGACATAGAATTTGAATCCGGCAAGACCCGCGCGGGTGCGCTGGAGGCCGATCTCGACAAGGGCATACTGACCCTTGAAAAAGGAGTAAAGAGTGAGTTTGATGCGCCGGCTTCTTAGAACCTGCACCATCGCCCTGGCTGCGGCCCTGCCGGTGAGCACAGTGGCCGCCCCACCGCAAATGCCAGTTTCCGTCACCGCCGACTCGGGGCGTTTCGAACAGGACGCCGGCAGCGGGCTGTATCGCGGCAATGTGGAACTGATACAGGGCAAGCGGAAACTGTTTGCAGACGAAATGCGCCTGTTTACCCGCAATGGCGAACTGATCCGCGTGGAAGCGTCCGGCACCCCGGTGCGCATGGAAGAAGGTGAGGACCTGCAGGCCCACGCCAACAACCTGGTCTACGATATTCGCCAACGCACCCTGGTACTTACCGGCGACGCTTACATTGAACACCTGGGCAACACCTTCGAAGGCGCCAAGGTGGAGTACAGCCTGGATTCCAAGCGGGTTGACGCCAGCAGCGAAGGCGACAAGCGTGTGCGACTGGTGATCCCTGCCGAAAATCAGACGCCCAAGGAAGACACTCCTGCGGACAACAATACAAACGAAGAGGCGCCCGTAGAGCCCTCCTCCGAGGCGGAGCCAAACACCCTATGAGCCATTTACGTGCCCACCACCTGGCAAAAAGCTACAAGGGTCGCCGAGTCATCGAGGATGTCTCCCTGGACGTGGAGGCCGGCCAGATCGTCGGCCTGCTCGGCCCCAATGGCGCCGGCAAGACCACCTGCTTCTACATGATTGTCGGCCTGGTGGAAGCGGACGCCGGGCGAATCGACATCAACGAGGCGGATATCACCCATCTGCCCATGCATGGCCGCGCCCAGCGCGGCATCGGCTATCTGCCACAAGAAGCCAGCATCTTCCGCCGCCTGACCGTGGAAGAAAACATCATGGCGATCCTGGAAACCCGCAAGGAGCTCAGCAAGGCGGATCGCCACGAGCGCATGGAGAGCCTGCTCAAGGAATTCCATATCACCCATATCCGTGATTCCCTGGGCATGAGCCTGTCCGGCGGTGAACGACGTCGGGCAGAAATCGCCCGCGGTCTGGCCACCGACCCGGATTTCATCCTGCTGGATGAACCCTTCGCCGGCGTGGACCCGATTTCCGTGAACGACATCAAGGGCATCATCCGCCACCTGAAAGAGCGCGGCATCGGCGTGCTGATCACCGATCACAACGTGCGCGAAACCCTGGATATCTGTGACACCGCCTATATTGTCAGCGCCGGGCACATTATCGCCTCCGGCGACGCCGACACCATTCTCGGTAACCAGCAGGTGCGGGATGTGTACCTGGGGGCCGATTTCAGGCTGTAAACAAATTGACAGTTGATAGTGGACAGTTGACAGCTACGCGATAAAGGCACTTGGTTCTGAAGCCCTTTGAGGGCCGCGCCCGAACTTTAAACGCAGCCTCAGACATTGCAGATAAAGACAGGATTCCCCGCGACGCTGTCAACTGTCCACTATCAACTGTCAACTTTGCTCTCTAGCACACAACCATCATTGGCACAAATATTGCTTGCCTTATGCATAGGCTGTTATTCTCGTGTTTTGGGGATGACATCAGCCTGAGCAGTATGAAGCCAAGCCTACAACTACAAATCGGCCAGCAGCTGACCATGACACCGCAGCTGCAGCAGGCCATTCGCCTCTTGCAGCTATCCACGCTGGACTTGCGTCAGGAGATTCAGCAGGCAGTGGAAAGCAATCCGTTGCTGGAGCTGGCTGATGATTTCGGTGACGAATCCCTGCCTGACGCTGACGAAGAACGTCAGGACGAACAGGAGCTGGATACCGAGCGTGACGACGCTCTGGAAGAGTTCGTGGACGACGAACCCGGCATCGAAACGGAATGGGACGATGTCTATTCCGGCCAGACCAGCAGTGCCTCCAGCGCCCTCCCCGACGATGCCGACGACTGGCAACAACGCCATAGCATTGCCGGCAATCTTCAGGACCACCTGCTCTGGCAACTGAATCTGACCCCCATGAGCGATGTAGACCGCATTATCGCCATGACCATCATCGAGTCCCTGGACGATCGCGGCTACCTGACCGTCACCGTGGACGAGATCGTAGCGATGATGAACGCCCAGGATGACCTGCTCACCGAAGGCGACGAACTGGAAGCCGATGAAGTACTGGCAGTTCAGCACCGCCTGCAGCAATTCGATCCGGTAGGGGTCGCCAGCCTGGATCTGGCCGACTGCCTGCGGGTGCAGTTGCGCCAACTCCCCACAGACACTCCCTTTCTGGACTATGCCCTGGCCCTGCTGGGGCATCTCGCGCTGCTGGAAAAGCACGACTACGCCGCCCTGCGCCGGGTACTGCAGATCAGCGAAGAAAACCTGCTCGACGCGCTCTCGCTGCTGCGCACCCTGGACCCGGCACCCGGCGAACAGATCGGTGAAAGCCAGGTGGATTACGCGGTGCCGGACGTGATTGTGCGCCAGCACCAGGGACGCTGGCAGGTCAGCCTGAATGAGGAAGTGCTGCCCAAGGTCAACCTGCAGCAGCAGTACGCCTCCATGGCCCGCAAGGCCGGTGGCGAGGATGGTCAGTACCTGCGCAACTGCGTGCAGGAGGCCAAGTGGTTCATCAAGAGCCTCCAAAGCCGCCACGACACCCTGCTGAAGGTGGCCACCCGCATCGTTGAAGTTCAACAAGACTTCTTTGACTATGGCGAGGAGGCAATGAAACCGCTGGTTCTGGCCGAGATTGCTGATGCCGTCGAGATGCACGAATCGACCATCAGTCGGGTCACCAACCAGAAATACATGATGACACCCCGCGGCGTCTTTGAGCTCAAGTATTTCTTCTCCAGCCACGTGGGAACAGACGGCGGCGGTGAGTGTTCCTCCACCGCTATTCGTGCCATTATTAAGAAGCTGGTCGCTGCCGAGAATCCCCGCAAGCCGCTTAGCGACAACAAGCTGGCTAGCTTGTTGAACGAGCAGGGGATCAACGTGGCGCGCCGGACAGTCGCCAAGTATCGTGAGGCGATGAGAATACCGTCATCCAGCGCCCGCAAGCGTTTGGTGTAGGCGCCGGGACGGCCCAACGAGCAGGTAAAGGAGTCAGCCATGCAAATTAATATCAGCGGTCATCACCTGGAAATTACCGATGCTTTGCGAGCCTACGTAGGAGACAAATTCTCCCGTCTTGAACGGCATTTCGACCAGATTACCAGTGTCCAGGTGATTCTTTCTCCGGAACCCAAAACCCACAAGGCAGAATCCACCATCCATATTTCCGGGGCCGACGTCTTCGCCACCGCTGAAGCAGTGGACATGTACGCTGCCATCGACAAGCTGACGGACAAGCTCGACCGCCAGATCCTCAAACACAAGGAAAAGGCTGTCAGCCACAAGCACGGCGGCCACTGAACCCAAAGCGACAATTATGCGAGTTCGCGAACTACTCACCGAAGCACGCACCCATAGCGAGGTGCAGGCCAGCAGCAAGAAACAGCTGCTGGACCAGGTTGCGCAGCTGGCCGCGGCCGGCTGCGACAGCCTCAACGAACAGGAGGTCTTCGATGCCTTGGTAGCCCGGGAAAAGCTGGGCTCCACGGGCATCGGTGAAGGCATCGCCATTCCTCACTGCCGTCTTGGTCACTGCCAGCAACCCATCGGGCTGCTGCTGAAACTGTCTACCCCCATCGATTTCGACGCCGTTGACGGTCGTCCGGTAGATCTGGTTTTTGTGCTGCTGGTTCCCCAGGAAAACCCTGAACAGCACCTGAAAACCCTCAGCCACCTGGCTTCCCTGTTCAACGACGACGATTACCGTGACGAACTGCGATTGAGCAAGAACGATCATCACCTTTATCACACCGCCGTGGAATCCGAAGCGGAGCTGCGACTGGCATCATGAAGGAACGCAACACGCTTTCAGGCATCACCCGGGATATCCCCTCGTCTATCAATTTTGCGTGTCAACGTGCGGCAAATAGCATGCAAGCGGTGCAACCATGAAACTCACCATCATCAGCGGCCGATCCGGCTCGGGGAAAACCACCGCCCTGCAAGCCATGGAAGACCAGAACTACTACTGCGTCGACAATCTGCCGGTGGGCATGCTCCCGACACTGGCGGAGCAGCTTGATCAGGGTGAGCTACCCATAGAACGAGCGGCAGTAGGCATTGATGCCCGCAACCTGCCCACCCAGTTGCTGGCCTTTGATGCCATCCTGGATGCACTACACCAGCAGCAGGTAAAGACCGAAATTATTTACCTGGATGCGGACGACAGCACTCTGCTGAAGCGCTTCAGCGCCACCCGGCGGCGTCACCCGCTGGGCGCCCAGCAGGGCTCCGTGGAGGCAGCCATTCAGCATGAGCGGGAATTGCTCTCCAATATCCGCCTGCGTGCCGACCTGGTGATCGACACCAGCAACTATGACGTTCACAGCCTGCGCAACCTGATGCGCGAGCGGGTAGCCAATCGCAGCGCGGCCCTGTCCCTGCAACTGGAATCCTTTGGGTTCAAGAACGGCTTGCCCAACGATGCCGATCTGGTGTTTGACGTGCGAGTACTGCCCAACCCGCACTGGCGGGCCGACCTGCGGCCCTTTACCGGCCGCGATGACGCCATCATCGATTTCCTCCAGCAGCACCAGGCCAGCCACGACATGCTTGATGACATTCATCATTTCGTAAAACGCTGGCTGCCGGCGTTTGCTGACAGCGATCGCAGCTATGTGACGGTCGCCATCGGCTGCACCGGTGGCCGCCATCGTTCGGTATTCATTACCGAGCAACTGGCAAAACGGCTACGCAATGAGGGCACCACCCTTCAGGTCCGCCACCGCGAACTGGATTAGGCTTCCACCACTCAATGATCGAAAAGCAACTGGATATCATCAACAAGCTTGGCCTGCATGCCCGTGCTGCCGCCAAGGTGGTCAGCGTGGCCTCACGCTATGAAAGCCGCATTCACGTCATTCACAACGGCAACCCCATCGACGCCAAAAGCATCATGGGGTTGTTGATGCTTGGCGCCGCCAAGGGCACCAGCGTTACCTTTCAGGTTGACGGCAACGATGAAACCGCCGCCATGGAAGAACTCACCGATCTGTTCGGCCGCCGCTTTGACGAAGAAGAATGAAAAAACAGTTGATAGTTGATAGTTGACAGTTAACAGTTAGGGGCTCGCTCGCGGCCAGCCTGTTTTTAGCTGTCCACTGTCAACTATCACCTGTCAACTGCCTGTCCTATTTATGCCCGCCGATACCAGCCGTAGCCAACAGCACCACAAAATCATCAACCGCGCCTTGTCCAGCGGCACCTATACCCAGGTCCGTCAGCTGTTCAATAATCTGCCCGGTGCTGAGGCGGCGCATTTGCTGGAATCGTTCCCTCCCCGGGAACGGGAAATTCTCTGGCAACTGCTGAGCAAGGATCAGGAAAGCGAGGTCCTCCAGTATCTGGGCGAGGAAGTGCGGGTTGAACTGCTGCGCAATCTGAGCACCGACGAGCTGGTCTCGCTGGTGGAAGAGCTGGACACCGATGACCTGGCCGACCTCCTGCAGGAATTGCCGGACCACGTTACCAGCCAGGTCATGGCCAGCCTGGATGAACAGAATCGCGACCGGCTGGAACAGGTAATGAGTTACCCGGAGGATACTGCCGGGGGCCTGATGAACACGGATGTGATTACCATCCGCCCGGAAATCACCTTCGAGGTCGTACAGCGCTATCTGCGTCGGCGGGGTGAAATTCCCCGTACCACCGATAACCTGGCCGTGGTCAATCGCCGCAACCAGTTTATCGGGCTGCTGCCGCTGACCAAGGTCCTGATCAGCGACCCCGGCACCACCGTGCGGGAGGCCATGATCACCGACGCCGAATCCATCCCTGCCACCTTGCCCGCTCATGAAGTCGCCAAGATCTTCGAACGTCAGGATCTGGTAACCGCACCGGTGGTGGACGAAGACGGCATGCTGGTCGGCCGGATTACCATTGATGACGTGGTCGACGTGATTATCGAGGAAGCCGACCACTCGCTGATGAGTATGGCCGGTCTGGATGAAGACGAGGACACCTTCGGTTCCGTTTGGCAGACCGCTCGCCGCCGGGCTGTCTGGCTGGGGATCAACCTGCTGACCGCCCTGGCCGCCTCCGCCGTCATCGGGCTGTTCGAAGCCACCCTGGAAAAAGTGGTGGCGCTGGCCATCCTCATGCCTATCGTTGCCAGCATGGGCGGCATCGCTGGCAGCCAGACCCTGACCCTGGTGATCCGCGCTATGGCACTGGGGCAGATCCAGTCGAGCAATACGCGCTATCTGCTGGTCAAGGAACTATCCGTGGGGGCATTGAATGGCGTGCTGTGGGCCACGGTGATTGGCATTACCGCTGCGCTATGGTTCGACGACCCCAGTATCGGCATGGTCATCGCCACCGCCATGATCATCAACCTGATCATGGCCGCCTGTGCGGGCGCCATGCTGCCCATGATCATGAAAAAGATGGGCATCGACCCGGCCCTGGCCGGCTCCGTGGTGCTCACCACCATCACCGATATTGTCGGCTTCTTTGCCTTCCTGGGCCTGGCCACCGTGCTTTACGCACATTTGCTGGTCTGACTGTTGCGTTCACCCATAAAAAAGGCGCCATTGATTGGCGCCTTTTTTGTCATGCTCTACTACGAAATTTATTCCACAAAAATCTGCCGGAAAGAGACGTAGTAGGCGCCGGCCAGAATCGGCATGACGAACAGCCACCCCAGCAGTAGTGGCAAGGCAGCCACCAGCACGATCACCATGGTGACCAGCAGGTAAACGATCATGGGAATTACATTGCGGGTGAAGCCGCGAAGGCTCAGCTTCATGGCTTCGCCCACACCCTTGTTGCCCAGAAAGATCAGCGGCACGGTGAAATAGAACAGATAGACGAAGCCAAACATGGCTACCAGACCCAACAGGCCAATCACTATCATCGCTCCAGTACCAGCGCCTCCGGCACCCAACGCATACCCCAGGCCACCGAAAACAGCCCCGAGCAGCAGCATCACACCGAGCTGAGCCAGTGCCATCAGAATCAGTGGACCGGTTCGATCAGAAAACGCGGCGAACAAGTCGGCAAAATCCGAGTTGCCCTCGGTTTCCATGCGATGGAAAATTTTCACGATCCCCGCGTAAAGTAGAGGCGTCGCCAGAATCTGAGCGATCATGCCAAGCAACGGAATGATCTGGAAGGCAGAGGTGATCAGCACGGTGACCACCAGGGCCCCAAGCACCACACCCCAGTGTCCCGGCAGCATCTTGTGACCACTGCCGATCCAGCCCAGCGCGTCCCCCACACTGATTTTGCGCGGCTCGGCCAGAATGGTCAGCGGCTGTGCCGGCGGATTATTGTCATCAATCAGCTCGGCCTGCGGCTGTTGATACGGATTGATTTCACTCACGGTTTGCTCCTTTCCCGAAAAAAAATTCATCCATTGAAAATGCCCGGATACAACCTGTCGCTATCGCCCTGCGATTTTCATCGGCGACAGCAACAGCGAGCCGCTGGCGATGTTACCCCGATAATCCACATCGGTGCCGCTACCCTGAATACCCTTGAGCATCTCCCCCAAATGCCCCGCAATGGTAAACTCTTGCAACGCTCCTTGTATGACGCCGTTCTCAAACCAGAAACCGCTGGCGCCACGAGAATAGTCTCCTGTCACCAGATTTACTCCCTGCCCCATGACTTCCGTGATCAGAATGCCTTTCGGCACCCGGGCCATCAACGCTGCCAGTGACTCGCCCGTATCGGTGATAGACAGGTTACGTACCCCGCCACCATTGCCGGTGGGGTCCATCTGCAAACGGCGACCGGCGTACAGGCCCAGTACATACTGGCGCAGCACGCCGTCCTCCACGAAAGACTGGGCACGGGTGGGCAGGCCATCGCCATCGAAAGGGGCGGAGGCGTTTCCGGCAGACAGATGCGGGTTCTCCGTCAGGGCATAGCCCTTGGGCAACACCGCAGTCCCAATGCTGTCCTGCAGGAAGGAGCTGCGACGGTACAGGGCGCCGCCGCTGATGGCGGACACCAGGTGACCCAGCAGGCCGGATGCCACTTCCGGCGCAAAGATCACCGGCAATTCACCGGTCTCCGGAATGCTCGCCCCCAGCCGTGCCAGCGTTCTCTCGCGGGCCTTTTCGCCAATCTCTTCGGCGCTGGCCAGCCGCTCACCGATGCGGCCTCCGTCGTACCAGTAATCACGCTGCATGCCATCATCGTCTTCCGCCACCACGCTGCAGACCCGGCTATGATGGGTACCACGGTAGCCGTGCAGAAAACCTTCCGAGGTGGCAAAGACCCGCAGGCTGGCGCCACTGTTGATGGACGCGCCTTCAGAATTGACGATACGCTCATCATTGCGGGCAATGGTTTCACAGCGCAATGCCTCGTCGATGGCCGCCTGGGTATCCATTGCCCAGGGGTGATACAGGTCCAGGTCCGGCACCTCCCGAGCCAGCATCGAGGCCGGTGCCAGACCCGCATAACGATCTTCCTCGGTGTAGCGGGCAATGGAGGCCGCCGCCTGAATGGTGTCGCGCAGGCTGTCACGGTTGTCGTCGGAACTGCTGGCGTGGCCCTTGCGCTGACCGCAGAACAGGGTCACCGACACCCCCCGGTCGCGGTGGAATTCCACGGTTTCCACCTCCCCTTGGCGCACATTGACCGAATATCCCTGGGACAGACTCACATTCACTTCTGCCCCATCGGCACCCTGCCGTTTCGCCTCTTCCAGCACCCAGGCAGCGGTATCTTCCGCCTGGCGTAATTGGGCAATATCCAGTACTGCTGTCGTTGCGGGGGAATCAGACATAAAATAACGGTTCCGTAATCAGAAAAAGTCCGTCGGCAAGCTTCACGCAACACGCCGCACGCAAAACAGGAAAGCCGAAATCCAATGACCGAGTATAACGACGACCTGCTGACCAGCAAGACACAACAAAAACGCGATGACAGTGCTTTGCAGGAGCTGGGACTCTCGTTAATGGACATGAAGCCGGCGGAGCGCGAGCGACTGCCCTTGGGCGATGAACTGAAAAAAGCCCTGGACGAAGCCGCCCGCATCAACCACCACGAGGCTCGCCGTCGCCATGCCCAGTACATCGGCCGCCTGATGCGCGAATCCAACAGCGAGCAGATCATCCAGGCGCTGGAAGCGTTTCATGATCCGTTCCGCCAGCAACGGCTGACCAACTGGGTAGAACAGATCATGGCCTGCGACCAGCCCAGGGACGCCGAAACCACCCTGCAGCAAGTCCTGGACTTCTTCCCCCACGGTGACCGCCAGCAACTGCGCAACCTGAGCCGTAACGCGCTCAAGGCCCGCATTGCCGACCCGACCACGGCGTCCGCCGCGGAAAAAGACAAGTTCAAACGCGAGCGACGCAAGCTGATGAGCTACCTGAACCAACTGGACAAAACCGCGCCGCTGTACTGAGAAGCGCTGCCTGCACACAGCGAGCAACACATCTACACCCAACACCCATCCGGGTGGCGTAGGGTGGATTAGCCTAAGCGTAATCCACCATGTTTTCCCCGCATTGCCCCCACCATGTGCGAAACCGAAGGTGGATTACGCTTAGGCTAATCCACCCTACGTTCCGATCACTCGCGGGTTTTCGCTATTCACTGTTAACTACTTTATTTCCCTGCCACCAGCGCAAAAATGCCGCCCCCACTGCCTTTTGCGGCATGGAGTGCGCATCGCCCTCAATGCCCTGCTCTTCCTCCATCCGCAAGACCTTCTCGTTGGCAGCAGCAAACCAGGCCTGCGGATCGGCGATGCCGGCCACCATATCCTCACCGTACAACGCCTTGCTGAACCAGGTACGGTCGGAGTCGTCACCGCAACCGAAGGAGGTACGATCCGACGCTGCAGAAGCAAACACAACCCGCTGCGGTGAAGCCAGGGCGTCTACCCATTTTCCGGAATAGCAGGCCGACACCACCAGCCATTGATGCTTTGCCTGCAGGCCATTCAGCCACTGTTTGCCGTCCGCCACGCTCAGATCATTAAGCTTGAGATTTCGATCATCCAGTAACAGGGCGCCCTCTTTGGAACCATGGCTGACCAGATGCACCATGAGCAGATCTTCTTGCGGATCCAGCAGGGCATCCAGCGCTTGCAGCGCTTCACGTACACTGGTTCGGGTCGCCAGAGGCAGATCATCGCTGCCGCCGTTGATCAAACGCACCTGCCGGCGGTTGAGATCAAATACCGAGCCCAGCCGTTCCGCCACCCAGTCCACTTCGCGGGCAAACACAGCCTCGGAGCCATCGCCACCTACCACCAGCAGGTAAACATCACGCACTCCCGGCCGCTGTGGCGCCAAGGATGACAACACCGACTGTAAACGGCTGGATTCGGTGTACAGGCGGGCCTCCATTTTTGCTGCCCGGGCATGGCGATTTTCCCGGTAGACCTGCTCACTGGCGTAATAGCGTCCACGCACGAAATACCCTTTTTCTTCCTGCGGCTCACCGTCGCCCTCAGCCGGCTGAGTGCGCGTGCCGCTGCCGTGAGCATGGCCGTTTTCAAACTTGCCACGAATCACCACGCCATCCGGGCGGGTCAGCACGCCATCGCCGTGATAGGAAAAATAGCGAAATTCCCCTTCATAGCGGTAACCTTCCTCATCCCGGTAAGTGCCCTTGAGCAGCTCGCCATCCTCGAACCGGCCTTCATAGTGCGCGCCATCCTCGGTGACCCAGATTCCCTGGCCATGGGGGGCGAAATCACGGAATTTCCCCTGGTAAGAGCCGCCGCTCTCATAGCTGACGGTGCCCTCAATCAGCTCACCCTGTTCGAAGCGCCCCTGCCAGGTGGCATCGTCACAGGTGAACTGCCCTTCCCCGTGCAGGACGCCGTCGACAAACTGACCTTGCTGAGCGCAGCCGCGCCGATCCACCAGCTTGCCGTCACCATTAAGCCGCCCTTCGCGGAATTCACCTTCGTAGTAGCGACCATCCGGCCAGGTCAGCGTACCTTCGCCGTGGAAGAGATCATCTCGGGTATCGCCGTCATACACCGCCCCGTCCGGCAAACGCACTTCCGCCGGCCACTGCACCGGATCACAGCCAACCAGCGCAACCAGAACCATTCCAAGGCAGAATACTTTCATCGGCAAACCCGTAACGTGTTTATTAGCGTTTGTTATCCTACCGGCAGTTTGAACTGGGCCAGCTGTGACGAAGTGCGACGCAGATGCAGGCATAACAGGCGGGCAATGTTTTCCATGATCAGACTGACCGCATGGGGGCTGCGTTTACGCAATTGCTCGATACCCTTGCGGGTGAGCACGATCAGGGTGGCATCCTCGGCGGCACGGACTGTAGCCGATCGGGGCTCGTTATCCACCAGCGCCATCTCGCCCATGGAATCACCCGGCCGTAAATGGGCAATCACCACCTCGCCACCGGCTTCGCTGTTCTTGACGATATCCAGACAACCGCGCACCACAAAGCAGACAAAATCACTGCGGTCCCCTTCCCGGCATACCGGTTCCCCGGCAGGAACCCGGTTAACAAATACCAGCTTTTCCAGTACCGCCAGTTCTTCATCACTGAGCCCGGCGAACAGACGCATGCGTGACAGAACGTCCAGTACCTGGGACATCAGGCAGTGCCCCCCACGGTGAGGGCGTCCACACGCAGGGTGGGCTGACCCACGCCCACCGGCACGGACTGGCCATCCTTGCCGCAAACGCCGATGCCACTGTCCAGGGCCAGATCATTACCGACCATGGAGATGCGGCTCATCACTTCCGCGCCGCTACCGATCAGGGTGGCGCCTTTCACCGGGCAGACGATTTTGCCCTTCTCCACCAGGTAGGCTTCGCTGGTGGAAAAGACAAAACGCCCGGACGTGATATCCACCTGGCCACCTCCGAAGTTCACCGCGTAAATGCCGCGATCGAGACTGGCAACAATATCCTGCGGATCACTCTCACCGGGCAGCATGTAGGTGTTGGTCATGCGTGGCATGGGCAGGTGGGCATAGGATTCCCGCCGGCCGTTACCGGTGGGCGCCACACCCATCAGCCGGGCGCTGGTCTTGTCCTGCATGAAACCCACCAACTTGCCGTTTTCGATCAGGGTATTGCAGGCGGTAGGGGTGCCTTCGTCGTCGATGGTCAGAGAGCCTCGGCGATCCGGCAGGGTGCCATCGTCCACCACGGTACACAGGGGCGACGCCACCTGCTGGCCAAATTTCTTGGCAAACATGGAAGTGCCCTTGCGATTGAAATCGCCTTCCAGACCATGGCCCACCGCTTCGTGCAACAGCACACCGGGCCAGCCCGGCCCCAATACCACCGGCATGGTGCCTGCCGGTGCTGCTTCGGCTTCCAGGTTCAGCAAGGCGCCACGTACGGCTTCCCGGGCCCAGGTTTCGATACGCTCTTCCTGCAACAGCCAGTCGTAGGCCACCCGACCACCACCGCCGGCACTGCCGCGCTCGCGGCGGCCATTGCGTTCGGCGATCACGCTCACATTGCAGCGGATCAATGGCCGCACATCCGCCGCCAGGGTGCCGTCACTGGCGACCACCATGATCACATCCTGTTCAGCACTGAGGCTGGCCGTGACTTCCACGATGGCCGGGTCCAGTGAGCGGGCCAAGGCATCGATACGTTGCAGCAGGGCCACCTTGTCTTCGGCGGGCCAGCCCAGTAGCGGATCAATGGCGGCATAACGGGCCGGCACCGCCCGACTGGCAAGCTGGATCTGCCGGTCCTGACCATGTCGGGTAATGGCACGGGCGGCACCGCTGGCCTGCTGCAACGCGTCCAGGGTGATGTCATCACTATAGGCAAACCCGGTCTTATCGCCCTGGACAATGCGCACACCGGCGCCGCGCTCGGTATTGAAGCTGGCATCACGGACGATACCGTCTTCCAGCACCCAGGCCTCATGGCGGCTGTGCTGGAAATACATGTCGGCATAATCTGCCTGGCCGGTCAGTTTGCCGTTCAGCAGCGACGCCAATTGCGGGGTGTGCAGGTTTGCCGGCGCCAGCAGTACGGACTCGGCAATGGATAGGGCGTCGTTATGTGTCATAGGGTCCTTCAATTCGGAATCGTTGATGCTGTTGAACCGGCATGCTTTGCCGAAGCTCATTCATGGTAGCAAGGTCCAGCTCGGCCACAAGAGCACCGGGAGAATCGCTCAGACTATCCACCACCCGGCCCCAGGGGTCCACCAGCATGGAATGCCCATAGGTGGCCCGACGCGGGCCGTGCTGGCCGCACTGGTTGGCGCCCAGCACATAACAGCCGGTCTGTACCGCCGTGGCACGCAGCAGCAGTTGCCAGTGGGCCGCGCCGGTGACCGCGGTAAAGGCAGAGGGATACACCAACAGATGCGCCCCGGCGGCAACCAGCCGCTGGGCAAGCGCCGGAAAGCGCAGGTCATAACAGATCGCCATGCCCACCTGCAGATCACCCAGAGTGGTGGTCACCACCTCCTGGCCGGGCTCAAAAAAATCCGACTCACGGTAACGACCCTGGGCATCCTGCACATCCGCATCGAACAGGTGCAGCTTGTCGTAGCGGGCCAGGCATTCCCCGGCAGCGTTTACCGCGATGGAACAGGTGCGCACAAGTGGTGATGGTACCGGCTGCCTATCCGGGCGCTGCAGTGCAGGCAGACTGCCGCCAATGATCGCCATGTCCAGGCTGCTGGCCTGCTCACACAACCAGCCGACCAGCTCGTCATGACGCTCACCCAGCACCCGGTAATCAACGCCGTAGCCGGCGAAATTTTCCGGCAACACGGCCAGCTCGGCACCCTTTTGCCGGGCCTCGGCCAGTAGCGCTCCCGCCTGGCGCAGGTTGTCATCGGGCTGCTTGCCGCTGGTCATCTGGATGGCGGCAATTTGATAGCGTTGCACCGTCATTCGAATATCCCCTCGGTTTCTTTCACTTGTGGGCTGCTCCAGTTACCGGTTACCCGGTATTCCATGGTGGTTGTCTTGTCGAGCCGGTCGCCCCAGATCCGCTCCACCACAAAAATACCCGCACAGGCTGCCGGCCCTGCCAGACAGCCCGCATACAGGTTACTGGACAATGGCAGGGTCACCTCCATGTTGTGATCCAGGGTTTCCTTTTCCAGATCAATGGCACCCTTGACGCGAATCGCGGCTGAGGGCGAATCAATGGCCAGATTGGATGTAGCCACCCGGGGGCCATCAATGGAGAAGTCGCCAGTAATGCTGTCGCAGCTCATGCCCTTCTTGTACAGGTCCGAGAAATCCAGCCGTAAACGACGCTGGATCGTGCCGATATTGAGAATACCCAGCAGGCGCAGGAATGAGGTTTTGGTATCGGTATCCGGAATCCGGCATTCCCCGATATCCACCTGGGTCTGCCCCTCCAGGGCCAGATAATTCATATTCAACGGCCAGTCTGTCCAGCCAAGCACAACTTGCGCGCGGGCATCGTCGGACTCGATCAGTGCCGGCATACCCCAGGCGTTCAGGGAGCGGCCAAGATTGTCCGAGGACAGGCTGCCGTTGAAGCGGCTGTAAGACTTGCCGGCCTCCTCGGTCCAGTCCAGCGTGCCCTGAAAACGGCTGGATCGCCAGCGCCCGTCCAGATCGGAAATACGCACGCCCTGTTTCACCGGCCGCACCTTGCCTTGCCACTGGCCGTAGTCCTCACCGTTGATAACGATACTGTTGAAATCCGCATCCAGCGGCGGCAGTGTCAGCGGCGACACCGGTGCGGTTTCCCCGTCATCGCCGAGCGCTCCCTCGGGCAGCTTCAGATTGAGGCGGGACACCGACATGGCAAGCGGCGCCTCACCCCGGGCCGTGAAGCCATCCGGAATGCGCACAGACCCGGCCACCGCACGGCTACTCAGCGCCATATCCCAGCCAGCCACCGCCGGCAGCACCGAGAGCCGGGTATCGGCTACCTCCATGCCAAACAGATCCAGGCGATCCACCTGCAGGCTGACCTTGCTCAGGGAGGCATCGGCGGTAGCCACCCCGCCACCACTGCCAGCATTCAGTGAAGGCATCAGCCGGTTACCGATAAAGTCGATCCAGGGCTCCACACTGGCGTTAGCCAGCCGGCCGCGTACCTGAATCCCCTCGGCGGGCACCTGCAAGGTGCCGCTGCCCAGCAGCAGATCACCACGCACGCGCTTGTCGATGCGAAACGCCCCTCGCAGCAGCCCGCCGTATTCCATGTCCAGCGCCAGACGTCTGCCCGGATTACTGAGCCGGATATCCAGCGGTCGGGTTGCCTCGGCAGACTTGCCGAGCGGCGCCGGTGCATCCACGGTAATCCCTTTCATCGACGAGGCCGCTCGCAGGGAAAACGGGGTGCCCTGCCAGGGAATCTGCACAGTCAGCCCCAGCGGTAATTGCCCGGACAGAGGCTTCAGCCAGGGAAAGCCCAGCCAGTTTGCCGCCTGCTTCATGGGCAGGCTGCCATCGAGCTGCAAGCGGCTGCGGCCATCACGGGTCAGCCACTGGCCACCGAATTGCCCCCCCAGGGCCCGGGCCTGCAGGCGGTCGATCTGCATGCCATCACGCGAATGAAAATAGACCGGTGCCGAGGCCTCGGTTACCTGCAGTTTGCGCGGCGTATTGTTAAGAGTGGCATCGTTCACCTGGGCATCCACAATCACCACCGGTGTGCCGCTGCCTTTTTGCAGGGGAATATCCAGCAACAGATACCCCGCCATGCTGCCGTCTCGGAAACGCCAATCCAGCAGTTCTTCAGGGAGCTGTTTACGCAGAGGGGTATCCTGAAACAGCGTATCCAGATCCTTGACCGGCCCTCGAGCCCGACCGGAAATAATCAGCCTCGGCGTCTCGCCGGTGGCAAAATCCGGCACATCAACGTGTACGTCCTGCAGCTCGCTACCCAGCAATGTCCCGCTGCGAGCCAGCCCGCGAACCTGGCGGCCGTTGATCAGCACATCCGCCGACACGTCACTGGCTACCGGCCAATCCGGCAGAAAAGACAAGCGCACATCGCTGGCCTGATAACGCATCTGCAAGGTGCGATCCTGCTGGCGGCTCTTGTCGATTTTCACCGGCCCCTGATAAAGAATCTGCCCACGCTGCAGATGGCCGCCCTGGATAGCTTGCCCAAGCCAGCCAGACAACCCCTCGGGTAACCGCTTGAGCGGCATGTAATGGCTGGCGCGGGCACCATTGCCTTCGTAGATTTCTGCCGCCAGGCGCAATTGCGGAATCTGCTCGGGGCGCAGACTGAGCTGCATGAGCGCCTCGCCATGGGCATCCGGATTGACCACGCGCAACCGCCCGGAGCGCACCAACAGCTGCTCGCCATCACGCCGCCAGTCCAGCAGCCCGCTGACCTGGCCACCCAGGGCATGGTCATAAAGCCGCGGAAATTGCAGGCTCAGATTGTCGCTGTGCAGATGCGCCTGCCCTTCGGAAGGACTGCCCGACACCCAGCCGGAAAGCCCCTGTACACCGGGTATCCGGTCCTGCGCCTGGCTCGACAGACCCGTGAAGCGCAACTGGAATTTCTCCACTTGCCGGGCACGGCCCTGCACATAAACACCATCCAGCAGCCCCCGTGGCGCCTGCACCGTCAAACGTTCACGGACCTGTTGCAGGTTCCCGGGCACGGCAAAAGGCCACTGCTGAAACTGCTGACTGAGCGCATGGAGAGGCAATTCATTGCCCCGGAACTGCCATTGCCGCTGCTCCCCCCGGGTCTGCCAGCGCAGCGCCAGGTCTCCCAGGTTGAGGGTGCCGGCCGGCGAATCAGCGGCCAGGTTGGTCAGGGACAGAGTCGCCCTCTCGCCGTCACGAACCAGGGCCAGCCGCGCCGACAGCTCGGTCATGGGCCAGTCCTGACCGTTCTGCTGCAAAGTCAGGGCAGGGAGATTGAGATTGATGCGGGCATCATGGGGCTGCCCCTGTTTCAGGGTTGACCATACCTTCAGGCGGCCATCCAGGGCTGCCACCTGCACCGGCCAGCCCAGTTCCTCGGGCAGCCACTCATGCAGCCGCTCGCCCTTGAGGCTGGCGTAGAGATCCGCTTCCACCTCTTGCAGGGAAAACGCATCGCCATGCAGATGAATGCGCGCCTGCAGGGACAGGGGCCGATCACGGGCCTCCAGATTCAGCGCCAGCCGGTGCTCATCCCCCCGATTGATCAGGGTGGCTTCCAGCTCGGAGGCCGCCAGTGGCGGCATACCCGGCCACTCCATGGACAAACGGGCATCGCTGATCACCAGCAACTGCTGGCGGTAAAACAGGGTGAGAATACGCTCCAGCGGCGGCCGCTGCTCCGGGTCATTGCTGCCCAGCGCCTCCAGGCCACGCAGACGGATACTGCCATCCTCGCCGCGCACCAGATGCAGCTCCACCCCATGAATGCGCAGCTCCTTGAGCACCAGATCCCGGTGCAACAAAGAACGGAACACGTCGATGCCCAGCACCACCTCGTCCAGCTCCAGCGCGGTGTCGCCTTCAGGGGCCGGCAGGCGAATCTGACGGGCCACAAACTGGGGCACCAGGCCGGACATCTTGCCGTCCAGCTCGGCGATGGTCAGCGGTGTCTGGATACGTTCTTCAAAGAGCACTTCCAGCCGTTCGCGATAATCCGGTACCAGCAGCATCAACTGGCGGCCGACCACCACATAGGCCGCCATCAGCAGCAGCAAGGCCACCGTCAGCCACCAGAGGGACGGATAAAGTCGATGCCAGCGATTGGGTCGGGTCGAGGCCATAGTCAGTTGGTTTGCCAATAACGAATGCCGACCTGATCCAGCAGTTCCACCATCTGTTCCAGCGGCAGGCCGACTACCCCACTGTAACTGCCCGTCAACGAGGCCACCAGCGCTGCGCCCAGCCCCTGAATGCCATAACCTCCCGCCTTGTCAGCGCCTTCGCCGGTATCCACATAAGCCTGCAGGTGCACCTCATCAAGATGGCGGAATTGCACCCGGGTAATGGCGTACCGTACCTCCAGCTGTCCCCGGTGCGACAACGCCAGCGCAGACATGACCTGATGCTCGTTCCCGTTGAGAGCCTTCAGCATGGCCAGCGCCTGTTCCTTATCCGCCGGCTTGCCCAGTATCTCGTCACCCAGCACCACTGCTGTATCAGCCCCGAGCACAGCGCCGAGCGGCTGGCCATGGGCTGCCACCGCACCGGCCTGGGCCTTCTCCCGGGCCATCCGGCAGACATACTCCAGGGGCGGCTCCTGCGGCAACGGGGTTTCATCGATATCCGGAGCGGGCAGCACGGAAAAGGGAACAGCGATCTGCCGTAGCAGCTCTGCCCGACGTGGCGAACCTGAGGCGAGATAAAGAATCATAGGATCAGAAAAAATGGATAATTGATAATGGGTAATTGATAACGAAACTGACGGAGCACCCACGTATTACTACGAGCAGTTGGCGGTTTTCGCTATCAATTCTCAATTATCAACTGTCAATTGCTCTTCAGCGTACTAGAAAACGCAGCTGCACCCAGCGCAATAGCGCACAGACCGGACGCCAAAGCACTGCGCTGGTCAGGGAAGCATAAAGAATGGTGTAAGGCGGATACAGGGTACGGCCCACAGATTCCTGCACCAGAAATGCCAGTAGGCTGACGGTACCCACTAGCAGGAAGACCACGGCACACTGCTGCAGCGAGGTAAATACCCGCATGCGCTTGTAGGCGGCCAGCATCACAAAGGCACCCAGCGCATAGGCCAGCCCCCATTGCCCCAGCGTGGTACCCACCAGCACATCGTGATACAGGCCAACAAAGAAGCCCCACAACACACCGATGCGGCTGGGCAATTCCAGCACCCAGTAAACCAGCACCAGCAGCATCCACTCCGGGCGCACCCAGTTGACGCTTTCCGGTAGCGGCACCACTTCCAGCAACGCGGCGATCAGCAAGGTGACGATAATGACACCGGTACCGGCGGGACGATCATGCATCATTGACGGCCTCCGGATCAGGTACCGGAATCAGGGGTTTCTCTGTGGGCTGCACCAGCAGCACATGGCTGGCCCGGTCTACCCGGGCGGTGGGCCGGGCGGTTATTTCCGCGAAAGGTGCACCGGACTGGTGGCGCACGGTGGTGACCGTGGCCACGGGATAGCCGCGCGGATAACGCTGGCCCAAGCCGGTGCTCACCAACAGGTCGCCCTCGCGGATGTCCGCCGTATCCGGCACGTAGAGCAGCTTGAGCCCATCAGACTGACCGGTGCCGGCGAGGACCGCACGCACGCCGTTGCGATTCACCTGTACGCTCATGGCGTGGCTGGCATCGGTGACCAGCAGCACCCGGGCGCTGAGCGGCCCCGCATCCACCACCTGACCGATCAACCCCTGGGCATCCAGCACCGCCTGCCCCCGGGAAACCTGATCACCCCGGCCCTTGTTGATGACCAGCTCCTGGCGGTTCGGATCCGGATCCACGCCGATGATCTCGGCCACCAGCACATTGGCATCCAGATCCGCCGAGGAGTTAAGCAACTCACGTAGACGCACGTTTTCCGCTTCCAGCACCGCCAGACGCTGAACCTTCTGTTCCAGAATCAGGGCCTGGCGCTGCAGACGCCGGTTTTCATCCATCAGGGAGCCGCGGCTCTGGGTCTGTTCGGACAGCCACTCACTGGAGTCCACCGGCAGGTGGGCCAGATAATGAATAGGGGCGGTGAGATAGCCGAGCACATGCCGCACGGGCGCAGCCCAGGGGGTGCGCTGGTCCAGCACCATCATGATGATGGCCAGAACCAGCGCGATCAGCAGTCGGTAGGTAGGATTGGCCGGGGCAGCCATGGGCGATTACCCCATGGCCAGCATATCGAAACCCTGGCTGTCCATCAGCTCCAGCGCCTTGCCACCACCACGGGCCACACAGGTCAGAGGATCATCGGCGACAATCACCGGCAAACCGGTTTCTTCGCTGATCAGCCGGTCGATATCACGCAGCAAGGCGCCACCACCGGTAATCACCAGGCCACGCTCGGCGATATCGGAGGCCAGTTCCGGCGGCGAGGCTTCCAGCGCGTTTTTCACCGCATTGACGATGGCCGCCAGCGGTTCTTTCAACGCTTCCAGAATTTCCTCGGAATTCAGGGTGAAGCTGCGCGGCACCCCTTCAGCCAGGTTACGGCCGCGCACGTCGATCTCGCGGATCTCGGAACCCGGATAGGCGGTACCGATTTCATGCTTGATACGCTCGGCGGTGGATTCACCGATCAGCGAGCCGTATTCCTTACGCACAAAGGCCACAATCGCTTCGTCGAAACGGTCGCCACCGATACGCACGGACTCGGAATAGACCACGCCGTTCAGGGAAATCAGGGCAATCTCGGTGGTACCACCACCAATATCCACCACCATGGAGCCGCGCGCTTCCTCTACCGGCAGACCGGCACCAATGGCCGCAGCCATGGGCTCTTCGATCAAATACACATCGCGCGCCCCGGCGCCGTAGGCGGAATCCTGGATAGCCCGACGCTCCACCTGGGTGGATTTGCAGGGCACGCACACCAGCACGCGGGGCGCCGGCGGGAAGAAGCCGGTGTCGTGGACCTTCTTGATAAAGTACTGGAGCATTTTCTCGGTGACATCGAAGTCAGCGATCACCCCATCCTTCATGGGACGGATGGCGGTAATGTTGCCGGGAGTACGGCCCAGCATACGCTTTGCATCGGCCCCCACGGCAGCCACACTCTTCTGGGCACCATGGTGACGAATGGCCACCACGGACGGCTCGTCCAGGACGATGCCGCGGCCACGTACATATATAAGGGTGTTGGCGGTCCCCAAATCGATGGACAAATCGGTGGAGAACATCCCCCGAATACGCTTGATCATGGACATCTCTGGCGTGTTTCCTGAAATTTTCGCGAAAAAACGACACCGGGCGGGAAAAAACCGGGCATCTCACAAGATGGCGCAACTCTAGCAATGGCAGGGGCATTGGGCAAGCTGACACTACGGCTTTTACGCTGGTGGGCAGTGGCCCCGGACAGGCGGTCTATGGTACTTTTTGCGGCTTTCCAGACCCGCATTAGCTTATCTCTGCCCAGCGCAGAGAATCCCAACGGAGAGAATCATGGCCATTGATTCCAAGGTGGTAGCCCAGGTGGCGCATCTGGCGCGCCTGAAAGTGGATGAATCAGACAGCGGCGCCCTGTCTGACCGCCTCAATGACATTCTTGCCATGGTGGACCAACTGCAGCAGGCCGATGTGACTGATGTGGCGCCCATGGCCCACCCGCTGGACGTCACCCAGCCCCTGCGTGAAGACGAAGTCAGCGAGCCCAACGTGCGCGACAAGGCACTGGACATCGCCCCCTCTGCCGAAGACGGCTGTTTCCTGGTTCCCCGGGTGATTGAGTAAACAGGTGATGAGCAACGCCATGCACAACAAGACACTGACAGAACTCAAGGCCGGTCTGGCTGCCGGGGACTTCTCCTCCCGGGAGCTCACCGAGCACTTCCTGGCCCGCATTCAGCAACACGACGGCGAGCTCAACAGCTTCATTTCCGTGACCGCAGAGCAGGCACTGGCCCAGGCGGATGCCGCCGATACTGCCCTCGCGGCTGGCAACGGCGGCCTGCTCACCGGCCTGCCCATCGCCCACAAGGATATCTTCTGCACCGAGGGCGTACGCACCAGCTGCGGCTCGAAGATGCTGGACTCCTTTATTGCCCCCTACACTGCCACGGTAGTGGAAAAGATGGCCGCCGAAGGCGCGGTGATGCTGGGCAAGACCAATATGGACGAGTTCGCCATGGGCTCTTCCAACGAGACCAGCTACTACGGCCCGGTGAAAAACCCCTGGGACCTGGAGCGGGTACCCGGTGGCTCCTCCGGTGGTGCCGCCGCCTGCCTGGGTGCACGCCTGGCCCCCGGTGCCACCGGCACCGACACCGGCGGCTCGATTCGCCAGCCAGCGGCCCTGAACAACATTACCGGGCTCAAGCCCACCTACGGCCGGGTGTCCCGCTGGGGCATGATCGCCTTCGCCTCCAGCCTGGACCAGGCTGGCCCCATGGCTCAGAGCGCCGAAGACTGCGCCCTGATGCTGCAGGCCATGGCTGGTCACGACCAGCGTGACTCCACCAGCCTCAATGAAAAGGTGGATGACTATCTCGGCGCCCTGAACAACGACATCAGTGGCCTGACCATCGGCATCCCGGAAGAGTTTTTCCCGGACACACTGGATGGCGCCATCGCCGACAACAGCCGCGCCGCGATTCGCGAACTGGAAAAGCTGGGCGCCAACGTCGTCTCTGTATCGCTGCCCAGCATCAAGTTGTCGGTACCGGCCTACTATGTGATCGCCCCGGCGGAAGCCAGCTCCAATTTGAGCCGCTTCGACGGCGTGCGTTTCGGCCATCGCTGTGACGACCCGAAAGATCTGGAAGACCTGTACAAACGCTCCCGCTCCGAAGGCTTCGGCGACGAAGTGAAACGCCGCATTCTGGTCGGTGCCTACGCCCTGTCAGCCGGCTACTACGATGCCTACTACCGCCGCGCCCAGCAGGTCCGTCGCCTGATTCGTGATGACTTTGCACGCGCCTTCGAAAAAGTGGACGTGCTGATGGGCCCCACCGCTCCGGAAACCGCCTTCAAACTGGGCGCCAAGAAAGACGACCCGGTGAGCATGTATATGGCCGACGTGTTCACCATCGGCGTTAACCTGGCCGGCCTGCCGGCGTTGTCCATGCCCACCGGTTTTATCAATGGCCTACCCACCGGCACCCAGGTGATCGGCAACTATTTCCGGGAAGGACAAATCCTCAACGTGGCGCACAAATATCAGCAGGCCACCGACTGGCATAAACAGGCACCCGCGTTTGGAGGTGACCAATGAGTTGGGAAGTCGTGATCGGTCTGGAAATTCATGTCCAGCTCAACACCGTCAGCAAACTGTTTTCCGGCAGCAAACTGTCCACCGGCGCCGAACCGAATACCCAGGCATCATTGGTAGACCTGGGCATGCCCGGCACCCTGCCGGTGGTGAACAAGGAAGCGGTGCGCAAGGCCGCACTGTTCGGTCTGGCCATCAATGCGGACATCTGTCGCCACAGTGTGTTTGAACGGAAAAATTATTTTTATCCGGATCTGCCGAAGGGCTATCAAACCACTCAGCTAGCCGAACCCATTGTCGGTGCCGGCGTGGTGGAAATTCAGCTGGAAAGCGGCGAAAAGAAAAACGTGCGCATCCACCATGCGCATCTGGAAGAAGACGCAGGGAAATCCCTGCACGAAGACTTCCATGGCATGACCGGCATCGACCTGAACCGGGCCGGCACGCCGCTGATCGAAGTGGTCACGGAACCGGATATGTCCAATGCCGAAGAAGCGGTGGCATTCGCTCGCAAGCTGCACGCCATCGTCACCTCGATCGGCATCTGCGATGGCGACATGTCCCAGGGCAACATGCGTTTTGATGTGAACGTGTCCATCCGCAAGCCCGGCGATGAACTGGGCACCCGTACCGAGACCAAAAACCTGAACTCTTTCCGCTTCATGGAAAAAGCCATTGCGCTGGAAGTGGAACGACAGATTGATGTGCTCGAAGACGGCGGCGAAATCGTGCAGGAGACCCGTCTCTACAATGGCGACACGCACAGCGCCCGCTCCATGCGCAGCAAGGAAGACGCCAACGACTACCGCTACTTCCCCTGCCCGGATCTGCTGCCGGTAGCCATTACCGACGCAGATATCGAGGCACTGAAAGCCGCCATGCCGGAACTGCCCAATGCGCGCAAGGCACGTTTCATCGACGACTATCAGTTGTCCGAGTACGACGCAGATCTGTTGTCCGGGTCTGTCGCCACCTCCACCTTCTTTGAAGCGGTCACCAAGGCTGGCGGCGACGCCAAGCTGGCAGCCAACTGGGTGATGGGTGAAATGGCCGCCAGGTTGAACGCGGAAGAAAAAACCATCAGCGACAGCCCGGTTTCCGCCGAACAACTGGGACAACTGATTGCCCGCCTCAAGGACGGCACTATCAGTTCCAAAATTGCCAAGCAGGTATTCGAAGCCTGCTGGGCCGGCGAAGGTGACCCGGATGCCATCATTGAAGCCAAGGGCCTCAAGCAGATGAGCGACAGCGGCGAGCTGGAAAAAATCGTCGATGACATCATCGCCAACAACGCCGCCCAGGTTGAAGATTACCGCAACTCTGACGATGCCAAGAAAAAGAAAAAAATCGGTTTCTTTGTGGGCCAGGCAATGAAGGCGACACAGGGCAAAGCAAACCCGCAGCAATTGAACCAGTTATTGCAGAAAAAACTGCAATAACGCATCACACCCACACGCTCCACTCGTCACGCTTTTTGCGTGCTGGCGTGAAGCGTGTGGCGTGCCAGCCAGCCGGAGGCTATATGACCACCACCTTCCAGAACCGCGTTACCCTGGAAAAGAAAAATGACATTGCCTATGTCACTTTGAACCGGGCCGACAAGTACAACGGCCTGGATTTCGCCATGATGGAAGGACTGGTGGAAGCTGCCAAAGCCGTACGCAAGGACAAGAGCCTGCGCGTGGTCATCATGCAGGGCGAAGGCAAGGCCTTTTGTGCCGGGCTGGATTTCGGCACGGTGATGAAACAGCCGCTGAAATTACTGAAAGGTTTTACCAAATACGGCGTCAAGAAAACCAACCTGTTTCAGGAAGTCTGCTGGTGCTGGCGCGAGCTGCCCATTCCGGTCATCACTGTGCTGCATGGTTACTGCTACGGTGGCGGCATGCAGATCGCCCTGGCAGCGGATTTCCGTATCAGCACACCGGACTGCGAAATGTCGATCATGGAAATCAAGTGGGGGCTGATCCCGGACATGACAGGCAGTGTCACCCTGCGCGAACTGGTTCCCATGGATGTGGCCAAAGAACTGACCATGACCGGCCGCCTGTTCAAGGGTGACGAAGCCAAGACCCTGAATCTGGTCACCCGGGTTGCCGACGACCCACTGGCGGAAGCCGAGCAACTGGCCGAGGCCATCAAGACCCGTTCCCCGGATGGCATCAGCGCGGCCAAGAGTCTGTTCCGGCAAACCTGGAATGTACCGGAAGCCCAAGCCTTCGATACCGAAAGCAAACTGCAGTTCAAGCTGTTGCGCGGCAAAAACTATCGTCGCGCCCTGCAGGCGGGACAGAAAAAGGAAGCACCGCAATTCGGCCCCCGCGAGCGGGACTACTGAGGGAATCTCTGAGTTGACGCCTGACGCCAGCCCCTGAGCAGCGTAAAGACGCCTTTTCACGCCACGCGCTTTATCTGTTTTTACCGGTCTGGCGCCCCGCATCAGGCGTCCTTGCTGTTTTCTTTGCCATCCTGTCTCCAACTTTTGCCATCCAGCACCATCCACTGCCAACTCACCCCTGTTTCGTAGCCGCTTCTTACGGCATACTCAGGCAAAAATCTGAGTTTGTTGAGGCACAGCATGATTTCCGTGGCCGAAGCCAGCGGCGGCTTTTCCGCACTGACCCGCATGTACAAACGTCTGGTCGATGAATTTATCGGGCAGCTCCCGCTGCAACCCCAGTCATTCCCTCTGGCCCCCACCGAGGATGCCTTCCAGCAAGGCATGTGTGCCGACACCACCTATGTGGTGAAAGGTGGCATGCTGGGCATGCGCTGCCAGACTCGCAAACTGTTTACCTGGGACGAGGGGGACATGATTCTCCCAGACGCGGGCAGCGACGAGGTCAACTACTACGCAGAAAGCGCAGTGTTACTGGCCGCCTACCCCACCGTAAAACTGGTGGAAGCGGCGCTGGCCGATGAACAACTGGCGCGACTGTGGACACGCATCCTCACCATCCAGCAGGCCATGCTGGTACGCCTGCTGGCGGCCCATGTGCCGGAAGAAAGCCATACCACCCCAGGCTTTGCCTACTTTGAACCCGGCGACGTGATCATCCGCCAGGGGGAACCGGCGGATTATGTCTTCAGCCTGTTCGAAGGTCAGGCGGATGTGCTGGTGGATGATGTGGTCGTGGGCCATGTCAGCGAAGGCGAAGTCCTCGGCGCTATCGCCCTGCTTACTCACTCACCGCGCAGCGCCACGGTGAGGGCAAAACGCCGCTGCTCCGTGGTCAAGGTGCCCAAGCATCAATTCAAGGACCTGATCCGCACCAACCCTGGCATGATCCACAGCCTGCTTACCGACATGGCTCGGCAGGTCACCGATCTCAATAGTCAGGTGGTCCAGCTGTCCGCCTGAGCCTGTAAGGTCCTGTATTGTCCCTCCCGGAACAGGGGCCTATATTGGAGTCACAGAGGTTGGCCCGGACAACTTCTCGCAAGGCCGACCTTCGTCCTCAGCCAGGGAGGTCCCGACCATGCGCCATATTCTCTCCATCGCCATCATTATCTGTCTGTTGATTCTGGTGGCGGTCTATTTCCTGTCTGACTCCGAGCCCGAGATCACCCAGCCCGGCTTTACCCTGGAGCCAGAGCAGCAAACCGTTACCACACCGCAATCCGCTTCCAGCCGCCAGGATAATCCCGGTGAAACGTCCTCGCCCGCAGAGTACTGATCCCGGCTCTCTGGCGGACACAGACTGCACCGGGAGGATCCACAAATGCAACGGCTGACGGCGAGGGGCGAGGGGCGAGAAGTGAAGAGCAGAAAACTACTATAGCCGAGAGCCTTGCCCTTCAAGACTTGCGTCTACCAACACAAGCCAGGCCCTGCGGTTATGGCCGGGAACAGACCGGGCAGGTCGGATCTTTATGAAAGCGCATTTCCCGCCAGGACAGGGTTCGACCGTCAAACAACCGTAGGGTGGCGGGCAAAGGTTTGCTCTGCAGCACCTGTATGGCAGCCAGGGCCTGCAGGGTGCCGATGGTACCCACCACCGGGCCGACGATGCCCGCCTGGCTGCAGGCCAGATCGCCGTCGGTGCCATCGCCGTAGACGCAGGCGTAGCAGGCGCTGTCCGCCTGGCGCAGGTCGAACACCGCCAGTTGCCCGTCCATGCGGATGGCGGCGCCACTGATCAGCGGCTTCCGGTGAGCCACACAGGCCTGATTGATGCTCTGACGCGTGGCGAAATTATCGGTGCAGTCCAGCACCACACTGGCCGCTGCCACCTCCCGGTCCAGCCAGTCGACGTCGACCCGCAGGGTATGCGCTTGCACCGACACCTCCGGGTTCAGCGCCAGCAATTGCGCCTTCAGGGCCTCGGCCTTGGACTGGCCCACATCTGCGCTCCGAAAGGCCACCTGCCGATGCAGGTTGCTCAATTCCACTGCATCATCGTCTGCCAGCACCAGCTCGCCGACCCCGGCACCAGCCAGGTATAACGTTGCCGGGCTGGCAAGCCCGCCACAGCCCACCACCAACACCCGCGCCCCGGCCAGGGCGTCCTGCCCGGCCAGATCAAATTCCTCCACCATCAACTGGCGGCTGTAGCGAAGTAGCTGGTCATCGTTGAGCATCGTCATCTCGCTGGCACGCAAAGGCTCTGGCATTCCATGGTGCAGTTCGCTGCGCTCAGTGCACCCTACTGATTCGGTGTTCGGGGTTTTCGCTGTTAACTATTCACTATTAACTGTTAACTGCCCCACCGTCACCCGCTCATTCCCCCCCAGGTCCTGCTCGGTGCGCACCGCGTCAAAGCCGACCTCTTCCATCAGTGCTCGCACCTCACTGCCCTGTTGGTAACCATGTTCCAGCAGCAACCAGCCACCGGCAACCAGACAGCCTGAAGACTGCTTGATGATGGTGGCCAGGTCCGCCAGGCCCCGCTGATCTGCCACTAACGCAGAGCGCGGTTCGAAGCGCACATCGCCTTCTTCAAGGTGATGATCCGTCGGGTCGATATAGGGCGGGTTGCTGACGACCAGGTCGAACGGGCCATCGCAGCCCTCCAGCCAGTTGCCCTGCTGCAAGGTGACCCGGGCAAACAAGTCACGGGCGTTGCACTGGGCCACCGACAGGGCCTCGGCACTCAGATCAATCAGGGTCACCTGCCACTGGGGGCGCTCCAGAGCCAGGGACAGGCCAATGGCACCAGTACCGGTGCCCAGGTCCACGACCCGGGCGGGGCCGGCGGGCCCTAGCTGCAAAGCCAGCTCCACCAGGGTTTCGGTGTCCGGGCGGGGGATCAGGGTGTCGGCGGTAACGGTGAAACGACGGCCAAAGAATTCACGCTCGCCGGTCAAGTGAGCCACTGGCTCACCCTGTTCGCGGCGAGTCAGCAGGGCCAGAAATCGCTGCTGCTGCTGCGCATCCAGCTCTCTTTCCGGCCAGGTGAACAGAAAGCTGCGCGGCCGCTCTAGCACATGGCACAGCAGCACCTGGGCGTCCAGGCTCGCACTGGGAGACGCTGCAAGCCGCTCACGGGCCTGACGCAGGGCCGCATCAATGCGCATCTCAGCTGTCGCCCAGGGTCGCCAACAGATCCGCCTGGTGTTCGGACATCAACGCACCCAGCAATTCATCCAGGTCCCCTTCAATGATTTCACCGAGCCGGTAAAGCGTCAGGTTGATGCGATGATCGCTCACCCGACCCTGGGGATAATTATAGGTTCGAATACGCTCGGAACGATCCCCGGAGCCCACCAGGGATTTACGCTCGGCCGCCTGCTCCGCATGGGCGGCATTCTGCTGGGCATCATACAGTTTGGCGCTGAGCAGGCTCATGGCCTTGGCCTTGTTCTTGTGCTGGCTACGCTCGTCCTGGCACTCCACCACCACGCCGGTGGGCAGGTGAGTAATACGCACAGCGGAGTCGGTGGTGTTCACGTGCTGACCACCGGCACCGGAGGAACGGTAGGTGTCGATACGCAGGTCTTCGGTGCGAATCTGGATATCACCGAGATCCTCGGCTTCCGCCATGATCGCAACCGTACAGGCGGAGGTATGAATACGCCCCTGGGATTCCGTCGCGGGCACTCGCTGCACCCGATGGGCACCGGATTCAAACTTGAAGCGGGAATAGACACCATCACCGATGACCCGTGCGATCACTTCCTTGTAGCCGCCATGCTCGCCTTCGCTGGCACTCACCAGCTCGACTTTCCAGCCATTCTGCTCGGCATATTTGCTGTACATGCGGAACAGGTCACCGGCAAAAATCGCCGCCTCATCACCGCCGGTACCGGCGCGTACTTCCAGAAACACATTGGCACCGTCGCGGGGGTCCTTGGGCAACATCAGCTTCTGCAGCTCGTCAGCCAGTGCATCCATCCTGGTGGTCGCGTCACGGGCTTCTTCCTGGCCCATTTCGCGCATCTCAGGATCACTGTCATCCTGCATTGCCCTGGCGGCGTCCAGGTTGGCAGCGACTTTCAGGTAATCCTGATAACACTTCACCACCGGATCGATTTCCGAATATTCCCGGGACAGGTCCCGAAACTTTTTCTGGTTACCAATAATCTCCGGGTCCGACAACAGGCCGGACAATTCTTCAAAACGGTCGGCCAGCTTTTCCAGCTTGCCTTGCAAAGACGCTTTCATAAGACCCTCAGAGGGATTTATTTCGGTTCGGACGGGGTGTCCGGGTCGTCAAGCAGCAACTCGCGGGCCAGCAGCAATGATTCTGCCCGGCCCTCCGCCGCCAGCTTGCGCAGGGTCACACTGGGCGTATGCAGCCACTTGTTGACCAGGGAATGCTGAAACTTGCGCAGTACCTGCTCCGGGTCTCCGCCGTTGTGCAGCTGCTGGAGCGCTTTCTCCAGCTCGCTCTCGGCCAGGCTGGTACGCTGCTGGCGATACTCTCGCAGCACGCTCACCGCATCCTGCTCACGACGCTGGCGACGGTGGCGGACGATGGCATCGCGAATCAGCTCGGCGGCCTCCTGGGCGGCCTGCTGTCGGGCACGAACATTTTCCTGAATCGCTTCCTGCAGATGATCCACCGTGTACAGATAGACATCATCCAGGTCACCCACCTCGGGCTCGATATCGCGAGGCACGGCGATATCGACCATGAACATGGGTTTGTGACGACGTTTTTTCAGGGCTCGTTCGATCATCCCCTTACCCAGGATAGGCAGGGGCGCAGCGGTACAGGAAATCAGGATATCCGCCCGCTCCAGAGCCACCGGCAACTCTTCCAGGCTGATGCCGCGACCGCCGACACTGGCAGCCAGCTCCGCAGCCCGTTGCTGGGTACGGTTGGCGATGGTGATTTCGCTGACCTGTTGTTCGTTGAGGTGACGCGCCACCAGCTCGATCATCTCCCCGGCACCGATCAACAGGGCACGGCTTTTTTTCAGGTCGGCAAAGATATGGCGGGCAAAGGACACCGCTGCATAGGCCACGGATACCGGGTTGGCGCCGATACCGGTTTCGGTGCGGATGCGTTTGGCCACCGAGAACACTTCCTGGAACAGCCGCGACAACTCGCCATTCAACAACCCCGCCTCATGGGCACGGGCATAGGCTTCGCGCATCTGACCCAGAATCTGCGGCTCGCCCAGTACCAGCGAGTCCAGGCCGCCGGCCACCCGCATCATGTGTTCCAGGGCCTGCTCGCCCTGGTGCTGATAGAGCACGGACACCAGCTTGTCCACCGGCAGGTGGCGGCTTTGCGCCAGCCAGGCAGCAAAATCCGGCACTTTCTCATCAACCAGACAATACAGTTCGGTGCGGTTACAGGTGGAAAGCAGGGCCGCCTCGCGCACCCCGGGCATGTCTCGCAGGCTGGCCAGCGCCGCTTCCGCCTGCTGCGTGGAGAACGCCAGACGTTCACGCAACTCCACATCCGCGGTGGTGTGATTTACGCCAACAGCGACTAGATTCATAGACTCTCGTGCCCGCAGCAGACCCGGGCCACTTTCCTCACCGGTTTACACAAGGGCGGCAGTTCATGGAGCGATCATTATGGAACTGTCTGCCTGCCGCACCCGTCAGAAGGCAATAGCCCGGTGAAAACAGGCCACGCAAGGGTCACGCATTTTGCGTGAAAGCGCCCTCCAAAACAATGACGACCCCGCTGATCAACGGCATAGGAAGGACTTATAACGACCGGGTTTGGGCAATCCCGGATCGCTGTGCCATGATAGCCGGACCATCAAACAGGCATACTGGTTAATGACGCGATTCGCTTTTTTGCCGCTGTGCGGCGCCCTGCTGCTCAACGGCTGCGCCAGCAAGACACCGGCCCCGACACCCGCCGACCCTGAGCCACCTGCGGCCACCCAGAGCGCCCCGAGCTATGACAGCGAGACCCTTTCGGACCTGCTGGTAGCGGAAGTGGCCGCCCAGCGGCAGTCTCTGGGCGTGACCCTCGCCTATTACAGCCAGGCGGCCCGTACCACCGGCGATCCACAGGTGATCAGCCAGGCGGCACAACTGGCCCATTATCTGGAAGATCACCAGCAGACCCTGGCGCTGAGTCAGCTGTGGCTGGAGAAGGCCCCCGCCAACGAAGAGGCCCTGCAACTGGCCATTCTTTCGGAAATTCGTCTGGGCAACATCGACGCGGCCAGCCGCTATCTGGACACCCTGCTCGGCGAACACGGCGGCGACGCCCTGGGCCGACTGGTCAGCCAGGCGCGCGGGCTGGATGCCCAGGGCAACCAGCAACTGGTACAGGCACTGGCGCAACTGTCCGACCGTTATCCGAAACAGGCACCACTGTGGTACGCCCGCGCCCTGTGGCTGGAACATGAAAACGATTATGCCGGCGCCCTTGAGGCAAACGAACGGGCGCTGGATCTGATGCCCCGTCACGAAGATGCTCTGCTTCTCAAAGCCCAGTTACTGCACAAACTTGGCGAAGAAAAGCAGGCCCTGCGCCACCTGAAAAAACTGGTTCGCAAATATCCACAGGCACGGCGCCCCCGGATTGCCTACATCCGCATGCTGCTGGCCGCCGGTGAAACCGGCAACGCAGAGAAACAGCTTGTCACCATGGCCGAGCAGCATCCGGAAGATCTGGATCTGCGCTTCTCGCTGGCCCTGCTGGCCCTGGAAGCGGGCGCCACCGAACCGGCCCGCCGGCAACTCCAGTCCCTGCTGGCCGAGAATTATCGACCCGATGACATGCACCTCTATCTGGGCCAGGCCGCCGAACAGGCCGAACAGCCGGACCAGGCAGTGGACCATTACCTCAAAGTCCAGGGGCCCCAGGCGGTTCGCGCCAGCGTCCAGGCTGCCCGTCTGCTCTACCAGCAGGGCAACAGCGATCAGGCCAGCGCGCTGATGGCCAGCCTGGCCAAGCAGCATCCGGAGCTGGCCACCAGCCTCACCGTCACCGAAGCGGAAATGCGTAACAATATCGGTGACCCTCAAGGCGCCCTTGTCCTGCTTGACCGGGCTGTGAAGGCAGAACCGGATAACACCGAACTGCTCTACAGTCGGGCCATGATCGCGGAAAAGACTGGCGATATGGAAAAACTGGAAAGCGATCTGCGGCGGGTACTGTCCATCAAGCCAGACGATGCCAGCGCCCTCAACGCCCTGGGCTATACACTGGCCAACCGCACCCAGCGCCTGGACGAAGCCTACGACTATATTTCCCGAGCTCTGGCATTACGCCCGGACGATCCGGCCATCCTGGATTCCATGGGCTGGGTACTCTACAAACGTGGCGAGCTGGAAGCCGCCAGGGACTACCTCCGCCGGGCCTACGACAAATTCCCCGACCCGGAAGTGGCCGCCCATTACGGCGAAGTCCTCTGGGTACTGGGCGCCCAGCACCAGGCCCGCCAGGTATGGCGTGACACCCTGGACAGCAACCCGGACGCCCCGCATATCCGTGAAGTCATGGAAAAACTCGGAGCCCGCCTGTGACCCTGAGCCCCATCCGCATCATCAGCCTGGTATTTGTCGCCCTGGCCCTGAGCGCCTGTCAGCTGCGCCCCACTACCACCGGCACCTTCGAGCATCCGAACCAGATCGACCGCTGGGCGATGAGCGGGAAGCTCGGCTACCGCACCGCCAATGACGGCGGCAGCGCCTCCTTCGACTGGACCCAGAAACCCAATCGGGGACAGATCCGCTTTTCCGGCCCGCTGGGTTTCGGTAGCGCCGACCTGCGCTGGGACAGTGGCCGGGCCGAACTGATTACCGCCAAGGAACAGTATCAGGCACGCAGCCCCGGCGAACTGGCCTGGCACCTGACCGGCTTCTGGCTGCCGGTGTCCGCCCTGCAATACTGGGCCCGTGGCCTGCCCTGGCCCGGTGCCCACGGCGAGGCCGACTATGACGAAGACGGCCACCTGCAAACCCTGCAGCAACTGGGCTGGAGCCTTGAGTTCGACCGTTACCAGCCGGTCGCCGGCGTCACCCTGCCCTATCGCATCAAGGCGCGGCAGAACGGTAATCGCTTTACACTGCTGATCAAGGACTGGCAGCCCGGCGCCGAAAAATGACCATGTTTACCCTTCCGGCCCCCGGCAAGCTGAACCTGTTCCTGCATATCACCGGACGGCGACCGGACGGCTACCATGAGCTGCAAACCCTGTTCGCCCTGCTCGATCAGGGCGACACCCTGCACTTTGCTGCGGCGGACACCCTGACCCTGGAATGCGATCAGGCCGAGGTGCCCACCGACCACAGCAATCTGATCCTGCGGGCTGCCCGCCTGCTGCATACCCATACCGGCTGCCAGCAAGGTGCCCGCATCGTCCTGGAGAAACACCTGCCCATGGGCGGTGGCGTCGGCGGCGGCTCCTCCGATGCGGCCACCGCCCTGCTGGGACTCAATGCGCTATGGGGGCTGAACCTGTCCGAGGACACCCTGGCAGAACTGGGGCTGTCACTGGGGGCGGACGTGCCGGTCTTTGTGCGCGGCAAAAGTGCCTGGGCGGAAGGGGTCGGCGAGCGAATTACCCCGGTTTCTCTGCCGAACGACGCTTTTTTGGTCATTCATCCCGGAATTCATGTGTCAACTGCTCGAATTTTCGGCGACCGGCAATTGACAAGGGATACCCCCGTCAGTAAATTACCGGCCTCGCTTGAGGTGGTGCTGACCCGCGACTTTCGCAATGACTGTGAAGCGGCAGCAATACGGCAATTTCCAGAAATCGGGAAGTTGCTACACTGGCTCAAGCAACATACGGGAAATGCCCGTATGACCGGCACTGGCGCTTGTTGTTTTGCACGCCTTGCCGAAGTGCAACAGGGGCAGCATTTGCTGCAACAGTTGCCACAACACTGGACAGGTTTCGTCGCTCGAAGCTGTAATACTTCTCCTCTCCACCAGATTCTGGGAGAGACACTGGCGAAGTTTCGAGAGACACAGAATTCAGGAAAATCTGCACAAATTGGTAAATAGTGCAGACCTGAGACCGAGTGTTGGGGTATAGCCAAGTTGGTAAGGCAACGGGTTTTGATCCCGTGATTCCCAGGTTCGAGTCCTGGTACCCCAGCCATTTTCTTGCCCGGAGCCCTCCCCCCTTTCCTCGGAGGCTCCCGAAATTCACGACTCAAGAGGGACGCCAGTGTCCAAACTCGTCGTTTTCACCGGTAACGCTAATCCCGAACTGGCCCAGGCCATGGTCAAACACCTGAACCTGCCCATTGGCAATGCCGATGTGGGCACCTTCAGCGATGGTGAAGTGGCCGTGGAAATCCAGGAAAACGTGCGCGGCAAAGACGTCTTTATCGTGCAATCCACCTGCAACCCCACCAACAACAACATCATGGAGTTGCTGGTGATGGCCGACGCCCTGCGTCGTTCCTCTGCAGGCCGGATCACCGCCGTGATGCCCTACTTCGGTTACGCCCGCCAGGATCGCCGGGTGCGTTCCGCACGGGTGCCGATCACCGCCAAGGTGGTCGCCGACATGATCACCGCTGTGGGCATCGACCGGGTTGTTACCGTCGACCTGCACGCTGACCAGATTCAGGGCTTCTTCGATATTCCGGTGGACAACGTCTACGCCACCCCGCTGATCGTGGCGGATATCGAACGCCAGAACCACGATGACCTGATGGTGGTATCCCCAGACGTGGGTGGCGTGGTTCGTGCCCGCGCCCTGGCCAAGCAGCTCAACGATGCCGACCTGGCCATCATCGACAAGCGCCGCCCCAAGGCCAATATTTCCCAGGTGATGCATATCATCGGTGAAGTAGAAGGTCGCACCTGTATCCTGGTGGACGACATGGTCGATACCGCCGGCACCCTGTGCAAGGCTGCCCAGGCCTTGAAAGACCACGGCGCCGCCAAGGTCTACGCCTACATTACCCACCCGGTATTGTCTGGCCCGGCCATCGACAACATTGCCAACAGCGCGCTGGACCAGCTGGTCGTCACCGACACCATCCCGCTGTCCGAAGCCGGCCGCGCCTGCGCCAACATCCGCGTGCTCAGCCTGGCCCCCATGCTGGCCGAAACGGTACGCCGGGTGAACAACGAAGAATCCCTGAGCGCCATGTTCGACCGCCTGGAGCTGGTATAACCCCGGTTTCCAGCTGAAAGGGAAAAGTTGAAGCGCGGACAGGACCCTCTTGTACCGCCACCGCAGAGGCCGCGCACCCATTTGGGGCGCGGCCTCCTGCATTTGCGCTAGTACCAGCCTATCCCGCGTTGCAACCTGGAACTTTCAACTCGCAACCCGCCTCTCCGTCTGGCGTCTGGCGTCCTTTTCGTTCATAATCGCGCCCCCGCGGAATCCTCCGTGGTTTATCAACCTCTCTGGCCGACCTGGTCGCGGGACGCCCGAGAGCTTAATGGAGACATATCATGTCCAATGAATTCCAGCTATTCGCTGAAAGCCGCAGCGACATGGGGAAAGGTGCGAGCCGCCGCCTGCGTCGTCTGCAAGAACGTGTTCCCGGCATCATTTACGGTGGCAAAGACGAGCCGCAGATGATCAGTGTGGAACTGCGCGAACTGAAAAAGGCTCTGGAAACCGAAGCTTTCTACAGCCACGTACTGACCCTGAAACTGGATGGCACCGAGGTGCAGGCAGTCCTGCGCGATATGCAGCGTCATCCGGCCAAAGGTCACCCGATGCACGTGGATTTCCTGCGCGTCGACAAGACCCACAAGATCACCATGAACGTGCCCCTGCACTTCACCAATGAAGAAAGCTCCATTGGCGTTAAGAAACAGGGCGGCGAGATCCAGCACAACATCGCCGAGGTGGAGATCAGCTGTCTGCCCCAGAACCTGCCAGAGTTCATCGAAGTGGACATGGCAGCGGCCGAGCTGGACACCATTATCCACCTGTCCGATCTGAAACTGCCGAAAGGCGTGGAACTGACTCAGCTCGCGCTGGGCGACGACCACGACCAGCCGGTAGCCGCGGTTCACGCGCCGAAAGTTCGTGCTTCTGCTGACGACGAAGACGGCGAAGGCGAAGCTGAAGCCGCTGGCGAGGAATAAGACGCACTGTGGCTGTGGCGGAACCGGTTCGACTGATCGTAGGCCTGGGTAACCCGGGTCGCGAATACGAGGACACCCGCCACAATGCCGGCGTCTGGTATGTGGACGCCCTGGCTCGTCGCCAGGGCGTTTTCCTTTCTGAAGACAAGAAATACTTCGGCCTTACCGGCACCTTTACCTTCGAAGGCGAAACCGTTCGTCTACTGGTCCCCACTACCTTCATGAACCGCAGTGGTCAGGCCACCGCCGCTCTGGCGAATTTCTTCAAGATTCCTGTCACGCAGATGCTCGTCGCCCATGACGAACTCGACCTGCCCCCCGGTTGTGCCCGCTTCAAACAAGGCGGCGGCCATGGCGGCCATAACGGTCTGCGCGACATCATCAGCAGGCATGGCAACAGCCGCGACTTCTACCGGCTACGCATCGGCATCGGCCACCCCGGCTCCGCCGACCGCGTCACTCCCCATGTACTCAACAAGCCCTCCCAGGCCGACCGCGACCTGATCGACCGCGCCATTGACGAAGCGGCCTATCACACCGCCGATATGCTGCGCGGGGATTTGAACGGGGCGATGAATCGACTGAACGGGTTTAAAGCCTGACGGTAGCTTCTAGCTTTGATCGCCCTACGGACGATTCCGTGCTTCGCACGGTTCGCCATGCAAGCATGAGCTCCTACAGCGGCCTCGTAGAAATGCCCCCCTCCCTATCCAACGAGCGTAGCTCGTAGCTGATTCTTACCTATCCTGCGCGTACATCGCCAACAGCCACTTCCCCGCCGGCCGGGCTCGCCAATTTTCCATCTGCTTGCGCAATGTCGGCGACAGCGTTGTTTCATCGAACAGATCCCAGGGTGAGCCTTGCGGGCTAATCAACGGCGCCAGCATGCTGGCAGCGGTGATATCTGCCAGGCTGAAGCGGTCGCCCACCAGATACTGGCCTTGGCCTTTCTTCAACTCGCTTTCCAGCAACACCAAAGCCTCTTCCACCCGCTGCTCGGACCGCATCACCCGTTGCGGGTTGATGGCATAACCTCGACGGATTGCTTCACGAACCAGCGGCTTGGCCAACCGCTCCAAGGGACCGGGCAGGCCGCAGTCGCCCACCAGGGCCGTCATTACTTCCGATCGATCCAGAATCTGACCGTACACCCAGCGCCGGACATGCACACCGTAACGGTCAAACTGCTGCTCCAGCTCAATCACCCGGGCACGCGCATCACCGGCCTTGGGCAACAGCGGCTGGTCGGGGTAATACTTTTCCAGGTAGTAGGCAATTTTGGTGGAATCGCTCACCCGACGCTTGCCATCGCGCAGCAACGGCACCGTATTGGTGCGGGCCAACCACTGGGTACGCACCCGGTGCGTCACCGGCAGCAGATTAACGGTACGGTACGCCAGACCCTTGTGATCCAGCTGCCAGCGGGATTTCTCGCAATAATGGGAGATGGGGAACTGGTAAAGAATACGCTCGGCCATGGTGACTCTTGTTCAGTTTTGCGGACTTGCAGTCTAGCCGCCCCCTGTCCCGTCGTTAGCGGCAACAGCGCCTGACACGCCCGTCCCGCCAGCAACCCGGCTTCACCCTGATCCCGCACCTGCCACGGTCGCTTTTTTGCCCCGGCTTGCGTAGCATTGCGGCCTCGAAAAACGGAGGTCTGTCATGGGTTTCAAATGCGGTATCGTCGGTCTGCCCAACGTGGGGAAATCCACCCTGTTCAACGCGCTGACCAAAGCGGGGATTGATGCCGAGAACTTCCCGTTCTGCACCATTGAGCCCAACACCGGGGTAGTACCGATTCCTGACCCGCGGATGGACAAGCTGTCCGCCATTGTCAGCCCGGAGCGGATAATGCCTGCCACCATGGAATTCGTGGATATCGCCGGCCTGGTGGCCGGGGCCTCCAAGGGCGAAGGCCTGGGTAACAAGTTTCTCGCCAACATCCGCGAGACAGATGCCATCGCCCACGTAGTGCGCTGTTTCGATGACGAAAATGTGATCCACGTGTCCGGCAAGGTCTCGCCACTGGATGATATCGACATCATCAACACCGAGCTGGCGCTGGCCGATCTGGACACCGTGGAGAAGGCCCACCTGCGTGCCACCAAAGCCGCCAAGGGGCAGGACAAGGACGCCAAGGGCCTGCTGCCCGTGCTGGACAAGGTACTGCCCGCCCTCAACGAAGGGGAACCGGCACGTTCCGTGGATCTGACCGATGATGAGCGCAAGGCCATCAAGAGTCTGAACCTGCTGACTCTGAAGCCGACCATGTACATCGCCAACGTGGACGAAGGCGGTTTTGAGGACAACGCCCTGCTGGACGCCGTGCGCGAACTGGCCGAGAAGGAAAATTCCTCCGTGGTGCCCATCTGCGCCAAGATCGAATCGGAAATTGCCGAGCTGGACGACGAAGAGAAAGCCGACTTCCTGGCCGACCTGGGCATGGAAGAGCCGGGCCTCAACCGGGTCATCCGCGCCGGCTTCAATCTGCTGGGTCTGCAGACCTACTTCACGGCGGGCAAGAAGGAGGTCCGCGCCTGGACCGTTCGCGTTGGCGCCACCGCCCCCCAGGCTGCCGGCGTGATCCACACCGACTTCGAGAAGGGCTTCATCCGCGCCGAAGTCACCGCCTACGATGACTATGTCGAGAATAACGGCGAGGCCGGCGCCAAGGATGCCGGCAAATGGCGCCTGGAAGGCAAGGAATATATCGTCAAGGACGGCGACGTAGTGCACTTCCGGTTTAACGTCTGAAGCATAGCGACTAGCCGCGAGCTTCTAGCTCAACAAAAAAGGCCGCACCCTTCCGGGGCGGCCTTTTCTTTGTTCGTAGGAGCGGCGCTCGAGCCGCGAACGTACTTGCGAATGCTTTCCCGGACGCCCCCTTTGGGCTTCGCGACTCATCCTCGCAGAGCACAGAGATCGTCGCTCCTACGGTGCCAATAGCTTAGTCTGTTCCGCCGGCGTTGACCGGCTCGAAGTCTTCATCCTTCAACTCCGGCAACTTCTCGTCACACCCCTGAATCCCCTGCTTCTTGAGATTATTGCAGACCCGGTCCAGCTTGTTGTCGACCGCGTGCATGTGATCCAGCAGAAGATGAATGGCTTCGGCCACCGGGTCGGGCATGTCGTTGCTGACACCATAGGCCTGAAAGCCGATCTTCTCTGCCATTTCCTGACGGTTCTTTTCCGTCTCGGTAATCGGCTTACTGACCACCCGGCCGGGAATGCCTATCACCGTCGCCCCTTCCGGCACCTCCTTGGTGACCACGGAATTGGAGCCGATCTTGGCGTTCTTGTGTACGGTGAACGGACCCAGCACCTTGGCGCCAGCGCCAACCACCACGCCATCCTCGAGGGTCGGGTGGCGCTTGCCTTTGCTCCAGCTGGTGCCACCCAGGGTGACGCCATGATAGAGCGTCACGTCATCGCCAATTTCTGCGGTTTCACCAATCACCACCCCCATGCCGTGGTCGATAAAGAAACGTCGACCGATTTTGGCGCCGGGATGAATTTCGATGCCGGTCATCCAGCGGGCGAATGTGGAAACGAAGCGCGCCAGTTGCTTGAAATTACGCCTCCACAAGCCATGGGCAAGACGATGAAACAGCACCGCATGCAGGCCAGGGTAATTGAGCAACACTTCCAGCGTGTTGCGCGCCGCGGGGTCCCGGTGGAATACCGACGCGATGTCCTCGCGTACTCGATCAAACATAGATACCTCGTCTTGGGCATAGCCGGTTGGATAACACGGGGGAGCGCGTGCTACTTCCCGTCATTGCTCGGCATTTTTCTTTCCAGCGCCACCAGCACACCACGCAGAATACTCATTTCCATTTTGTCCGGTCGCGCGCGCATAAACAAACGGCGCATGCGCGTCATGACCTGGCCAGGCTGCTGCGGATTGAGGAAACCGCTCTGCGCCATGACCTTCTCAAGATGATCCAGGAAACCGGCCACCGCTTCATTACTGGCCAGCGGCTCATCCCAGAACATCTCCGGCAGCGGCATGGCCTCGCGACGGGAACGGGATTCCTTGAGATCGAAATCATCGCCCAGCAGAGCCATGCGCAGCTCATAACTGATTAATTGGACCGCCGACGCCACATTCAAGACCCCGTACTCGGGATTGGTGGGCACGCTCACATGCAGATTACAGCGGCGCAGCTCGTCATTGGTGAGCCCACGGTCCTCACGACCGAACAGCACCGCAATACGGGTGTCATCCGGCTCGTGGGACAATTGCGCCGCCAGTTGTCGGGGCGTCAGACAGGGCCAGGGAATACGCCGCTGGCGGGCGCTGGTACCGATCACCAGGGTGGCGCCTTCCAGAGCCTCATCCAGGGTCTCGCAGACCTGGGCGGCTTCCAGCACGTCTCCTGCCCCGGAAGCCCGGGCAGTGGCTTCCACGGACGGGTAATCACGGGGCTGGATGAGTCTCAGGTCCGACATGCCCATGGTTTTCATGGCCCGGGCTGCGGCACCAATATTGCCGGGATGGGTGGTTTCCACCATCACAATACGCACATTTTCTAGCATGAGAGGTACCTGTACTCGGGTCTGGCCGGAAAAGGCGGCAATGTTATCATGGGAATCACTGAATAATCCCTTAAGTGGCGCCTAACGCTGCCCTGATCGCGCAGGCTCTGCTACAATCCGCGCCCCGGTTTATTTGGCCGGGCGCTCTTTGACAGCCCTAATACTTTTTTGAGGACAGATGCATGCATGCGCCGCAAGTGAATATTGCCCTGCGAGCCGCCCGTCAGGCGGGTAACCTGATTCGTCGTGCCGCCGAAAGCAATGACCCGTTATCTGTCAGCAAGAAAGGGATGAACGACTTCGTCACCGAAGTGGATCGTGCCGCCGAGCAGCGCATCATCGAGGTCATCCTCAAGGCCTACCCGGATCACAGCATCCTGGCCGAGGAATCCGGCGAAACCCGCGGCAAGGGTGACGGAGCTGACTATCAGTGGGTGATCGACCCGCTGGATGGCACCACCAACTTCATTCATGGCTTCCCCCAGTACTGCGTCTCCATTGCCCTGAAATACCGCGGCAAGCTGGAACACGCGGTCATTTACGATCCCAACCGGGATGAAGAATTTACCGCCAGCCGTGGTCGCGGCGCTGCCCTTAACGGCCGCCGTATCCGCTGCACCAACCGCCCCGGTCTGGAAGGCTGCCTGATCGGCACCGGTTTCCCGTTCCGCAAGGACCAGGCGCCACACATGGACGCCTACCTGGGCATGTTTGCCGACATCGCTGCTGCCACCGCCGGCCTGCGCCGCCCGGGCTCTGCGGCCCTGGACCTGGCCTGGCTGGCCGCTGGCCGCCTGGACGGCTTCTTCGAATTCGGCCTGTCCGAGTGGGATCTGGCCGCCGGCGCCCTGCTGATCACCGAAGCCGGTGGCCTGGTGGGCGACCTGAGCGGTGGCCACAAATTCCTGGAAAGCGGCGGCATCGTTGCCGGCAGCCCGAAAGTCTTCAAGGGGCTGCTGCAGAAGATCAAGCCGCATCTGAACGACGGTTTGCGTCGATAGATTTTCTATCGGACGTCGTTGTAGGCGCGCCGCTTGAGGCGCGAATCGGCAAAATTCGAGGCGAGTACCGAGAAGCGAGTCGCGAAAGGCGATACGAACTTCGGTTTTGATTTTCGTTACTCGCTTCTCGGTACTCGCTCCGTATCATTCGCGCCTCAAGCGGCGCTCCTACGGCCGCGTTATTGCAACGCCCTCCCTGTGCCTTCCTGTCTTTTCCTTAGACCCCGAACCGATTTTTCTCTTCCGGCATGGACATCTGCCCTTGCTTTGCTAGCGTAATACGCAACACGCTGCAAAAAGCTCGGGAGATGTACGATGACGGTTACCCTCACTGACAACGCCCTGTTTCGCCAGCAGTGCTATATCAATGGCCGCTGGTGCGATGCGGATGACGGCGCCACCTTCACCGTGACCAACCCGGCCACTGATGAAAGCCTGGGCACCTCGCCGCGGATGGGCGAAGCAGAAACCCGCCAGGCCATCGATGCCGCCCACGGGGCTTTTCCTGCCTGGCGGGATCTGCCCGCCGCGCAACGGGCCGTTTTACTGGAGGCCTGGCACGACCTGATGATGGAACACCAGGATGATCTGGGGCGACTGATGACCCTGGAACAGGGCAAGCCCCTGGCCGAGGCGAAGGGCGAAATCGCCTATGCCGCCTCCTTCCTGAAATGGTTTGCCGAGGAGGCGCGGCGTGCCTACGGCGATACCATCCCTGCCCCCAAGCCGGGCCAGCGGATTGTGGTGATCAAACAACCCATCGGCGTCACCGCCGCCATCACCCCCTGGAATTTCCCCTCGTCCATGATCACCCGCAAGGCCGGGGCCGCTCTGGCAGCCGGCTGCACCATGGTGGTCAAACCCGCCAGCGCCACCCCCTACTCCGCCCTGGCGCTGGCTGAGCTGGCCGAGCGCGCGGGCATTCCCGCTGGCGTGTTCAATGTGATTACCGGCAGCGCCGGGGCCATTTCCACCGCCCTCACTGACTCGCCCATTCTTCGCAAACTGAGCTTTACCGGGTCCACCGAAGTGGGCTCCAAGCTGATGGCCCAGTGCGCCAAGCACATTCAGAAAGTGTCCCTGGAACTGGGCGGCAACGCGCCCTTTATCGTCTTTGACGATGCCAACCTGGACAAGGCCGTGGAAGGCGCCATGGCCAGCAAGTTCCGCAACACTGGCCAGACCTGCGTGTGCGTTAACCGCTTTCTGGTACAGGACAGCATCCACGATGCTTTCGTGGAAAAGCTGAAAACCGCCATCGAGGCCATGAAAGTCGGTGATGGTCTGGAAGATGGCGTCAGCCAGGCGGCCCTGATCAACCGCGATGCCGCCGACAAGGTCATGGAGCATCTGGAAGATGCCCTGGGCAAGGGCGCCAAAGTGGTTACCGGCGGTCAACGCCATCAGCGAGGTGGCAACTTCGTGCAGCCCACCCTGATCACCGGCGTGACCACCGATGCGCAACTCTGCCAGGAAGAGACCTTTGGCCCGCTGGCCGCTGTGATTCCATTCCGCACGGAAGAGGACGCCATTCGCATTGCCAACGACACCCCCTACGGCCTGGCCGCCTATTTCTACAGCGACAACATCCACCGCTGCTGGCGCGTGGCAGAAGCACTGGAAAGCGGCATGGTGGGCGTCAACGAAGGTCTGATCTCCAACGCCGCCGCCCCCTTCGGCGGGGTCAAGGAATCCGGCCTGGGCCGCGAAGGTTCCCACCAGGGCATGGACGAATACCTGGAAGACAAGTACCTGTGTATGGGTAGCTAACAACAGCTTCACAAGACAGACTGCAAGCTGGGCTTTATCGCATCGCTTGCAGAAACCGGAGCGCTTCACCTCCACACAAACAGGCTTGCATCGCGGGCACGCATTGCCGCCACGGCCCAGACAGCCTGTATTGCAGCGTGGAGATAGCGACCTGCAGCTGATAAGGAGGCGGAATGGGACAAGCGTTGAACATCGCCCTGCTCCCCGGTGACGGCATCGGCCCGGAAGTGATGGACGTGGCGGAGGCGGTGCTGGACCTGCTGATACAGCGCTACCAGCTGCCGTTGGGGCATACCCGCTTTGACTGGCCTTCCCATGCCTGGCATCAGAGCCACGGCCAGATGATGCCCAGCGACGGGGTTGCACAACTGCGCGAATTTGATGCCATGCTGCTGGGCGCCCTGGGTGACCCGGGGCCGCTGGAAGACTCTTCCCGTTTTGTCCTTTCCGACAGCGTCTCGCTGGCGCCATTACTGGCCCTGCGTAAACAGCTGGACCTGTGGGCCTGCGAACGCCCGGCCCGCTGGCTGCCCGGCGCGCCCCAGTATCTGGCCGACCCGCGCGCCCGAGAGGTGGACATGCTGGTAATCCGCGAAAACAGTGAAGGCGAATACAGCGGCCAAGGTGGCCGGCTCGCCCCGGGTACAGCACAGGAAGTGGCCACCCAGGTAGAAGTGTTCACCGCCCGCGCCACCGAACGGCTGATCCGCCATGCGTTCCGACGGGCCCGTCAACGGTCCACCCAGCGGGAGGTTCCGCGCCAGTTCAAGAACGACAAGCACGCCCAGGTGTGCCTGATCACCAAACGCAACGCCCAGCCCTTCTGGGGCGACCTGTACACCGACACCTTTCACCGCATCGCCGCCGAGTTCCCCGATGTGGACATCCATCACGAGCTGGTGGATGCCGCCTGCATGAAGTTCGTACAGTGCCCCTGGCGCTTCGACGTGGTCGTCGCCAGCAATCTGCACGGCGACATTCTTACCGACCTGGCGGCGGTACTGTGTGGCGGCCCGGGCCTGGCCCCATCCGCCAACCTGAACCCGGATGAACCGTCGCTGCCGGCACTGTTCGAACCCGTGCACGGCAGCGCCCCGGATATTGCCGGCCAGAACCTGGCCGACCCCCGCGCTACCCTGATGAGCCTGGCCATGCTGCTAGACAATCTGGCCCACCATCACCCGGCCATCGGCAGCGCGGCACAACATCTGCATGACCTGATCCAGGCAGACCTAGCCCGCGAGGCAAACGGCGAAGCCTTTTCGGGCACCCGGGAAACCGGACAACGGCTATGTCAGTGGCTGGCAGCCTGAAGCGGCGCTGGCAAGCCAACAACAGAAAGGAGGCACTATGAGTCACCTGTCCCCCCTGCTGGTGCAATCCAGCGGTATTTGTGCGGAGCGCGGCGAAGGAAACTGGCTCTACGACCAGGATGGCAATCGCTGGCTGGATTTCACCTCCGGTATCGGTGTGACCTCCACCGGGCACTGTCACCCCAAAGTGGTGGCCGCCGCTCAGGAGCAGGTCGGCAAACTGGTCCATGCGCAATATGCCACCGTCAAACATCCCAACCTGCTTGAACTGACTGACCGGCTCTACAAGCATCTCCCAGCACATATGGATGCTGTCGCGTTTTCCAATTCCGGCAGTGAATCCGTGGAAGCGGCATTTCGCCTGGCACGCCAGGCTACCGGTCGCCCCAACATTGTGGTGTTTCGGGGCGGCTTCCATGGCAGGACCATGGGCGCGGCCTCGCTGACTACCTCCAACAACAAGGTGCGCACCGGCTGGGCCCCGCTGATGGCCGGCGTGTCGGTTGCTCCCTTCCCGCATTCTTACCGCTATGGCTGGGACGAAGACACCACGGTGGACTTCTGTCTGGAAGAACTCGACCACCTGATGATTACCGAGTGCAACCCCAAGGACACTGCGGCCATCATCATCGAACCGGTTCAAGGTGAATATGGCTACTACCCGGCGCCGAAACGCTTCATGGAAGGCCTGCAGGCACGTTGCAAAGAACATGGCATCCTGCTGATTATGGACGAAATCCAGGCTGGCTACGGGCGCACCGGCAAGTTCTGGAGCCACGAACACAGCGGAGTATCCGGCGATATCCTGATCACAGCCAAAGGGCTAGCCAGTGGTTATCCGCTGTCTGCCATTGCTGCCAGCAAATCACTCATGGACAAGGGCTACCCGGGCTCCCAGGGCGGCACCTACGGCGCCAATGCGGTTGCCTGTGCCGCAGCCATCGCCACACTGGACGTGATCGAAGAAGAAGGGCTGGTAGAGCACGCCCGCGAGATGGGTGACTACCTGCTGGAAAAACTCACCGCCGTTCAACAGGATTTCCCCTGTATCGAAGAGATACGCGGCCAGGGCCTCATGCTCGGCGCCGAGATCACCAGCTCACCGGGCGTGGCGGATGGCGACCACGCTGCTGCCATTCTCAAGGCCTGCGAGGATGATGGCGTCCTGCTGCTTCGCTGTGGTCACAAGGGACAGGTGGTTCGCTGGCTTCCTGCGCTCAACGTGACACGGGAGGAAATCGATATCGCCGTGGGCGCCTTCGCCAAGGCGCTGGCCAGCACGTGCAAGAATCAGGATAAGCGCTGCTCAAGCTGCAAAAGCTGACATTCGAAAGCCACCGGAAAGTGAAAGAGTCACATTATGAGCAAACCGGTAATTACGGTACTGATGGCCGAAGATGAGCCGCCCATGCCCGGGCTTGAAGCCCTTGAAGGGCAAGCGGTGGTTCGCGAGGCACGGCATCGGGAGGAACTGGAAGCGGCACTTCCGGAAACGGAAATTCTGCTGGTGACGGATTTTCGCACCGACATGCTGCAGGAAGTCTGGCCGGATCCCTGCAACATACGCTGGATACATGCCACCAGTGCGGGGGTGGATGCCCTGATGATTCCACCGGTCCGTGACAGCGATATCCCAGTCACCAATGCCAGAGGTATCTTTGACCGCGGTATTGCCGAATATGTGCTCGGCGCCATGCTGCTGTTTGCCAAAGACACGCTCACCAACCTGTCTTTGATGAAGCAGCATCGCTGGCAACATCGGGAAACCCGTCTGCTGCGAGGCAGTCGGGCACTGGTCGTGGGGGCCGGCTCCATTGGCCGGGAAGTGGCAACCGTACTGGGCGCCATGGGTGTCAGCGTGGTGGGCACCGCCCGTAACGCCCGGGAGGATGCGGCTTTCGAGCGGGTTCATGCCCAACAGGATCTGCCTGATCTTCTCCCGGAAGCAGACTACGTCATCATCACTGCACCACTGACGCCGCAGACCGAAGGGTTGTTCGACGCCGACCAGTTCCTGCGCATGAAACCTGGCGCGGTACTGATCAATGTGGGTCGCGGCCCGATCGTGGAAACCTCGGCTCTGCTTGCCGCATTGCAAAGCGGACGCCTGGGAGGGGTCGCTCTGGATGTATTCGAAGAAGAGCCCCTGCACGCCAACCACCCGCTCTGGGATGAACCCAACGCGATGCTGTCCGCTCATATGGCTGGTGATTTTATTGGCTGGCGTGCGGCGCTGGGGCAGCAATTTGTCGATAACTTTCAACGCTGGCAGAAGGGAGAGCCCCTGAACAACCCGGTCAGCAAGGAACACGGCTATGTCAGTAATGCCTGAGGTCTGAGCCAGACAAGAACCCCAGCAGCGTACTGCGCAGAGCAAGACAGGATTAGCGTCAACCAGGAGCGATGCCGATGAGCAAGGAACTACTGACCATGAGCGCCCAGGCGCTGAAAGCCGCCTACCAGACCGGCGCCCTATCCCCAGTGGAGGTTTGCTCCAACCTGTTGGACCATATCGAGAAACATGATCAGGCGTTGAATGCCTGGTGCCTGATTGACCGCGACACCACCCTGCAATGGGCGCGGGAATCAGAACAACGCTATCAGCAAGGCACATCAGAAGGGCTGCTGGATGGCGTACCTGTGGCCGTCAAGGATGTCTTCCTCACCCCCATGTGGCCGACCCTGAAAGGCTCCAGAACCATCGATCCGGCCTCCACGCTGAACAAGCGTTCGCCGGCAGTAGCCGCTCTGGAACGCCATGGTTATGTTCCTCTGGGCAAGACCACAACCCCGGAGTTCGGCTGGAAGGGCATTACCGATAGCCCCATGTGCGGGCCCACCAACAACCCCTGGGATCCTTCTAAAACCGCCGGCGGGAGTAGCGGCGGCAGTTCCGCCGCGGTCTCCGCAGGCATGGCCCCACTGGCTCTCGGCACCGATGCCGGCGGTTCCATCCGCATCCCCGCCAGCTTCTGCGGTATCGTCGGCCACAAGCCGACCTTCAGTGAAGTCCCTCACTGGCCCGCCAGCCCGTTTGGCACCCTCGCCCACGCCGGCCCGATGACGCGCACCGTAGCGGATGCGGCCTTGATGATGAACGTGATGTGCGAAGCCGATGCCCGCGACAGCCTGGCCGCACCCCGCCGTCATATCGACTATCTGGCGGCTCTGGACCAGCCCATGAAAGGGCTGAAAATCGCCATGAGCACCAATCTGGGTTATGTGGATGTGGATCCGGACATCGAGAAAGCGTTCAAGGACGCGGCCAAGGTATTTGAAGATCTGGGCGCGACCATCACCGAGGCCGACCCCGGATTCAGCAACCCGCTGGCCGCCTTCAGCCACCTTTTCTATAGCGGTGCGGCCAATGCCATGCGTGATCTCGGTGAGCGCCAACGTAGCCTGATGGATCCGGCGCTGATTGAAGTTGCCACCAAGGCCGAGAAACTCTCCATGCTGGATTATCTGGGCGCCATGAACGAGCGAATGGCGGTCAGTGAACGCATGGCGGTCTTCCACACCAAATACGATCTGCTGATCACCCCGACGCTGCCCCTGGGGGCGTTCGACACCAACCGCGAAGTGCCGGTGGACTGGCCCAGCACCCGCTGGCCCACCTGGACCCCGTTTACCTATCCGTTCAACCTTACCGGACAGCCTGCACTGTCAGTGCCCATGGGGCTGGACAGCAACGGTTTGCCCATGGGGCTGCAGATTGTGGGTGCGCGTTTCGATGATGCCCGGGTCCTGGCTGCCGGCCACGCCTTCGAGCAAGCCAAGCCGTTTACCGTGTTGCCACCGTTGCTGCAAAACTAAAAAAAGGTCTTTGCGAGGGGCGTAGTCGACACCTCTACAGAGCAGCGAATCAAAGAGAAGGAGCACATGATGGGCAATATCAATCTGGATACGGATTTCTACGAAAGCGAAGACCCGATCTGGAATCCGGCGCTGCTCACCATTCCGGTGCCGGGCATTCGCCGCATGGTGAATCTGGCGTCGGACCTGGATAACGTGATTCACCTTTCCATTGGCCAACCGGACTTCAAGCCACCTGACCATGTCATCCAGGCCGCCGTGGACGCACTGAACGCAGGGCAAACCGGCTACACCATGGACGCGGGCCTCCCGGAACTGCTCGAAGCCCTGGCCGAATATTACAGCCACCGATACCAACGTCCTTTGGTGCCGGAAAACCTGATGATCACCACTGGCGCCACCGAGGCAATCTATCTGGCGCTCACGGCCACTTCCGCACCCGGACGGGAGTTTATCGTCCCCGACCCGTCGTTCATGCTTTACGGCCCCCTGATCCGCATGAATGGCGGCACTGTAAAGAGCATCGCCACCCGCGCAGAGAACAATCACCAACTGGACCCCCAGGAAGTGATTGATGCCATGGGGCCAAATACCTTTGCCGTGGTACTCAATTCCCCCAGCAACCCCACAGGGACTATCTATCCACGGGAGACCATCGAAGCCATCGTGGAAGAAGCGGCCTACCGGGGCATTCATGTGATCAGCGACGAGGTCTATGACCACCTGATCTATGATGGCCGGGATTATCCCAGCGTGCTGTCATGCTGCTCGGACCTGGACCATGTCATGGTGATCAGCAGTTTTTCGAAGACGTTTTCCATGGCCGGCATGCGCATCGGCTGGCTGATCGGCAGCCAGGGCGCCATCAAGAAACTGCGCCGTTACCACATGTTCACCACTACCGTGGCCAACACTCCCTGTCAGTGGGCCGGAGTCGCCGCCCTGCGCGGCAGCAATGATTTTATTGACGGCATGGTGGCGGAATACCAGCACCGTCGCGACCGGCTGGTGGAACTGGTGGAGCAGACCCCATACCTGACCGGCTACCGACCGGACGGCGCTTTCTACCTGTTCCCGTCCCTGCCGGACGGCGTGGATGGCGCCAACGTGGCCCTGAAACTGCTACGCGAGACCGGCGTCTGCACCATCCCCGGCGACACCTTCGGCGAAGCCGGCAAAAACGCCCTGCGCATCAGCTATTCCACCTCCCTGGACCAGATCGAGGAAGCCTTCGAACGCATCATCCCATGGATGAAAAAACAAAATTTCGGATAATCAAATACCAGACGCAAAAAAGCCGCGACGAATCGCGGCTTTTTTGGTTTTTAGCTATTAACTATTAATTGTTAACTATTCACTGCTTTTAAGGTGTTTCATCCAGTTCTTCCGGTTCCGGAATCAGGAAGTCTTCCTTGTCGACCTTCATCATGAACAGGATGTTGGTCACCACGTAGATGGAGGAATAGGTCCCCACCAGCACACCCACGATCAGCGCTTCAGAAAACGCCTTCATGACTTCGCCACCAAAGAAGAACAATGCCACCAGCACCAGCAACGTCGTCAACGAGGTGTTGATGGTTCGGGTCATGGTCTGGTTCACCGCACCATTAATAATGGCCACTGGATCCGTTTCACGGGTATTGCGGAACTCGTCGCGAATCCGGTCCGCCACCACGATGGAATCGTTCAGTGAGTAACCGATAAGCGCCAGCACCGCCGCCAGCACCGTCAGATCAAACGGCCATTGCAACAATGAAAACAGACCCAGCACAACGATCACGTCATGGAACAGGGCCACTACAGTGGCCACCCCGAACTTGTTGGAAAAGCGGAACCAGACGTAGAGCATCATCAGCCCCAGCGCCAGCAACATGGCCGTACCGGATTCATCGCGGAGCTCATCGCCCACTTGCGGGCCAACAAACTCGACCTTCAGCAATTCCAGATCACCGTTGCCCGCCTTGAGCACGTCAAACACGACATAGCCAATCTTGTCCGCATCGACACTGTCCTTGGGGGCCACCCGAATATTCACTTCCTTGGGCGAACCATAATGCTGAACCACCGCATCACCAAAGCCGGCTTTGGTCAGGTCCGCCCGGGTCTGGGACAGCTCCACATCCACCGGGCTTTTCACCACGATGGTGGTGCCGCCAGTGAAATCCAGGCCCAGGTTCAGACCCCGGGTCACCAACAGAATTACGGAGATGACCACCAGCGCAATGGACAGCATGCCCAGGGGTTTCCGGGCAGCCATGAAATTGATGTTCTTTTCTTCCTTACTCATCGCCATCACCGCCTTAGATACTCAGTTTGGCCGGTGCACGGGCACCGCGACCGTAGATCATTTCCACCATGGCACGGGTGCCAATGATAGACGTGAACATGGAAGTGAGAATGCCGATGAACAGGGTTACCGCGAAGCCCTGTACCGATCCGGTACCGGCAGCAAACAGGATCACCGCCACGATCAGGGTGGTGATATTGGCATCCAGAATGGTGGTAAAGGCTTTGCCGTAGCCTTCTTCAATGGCTTGAAGCGGTTTAAGGCCCCGGCGCAGATCTTCTTTCACCCGCTCGAAAATCAGCACGTTGGCATCCACCGCCATCCCCACGGTCAGCACGATACCGGCGATGCCGGGCAGGGTCAGGGTGGCACCGGGAATCAATGACATGATGCCAACGATGATTACCAGGTTACCCAGCAGCGCCACATTGGCCACCAGCCCGAATACCTTGTACCAGACCGCCATAAAGATCAGCACCAGGGCCAGACCCAGCGCCATGGATTTAAGACCGGCTTCAATATTTTCCGCACCCAGGCTTGGCCCCACGGTACGCTCTTCAACAATACTCACCGGCGCCGCCAGGGACCCGGCGCGCAGCAGCAACGCCAGTTCAGAGGCTTCCGCCGGATTATCCAGGCCGGTGATGCGGAAGCGACTGCCCAGGGTATCCTGAATGGTCGCCACGTTGATCACATACTTCTCCGTGGTGCTGACCATCTTGTCCACGGTATTGCCATCGGCATCGGTAGACGTCTGAACATCGGTTTTGGTTTCGATGAACAGCACACCCATGGGGTTACCCACATTCTTGCCGGTGATGCGCTGCATGCGTTTGGCGCCATCCGCATCCAGCGTCACGTTCACCTCCGGTGACCCGTTCTGCTGATCGAAGCCCATGCGCGCATCAATCACCTGATCGCCGGTCGCAATCTTGGATTTGCTCAACGCCACAATACGGCCTTGCTGACCCTTGAAGGGGAAGAATTCCAGCCCAGGCGGCGCTACACCGGTGCGCAAGCGGGCGGAAGACACACTGTTATCCACCAAACGGAATTCCAGGGTGGCGGTACGACCGAGAATACGGCGAGCCTGGGAGGCATCCTGAATCCCCGGCAACTGCACGACAATGCGATCAGAACCCTGACGCTGCACCACCGCTTCAGCCACACCCAGTTCGTTGACACGCTTGTTCAGGGCGGTGCGGTTCTGATCCACCGCATAGTCCTGCATTTCCTTGAGCGCGGCATCGTTCAATGTCAGCACCACTTCCGGGCTATCACCGGCAGGCTTCATGGAGAAGTTGTCCAGTGCCCGACGCAACGGCGACCGGGCGGCATCGGCTGCCACCTGATCGGCGAAGGTGGCGGTGATGGTAGTGCCATCAACCTCTACACCGCGATAGCGAACCCCGGCATCGCGCAGGGTCAGCTTGGCATTCCCCGCCCAGGCTTCCATGCGGCTGGTCACCACCTCTTCCATATCCACCTGCAGCAGGAAGTGCACTCCGCCACGCAGATCCAGACCCAGATTCATGGGGCTGGCGCCCACGGCACGCAGCCATTGCGGGGTGGTCGCGGCCAGGTTCAGGGCCACCACATAGTTATCACCCAGCAGGTTGGAGGCGATTTCCCGGGCACGCAATTGCGCTTCCGTATCGCTCAGGCGCACCAGCAAAGAGGTGCCGACACTCTCGCCAGGGCCCGGGTTCAGGCCGGCATTATCCAGAGCGCCAAGCACTCGCTGACGTGCCACATCGGTGACTTCGCCACCGGCTTCGGCATGGCTGATCTGAATGGCAGGCGCATCGGGATACAGATTGGGGAGCGCATAAAGGCCGCAGACAATCAGCGCAGCCATTAGCAGGAAAAATTTCCAGCGGGGGTAGCGGGTCATAGTTCTTTCCGGTGTTGCCGGTCCTTTGGGCTGGGCATTGAAAACGCTGAGCTCTCAATCCCTTGGCAATACAGGCATCAACTGGCCTGCAAAAAGCCCCGTACTCGACGGGGCTGACCGTTGTTTTTAGATGGACTTCATGGTGCCTTTGGGCAGGGTCGCCTGGACGCTACCTTTCTGCAGTTTGATTTCCAGGTTGTTGCTGATTTCCACTACCACGAAATCATCGGTGACCTTGGTAATCCGGCCCAGAATGCCACCGCTGGTGACCACTTCATCACCCTTGCTCAGGCTTTCCACCAGGTTCTTGTGTTCCTTGGCACGCTTCTGCTGAGGGCGAATCAGGAAGAAGTAGAACACCACCATCATCACCACCAGCATGATCAGCTCCACACCGCCGGGGCCGGCAGGCGCAGCAGCGTACGCCGGGGAGATCAGGGCCGTGGCCAACAGGGCCAGGATGGAACGCATTGCGATTTTCATTGATTACTCCAGTTTTCAAATAGCTACAACGCGGGGGTTTGTTGGCCTCGCGCTGCGTAGAAGTCGTCCACAAAGGCGGACAATGTACCCCCTTCAATGGCCCCCCGCAATCCAGCCATCAGCCGCTGATAATAACGCAGGTTGTGGATGGTATTGAGCTGGGAGCCCAGCATTTCGTTGCAGCGATCCAGGTGATGCAGATAGCTGCGCGAGAAATGCTGGCAGGTATAGCAGTCACAATCCGACTCCAGGGGAGCCAGATCGTGACGATGCCGGGCGTTGCGGATTTTCACCACGCCTTCGGCAGTAAACAGGTGCCCGTTACGGGCATTACGGGTGGGCATCACACAATCGAACATGTCCACACCGCGCCGGACCGCCTCAACGATGTCGTCTGGCTTGCCCACGCCCATCAGGTAACGGGGACGATCTTCCGGCATATGCGGGGCAATGGCACCCAAGGTGCGCAGCATCTCTTCCTGGGGCTCGCCCACGCTGAGGCCGCCAATGGCATAACCGTCAAAACCGATATCCACCAGCCCGGCCAGGGACTCCTGGCGCAGGTTGTCGTACATGCCACCCTGGACGATGCCGAAACAGGCCGCATCATTACCCTCATGAGCCTCTTTTGAACGCTGGGCCCAGCGCAGGGACAGCTGCATGGAATCCCGGGCCTGCTGCTCGGTGGCAGGGAATGGCGTGCATTCGTCAAAGATCATGCAGATATCGCTGCCCAGGGAACGCTGCACCTGCATGGCCTTTTCCGGCGTCAGCTCCACCCGGTCGCCGTTGATAGGGTTCTTGAACACCACCCCCTGCTCGGAAATCTTGCGCATGTCGCCCAGGCTGAATACCTGAAAACCGCCTGAATCGGTGAGAATCGGCTTGTCCCACTGCATGAAACCATGCAGTGAACCGTGAGCTTCAATCACTTCCGTGCCGGGACGCAGCATCAGGTGGAAGGTATTGCCCAGGCAGATTTCGGCGCCGGTATCGGCCAGATCCCTGGGCAGCATCCCCTTGACGGTGCCATAGGTCCCCACCGGCATGAACGCCGGGGTCTGGATGGTGCCGCGCGGGAAAGTGAGCTGCCCACGTCGCGCGGCGCCATCGGTCTTGTTGAGAGAGAACTGCATTCGAGACATTCAAAGCCCCTCTGCGGGAGGCACAGCCACCCGCTCAATAAACATGGCATCGCCGTAACTGAAGAAACGGTATTGCGCGTCAATGGCCGCCTGGTAAGCCGCCATTACCCGCTCACGACCGGCGAAGGCGCTGATCAGCATCAGCAGGGTGGACTTAGGAAGATGGAAATTGGTCACCAGGCAATCCACCAACCGGAACCGGTAGCCCGGATAGATAAAGATCTCGGTCTCGCCCTGCCCCGCCACCAAACCACCGGTCTGACTGGCCGCTTCCAGGGCGCGCAGCGCAGTGGTACCCACCGCCACAACCCGGCCACCCCGGGCATGGGCCTGCGCCACCTGCTCCACCAGTGAATCGGGAATCTGGTAACGCTCACTGTGCATGTGGTGGTCTTCCACCTTGTCCACCCGCACTGGCTGAAACGTGCCGGCGCCGACATGAAGGGTGACAAACCCGATATCCACCCCGTGCTGCTCCAGAGCCGCCAGCATCTCATCGTCAAAATGCAGGCCGGCGGTAGGGGCCGCTACCGCACCCGGTTCGCGGGCATAGACCGTCTGGTAGCGCTCCATGTCACCAGCTTCATCGGGCCGGTCAATATAAGGTGGCAAGGGTACGTGGCCGATACGCTCCAGTGCCCCCAACAGGGTGTCGCAACCCTGAAACTGGAGGATAAACAGGGCATCACGACGCCCGGTCACCTGCGCTCGCACGCCCTCATCAAATTGCAGCCAGGTACCCGGCTTCGGCGACTTGGAAGCACGCACATGGGCCAGAGCCTCGCGTTCATCCACCACCCGCTCAATCAGCACTTCCACCTTGCCGCCGCTTTCTTTCTGGCCAAACAGGCGGGCCGCAATCACCCGGGTGTCATTGAAAATCAGCAGATCACCAGGGTGCACGTGGGAGAGCAGATCCGGGAATTGCTGGTGCTGGAGGGCATCACGGGTCAGCGCCAACAGGCGGGCATCACGACGCTCGGCGGGAGGATGACGGGCAATCAGCCCGTCAGGAAGATCAAAATCAAAATCGTCGACGTTCACGTACTGTACCGGCACGGAAGCTATAGGGGGAGGCAAGGATACCTGCTCTGCCACGAGGAAAAAACACCCTTCATCAAGACCTCTACGGCGTTGCTGTAGGAGTTCCTCTTGAGGGACGAATCACGCGTCAGCGTGAAAGGGCTTCGCGAATAAAGTGCGAGGGGAAAATCAGCTCTTCTTCGGCTTTTTCGGCAATTCCACCGTGGCAGTGGCGGACAGGCGGTCGTGCAGTGTCTGATGAGGAGCGATCAGCACCACCAGATAACCGGCGCCGAATAGCGCCCAGGAAACACAGCCGCCCAGAAAACGGACCACGGTCTGCCACAACTTGACCGATCCACCCCGGTAATCCTGCACCTGCAACCGCCAGGCACGCATGCCCAGCGTCTGCCCGCCGCGCATCCAGAACCAGGCATAAAACAGCCAGGTCTCCAACAGCAACAGGGGCAATAGAATACCTTTCAGGTAACCGGGCGCCGCACGGGTCACGCCGTTAATGGATTCCTCCGGCAAACCGGTGTGGGGATACACCAGCACAAAGATACCGGCGGTCACGAACCACAGCGCCAGCACCAGAAAACCGTCATAAACCAGCGCCATAAGACGTTTCAACAAACCGGCAGGTTGCAGCTGTTCCATCGGGTCACTCCCATTCAGCGTCGGGCGGTTCTGCACTTGGCAACCAGCCTGTGCATGCTGCGCCCATAAAAAAGCCCGCACTAAGCGGGCTTTTTTATTCGTTTGGTACAGAGGCCGGACTCAAATAGAGCCCTAACCATCTGATTAACATAACAATAAAAAAACCATGAAGGGTGTTGGCCACACTGTTGGCCACACTAAAAACTGCCTAAAAATGGGACCCGAACCCTTCGTGGGCGGCAGTATAACGCAGGCCTACAAAGCAAGTCATTGAACATAGTCCTGAGGCATCCAGAAGCGTCTGAGCTAGTCCAAGATCCCGTCCTATTTGGTCAACATCCCGATCAGAAGCGCAGCAAGCCCAGCCCCCATCAGCATTGAGCCAGGATCCACACCGCTCTCATTCGCCTTCGTAGCGTTGCCCCTGAGAGGAGCGATAACCGGTACGCCATTCACATTGAGTTGCTGCACTGCCCTATTGAGCCGGTGAGTCAATTCAGCCCCATCAATCTCCAAAGCTTGTGCAGCAAGATAGAGCTGATCCACTGAAAATGACGACTTTCCACTCTCAAGACGGCTGTAACTCGCCTGAGAGACGCCCATCTTTCTGGCCATCTCCCCTTGCTCAATCCCCTTCATCTTCCTGAGGTTAGCCAATACAACACCCAGGACGGCTGAAAACGTCGTTTGATCAGAAGACATAACGACCTCAATCAAAAGATTGCAACTGCAATCATTTAGGTTTAACGTATATTTAAATCAAATAACAGCCTCATATTCAGGAAAGAATTATGACTCAAATACCAATCTTTGGCGACCTTTTGCTCCGGCAAAAAGGGCCAGTCCTTCACCTCGGCGTTCAGCTACAGAACGGCATTGCCCATATCCAACCGGGCTGCGCAATCCGCATCACCTCCATGAAGGATTTTTCGATGGGCCAGCCCTATCGCATCATTCGAAGAGAGAATGTAGAGCGAGAGGGGCTGATGGACAGAGTTCTTGAACTGATAGAACGGAACAACACCTATCAGCTCCTCACCAACAACTGCGAGCACATTGCCAATTACATCCTACACGGCAGCAAAACCAGCCATCAGCTTCAGGCATGCGCTATTGGTGTCGGAGCCGGGGCATTCCTTGCAAGAAATCAAAATGCCTGGGTCAAGCTTCTAGGTGTAGTGGTTACTGGCGCTGCCGCTGTGTGCGTCTATAACGCATATAGAGACTACGCGGCATAAAGAGAGCCCTCATCGAGAGGGCTCCGTATTCTCGTCCAGAATATCGAGTAAAATCCAGGGAAGTCCATAATCGTATTTAATTCATTGTTTTTAAAGAATTAAATGTGAATCTCAGTCCATGAAAATCCACAGCCATCCACCCCTATCCAGACAAAAGTGGTGGGCAAAATGGTGGGCAAAAACGTGACTTTTTCCTCCCCCGCACCTATATTGACCTGAAATGGTGGGCAGCCCTCAAGGGGCCACCCGCAAACCATTGATGGCAGAGAGCTTTTCTCTTTAATCAACAAACAAAAAGTGGTGGGCAGCCTGTTTTTATAGGCTCAAACGCCACAAGGTCAAAATGAGCAAACTCACCGCCACTCAAATCAAGTCCCTGGCAAAGCAGGCCCCCAAGAAGCACACCGATGGTGGCGGCCTCTATTTCTGTGTGCGCAAGTCAGGCACGCCCTACTGGATGCTGCGCTACAGCGCCCAGGGCAAGCGCCACGAAATCACCTTGGGCCAATACCCTCAGATGTCCCTGGGTGACGCCCGGGAAGCCGCTGTGCTGACCAAGCAAGGCATCCGCACGGGCACCGACCCAATCCAGGAAAGGGCCAAAGTTGTCCAGCCCGACATCCGCACCGTCAGAGACCTCTTCCAGGACTGGCATGAGACCGATCTGTCCCGGCGCCTGAAACATCCCAACATCCCCAAGCGCATCTACCAGAAAGAAATTCACCCGGTGATCGGCCTCTACCCGATTGCCGACGTCACCCCAAGGGATATCCGGGCCGTCCTGCAGCGCGTCCAGCGCAGCAACCGCCCCACCATCGCCAATGACACCCTGATGTACATGAAGCAGTTGTTTCGTCATGGCATCAAACTGGACCTGTGCCAGAACAACCCGGCCAGCCCATTCACCGTCAGCGACGCCGGCGGCGTCGAAGCCAGCCGGGAGCGCACCCTGACGCTGGAAGAAATCGAACATGCCTTTGGGGTCTTCCGTGAACACATCAGCAGCTTTGGTCGAGACAACTATCGGGCCTGCTGCTTGTTCCTGGTGCTAGGCGTGAGAAAAAGCGAGCTATGCGAGGCCCGCTGGGAAGAATTCGATCTGGAAGCCGGAATCTGGGATCTCTCCAAAGAGCGCAGCAAGACTGGCGCAGCGATCACCATCCCTCTGCCAACCCAAGCCATTGAGTGGCTAAAGGTACAGCAAGGCCATGCCTGCGGCTCCCCCTATGTGTTCCCTGCCAGGCGCGCCAGCAAACGCCCCCACATGGGCCCTGACACCCTGAACCGCGCCATTTCCAAGCTATTTGGCCGAGAGCCAGGCCGGAAGGTGCAGCCACCCAACAAAATGGGCGACTTGGAACACTTCACCATCCACGACCTGCGACGCACCTTCCGCAGCCTCGCGGCTGCGGAAGGCGTGCCGAGTCATGTGGCAGAACGGTGTTTGAATCACAAGCTGAAGGGAGTTGAGGGTATTTATGATCGGTATGACTATTTCGATGAAAGAAAGCGGGCCCACCAGCAAGTGGCCGACAGCATAGAGGCCATAATAGGCCATTGAAGCTTTAACCTACTCTATCTCAAAATTGCGAGATACTGCCGGCAGATCCCCGCCACACTCTCCGCAAGATCGGCCAGGTTCTGATCAACCGCCAAGCGCCCAACCCCGTCAGCCCCATCGAAAGCAGCAGGATCTAATTCACGGATCGTCACCCAACTCAGCCACCACTGATTGCTGTTATGGCCCGGAATGGCGCTAAAGCGATCCCCACAGCCGAGGTTATCTTGGTGCTCACCATCAACAAAATACCCCAACCCCACCCACAATAGGTCGCCTTCATCCAGCCCAATCACCAGATGCACATCCTGTAAGGCTTCATCGCGAACCCCCTTGATCCTATACAAGAGAGTCCCTTGAGGGGTTTTCCCTCTTGCCCAGGCTTCATAGACTCCCCAGTCCAGCTTGTTCTTTCTCGCAGTGTCCAGCACTGGCTCAAGGCTCGGCTCAGAGTTCAATCTCCCCTGAACATCGTTCAAAAGTCGTTCAAGCAATCTGGCATGAAGGAAATAGACTGAGCGAGTTAATCTGGCCAGAACCGAGGCATCGTCAGGATTATGCTGCATATGCTCCATGAGGCCACTCTGATCGAGTTCTTTCATGGCATCTCTCCGAGAGTGCATCCCGGTCACCTCCATCACTATTTCAAGGTATTGCTCAAGGCTATGCTGAATTCTGGAGTTTTTCTCCGAGACCTCCGAGGTCAGTTCACTCAGCCACTCTCGAATCTCTGATCGATAACTGATGCACTGATAGGCAGGATCCTGATGATCTCCCTGCAAGCCCTCAGGAGCGGAGCGCGAGACATCTGATGGATCAGAACCGTCTATGGTCAGATAGAACAAGCCCCCCGTGGCTAGGCCAATCTCCTTATCCAGTATCTGCCGATAACGCCACAGCTGGGCCTCCTGGTCAGCCGCATGCAGCTTATTCTCGATCACAATGGCTGCACCTGGATATTCGATGATCAGATCCACCCGGCCATATCCTGGAAAATATCGCTCACGCCACACACTCACTGATCGAGAACCAACATTACCGGGTACAGAAACTCCCAATTTCTCCAGGAAACGTCTTAACGGCTCCATACCCAACCCATGATCACCTGACGGGTCCAGTAGCCAACCAATCATTGGGGTGTGCAGTCTCACCTCGTCGTGAGCAGAGAAGAGGAGAGACAGTAAGTTTGCCGGCTCCTGACACTGCACCGCGCGCAAACGCTCACAAAGCCCAGATTCCCAGAACCAGTCACCATCCTTTTCACATGTGCTCAACTTCGAACTCCCTAGCATCCAGCTCCAGCGGCGCCCTGTTATAGCGAAACGTCAGCACCTTAGGCGATACTCTTCCATAAAAGCCGAAGCTCTCATATTGCTGGGCATGGCGAAATTCATTGGCGTAAAGGAGTGTGGATTCGCAACCTTTGATGATATAAATCGAATAGGCGAAGGTCATGCCCAGTACCCCTTCCCACTCAGCATCCCTGTGATCTTCGCAAGGCTATAAATAACAGGGTTTCCACCAGAGGAACCCTGTCTACGAGCATGCCCCGAATCAGGTTGGACTCCTATCCCCATACTTCTTGCTAACCTCACCCCAGTTTCGCTGAGCTCAACACCGTTGTCTTGAATAATTCGGCGCTGTCCCTTAGCCCAATGAATGACCTGCGACAACGTCCCCTGATAGATCTTCAAACCAGCCCCAAGGCTGTTAACGACAACATGAGACTATGGGTTTAGAAACGTCCCGGCCATACTGGCCACATAAACATGTCGCTCTACAGCGTATGTCGCTTTTTCAGGCAGCTCCTTCGAGCAGGCCAACACCTAGTAGTGTCCCACCCAGAGGCCCTTTTTGTGCGACAAGCACCTCATCCAGCTCCAAACGAAGGCAGAGTTTTGCTGATCTCCCACGAGAGATTATGAGACAGCGGTTTCGGTCTCTGGAATACATAACGAGATATCCAAAGCACAATACTGAAGCCCAGACTACCGGATCTAATTAAGGGTTCTATCATCATCCGAAAATTCCGTAGGGACGAAATTAACTGCTTCGTTGCTGTACCAGGCAAAGATTGCCTCGCATAATTCCAGCCCTTTCTCGGATGTATCCTTTGAAAATCTGATGAAAGCATCATGTGACGACTCAAAGGAGGACAATGTTGATTGGACATAACCATGGATGGCTCTGTTTCTACTAGATCTCCATATATCTATACCAGTCATGAGCTCTCCACCCCTGTCACAAGACTTCTTGCAACCTTTTATCAGATTCTTAAATGAATACCCTTTTGCAGAAACCCCCTTGGAGTCCAGAAAGTTAAAAAGGCAGTTACTAATTAAACACTCCTCAAGAGTGATAGCCTCCAGATAGTACTCACCCGAGATAGCAGATCGAATTCTATTCATGGCGTTATCATGCGATAAACGCCGCTCTTTTAACTTATCAGCAGCTTTTTCAAAAGAAACTTGTGATTTTTGGGAGACATGAAGCGCTTCAAAAAAAGAATAACCGCTGCCAGATTTATCGGCTTTATCGACATCCCTTGCCAAGTCAAAATAAGCACGATGAAGACCATTTATAAATGTATAAACAAACACCCAATCCCGCTTAACCCAAGAAAAGTATTTCTGCGGTTGGTATGGCTGAGGCAGGCCAATCAAAAAATGACCAATATTGTAGACCCAATTTGCTAGGGCATACGTCAATCCAGAAATATGTATATACGTTCTATATCCATCTGGGTACATGTCCTCGAATTCTGGTGACCAGTCACTCAATTCTTGGGTTTGAACCCACAAACGCAACTCTTCATTCGACCCATTATCCTTTAAAATCCTGATTAGCAACTCAAAGACCTCCCTCGGTTGCGGCGCAATATCGGAAAGTCCATCGCAGAAAAAGCAGTACCCCAGATTCACGCAGAACCCTTCTAGGTCAAGGCGACCTTCTTCAGTGAAATAAGGGTACTCCCTTATAAAATTCAAAAATTGCTCCTGCTCAACAAGCAGTATTTCGTTACCCATTCCCCCCCCCTTTAGACCTACTTTTGATAGCGCTCAGGCACTAAATCCATCAAGTAGTCATGACGATATGCCAAATAACTTATAGACGCCACACACCACCCAGAGCAATCGGGCACCAATCTACTACGTGGATCTAACCCTACTTGCAGAGCAATCCATGAAAGAGGCCTTCACCCATGCCAGGGAAGAAGCCCTGGCTCAGATGAATCTGGGTATCAATCAGGCAGAGTTGGACAAGGTTGCTCAGGTAGGCCTGATGAATGCACAGTTCGAGTATGTGGAAAGTGATGGGTTCAGGTTACGAGGGAGTTTTATCGCAATGAGTCTAACCAAGACACCAGTGCCTCAAAGCAATCATCTGGCCTGAAAGATGCACTTTCGGCAAAAGTAAGCGGGAAAATCCTCCCCACCTCAGCTACAGATAGCGCAGCACCACCTCCCCTCGCCGAATCCAGTTGATCCCCACCCCAAGCACGATATGCCCCATGCTCTGAAGTAACCTCGCGTAGCATTCCAATTGTGGTCGATAGCCATTAAATGCCGCTTCTGGATCCTCAATTTGATCTGACTTGTGGTCCAGAATCCATACGCCGCGGCCTGTTTCCAGCACCAAGTCGGCGGTACCAGATACCACAGAGCCGTTATCTTCAAGCCCTAATAATGGAAGCTCCCGATGCACGAATATTGCAGAGAAATGGTCTGCCACCCATTGCTCGAAGCTATTCACACTGGCAGCGATGCTGGCGGCGCTACCGTCGCTGAGCTCTACGCCAGTAATACCTGAGATATTCGCAGCGTGACTTGGATTAGCGCCGAGGATCTCAAAACAGCGGTGCAAAAAGGTGCCGAGTGTCGTGCCGGTGAGCTCGACATCCAGATCTAAACCTTCGTGGTAGCGAATCAACTCCAGTGGCTGACTGGCCGTCCCTGAGGCCTGGACACTTTCCATTCCCGACGGCACAACGCTGTCCGGAACCAATCCCTTCAGGGCGGTTCCGCGCTGTATCGCCCGGCGGCCGACGGTGGCCAAGAGATCGGCAGTTGTCTCTACACCTGCCCCCATATCCTCTGGCAACTCCGATTCTCCTTCTCTGATTACACAAGGGAACGAGTTATCACCAACGGTAATTGTCGAGTCTTGGCGTGATGGAGTGAGCCCTGATGCCAGAATCGACCAATAGGTCAATCCATCTTTACCCGCCAAATAGCTCGGCCACTCCAATACCAGTTTTTCTCGTGCTCGGGTCATGGCGACATAGATCAATCGCCTGGATTCAAGCTCGGTGGCAAGCCCCAGCGCTTCGAGGAACTTGTCGTCGGACTCGGAGGCAGCAAATTTGGGTGAGTATTCAATCTGCGCCTTCTCGATCAGTTGGGAGAGGCCCTCAAATGTGCTGTAACCAAGCACCATGTTGGGTAATCCCGGTTTTAGACGTCTATCCATGCCACACACAAACACCACTGGCCACTCCCGGCCTTTGGAGCTGTGCCACGTCACCAGCTGAATGGCATCTTCGTCTATCACCCGTGGTTCGGGCTGATGGTTTTTATCCTTCTGCTCAACCTTGGCGTTCAGCCAGGCCAGGAAGCTCTGAATACCGGAACCGTAGTAACCACCGCTGGCGAGTGCCTCGCGATTGGCATCCATGTATTCGCCCGCCTCAGCCTGCAAGCGAAGCAGATTTGCGCGAGCTTGATCAGCATCCGGCCAGACGGATACCTCATCAAAGAGGTTGAGTGCCGCACAGGTATCGGCCACCAAGGCAAAAAGGGTGCGGTCTTTAACGTTCGCCGCCAGCGCATCCAACCGTGCCAACACCGGGTCAACGATTTTCCCATCGGCAATCAGCTGTTCCAGGGCCGTTTTCAAATCGAGGCTACCCAATTCGGTAACAGCTAGATACAACGCAGCGTGGCGATCAGTCGGTTTAGCGACATAAGCCATAGCCTGGCAGGCCAGTTGCACCACCCGTGAAGCGTGCCAGCCATCCTCTTGCAACCGCACCCTAAGTCCCATCGCTCGCAACACATCAGCGTAATCTGCCAGCATTTTATGGGTGGGACAAAGGACGGCTATATCACCGCCCCGCAGCCTACGCTGCTGTTTTGTGCGTCGATCCGTAATCTGCTGATTGGGGTCTTGCAGCAGGGCCTGTAGCCGCTCGCCAACGGACAGCGCCCGAACTGCATGCTGGCCTTTTCTGGCTTTCACCGGAAAATCAATCAGTTCGATCGGCTCCTGGGCGCTCGCAGCCCCCTGCGGCGTCAGTGGCACGTATTCATCGCCGAACAAGCCGGGGCCAACCGCATTGATAAAGTGCATCAGGGTTGGCTGAGATCGCCAGTTGCTAGTCAAGGGCTTGGCCACATCCTGATTCTGGCGGATTAGTGCATCGAACAGGCGCGGGTCAGCGCCCTGAAAGCCCATAATCGCCTGCTTCAAATCTCCGACGGTGACAGTGGGTACACCGGCATCCCTCAACTGCCACAGCAGGGCAAACTGCAGCGGGTTTGTGTCCTGAAACTCGTCCACAACCAGGCAGTCGATGCGCTGCGCCAGAGTGCTCAACACTTCCGGGCGGTTGCGCAGCATGTCTGCAGCCATGGCAATCATGTCGCCGTAGTCGACCAGCCCCGCTTCACGTTTGGCTTGCGCATAGTGGACCAGCACTTCTTGGCCTGCGGCGATAAGGGATTCAATGTGCAGTACGGCCTGTTCGCGTGGGCCGGGGTGCATAGGCAATGCGTCCGCGGCCTCGATAACAGCATCGGCCAACTCGTCATAGCCTTCGGGCAATTTACATACCCGATTCGACTTACGAAGTTTTCGCAAATCACCCCACAATTTCCATTCCGTGCTTAACGCCCGGGACTTCAATGCGCTAATAAGATTTCGATAATCTCGATGTAGATCGTCTTTAGCAGCTTTACTATTACCAAACTCCCTCGCCAAATTCTCTGGGAAGACATCCAGTAAATGACTTACGGCTTGCTGCAACTGGGCAGTCAGTTGGTCACCGTCTCCGGTGACACCGTAGCGCGCTCTGATCCAATTGGCGGCAAACGCTGAATAGCTATCGCTCTCTTCGGACCAACCGGCAGATCGCAACAAGGTGACAATTCTCAGCAGATCATCGCGAAAGCCCTCTTCGGCGCTCTTCTGGGAGTTGAAATCAAAGCTGTAGCCAAACCTGGCCAGGTCTGAGGTGATTACATCCGCCTTTTCGGTGCGCGCCAACGCCAAACGAATCAGCGTGTTTTCTTCGTCCTCATTGAGCAGTCGGGGCCGAGGAGACAGCCCTGCATCGAACGCAAATTCCGTCAGCAAGCGCAAGCCAAAACCGTGAATGGTGGAAATGTAGGCCTGATCCAGCTTTAAGGCCTCTTCCAGGCGACCAAGACTCAGTAACTTGGCACGGATCCGCTCCCGCAGCTCTGCCGCAGCGGCTTCGGTAAAGGTCACCGCCACGATACGTTCGGGAGCAATCAACCCGGCAACCACCCACTCACTCAACTGCTGCTGAATGGTGTAGGTCTTACCGGATCCCGCGCCGGCGGGAATAATTGTGAGTGCGGGCAACATCATTCGGCCTCCCTGGCGTCACCGGGAATTGTGAACAGAGGGATCAACGGGCTGTTGTCCAGGGCATAGGGCTTCACACCCGCCTGTTTATCGAAGAACACGGCATCGCCGTCCCGATTCAAATACAGCTGGCCTGCCCTCACCTCGCCCAATCGCTCCCGGATCAGGGTCATCGCCTGTTCGGCCACATCGCCATCCAGCACCTCCCAGCCCGGAATGGCTCCAGATTCGACCACCAATGCATCGGACAGTGATGTCTGATCGTTGGTCATGAAATAGACGATACCGGTACTGTCCCCAGCACTCAGTCTCTCCAGCAAGGCCGTATTGTCTTCGCTCTTGGGCCCTCCGGTTTGCAGCATGGTGCGGTACAGATTTGCCTGACTGTCATAGCCTTTCTGCATGCGGGGCCTGCGGCTGTTGGCACTGGAGCGCTTGTAGTCGACCACCAGTAATCGGCCATCGGGCAGGCCCAACAATATATCGGCCTGGCCATGAATGGGCAGACCACCAAGGTGTCCTTCCAGCCACTCTTCGGTACCGAGAATCTCGGCGTTCAAGGTCACCAACACGTCTCGCCAGGCCAAGGCAGCCTTGGCGATGCCAGAGGCCAAATGCCGGCGTTCGACCTGCCACTGCGCTGCGCGGAGGAAGGGTGCGTGGGTTCTGATGGCCGCGTCCAGCAGTGGCTCAACTTGTGCACTGATGGCCTGTGGGTCGGGTATCGGGCGCGATGCCTGAAACAGCTCCTCCAAGACCTGGTGAGTGAGCGTACCCAACAACATGACATCGGGCCGCTCCGGCTCCCAGCCCTGGGGCTCCGCATTGATGCGGCGTAACAGCCAGGCCAGCCGGGACACCATCAGTGTCTCCAGGCTGCTGGGAGACTCGGGGCGAAGGTTGCCCTCAGCATCGGTGCGTAACGCCAGCAGATCGCATCCAAACTGCATATCTTCCGCGACAATCGCACGCGGTAGCCGCGGCGGCTGTGACCCGGCCTGGGGCAGGAAACGAATGTGATCGCGGTCTGCCGCCACATCCATCTCCAGAATCAGGGACGCTCCATCATCGATACCGTTGTAGAACTGGCCCATGAATACCAGTGACTCCGAAGGTGATTGGGAGACGCCACTGGCATCCCTGCGGGGGATAGTGAAACAGACGAACTCGGCAACAGATGCCAACTGGCGTTTAAATCGCGCCCGTCGATCGCGCATTTGGTCTGCAGGTGTTGCCAGCGATAAGCCGAGCTTGTCGCGAAGCGCCAGTAAATCCTCCGAGAAAAATACCGCAGAATCGCTGCTGACCACTGGGTAATGCCCCGAGACGAACCCCAACACCATCAGAAACCGAACCGGACGCCAGGCCTCGTGGGCTTCACGCCATACGGTAATCCCTTCCAGGTTGAAATTGGGCGATTCCCCAGTGCTGATGTTCTTTGGGCTGGATAGACGCCGCAGTAAGCTCCAGTCGATGTCCGTTTTGCCAGTTAATGCCGCACACAACTCGTCGGCTGCTGCCTTCGCGCGATAGACGTGGGATTCCAATTTCTCACTGCCGTCCAGCAACCAGACAAAGGCCTGAATCGCCGCTGTCAAGGTGTCGGGACGCTCATCCCCCTCACGCAACAGCTCCAACATCTGCCGGGCCGCCCGTGACGCCGCCGGAAATGGGCGCAATCGATAGTCGCCATCCATCACGGTCTGGGCCAATTCGGCACCCTGCTCTTTCGACCAGGGCATTAAAGGAGACGACAAGCAAACGGCCAGAGCCATGGCCGGTGAAGGCTTTTGCCGACAGTAAAGAAAGTGGAACAGGGCCTCATGCCCCAGATCTCGCTGCCAGTGATCCACAGGCAAACCGGAAAGCGGCAGACCCGCCGCGGAAAATGCATCGTTGACGGCAAGCGAGTACTCAAAGGTATCAGGCAACAGCAAGCCAATGTCAGATGGAGCAAGCCCCGGGGTTTCAGCCAGCAGTTGCTGAGCCATGCCCGCTGCCACTTCGGCTTCTTCCAGAAAATCCCTGACACCCACCCATTGCACAGTATCATCCCGCGGCACCGTCTCCTCTGGCACAGCAAACAGGCGCTGCTGTAGAGCCTGAAGACTGGTCTGTGGTGTAGCCGGAGAAGGATCGAGCAAGAGCGATGCGATAAGCCCAGTCAACTTCGGGTCAGGTTCTATGCCAGAATCCGCGTTGAGCTTGTCAATCAACGCCCCCTGCCAGCGGGTCAGCGACGGGAATCCCTCCACGTAATAAACCGCGACCTGTCGTATGGCTGCGGATGGTTCGGCAGAAAGTAGTTGCTGTATGTTTAGTAGCTCGTCTGGCAGCAGACCATCCAACTTAACAAGCAAACGCACGATATCTCCAACGTGCTTTCTCGGGCGATCGGCAATCCCCTCTAAATTCAGTGCGTCACTACTTATCTCTATGCCTGGCTGAGTAGCAGACACAACCAGGGATAGAGCGGCTTCAACTTCTGCAGCCACTTCTTGAGGCGCCACCTCAAAACTGTTGGACCAGAACGCATCAGGAAACTGTTCCAAGGCCGTATGAAATTGAGACTTCCAGTCACTTGCCTGAGGAGAAATGATATAGGCGCTCTTGGCTTGTTCGATCAGTTCTGGCCAGGCACCAACCACAATCCCCATGCTTGGGGATTGGGTGGCCAGCATTCGGCGAAGGCGGCGAGCGGCACTGCCATCGGGAACCAAAAGAAACTGTATAACCTGCATCATAGATTGATCGTCCTATTCTTCCCTGATTGGAGAGCCCGCAGGTTCTGGTAGGTTTTTGTCCGCTAGCGGTGGCTGGAGCGAGATCAGCCAGTTGGCAAAGTCCGCCACCTCGTGGCTGCCATTTTGGCTGAGGCTAAACAGAAGATCTTCCTGTCGCGGTTGGCCAAACACCATTCGATAGAGTGCCAACCCCTGCTTCAAACGCTTGAGCTTCCCCACTTCTTTGCTGTACGGCAGCACTGGAATTCGCCGTTCGACACGAGCGGAACCCTCTTCGAATACCCAGTAGGGAACCAGATCAGACAGCCCGCTGGCTTTCCCCTCAGAGGCCATCCGGAAGAGCGTCTGCCAGGGATCCCCCCCATCGTGAGATTCAGAGAGCGCGCTCAACCCATACCGCTCAGCAACATTCTTTCTGACGGCATGCCCCTTATAGCGATGCACCCGCCCCTCCCGCTGCTCCAGATCAACCGGGTTCGACGGTAGATTCCAATGCACGACCGCATGACACCAGGTATGAAAATCCAGTCCCTCCTGACCTATTGAGGTCGAAGCGAGAACGAAGGGGCGAAACGGAGAATTAAAGGCATCCCTTACGGAGTCGGCACGGACCAGGGCTTGATTATTGTCGTCGCGAATATCACCAAAGCGGAGCGCAAATCGACAGCGGGTATTGAAGTCATCCACAACAAACCCTTCTCCGCCGCCTTTTATCTCATCAATGCGTATCTGAGCCGTTCGCAGAGACAGCACCGACTGTATGCATTCAGCAATCGCGGCTACCTGTTCTTGCTCTGAATGCTCCTGCAAGCCCAGGGACTCACGAAGAACATGCACATACTCATCAAGCACAGACTGAATGTTGCCATCAATGCCGTACTGTAGAGTTAATCGCCAATAGGTCTCCTCCCCCGCACCACGCAACATGGCAATGGTTTCCGGCATGTTGAACAACGATCGAAATCCAGACGCGATTCTGGTCGCGGCTGACAACAGTGTTGGATTATCGATATCGATCCCTCCAGCGATACGACGAAGCGCCCGCAAGGCGCAGACACCAGGGCCGCCCAGCGCAAGATCGCAGAGCACATCCGCTAAATCGTCAGGCATGGGGCCGAGCGTCAGATTGCCCTCAGCGACATTGACCAGTAGATCAAGGTGATCCCGGAAGCGGGTACCCGATTCATGGTCTGGCGTCGCAGATCGCCACCCCAACTCACTCTTACACCAATCCAGCAGGCCATTGTGGCAATCGATAAGGATCGGAGCCGCCCAATACCAACGCTCGTCGGCTCTCGATCCCTCCCTGCCTTCAGGCAGAGCATTGATCAAATCACGACACACAGCCTTTACTTCGTTCTTCAAATCCCGAGCACTTAGCGGTCCATGGCGCAGCGCAATCTCCAGTGGGTCGATCTGGGTGGCAAGAGTGGGAGAAGGTAGCAACCACGCAACCACCGGCATACCCGTCAGGCGATTATCGCTGGAGGCTACTGCAAACCTCAGCAGAGGTTTGATCTTGTCATACAGCTCACTGTGAGACACCGTATTTCCGTCCAGCATCTGCCGCTCGGCTTCATAGGAACAGATCGAAGCCACGGCATCGGGAACAGCACTCCAGGAGGAAAACACCAGTGCTTTCGTCAAATTATCCTTATCCCGGTAGGCCCCGCCCGGTTCGACATAAGGCATGGACGGTGGCATCCAGAGCAGCTGCCACATGCCCTTTTCAATAGTGTCCTCAAACAGTAAGCGCATCCTCGGGTTCGCGGGGTCGATTGACTCATAGCCTTCGAACTTATCTTTGCTCAACAAGAACCCATTTGCTGACTGCAAGGCACCTCGAAGCGCATCTGAAGGCGCACTCAACTGGGCATCCAGTTTGTGCCTCAATTCATAGTGCTTTAAAAAGTTGATCAGATACGGTGCCGATTTCCAGTACTCGATGGGCTCCCCGGCTTTGACGCAGACTGCTACCGCATCAGCAGTGGCCGCGTGCTGCAGATCTGCGGGTTTAAGAGGCGCCCGCCGCTCAATCTCTCGCAACATAGAGTTATGATCGCGCGTGGTGGCAACCCGCTCTGTTCGACACATCACCTCAAGAAGCGCCTGCTCAAGTTTGGCCTTTTTGTGTGGAAGACCTACCGCGCCGTTGGTACTCGCATGAAGCGTGGTTCGATGGGCCGACAATAGCGTTTTTACCGCATCCACTTTTTCAGGGTCATTAAATAGAAAATTCAGAGTACGGATAAAATCAGGATAGTGATCGTCCTCTTCGGTCTCTTGATCGAGGGTAAACATCTTGTAGGGCGTTGCGGAAAGCAAAAGCACGCGAACTTCCGGATGTTCAAAGAGCTCGGTCGCCAGCATGGAGGCTTCATCATCACCATCCAGCAAGCTCTTAAAGCGCTGAAACTCATCGAGGATAACCAGATCGGGCTCAAGCGAAGAAAGACACACGGATGCCAGTTTGCTCCTGAGTCGACCAATTAGGTTATAGCGCAACTCAGAATCCTCCCAGGGAATCCTGCTGTAGTCGCGAAAGCTGGCAAAGCGGTCGCAGCCCTCCTTCAGGTCAACATAGAGCTCAGCATCTTCAAGAACCGCCCGACGAAACGCTTTGGAGAGATCTAGATCCAGTTCTGATGCAGGGAGGTTTTTGGCTTTCGCCCGCCAGTTTTTCTTGCCTGCAGTCGCCTGCAATATATTCAGCAGCCCTACTCGCAACCGCTTGCGGCGCTCATTCTGCGCAAGGGGCAGGTCGTACAACATCCGGTAGAGTATGGCCCGTTCATCGGCGTGACCTCCCCGGCTGCGGGCATGATCAAATGCCGTTCCCGGAGTCAGGCTGATGAAATTTACCTTGTTGTTGCGCAGGGACCGTACCTGTTTTGGCAGGTACGTCAGGCGCGTAGCAATTGTGAAGCCTTCGGTATCACTGACGTTGAGTCGGTTGACGTTTTGGGTCGCGATCGCAGCATTGGAGCAAATGTAAATCACATCAACCCGGTCCACTTTATCCTGCAGGTGCTCCAAGGTTTTGGCGATGATGCCTCGGGCAACCAGTGTCTTGCCAAGACCCACCTCATCCGCGACAAGAAAACGCGACGTCGAATCTGACCCGTAGAGACGTTGGAAAACATACTCAACGGTCGTTCTCTGAAAGTCCTTTAATCCCGCCAACGCAGGCGCGGCCACAAATCGATTGCTAGGCATCGCGATCCCCAATCGCCGACTCAAAAACGCTCCACATCCCCAGAAATTCATCTGGGACCACCGCGTTCTCGGCCCCTTTTGATAGGTCTCGAACCAATCGCGAGACTTCTGATAATCGCTCCGGATGGCGACTGAAAGTACGCGTAAGCTCTTCCAGTAGCGGAATATCCTCACCGGCAGCCAAACGGGCCAGCCACTTGGCCCAGCCAGCAGCATTCCATCCCTCAAGCCCCTGCGCTGTATCGTCTCCCAGCAACAGCAGCAGGTATCGGATAAAACCTTCCTGGTTGTTGATGACCGTTTGCAGAATGGCGGTGTCGCGCTCTTCAGGTATGCCCGTAATGGGAAGATTCAGCACAAACCGAGCTGACACATCAGGATGGTTGGTCTTCAGCTCAAAGGCAATGAGGCCGGTGACATAGGCTGCATCACACTGCCATACCACGGGTTCGCTCGATAAAAGGGAAGTTGCACGACTGTCTGACTGCAGAGTGATTGGCCAGACCTCAGCGCTCACAATCCCCTGCAGGGGAGGAACTTCGCCGATCAGTGACAGCGACCACAAGCCCTCGCTGGTTGTGGGGCCGCATTCCAACGACAGCGCAGCGTCAGCGAGCTGATATCTCGCATCCTCAATACACGCCTCCGCAGCCTGACATCCCACATCAAAAATAGACTCCTTGCTGACATCGAAGTCCACTAGATATTCACCCAGACCATCAGCCCCGAGAAGCTCGTCAATACCGCCGACTTTGCTCTTTTTGCCGACCAACCCCACCAGAATCTCGATATTCTTTGCCGCATTCAGCGCCGCGTTGGTTGCATTGGCCGACCCCATAATCACATGGGTGTAGTCGGAGTAATATCGGGTCTCGAATAGATAAACTTTCGCATGAAGACCCGTTGCGAGCGGATGCTCAACAGTTGTGTCTTCTTCGCCATCTTCCGTTTCCGCAGCCTCATCCAGCTGCAGGCATTGAGTGAAGAGCGACAGCGTTTCCGGCTTCAAGGCAGATAATGATTCCGGTCGTGAGATGAGCGCATCAGCAACGGTGGATTTACTCGTAAGATTTTGTAGTGCGTAGTCCGAGCAGAATGGGGAAATAACGGCCATTCGATTCGCTTCCGGAGGCTGCCAATCAAAGCCCTTTATGCCCGGCAGGTAAAAGGCCAACTCATCAAAGCCCTCAGGTAGCTCCCATTCGACGCGATGCAGCGCCTCTGCAAATCGATGTGCTTGCCCCTCTCTCTCCGCCGCTACGGTGCCGACTGAAAGGCCGGGCAGCATGTCAAAGAAGTGCGCCAATGGCTTATTCGGTTTGGTCTTGCGGCCAACCACCGATCCTTCAAGCTGCAGTGACAGATCCCAGGATTGATCGGCGGTCATATTTCGGCTCAGCACCACCAGGCGATACATAGCACGGCTTTGATCCGGACTGGCAAAGCGAATTGCCCAAACCTTGGGATGGAAAACACCGCCTCCCGGGGCAGACACCTCAACCACCATGTTCTCCAGAAAACCAAACAGTGGATTCGGCTTGGCAATCTGAGGGACCTGAATCCGTCCGCGCTGTACATAGACAGTAATACGCTTCGAGTACCGACGAATGGCTTCAAGTACCGCTAACGGGTCGGGATCTGTCTGACCGTCGGTGGCCATAAGAGCCAGGTAGACAGGCGCCTCAAGTAGTAACCCAGGATTCATTGAGAATGTGGTCGCCACAGCCTCGTCAAAAATCATTCCCGGGGGCGGAGTCAATGCCGAGGTATAGAGGCTTCGGGAGTTTGGGCTCAGCATGACTGCTCCTGACTCAGCCCCTGGTACAAGTCGTTCAACAGCACCTTCACATTCGGCCACCGGTAGACCAGTCTTCCGACACCCGAATATCCGCCCCACTGCTCAAGTGCACGCTGGTTTCTGAACCGTGAGCGCGCACCTTTGAGCTTCATCTCCCTTCTCTTAATCAAATTCAACGCATCTGTATTAGCCAGAAGGTCTTCTGGGGATTTGCGGCTATGCTCGATCCATTGCTGAATAAACGATCTTGTTTGCGGGGTGACACTGTGACCGTGATCGATGGTCAGTTCCCAAAGTCGGCTAATCGACCACTCGCGAACTTCATCCAGAGGAAAACTGTCAATCCAGCTATTGAAGCTAGTCTGATGTTCCTCAACAAGTGTTTCATGGTTCTTTAGCTTGGCTAGCTGAATGTTGTACATGAGTGACGCCCCGTGCATCGTCTCAGAAAAGAGACGCGCATGGGTCAGGAGCTCTTGGTGTTGAGTGGAAAAACTGGCGTAGTCAGGGTGCTGCCATGGGGCCAGGGTATCAGCAGGCTTGCAGTGCAACACCAGAAATGAAAGCAGACTGTCAGGGCAAGCGACCTGGATGCGATCCCGAATAAACTCTGCTTCTTCCCGGGTTAAAGCGAAATCGATCTTAGCCGGAAACTCAACCGGTGGTTCCGGCAGCCGAGGATGCCAGCTAAACGTGGCCAGGCGCTGTTCCTGATCGACGTCATCGCCTCTTGCTCTGGCGTCTTTTTCAAGAGTTTTCAGTGTGCCCCGGCGACGATAGACTTCATCGATACGCCTGTGATACTCATCCTGCGAGAATGGCGTCAGCCGTATTCCCCAAGCGCCGAGCCCTGCCCAATAAACCGAGCTGGGCAACCGTTTGAGACTTTTCCCGGCTGTCTTTCCAAACACTCCCGCCAGATCATCGGATTCCATTAACGGCTGAACCAGCGCCCTTTCCAGCAAATCAGCCTGGACGGCAAAGTTAGCTGCAGGTAATCGCTTATCTTCCAGGGAATGATAAATCCAGGGTACGAAGAGCATGTAGCGCAGCCGTGTCTGGATGGTACTGGTCCCAGGAAATAATTGATCGGCAAAGCTATCCCTGATTGAACCGAGCCCAAGCTCGTCACGGCTTTCCTTTTCCTGGAACAGGGAAAGAATGCGAAGTGTACGCTCTCTCGCTGTTGAATCGTGATCTATCCATGCAAGTTGAGATGGCACTCTCTACTCCCAATTCCCTTTTTCCTATTGCTTCGTATTCCGCAATCGCACACGATGCAATTGCAGGTAAGGTTCATGCCGATCCGTAAGCCAACGCAATCTCTGATCAGCGCTCAAGCCCAAAAAGTCTCGATCCTGCGCCGAGACAAGATCAGAAATCATGACAACACCCTTCAAGTCAAAGCTGATCAGAAAGCGATCAAACAGCGCGTCCAGGTTCGCGTTAAACAGGAAGCCATTAAAGACATCCAGGCGCTGCGCATCGGATACACATTCAGCCCAAGGCAGCGCATGACTGGCACGAAGAACTTCGGGTATCGCGACGCCAGTGACTGCGCAAGCGCCTCCCCAGTAGTCGAGCATGGCTTTGCGATAGGTATCCTGACCCACACGCTGACGAACCATGCGTTCTACTTCAGTATTCCTGATTTCTTCGGGAAGCTTTTTAAGTTCCGCCTCCAGTGCAGACTCAAAGTCATTCTCGGCCTGATTGGGTAGTGAATGTGCCAATGCCGCAGCACGTCTGAAAACAACAGACAGCTGTTCGATGGAAGAGCAGGTAATCTTATGGTCGGCGATTGAGAAATCCCGGCTGATCTCACTAACCAACAGCGGTTTTGCATTGACAAACCGAACCTGGTAGTCATTTTTATACAGCGTCACCTCTACGTGCAGCGGGTGGCGAGCAGAGCCAATAGTAAGCGCAGTGGGAGTTTCAGCTACGGTGTACTCGAAGCCAAAATCGTGCCCTGCTTTTTCGATCAGCGTTCGCTTGAGAGCATCCATGAAGTTATTGGCTCCATGCCGGATCAAAAAGTGGCCGAGTCGGCTCAAGTTTTTCTGGCAAACCACCGCGGCATACCAGCCCTAGATAAGTTGCGGCACGTGTCGCGCCTACATAGAGGTAACGATCAAACAAGTCTGGTTTTTCCTGTGCCAGGGTATCGATTCCGGCAAAAAAGACTGCTTCGAATTCAAGACCTTTAATATGCTGAATATCAAACACCCGCACGTCAGTACCCTCACCCAGGGCCTTACCCTCTTCGCAGGCAACAGCGCTGAGGCTTACGTCCTCCAGGTAGTGTGAAAGCCGCTCAGCAGTTGGCTTAACCTCCTCCTCAGAATTAACCAATACTGCAATAGTTGGCAACTGCTGCACAGAGCGCTCTACTTCTTTGATGCGCTCTGCAATCCACTGGCTGGCAGAATCGTCGCTTGCACCTTCAAACAAAACAGGGTTAACACCCTCATGGGTGCTTTCGGTCGGTACTTGGCCAAGAGCACTCAAGTCTCCACCCTGTATGTGCAACAGTTCTTCCGCAAACGCATTCAGCTTTCGGCTCTGGCGGTAAACAAGTTGCACTTTTTTGACCGAAAGCGAAGGTAAAATCCATTTCATCTGCTCCCTTTGTCGAATGCCAGTTGTCGTAATACGCTGATTGAAATCCCCGCAAGCAAAGAATGACTGGCTATCTAAACTTGTCAGGCTCACCATACAGGCGAGTTCCAACATCGAAAAATCAGTGGCTTCGTCGACCATAACCTGGTTTCGGAACATCTCAGCGATGTTAACCAGATAGCCGAATCTGGCCTCCTCAGATGATCTGATCACGAAGCTTTGAGACAATAACTGTCGCGCCTTTTTCAACATAGACAGCACAACGAGATCCAGCTCGACACCCGATAGCTGAGTGGCATTGGGTACCCCACCTGTATAAAAAGCAGCAGTCTGTGATTTATCCTTACGGAATTTCTGGTAGCTGGATGGAATATCCGTTACCAAGCGTCTATGGCTATTGATAAAACGCCGTAATCCATTCTGGAAGCTGATATACCGGCCAATCTCGATCAACACCTCATCGCTGGGTATTGCCTCACCCAGAAACTGCACAACAGCAGCAGAGCGCGACGTTTTTGACAGGCTACGTCTCAAATATCGGGTTCTCGCCAAGACTTTAATTGCCGATAAATAAGCATTCACCGCTTCCTGCATCGCGCTGTGGCTGGGTGAGATTGATTCGTCCTGTTCATCGTTATCGAATTGCTCTTCGTCGTCCGGCTCATTGTCCTGCTGCAGAGTCGCCAAGAGTTTCGCCAGTTGCTGAAATACCTCTTTATTATTGTTATAGAGACGATTGCGCTCTCGTCTCAATAAATCGTCTGCAATCGCCCTGGTATCAACCAACGCTTGCTTTATAACGTTTTCTGCATCGTCCAAGGCACGATAAACTTCAATCAGAGGACTGTATTTCAACGTATCGGACAAGGCCTCAAGAGGTTGCAAAACGCCCTGCTCGCCTGCAGGCGCCGCAGCTGAGACAATCTCAAGGCCATCCAGCAACTGTTGTCGCAGCCTACCTTCATGAAACTCTTGAAAGGCTTCATACCAAGTACTGGCATCTTGTACCACTGCCGAGCTGACGAACACTGGATCACCTCTAAGTGTGAAGCGGCCGCCGTTAGCACTGCGCAAAATCCCCAGCGTATTGCGGGCAATATCATTACGGAAGCTAACCCAGGTGCGTATGTGCGTATCGGATGCAGGCACCTGTTCACGGTTAAAGGCCTCCTTCAGATAGTGCTTCAAAAGCTCTGAAGGGGTAAACATGAGCCAGTTTGTCTGGAAGGGACGCTGAGCGCTCGACGCTACGACAAGGCGACGCTCGTTGGCATCAAGGCTGTCCACATCCAGCTTTTGCCCCAGGCGCTTAATCAGCGTGGTGGTTTTACCGGTACCCGGCGGCCCGAGAATGATCAATTGGCTATCCAGCGGCAGCCGGAATATTTCTCCTTGAAACTGATCGAGAATCGGCTGGTCGCGTAAACCCATGGCTGTACGCACCTGATGACTGATACCTGCCACAACGCCGCTTTGAGCTTCAGCCTGCTCCAGCAGGCGATCCAGCTCATCTGCCTCGTCGATCCCTTCTGCCCGTAACAGAGCGCGCAAGGATTCAATAGACCAAGTGCCGCGATCATAGTGACGATAATGGGTTTGTTTTGAATCCCAACCCTCAGCGTCCTTGTCGGGCTGGTAGCCGGTTTTCTCGATAACCCAATAGCATTTTTTCGTACCTGCTATTTCAAGGCTGGATTCTTCACCGGGTGGTAGTTCAGCGAAGCGTCCTAATGGGGAGCGGTAACTGGCAAACTCTTTGCCAGAAGACAATGGAAAATTGCCGGTGCGAGCGATATAGAGGGTGCGCTGATTTTGATCATCATCTTCCAGTACCAATCGGACGACCGCAGGCTCTTGGCACAGTTTCTCCAACACATCACGCTGACGTCGCTGGATGCCGTCTAGATTTTGGTAGGCCTTGCTTCCGGTCAGTGTATTGACAGTGGCGAAACTGTCGGTGCCTGCCGCTTGATCCTCGCTGAGTTTGCTACTGGCGATGTTAGCAATTTCATCAAAGGTATCGAGCGTTTCTTCGGCCAGTAATGAAAAGTCTATATCTTTCATCAAAATTTCCCCCCAATGCCCACCCTTATCCTATCTATAACTTATCAAAAGGATATTCACCCGATTGCGTCTGCCAGCCGGTCCAGCAAAAACTTAATGTCTTCCGCCATATCATCAGTTCGACACTGAGAGACCTCTTCTATGTGTTCATCCAGCAACTGCAATCGCCCTGACCATAGCGCCATCAAGAACTCCAGAGCGGCTTCGCCTTGTTCGTTATCCCAGTTGCGAACTACCGACATGCAGACATCCGCCATTTGGCGGCTGAAAACAGGGTCTACCCGGTAATCCAGTTCCACAGGATGTGCAGCACGCAAAAGTGAGGCTTGAATAACACCGTCATTGTAACGGTCGAAATTGGCAGGGCTGATCAACGTCGTATGATAAGTCGTGGCGAGACCGCCATTTTCACTCTTGATGCGCAAGTCATGTAGAACACACTGAATTGTCCAATATACATCTGCCTGCGTTGTCTGACTCAGACGCGCATCATCAAAGCCGAGATCCGACCAAAAGGCAAAAGTACGGCGCAACTTTAGCGGATCACCTTGAGCGTCACGCAAAAAAAGCTCATCTAAATCAAGGGAATCCGCGATAACATCTTTTCGTCGCGCCTCAAGCAAACCAGGCAAAGAAGCATCAGTATCACCCAGCGGATCGTCCTCTCCGAAGGGCGTCAGCATCTCACGCTCCCAATGCCATGCCGTTTTATTGTATTCCTTAATTCGTGGGACAGAGCATGTATTCAAAATGACTAACTCATGCCCACCCTGGCTCAAATCTTTCTCCAACTGAATCCTTGCTTCTCGACTCGGCAACTTGGAAAAACCAACAAAATAAAAAATCGTCGAAGAGAGATGAATACAGCGCAGTTTCCGAGCAACAGCCAGCAAGCTTCTGCCAGAGGTAATGGCACCAGCAACTACCATGACGGAGCCTGCATCAGTTAAGTCAGTTTGACTCAGCCTAGACGACGCTATGAACGTAGGATTCTCTGGCTCACTACCGATATACGGTTTGATGGCATCGCACAATGCTTGCGATCCAGCGTCATCAAGAGTAATGACGGTTTTCAAATCTCGGGAAATATATCGCTTGGCCGTCTTGTCTAGGATTTTTGAAAAAATAACTGGCTTTCTCGCAATAACCGCTTCAACATCTATATAAAAATGTTCTTTTGCTCCATCACCGATGGAACCAATCCGATTCCACTGCAACACTCGCAAAGCTGCAAATTGTCTAAAAAAACTCTCTCGCTTGTCAGAAAAATCAGGCTTTCTGATAACCAACAGCTCATGTTTCGGGTTTTCTGGTAGAAACTGGTCGCCCGCAATACGAATTGGCTTGGAGCCACGTTTACAAAACTCGCATTGCGATGATTTTGTGGAGACCAGTCCATCCTCAATGGCACCGGAAACATCAAAAACACCTATTTGCTCAGGGGGAAGGTTAATATGAAATAGCGTAACAACCTGACTACTTAAAAAGTTTCGTGTCTTGAAAATGTCAGCGGCCAGCGATCCGCTTGTAGTTGCAGAAATTAAAATCAGGCTTGAAATATCCTCTACAAAATCATAGGGATGATTCAGCGCTGCGTAAGACTCAAAACTCTCAATGGCTGGAGGGCCAAAAGTAAAATTAGAATACAGCCGGATAGCGATGCTGACCAGAAAGGCGATCGATGAGGTGTCAACGTATATGCGTTTTAATTCTGGCTTGAAATAGGGAAGTAGTGAAATGGCAAGAAAGGCCACCTCGCCACTGGAAGCCAGAAGATTGGAAGCGCGTATAAACTTATCGCAATGGGCCCCCGAAGGTTTTACAAAATGATAGGCAGTATTAGAAACAATTAGCCCGTTATGCTTTTTGAACAGCGTTAGCATTCCACTCTGCAGAATGCTCGCTGAAAGCTCGTCCTCAACAACTTGTCCATCACAGTAGCTGAAAATTCCCGACGAACTACTGACTAAGCAACGCAATCGACCATCTATCTCACCCACATAAGACTCAAACTCTGAGATGAAGGCTGCATCATCACGGCAGCCTTGCCGCGTATATCCATCTTGAGAGGTGGTAATGAGATAGACATTCTTAGGCACCAGATTCTCTGTCACATCATGCTTCAAAATCCTTGAAATTTCATCAAGGCTAACTTTGGCTTCAGTGAAAATAGCCAGGCTCTTTCGCTGTCGATCATCCGGTTCGAAAAATCGGAAGGAAAAACAATGACTCACGACTTTTCCTCCAGTGGTATCAGCAGCGTAATCGATACGCCAACGCAGGGGGCCATTTCCGTAATGCCGCCTTCAGCAGGGTTTCCGCTAAGCCAATCGTAAAACCCACACTCATCATTCGATTGATACGGGGAGTCCATAAAGTTTCTGTACAGTGCCAGCCGACCACTTCGGATTCTGATAAAGCCGCCTAGCTTAGTGAGCCTGTCCATAACTACCGGCAGGCCGTTACCTTTATTATCAAGCTGAGTGGACGTTTGGCGAAACCGGAAGCACTTCTTGAATATTTGATACTCTTCATCAACAGTCAGGCCGGAGGATAAAATCTGTTCTCGGTGGTCTGCCTGCCAGCGCCCACAAAAACCAAGCCCGGAATCCACAATGCCCAGCTCAACAAAGCGTTTTTTACCCTGCATACCGTGGGCTTCTGCTGACTTCAGATACTGGTGCAATGCTGGCTGCTTTGCGGTGAGGTTGGCACTGCCGTCCTGGCTTAGATTAACGCCCTGCGTATAAAGAATACGAATTCCTGGTCGTAGCCAATCGGTGCGCGATACACCTCTACTGCCGTGCTCGTGGGTATTTAGGAACAGTTCGAAAAAAATGCGCCCAACCCATTCTAACGCATCTCCGGAAAGCAGCTTTGCTCCCCCAGAAACCCCCATAGATTTATCAACCATCGCTTTAATAATGGCCTTAATCTGATCTGGCTGTCTGGGCTCAGCATTGCTGCCTGGCCTTTCAATATAAAAATTACGGTCGAAAGCTTTAGAGCTGTGATCTACAAAAGCAAACCAGCAAAGGCCACCACGTTGGTGCCCATAAGAACTTTTGCCTTGCTGTTCTATTACATGTTTTGCTCGCAGATTTACATCGCTCCGCAAATCATTATCGGGTTTGTCAACCATCGCAATCGAAGTGGCGCACATTGCAGCCGAGAATTTATGTGGCCTTTCATTGATGTCGTCCAACACATCGCGCGAAGCACTCTGTCGCAGCAATACATCCCTTGGCATCGAATTTCTAGCCCAAGTATTGGCAGCCTGAATGGCACTTGCGAGGCCGCCAAATGCTGGAGCAGAGGTGTCTACTGGCAACTGAAGCAGCTGATGGGAATTATTCCGCAATTGAGCGATAAATTGTTCACATGCTTCGATAGTAATTGTTTTTGGGAAATTCATTGATATGCCCCCCTAAATACAAATCCATCGACAATATTTTCTAAACTGGAATCCATCACAAATCCCGCTTCAATAATCGTTCACTGGCTGGTGAACCAGACAATGTCATTGCCAGCCAGGGTTTTTTAGCTAAATATTTCGGTGGTCTGGTTGTCGTGGTGATGATGTATTGAAAAGCAGGCGCTTCCGTTATACCTTCAAGATCAAGCACAAAATGGAAAAGCCGTTCATACAGTGACAACCCCAAATCTGCCTCGCGTGGGCTGTCATGTACCAGAAAGGCGGGAACCTGAGTTTTTCCTTCCATGCTTAAGCACAGCGCGGCCAGGTCAAATGCGACAACTTTTAATGAATCAATGGCAGATGTGGAGCGGTTGCCGCCCATCTGTACCTTCAACTCCAGACCTTTACCTGTCAGACGTGCACTTGCGCTCGCATCTTCTGAAATCAGAATGCGAATAATTGCATCTAACTTTTCATTCAAATCGGAAAATATGCGGGCTTGCTGATTAATGGACGCACTTATTTGTTGTCGTATACCATCCATATTTTCGGTAACGCCTTGCAGTTGTTCGGCGGCTTGTTGGTTCCGGTGCACCAAAAGCTCCAGACGCTTAACCTCATCAATCAGGCGTTTGGCTTGGTATACCGCTTTTCCCTGCGAACTGCGCGTCTCTTCCAGCTTTTTATAGTGCGCTTCAGCCTGTTCCTTTTTTTGTTTGGCCAAAGCAATTTCTGGCTTTAACTGGGCCAGTGCGTTTTTGGCTTCATCGAGCCTTGCCCTTTCTTTCTCATAATCCTCGCGGTTCTGCTGTAGCCGTTGCTTACAAGTCTCTACATCCGGCAACTTATGAGACAACGAGCATTTGTCAGCCAGCACTCTATCAATAGGAACGTCACATATTGGGCAGGGGAAATTTTCGACTTCATCCAGGGCATATTTTCGGGTAGGGTATTCACCCTCAATTCGGGCAATGATGCTGGGAATGATGTCAATTTCAGCACTGAGCCGCTCCGCCTTTTTTTCCAGCTCTGCCAAAGCATCACTGGAAGACTTATAGGCATCCCTTGCCTCGCGGATATCTGTGCCATCGCTTGTATCTGATTCCCCTCCTGACGATTCTGCCAGCAGCCTTTGCCGGGCCTTTTCTCTCAGCAGAGAAATTCCCAAGTCGCCTTGTGCCAGTTCGTCATCCGGAACCGTCAAGGCGCCTAAAAGAGTCTTTCGTAATTGCTGGATCTCCCAACGTCTATGTCCTACCTCCTGCTCCAGACGTACCTTTTGTGCATCCTGACTAGCAATTGTTTGCCGCAGCGATTGTTCTTGCGGTGTCATGGCCTTTAGAAAGGCACGCAGTGCTTCTAGTTTTTCAGTCTGATTCAATCCTCTGGCAGGGGAATCCGAATCCGATTGCACAGATCGCCAGTCCAATACCTTGTCAAAGCGACATTCCTGATCGCGGGCTAACCAAGCCAGCGCTGTCTGCCAAGCAATGTGCTGTTGTTTCCGGCCCGGGACCAGGTTGGCCACTTGCGATGTCAGCAGATTTTTCTCTATGGCTTCCAAAAATGGCTCCAGACCAGTTGGCGCTGCCTCGCCCTTAATCAATTCCTCCAGCTGACCGCCGGGGATGGCAAAATGGCGACGACGATTGCCCAATGGCCGCAGAATGGCCCAGCAAACATCATCCAATACCACTTCCGCTCCGACACAGGCATTAAGAAATGCCGATGTGATACTGTCTCTCTGTTCCTCCGGTGCATAGGTATTTTCTCCCAAGCAGTAACGCAGTAAACGACAGAAAAGCGTTTTCCCAGCACCGTGGCCAATACCCTGCTCATCCGGCGTCCAAACAATATTCATTCCCCGGCGCAACGAAATATCCTGCAGAGGCTCTTTATCGGGCGCTTCCCATATCACCAGGCGGCGAACCCATAATCGCGGTGCGGACGTATTAGCCGCCGGAGAGAGATTAAAAATACGTTTAAATAATTCAGGCTGCTGCATTAATCCATTCCCTGGCTTCTTCTGGCAATTGCGTCAGCAGAGTTTCCGTATCCACGCGTTGCATAATGTCCAACACCCAATTGGCGCGGCCATCCGCCCATTCGGCTGTTACAAAGTCATGAGCATTTTGACCAGGCGCCCAAGTGTGGTCTTGTAGATTTTCTACCAAATAACCATTGGTTCTCAGGTTTCGTACGGCTGCACCCCACTCCTGATTGGATCGAGTCGCGAATGTCAGCACGTTATTTGATAATGCTCTAGCTTCATCACCGATCAGACGTTGCCATTCACTGGCCTTGAATTCGTCCAGCAATGGCAATATCAATCGAGGCTCCATGGCAAGAGTAGCCGCAAGTCGTAGCTGACGAATTGGCAAAGGTGCATTAGCAGATTTCAACAGCGCGATCAGCTGAACGCCTGTTTCTGCACGTTGATCCTGCCCTGGGCGCAACCACGCACCATCGGCTAAAGCGGCACTGTGTATAACCGCCTTTTGTTGGACGGCGATACGATAAGGATCGGTGCACTGATAACCTTCTTGTTGATGCAGCCTGTCCCAGGCTTCCAGTACCAGGCGCTGGGTGCGGTATTCACCAAATTCCCTTTCCTCATTGCGCTTTAATACAGAGAATGTTTCTGAAGGATAACCAGGTTTAACAGATTCTGGATCTAGGACGAATTCTAGTTCGTCACGAGTGAGCCCATAAAGCTTCGCGTAATAAGCATCCAACTCAGATTGAATCAACGCTCTTTTTTGAGCGTTAAATTCTGAAACCCATGAATCACCTACTACATCTAGCGAAAATTGATCCATATCCGTGCTCGTTGAAACAAGCTTCACAGCTCGCGGGATAATAAATTCCCTATCTGACTCTGAGTAAGCAGTAGGAGCAATTACCGGAAGTTGCTTGAATATGAAAAAATTGAAGTTTAATCCCCCAACTTTCATTCTTGCGCTGTAATCGAGGACTAAGGACGATAGATTGGCAAGAAGCAAGGGTTTGTCTCTATCTTTAACACCAATCGGCATGTATACAGGCAAACTATTTCCCACACCGGAGTATGGAATAGCTGCAGTAATCAATGTCCTAGCACTGGCTCTTGAGTCGGTAACATTTCGCCATGCAAGAAACCATTTATTTTCCCAACCTGTCTCTCTAATTCGGGAGGCAACCTCAGACTCAGCAACCCAATAATATGGATACGGAACATAATCCGTACTTGACAATCTCTCACCGCCAACTCTGGGCAAAATATGTGCGCGCTCATGATTTGAGTCTTTAAAATCACCATGGCGATGATTATAGATTTGAATCATTTTTGATTCATAAAGCGGCACATACTCGGAATCACCTTTAATAAAGTGATTACCATCCAGCTCATAACCTTCACCGGTCAAGTCCTCAAAGGTCTTGAACAGGTGGCTGTCGTTAGACATATCGAACATGCGCATGAAGGTTATCCCCCAAGGATTTACTTCAGGCTGGTCCCCGCTGGCTTCACGAATTAGAACTGGCACGCGCTGATATATTTTTTTGCTAATTTCGGCATCGTAGCGTGATTGAAAAATCGGACAAGTCAGCGTATTCGGGTTTACCCGGAATATATCTTCAGGGCTTAACGTGAAGACCCGCTCAGGATCATGAAGATGTTCTATCCTTTTGCCCTGGAAGAGAAAACGTGTTTCTGAGATTTTCTGCGATGAACCAACAATTGTGGTCAAAGCAAAACGCAACATATGTCCTTGGCCGGCGCCGGCGAAGAAACCTTCATTTTCAAACTCAAAAAAGCTATCCAGAGATTTTTCCGATATCAGCTCTCCAAAAAAGCCCTTGGTTGAGTTGTCGGTAGCCAGACCAGACGGCACGATAAAACCAGCTCGCCCCAGTGGTGCAACAATTTGATATATTGTTTCACTGAACAAGGCATAGGTATTGACATCCCCCACCCCCGTAAGCGCATAGCGACCACCCTCATCACCATTGACATGCATAAAGGCGCTGGCCGCTTCTGCGGTGCGTTTGGCGGTGATAAATTCATTAAACAACCGTACTTCAGCGGCACATTCGTGCTGCGGGTGATGCAGTTCTGGCAGCAGGTGTTTGGCCAACATACCTTCACTGAGCCACTGAATACGCTGGCTGCGCTCGGCCTTGTTTTTGGCCTTGGCGACATCCGTATTGCGGGTGGCAAAGAATTCTTCTTCCTGTAACTTGATGCGCTCCCAAGGCGGGTTGCCGAGGACGCAATCAAAACCGCCCTGGGCAAATACCTGCGGAAAGGCCAGCGGCCAGTGGAACACGCTGGTTTCTCGACATACTTGCATCGCGGCTTCACGCTGGGCGATATGCTGCGCATTGTGATTTTCGCTAACCAATTCCAAATACACACTGCCGGTAGTAGGAATCTGCGCTTGGGTAGCTTCAGTTTTCGGCAACAGAAATGCCCCCAACAGCATATCGGCGGCGTGGCGCAGGTGACTATTTTGCGCTTTATCCAAAAAGGCTTTGTAGGCCGCTTCCTGCCTGGCGATTTGTTTGGTGGTACTTTGCGGCATCGCCTCGATGGCGGTGAGTTCTTTCAGGCCAGAATCAGTAGTCAGAAATTCATCTACTTGTTTGAACTGAGCGGCGTTGCGCTTTTTCTCCAGATCTTTCAGCGCAGCGGTATTGGTTTTATTGAGTGCGGTGCACACCGGCTTTTCATCACCCGAAAGCGGCTTGAACGCCGCTTTGGGTATGCCGTATTCCAGCGCTTTCAAGTCGGTCAAGCCCAGCAAGGCGTCGCCACATTGCAGGTGGTGATCGAGAAAGGACAGAGGCTGGCCTTCTTCAAAACTTTCCAGCCACAGCGCGGTGCGGGCCAGCTCCAGTGCCATGGGGTTGCGGTCGACTCCGAAGATGCAGTGACTGACTACTTCACGCAGGGCGTGGCGGTAATCAGCGGGTTTTACTGCGCCATCCTCACTGCGCAGCAGTGCCAGCTCCTGTGCCAAGCGACGTGCCGCTGCCAATAGAAAGTGACCACTGCCACAAGCCGGGTCAATAACGCGGATACTGAGCAGCGCTTCTGTGGGGTTGGCTTTGTTATCGGCTAATCGCTGTTGGATGACCGGTTCCAATGCGGACTTGATCAGCTCCTGCACCAGAGAGTCCGGCGTGTAGTAGCTGCCGCTGGTTTTGCGTGCATTGCCGGCGGTGGAGCCTTCGGAGGTGATACCGACAAAACCGAAGGTTTTGGCTTGCAGGTTAATTTCCGGCACCAGTTCCAGCAGGCTTTCATAGACACTGCCCAGTTCCTCCGGCCCCATATTGCGGTAGTCTACCGGTGCCAGTGAGCCATCATGCTTAGCCCAACGTAAATTTCGAATGGCGTTAAGCAGATGACTGTTGCTCAGACTGGCACTGTCCAGCGCCAGGCATTGGGCAGGGTTAAACAAACCGCCCAACGCAGGCAGGGCTAGGCGAGGTTCGCCTCCGGCCAAGCCGCCAAACACAATGCGCAGAGATTGCCAGTGGTCATCAAAGCGGTTGAGGTTGCGGCGCTTTAAGCAGGCATCGCGCAGGCGACCAAGAGCATAGCCCTGGGCGTAGGCGCGGCGCGCAAATTGGGCTTGCTTGCTGTCTTTTTCGCCTTCCTTGGGAGCGGGATGTAATACCCCGCGCTCTTCCACGGTGAAGATAAAGATCAACCGATACACCAGGCGCAGTAACTGCTGGAAGTAGTCGTCTTTGCTGAGTTCACCACTATCAAGCTGGTTACGCAGCTGCTGGTTAGCCGGGTGCTGAATAAAGCCTTCACCCAATACCAGCAGGGCTTGCTCGACACCGTTGCGCAAGCCGTCGCGCACGCGGGTGCCCTCAAGCTTCCCCGTTTCACGCCAGGCTTCCCAGATGCTGTGTTCGGGCTTGTGGTTGAGCGCGGCACGGCTGGCGTGCAGCAGGCGCCAAATGGTGGCAAATTCACTGAAGCGCTGCCCTTCCAGCACATCCTGCAAATCGATTTCCAGAAAGCTTGGCCGCGTTAGACTGGCCGCATCGCGCAGTAAACGCAGTTGTTTGCCATTGCTAACGATGGCCCACAGGTGGGCATCGCTGGCGTTTAATAATTCCTGTGCCAATTGGAAGGCGGATTTCTTACGACTGCCACTGCCTTCGATGGCAAAGATTGGCAGGCTGTCGTCCAGTTTGGTATTGAAGGGCGCGACCACCACCGGCACATGCCCGGCCAGAAAGGTGATGGGGTAAGCACGATCAATAATCTGGATAGTCCCGGGGCATTGCAGCGTGCTGTAGGCGAAGACATCGCGCAGCAGTTCTTCAACAAAGGTTTGGGTGATGGCCAGAGCATCGACATCTTCCCGCTCCAGCGCGGGTGCAAAGTGCTTCCATTGGGCACAGGCAATCTGAAAGGCGCGGCTGTAGTCGTCTTTCAGTTTCAGGCCCTTGGGGGTTTGGTAGTCGGCTTCGGTTTGCAGCCTGGCCTGGCCGAGAGCGGCTTTTTCGAGTTGATCAGGCAGAAACAGCGCGCCCTCTAAGGTAAGGCTCGGCAGGTTCAATGCGCTTTTGGCGGTGCGTTTTACTTTTCTCATTATTGTTCCTTACAACGCATCGGGCAGCAGTACATAGACACCAATGACATCAACTGGCAAGCAGGCGGATACGCTGTATTGGCCCACATCACGAGCAGCTTCGCGCACACGCTTATGATCCTCCAGAAGGGCTTGTGCGCGCTCGGTGGCCAGTGCCTCCAGTTTTTGCTGATTCTGTTTCAGGAAGTCGCTGGCGTGGCTGATCTCCCGCGTCATGGCCTCGAGGGGCAGGTTGCCCGTTGGCACGCACTCGAGCAGGCGGTTTACTTCCGGCCCCATCAGCCATTCGGGGTTGGTGCGGCCTTTGACGGCCAGGGCGACGGTTTCTTCTGCCATAAGCTGGAAGGGCTCGCGGCGGCGCACGTATTCCAGCTGGTGGCGCAGGCGCAGCAAATAAATAGTGGTGACGACCTCGACGCTATCGGTTTCGGCGGCGGCGCAGCGGGCGGCCAAGTTGCTATCGCCCTGTAGACTTTCTTCCAACAAGTGATCTGCCAATGTGCTCACCAGCGGGTGACTGCGGTGCAGTTCGTTGAAATCAATCAGCAAGGGCTGATCAATACCTTCATCCGCCAGGCGCTGGCGCAAGTTATCGGGTGTGTATTGCGGCAAAAAGCGGTAGCGATTGCCCTTGGCGGTTTCCAGTGGCGCATTGAGGCGGGCAGCCGCAGTTTTGATGAAGCGCTGCACGTCTTCGTGAGTGCCCAATGACTCTTGTTGCTTTTGCCACTCTGGCATGACTTCATCCGGTTGAATACGGCGCTGGGCAAACACCGTGCGATTGGCTTTGGCTTTGGTGAGGGCGTCCTGCCATTTGGTTTCAAGCGGCGCCAGTGTCTCTACGGCATCGGCGAACATGTCGGGGGTATACGGCGCGGACATTTTGGAACGCTTCATCAGGGCGGCTTTGACCAAGGCCTGATTGATACGGGTATCATCTTCCGGCATGGGCACTAACACACCCAACTCCTTCTGAATGGCTTCGCCTTTACGCAGAATAACGTTCAGGACAAAACCATCGACGGGGTTGTCCTGACCATAGAGCATAGTGCAGCGCACTTCGTTAGCCTGCTGCCCAAAGCGATCGACCCGGCCTTCGCGCTGTTCGTGGCGGGTGGGGTTCCAGGCCAGATCGTAATGGACGACGGCAGTGAACAGGTGTTGCAAGTTGATACCTTCTGACAGACAGTCGGTGGCGACAAGGATGCGCCGCTCCCCATCTTCCATCTCTTCGACTTTTAAGCGGCGCTCTTCAGGCGTAAATTCGCCTGTCACCGAATCCACCATCAGTTTTGGGAAGTGTTTTTTCAGGTGTTCGGCAACATAATAAGCTGTTGCTACGTAGCGACAGAAAACGACCGGATGAAAGCCTTCCTGAATGAGCCCTTCAAGGTGCTTTATCAGCGACGCCAGTTTGGGATCACCCTGCTTGCCGCTTAGGCGCCCGGCTTCATCAATCAGCTGCTGCAGTGCGTGATTGCCGATTTGTGCCGGCGGTTCACTATCGGATGCTGATAGATCATCAGACTCACCGTCATGGAGTCGTTCATCAACCAGTAACTCATCTGGCGTTTGCAATCCTTCAAGACGATTGCTGAGCGCCTTGACGGCCGCTGCCGGGGAGGAAGCGACACAACGTAGCAAGGCCAATGTGGCGTACCAGATTAATCGCGCATCCTGTTCACCTCGCTGTTCAACGCTTTCTGCCAATTCAAGGCAATAGTTTTGCACGGCATCGAAAAAACCACCCCAATCCCCGCTGAGCTGGTAGGTGATTTCGGTTTTCATCCGGCGAGGAAAACCGGTGCCTTCGTTGGTTTCGGCTTGCCATTCGGTGACGTCTTTGCGGCGGCGCTGGACAAAATGACGCGCCAGCTCCTGACGCAGTGGGTCGTTGGCGGAAGTGCGGTTTTGTAGTTCTGCAAATTTAGGATTAAGCAGAGAAATAAGGTTATAAAAGGCGGTTTCATCCCCGGAGTGTGGTGTCGCGGTGAGCATGATCAGGTGGCGCTCTTCATTGGCGGCGAGACGTTGCAGTAACTCGAAACGCAGCTGCTTACCCTGGCCGGAAGCGGCACAGGTATGGGCTTCGTCCACAACAATACATTCAGGCGCAATCGAGAGAAAGTGCTCGCGGTGGCGTTCGCTTTTAATGTAATCGAGGCTCACCACGATGATGGGAAAGTGATCCATCAAGCTGATGCCATGGGGCACTTCCCGTTCGACGCGACTGGCAGTAGCAGAGGTGAGTGCCACGGCCTGTAAGTTGAAACGGTTCTCGAGTTCCGATTGCCACTGCTCTACCAAGTGAGGCGGGCACAGCACGGCGAGCTTGGCGATTTCGCCGCGATCCATCAGCTCGCGAACGATAAGACCGGCTTCAATGGTTTTACCGATACCCACGTCATCGGCAATCAACAGCCGTACCGTGCTCAGACGCAATGCCATCAGCAAGGGCACGAGCTGATAAGCGCGTGGCTCAACGGCGATATTGCCAAACGAGCGGAACGGTCCACCGCCGGTGCGCAGCTTCAGCCGCAAGGCATCACGTAATAACAAAGCGCCGGAGTGGTTGCCGGGTTTTTCTGCATTGGGCCATGGGAAAGTCGCTGACTTGACGGGTTCAAGCTCCAAATCCGGAATCAGCGCAATAATATCGTCGTCGGTACCACCCAGTGGTCGAAGGCGAAGCCACTCGGGGCCAGATTCATTTTGTACCACCCATTCTCGGCCGCGGGCATATACCAAGTTGCCGGGTTGGTAGTTGTATTCTTGCGTCATTAGGCTTGTTCCTCGTTTACGCCAAAAATGTCGGCGTAACGGCTAAATAGGGTGTTCCAAGAACATTGATCGGAGGCATCGACACAGGACCACCCTTTGTCCGTCAATTGTTGAATAATGTCTACTGCTGGCGCTTGCGTGAACACCAGAGCCCTCGCGTTTTTATATTGAGCTATTGCCGTGGCTGCACCGCCTGAGACAGAGACGAAGGTGGCATCCGGCTGGTTAAGACCGCGCTGAGTGATAACGTTGAGCAACTCTTGCCCCAGAGAATCACCGCCAGTATCTGGCGCCGGTTGCGCCGATAGCGTTACAGCCTGGACGTTGGCATTAGCCAACGCGACCAAAAGCTCCAAAGCATCTGAATTGCGGCGATTAATATTTTCATGATCAGGCTGGTTATAGTAGGACAACAAACACTGATAACAGCCCGCTTCGCACAACGCATTATTGAGATCGTCTTTTTTCTCTAATGTGGATAACAGGCTGGCACTCCACTCGCCTTCGGGTTTTTGGAAGTGCATGATTTCCAACGCCTTGCTCGCCACGACAGCCAGACTTTCAGGCTCTGAGGCCAGGCGCGTTAACACGCCTGCGCCACCTTCAGCAGCTTCATAGAACAAAAGTGACTTCCTGTCATCTAGCCTGGGCAGTGGCTCGGCAACCAGTTCAGACTCTTCAATCTGGAAGGTCATCTCTACTCCACGTTTAAGAGCGGCCTGTACGGTTGCCATTGCTTCTATTGAAAGCTGTTTTACCGGTTGAAGAATCAGCAGGTTCCGGTGATCTTCCACGAAAGGCACGATGCGCTGGTTCGCAACTTTATCCATGGTGCCTTCATCTGTGCTTTTGTCATCTTCACTGTTGGGGTCGTCCTGTTTGCTCCAGGTACCAGAAATCGGATTGATGTAAAAACCGAGCTGGTTTTTATCTTTCCTGCGGCGCCAACCCCTGTTTATTCGCCAGATTCGTGCTGCGGGTGCGTATGTCAGTTCGGCCAGAGCGTCTTCGCCTGTCTGAACAACGGCTTTATGCTGTTGGGTTTTCCCATCAGGCCCCGGCAGAAATCGATATGTGGTCTGCAGTTCGAAGCCCTGCCGCTGGCGATCTTCGTCGTTGATGGAGATACGCTCCACCGGTAAGGTTTCAACGGTTTCAATACGATACAGCTCTTTTACCCAATCTTCTTCGGTTAACAAAGCGTCACAGTTTTCACAACGCTCCACCAAAGGTTCTTCTCCACCCGGCTGGCCCAAATGCCCATAACCACACTGGCTACAAACGCGAGACGTAATAGTGGCCAGGCTGCTGTTGCCGGAGATGTGATCGCTGTTACCTACGTTGAGCTTGGCGCGCACGACGCGATACATTCTGCCTTGATGATAAATAAGGCTGCGTGGCCCGAATTCAGACAATGCCAGGAAGCGCGGCCTGCTAACCATGCTCCCCTCATCATCTTTGCTGGAAGTTTGCCCGCCGCGAGCAGGTATCCATGCCATGAGAGGGAGCCGCGGGAAGTTGTAGCCAGGCAAAAATCCCTGACTCGCCAAATAACGGTACGTATAAAAGTCAGAATTCTGGGTGTTACCGGTTTTTAGTAATATGCCGTATTGATTGGCTGCGTCGCCCCAACGGCGTTTCGCATTCGTTCTTTCCAAGTCAGTAGCGGTGTGACTCTTGGCGACGGCCTCCGCCATATCCATCTGCTTGCGAGTCGCGTCAAATAGGGCTCGCCATCGATCCATGGCACGCGAAAAGTTTTGCGGTGCCTGGTTAATGACAGAATCAATGTAATCGGCCGTAAACCAGTGGCTGGTGTTCAATTCATTTTCCAGCTGTTTAATCACCCCTTGCGCGGCAGATCGCGCCTTTTTAATCACCTCGGGATCGGAAAGCTTTTGCATCAATGCGATCTGCAGTGGCTTCGTTTGCTCTTCAAGATTCACCAGAGGAGCGATGCTACTATCAAGTTCGACCTCAGCCGCAGCCAGCCAGACTGCATGCAAATGGCTTTCGATTAGCTCTCGGTTGCCCAGATCCAGAGTCGGTGCTTTCACTACACCATGAACCATTTCATTTGCATTGTGAAAGAACCACTGATCATGGGGACTAAGTGAGGCGCAATAGGTAATCACTAGCGCCTGCTGGCCAGAGCGACCTGCCCGACCACTGCGCTGTGCATAGTTTGCTGGTGTGGGCGGAACATTTCGAAGGTAGACGGTGTTTAGTGCAGAAATATCGACGCCCAGCTCCATGGTGGGAGAACAAAACATCACCGGCAGACGCTCTAGAGGCGTTTCATGCCCAGGCTCTTCCAGCCACTCTTTTTGATCTTTTTCGGTGTAGCGAAAACGTTGTTCCAAGAGTTGCCGGCGACCAGCATCAACTTGTGCAGTATGCTCCTGGGCCTCGAAATAGAACAAGGGATGACTAGGTTGCTTAAGCAGTTCGGCCAAATTTAAATAGAGCTGGCGAAAGTACTGATTGGTGGAGCTTTCCTCTTCAACCGAAGTGTTTGTGAGAAGCCACTCCAAGGCAGATGCATTCAGCCGGAAACCCGCCAAACCTTTTTCAACACTATGCTTTTGCACATACCCATAGAGGACAGATATTTCCAACAGCGCAGAAATAATCTCGACCCACTCAGCATCCTTCCAGCTGCTCACCTGGCCTGCAAATGAGGTAGACTTCCAGAAATCTGCTTTCTTGATGATTTTTAGGACACGCGACCTCTCTGCAGAAGAAACCAGATCATTTCTCGGCTTGCCTTTGTACTCAGGACGCTTCGTTAAAATCAGAAATTTGGACGTTTCCAGTTTTTCATCGGAGGCGAATGCCCAGCGCTCATTCAGATAACTGAAAGCACTGTTTCGTGCTTTATCCTGCTCAACAGAGTCCAGGTAGCGTGTTTCAAGGCATAGGGATCGACGCATTTCATCAAACAGGACTCGACACAGGTTGGCTCTGTTGAATGCGTTGAGTTTTGCCAAAACAGAATTCTTACTACTTTTAAAAAGCTCCTCTTCAGCACAAAAATCATCCAGGCCACGATAGTCAATCTTTAATAACGCCAATTGATCCAGGTTTGGGTTGTTGAATCTCCAACCCCTTCGAAGGTCGCGAATCAATCGGTACCCAATGATGTAACGTAACGTTCTCTGTGCTTCTTGTCTGGCCAGGCCCATTAACTTGGGTGTTTTTAGATACTCGGCCAGGGTGGCTTCATCAACACCGCTAAAGCCTAGCGATTTGAAAACTTCCTCTGATAATTTTTCTTCATCTAACAGACCCTGATTGGCTTGAAGCGCGCCGATCAATCCCGCCCGAAGCGTTAGCAGGAAAATAAAATCGTTGAAATGACCGGCTTGCAGTGCAGCATCCTGCCGATTGTCAGAGAAACCCAATAGCTTCCGTGGGTCTGGAACGCCTTCCGGCAATTTCTGAATCGAAAATAGCTGACGCAATGCCGAAAGGGTTAGCACTGTTGTTGCTGACGAACGGCCCTCACCAGACAAACTGGCGAGACGATTGATGTCTTTACCATGGGCCTCATGAACTTGGCTGCAGCTCAGACAAAAGCGAAACTTCCCAGGAATAAACCAATATTTCTGCCCTCGCCCTTCCATCCCTTGAGGATCAATACTGAATTCAGTAGGGACAGCATTTTTGTAACTGGATTTTAGTTTAGGCTCAGATTTTGAAAAATCTATCCATGCCTCTGGCAGATCCTCAAGTCCACCTTTAAAGTTCAACTGTGAATGCACGGGACAGAGAAAGCCGAAATTAAGCTCATCATTATCTGCCGTTGTTATTTCACCTATATCTCTTGGGTCAAATCTGATTTGGCCATGCATTGTTTTCCAAACCGGGTGGTACTCCTGACCGCAATCTCTACAGAAATGGGTAGGATACAACTGAACTGCTTGATCTTGCCTGCCCGGTGCAAATCGTTGTGCGTCAAGCGTAATAGCTCTGGAACCACTGGGCTCAAGCGTTGCCAGAACCTTGCCTGGACCGCTAATGAACTGATGCAACTTGAAAGCAAAAGGAGCGCGACCCTGAGGCGTTCTCACATCGTGGGCAGCAACTAAAAATTTCTGGAGCGCTATAGAAGCTTCCTGTTGCGTTACATCAGCATCACTCGCCAGAAGTTCGGAAGCGGAATCAAGGGTTTTCGGTTTTGCTCGTTTCGGTGGTTCATCGTCGGGTATTTCAATGCCGAGATTTAACTCAACCCAAATTGCCAAAGGCGAATCTTTAAAAGATTCAAAATTTTCCCAGGTAAAGCTAGGTTTTTGGATCTCAGCTTTCAGTAGAGGCCTGATCGAATCAACACCTTTCGAAGGTGTGGTAACCCTTTCAAGGGTCTCACCAATAACATCGTGCTCAGTTATTTTGTCACCGAATAGCTTAGCGGAAACTTCAGCAACAACGCGATTTCTATCGACCTGCTTACCTGTGCTGGACATGGTTGCAGAGGTGCCGATACAGGTCATATTTTCAGCAGACAAGCGCTCTCTGAGTCGTCTTACCAGCACAGCCACATCAGCACCTTGACGGCCTCGGTAAGTATGAAGCTCATCGAGAATCAGAAATTCTAAACCTTTGCAATTTTCTACGACACGCCGGTCAACATCTTCATAACGCGTCAGGATAAGCTCCAGCATCATGAAGTTAGTTAATAATATATCTGGCGGGTTGTTAGCTATATTCTCTCTCTGTGCGCGGCTTTCCTGACCAGTATAACGCGAGACCGTAAAAGGTTTTTCGTTTGCAGGAAAATCGACCAAGAATTTGTCCAATTCCTCCAACTGACTGTTGGCCAGTGCATTCATTGGGTAGATAACAATGGCCCTTGTTCTTGGCGTTGGATCTTCGTTTTTACCTTTTAAAATAGCATCGACAACGGGAATAAAAAACGAAAGAGACTTCCCTGACCCCGTGCCGGTAGTAACCACATAGCTTTGCTTTTGTTGTCCTTTAGCCAGCGCCTCGAGCTGGTGCTTGTACAGAAACAGAGGATCTGATTTCCCCTCAGTTTTCCCTGTACGAAAAATATCCCCGCACAGTGGATGAAGAACCCCGGAATTAGCGAGCTCCTGAACCGTTCCTTTACGCTGGTAATTGGGGTTAATCTGTATAAGTGGTTTCGGCCAGTAACGGCCTTCAGAATATTGCTGCTCAACAACGTTTCTTATATCGTCAGCAGCGATTGATACAAAGCTTCTGGAGAAGGAACCGTATTCTTCGATCAATTCATCCCTAAAATTAAATACGTTTTCCATCAAACAACCTCATATCCGTTACAGCATTATTTTAAAGCATGCCTAAAAGGCAATAATTAGATGCCTCAAAATAAGCCTTACTACTCACAGCAAGGGGAGGCCCAAATCAACACTTATTCAAATCAATAACCACCCGCAGAGCCACTCTTGTCTCATTTGCTCTTGGCACTTCTCTTTCCGTTTTTGGTTCTTTATGTAGCTTCGAATCATTTCTTCATCCAAGCCTCCCGTTCTCACACAATAGCTTATGGCCCCAAAATGCCGACCGCTGAAACTCCTTTCCCCCTTCAGGCAGCCCCTGAAAATACCACCAATTCCCTCCTCAGACTCCCGCACAAGGTCTTCTTACGGTGCTTAGGCACATACACAACTGGCATCTGCAATAATGTATAACGTGTGCTTGCCTTTGCCAGTCTCGCATGCGGCCTCCCTAATCGAATTTCCCGGCTCTTAAAAGGAGGCCATTTTGCACCGCACGAAGGTACGCCGGTGGCTATGTGGCTCTCACCGCCAGGGGCGGCGGTTTACCTCATTCTTCGCAAACCAACATCTGGCCCTAGACACATACTGAATACGCTTTCCCGTCACATCGGCCATCCAAATCCCAGAATTCAATTCTTTTAGAGCGCAATAATACCATTCATACAACCAGTTGGTGACCACAGGATCTCGCCTCGCCTCTCAGGGTATTCGGGCTATACACCATGATTTCGCCCCCTTCAGTAACCCGACCAACCCAAAGCCATTAAAAATAGCGATTTACTTCAAAGCTCAATCTTTCACACTCCTCCATGGAGGCGCTCAGTTTTTCGTCTAACTTGTCTGCCACAAACCCCTGCTCCTGAACTTTGACAGCATTGAAAACGTCCATTCTGTCCACAAGGTATACCACTAGTGCAGCAGCAACAGCTGTGAGAGAACCGACAATGGCTGCCGTCATCATGGGAGCAACTGTAGCCAATACCGGGAATCCAGCCAGTACTTTTTCTACCGCTTCTTCCAGCAAGACACCGGCCACCACCACGCCACCAGCAAACACCAGCTTTGTCGCCTCATGCATCACCTCTGAGAATTTCATATCCTCCGGCGGAAAGGTCATGATCTTTACCGCATGAACAAGCGACATAACCCCTTCCCGGATCATCCTGACCACTCTTTTACCCGTTGCAACGAACATATTTACGATAGTCGTTACAAGGTTAGACAGAAGGCCGGATAAAAAACCTCCGGAAAACTGTTTAAATAGATCGTTTTTCCTTTCAACCAGGCCATCCACCACTCTTCCAAGCCTGATTTTCAATTCTTCAATCATCCCCCTCCCTTCAAGGCCATTCTTGAATACATCCTTAATTTCAAGAATTGAGGACGAGAAAAACTCTACCAAAAGAACGCCGATCGCTTGCTGAAAGCCCATTTTTGCGCCTTCGGAAACACCGGTTTTTGCCGTCTCGGCCATGTAGTATTCTGCTTTTTCCTTTGCATCAGGAATGTGCTTTTCTTTTGATTTTTGGGCTCGATCTAGCTCGGATTCAAGCCTTTTCTTATCCAGCCCATAATGCTCCGCATTCGTGGCACCATCTTCACGCTTCTTATCCAACCATTCTCTCTTGTCGTAATCCCTCATTGAGGCATTAATAGAACGATCCGTCAGCGCAAGATTATCCATATCCGTAGCAAAATCAGCTTTTCGCTCACTGTCGAGCATGAATCCGCCATCCTTGTGAAACTGGGATAACGACTCAATATGGTCAGGGCTGGTCGTGGAGGCTTGTTGTTGCCTACCGGTATATGCGTCCGTTACGTTTTGACCCTCATCCATCTTCGATTTTGTGAATTTGGCCCCGACACTGCTTTTTCCGGATCCGGCAAACTGCTCCCCTTGACTGTTCTTTGACCGGTCATAATCGGCACGGATGTACCGATCCTCATCCGATGCATAGATCCCCTGGTTTGCGTTATTAACAGTCGTTACATTTCCACCGACTTTGTCATATACGCTCAGCGCTTTCCCCAATCCAAATGGACCCGCGATTGCCGCTATTACACCTGTTCTGAGATCTGAAATGACGTTATCAATTCGCCCGGAATGGAATTCATCTTTCAACGCATTGAGAATTTGGGCTCCATCTCCAACTGTAGGCAAGCGGGATGGTTCACTTGTATAGGCTAGGCTTTTTATCCTTTCCTCGTTATTTCCAGAATCCAGGAGCATATCTACACACTCTTGATCAACTGGAGCGGAAGATGGATTCCTGTTCTTGTTATTTTCTATTATCGCCTTGCGCTTCTTGTACCTTTCCACTCTTCCGCTCATGCCCTTCTCCTTAAGCTGCGCTCATCTCTTCAAGTTGCCCCCATGCAACAAGAAATTCTTGTTCTTCTTGCTTGATTCCATCAATCTCCATCACAAACTTGATCAAATCGACAAAGATATGCATCGGAATACCTGAATGCTCCGCCAGCACGAAGGCTTCGCGAACAGAGGGAGGATTATTGTAGATGTCCTCCATCTTCATTCTTACCTTCTCGGGAATGCTCTGCTCACCCATACCTTTTACGAACTCGCCAATCTCCTGCCTCTCATTGTCTGAAAAGTCACCATCGCAGGCCGCGCAAGCCACACCGACAGCTTCCATCGCGATCAAGGCGTTAAAATGCTTATCATGCTCTTTCAGAGCCATCATCGCGTCATGCAACGAAGACTGTAGGGCCTCAAACTTTGCCGCCATTTCAGCCTTACCTTCGTTTCGACCTTCATTCCGGGCTCTACTTTCATTGTCTTCATCACTGACAGCCCAAGCCGCACCAGCAGCGGCTCCTGCTACCCCCACTCCTGCGGCAGCAGCAACGGTGCCTGCGCCTGCCAAGGATGATGCCAATGTTGCAGCGCCAAGCAATGACCCACCGCCAGTAAACGGTGCAGCCGCTACAGCACCAACACCAACAGCCGCGCCTGCCAAGATTTTTCCCCACATATTTCAGTTCCTCTATTAGTTATTACAAACATGGGGGAAGCATTGATTCTATGCTTCCTTTATCACCGGATAGCTCGCCTCCCCCCACAGGGTATTCGGGCTATCCATCATGATTTCGATTACCGCCGGTACCAATTCGCCCATGAGGTTCACACAGTCGCGGATCTGGTCACGGTTGATGCTGCTGTTCCAAGTGGCGCCACCGTGGACAAGCTGGTTGCGCAGGGTATAGATGCGGCTGAGCACGATGGCCAGTAGGCGCGGAGTGTCCTGTTGGGCCAAGGCATGGTTGGCGGCTTTTTTGGCGGATTCGAAGCTTTGTTTCCACTGATCTTCGGCTTTCTGGCCTTTCTGGTGCTCCCAGAAGCAGGAAAAGACGTAGGGGTTATCCAGCAGTACGCGGATGGCGTTGGGGTAAGCGTTCCACACCAGCTTGTTCAGGCGGTGGTTGCTGTCCAGTGACTGGAGCTTTTCCAGGAAGGTATTGAAGGTGCGCTGTTCGCTGAGGCCTTCACGATCATCGATGTCGGTGGCGTAGGCGGCGTTGAAGGCGATCCACAGGAAGATGAAGCGACTGTCCGGGTCGTCTTCCTGTTCGGCACGGTTGAGCCAGCTAAGGGCGCGATGGACACGCAGGCTCAGGTTGTCCGGGTAGCTGTCGCGCTCCTGGCGTTGCCGGGCTTTGAGTGTGCTGTGGTCTATCCCCATGATTCGTCCCTTCCCCTGAATGACATCATTTTGATGCCATAGCCGGCCATCCTGGCTCATTGTGAAACTTGTTCATTTTTGCTGTGAACACTATCACATTCTGCCGAGGGGTCTAGTGCCTTTTGGTACTTTTTCATGAGCAATTCCGTCCGGTTGCAGGACCTCCTGCAGGCAGGCTCCTACGGGTGCTTCGCGGCTCAAGCGCCGCTCCTACAAGTCAGTATCCAGCCTCAAACTGGCGAGCATCCTGTTCCAGGGGAGCCTGGTGGTAGCCGAACTTCATCACCTGCTCGAGATACACTTCCATGAAGGCGCCGATGGAGCCGAGCACTTCGTATTGGTGGATGTGGCGAAATTCATGGCTGTAGAGCCGGGCGGATTCATAGCCTTTGACGATGTAGAGGGCATGGCCAAGGGTGAGCCCCATGACCTGGCCACTTAGCATGCCGACGCTTTTCGCCAAGCTGAAGACTACCGGATCTTCCTGGAAGGGAATGTTGTCCACCAGCATGACGCGGATACGCTCAGGCTCTGCCACACCGACGCTTCTGGCCAGTTCCATGCCCTCTTCATTGAGCTCGAAGCCTTGCTCCTGAATCAGGTCGTGATGTTTCTTTGCCCACAGAACAACCAGGGGGAGATAGGCGTTTAGATCTTTCATACTCTCCCCTCACTGCCTGTCGATGTGGTTTTGCCGGTACGGTACAGATCAAGAAATACCCCCGGGCTGACTTTTCCCAGCGGGATGGTTTCGCCAACTTGGCCAGCCATGCTCAGCTGACAGGTACGGCAGTACACCAATATTCGTCCTGCTCCTGCATCTTCCTGATAGGAGATGGTCACCAGACTCAGGCCTTCTCGGTTTCCGCAGCGGGAACAGTTCACCATTTGGAATCATCCTTGTTGGTTAAGGCCGGCTGTGCGTCTTGGATGCCTTACGATTTCCTTTAATAATGCAGACAGCGTATTTATCCAATATTGTCATGTCGATACTGACTACATGAACATGTCGCCTTTCCGCATGTGTCGCTTTTTCGCTCACGTTTGTATGAGTCAGGTGCTATCTGTGTCCCGCCCATGCTCCCTCAGTAACCACGGGGTCCGGATCATTGGCCAGTGATGGTGCCCAGTCCACGCCCCTCCACTTTTCTGCACTGGGATCAAAGGGGTTTGCGGAGTCCTGCCGTGGCCTCTTTCTGTTGTACATAAAGAAAGTGGTTTTCGTACTCATGAGACGAACGTAAAGCACCGAAGCTTCAGCAGTGTTCATCCGGTACTGCTCGTTAAAGATCAACGTTTCTCCATCCACGGGAGCACCCTCCCAGAATATCCACCAGTCGTACTTGTAGTGTGCAGGCACCGGGTGAATATTGTTGCCGTACATCCACCAGCACAACGCCACATTGCTCATCTGCTCATACCGCTCAATGTCAGAAAACCTGACGACCCAGCGCGGCAAACCCTCGCGACCTAGCATGCCCCATCCCCATTACCCTTCCCTCCTTGCGAGGGACAGACCGGACCACTTCGGCCCGGAACGGCCTTGACGCCATTAACCAGCTTATAAGGGCAAGTTGATTCAGTGGCAGTGCCGGACAAACAGGATCGACAGGTTGTCCGGCACCCCCACCTCAATCACCGCTTGCCGCCACCGGTCGACCTGATCCGCTGCTGACAGGCCTGCTTGATACAGTTTGCGGATCTTCCCATCGCCGATGGCATCATGCAGGCCATCGCTGCAGAGCAGCAGGCCGGCGCCTTTATCAAATGCTGACTCCTGAAAATGCAGCGCAAAGCCGTACTCTTCGGCATCGGCCGTCAGGCAATGTGCCAACCCCTGATACATCTGGGCATATTCGACTCCTTCTTCGGGAATGACTTCTCCGCTGGCAATCAGGGCATTGAGGATGGTGTGATCCTCGCTTAGCTGGCGGCATTCACCCTCGGGGCTGAAGAGATAGGCGCGGCTATCGCCCACGTTGACGATCTCGCAGCGGTTTTCGGTGACTCTGGCGGCCACCAGGGTTGTGGACGAGCCATGGGTGTCACCGCCAGCATATTTGTCTGCCAACTTGGCCTGGATTTCACGAACCTGCTTGCCAATAAGGCGTTCGTGGCATGCATAGCGTGACAGGGCCTCGACCACAAAGCGGCTGGCCCGGGCGGGTCGAGTGCTGGCCGCCACCCCATCGGCCACAGCCAGCAGCACAGGGGCTTCGCCAGTATGGCTGCGGACCTGGACATTACGGGTTTGCAGGATGGACTGCCCGGTCCAGATGGCGTCTTGCTGCTGACGGGACGCTCCGCCGCTATGCTGGGTGTAGGCGATATCTAACATGGACTCTCCATCACAGTGGAATCAGAGGAATGCAAGGCGACAGCGTCACTGCACTTAATGCAGCGACGCCATGAATCCAATGGGCTGCGAAGGCTGCGTCTTGTAGCGCAGGCAATCGCGCAACATTTCCACTAGCCCGGCCGCATCTGGCGGCTCCCTGAGTACCCGGATGCGGCGATAGATGGCAGCGAAGTCCCCCGGGGTGAGCTGCTCCATGCCTTCCAGCATTTCCCGCTGAGCCTTTTGACTTGGCAGTTTGATGCCGTAGGCTTCCGCCAGATCCTTGAGCAACAACAGAACGCCATCCGCATCCAGACAGTCAAAGCGCACGACAAAATCGAAGCGACGCATGGCGGCTTCATCCACCCGCTCCAGCAGGTTGGTGGTGGCGACGAAGATGCCATTGAATTGCTCAAGGGACGCCAGGAACTGGTTGACGTGAGAGACTTCCCAGCTGTGCTGCGCGCTATGGCGGCTACCGATGAAGCTGTCGGCCTCGTCGATTAACAGTACCGCGCCTTCCCGCTCGGCCTGCTCAAAGGCATGGGCGATGTGCTTTTCCGTACCCCCCACAAACATATCCAGCAGGTCTGATGCCTGGCGAACGATCAGCGGGCGCTGGATACGCTCGGCCAGTTCCCTCCCCCAGGCTGTCTTGCCGGTACCCGGTGCGCCATGCAGACAAAACCGCACCGGGACTTCCGGGTTGATCTGGTCGATGAGGCTTGCCACATCTTCAGAGGCGCGCAGGCACTCCCCTCGCCAGGGTAGCCCCTTGTGCTTTTCCACCTTTAAACGCTCAGACACACCCATGGCCTGGAAGCGGGCATTGAGGTTATGGGTGACCAGCCTTTCTGTATCCCGCTTGTCGTCGGCGGCAAGACGGGAGAAGTGCAGGCTGCTATGCAGTACTGCGGGGGACAGCGATTCCAGTTTAATCGCTTGTTCCAGGAAACCTTCAGAGACATGCTCACCGGCCATTGCCGCGCGGACTAGCCGTTCGCGCTGGGACGGCCCCGGGTTATCCATGTGCACCACATGGGTGAAGCGGCGCAGGAAGGCTGGGTCCATATCCACCCGGTTGGAGATCCAGATGGTGGGACGTGGATTGTTCTCCAGCATACGGGTCATGCTGGATTTTTCCGTCTGTCGGTGGGAGGGAATGAAAAAGAGGAATTGATTATCACAAAGACAGTCCTCGGCTTCATCAAACACCACCAAGGTGCGGGGGTCGTGTGCGATGGCTCTCTGGCAGCCGTTATAGCGCCCCATGCGCCCTTTAACTGAGAGCGCGTCACCGTCACGATCTTCTTCCGGCACAAACGCCATACTCATCTGCAGCGATTCACCGATCACTTTCGCCAGCTCGCTTTTCCCGGTTCCCGGTGGGCCATAGAAAAGTACATTGATGCCCTTCACTCCCTCCTGTACGGAGCGGGTCAGAAGGCGGGAGAGCATCGCGACTTCGTCCTTCAGCTCCGCATAGTCCTGCAGACCAAGGTTGGCCTTGTCCGCTTCCCGATAAAACAAGCTAACCAGGTGCGCGTCGGACGCATCCGGAACGTGCAGACTTTCGTGAAGTTCGTCCTCGATTTCGATCATGCAGGAAAGGTCCTTGCCGCGAAATCCTGACGCCATATTGACTCTAATTAGCTGGGTGGTCCTTAGCACACCACTCGGCTTCAATGCGGCCTGTACATCCTTCTCCGGGATGTCAACGATACGCGCCAGGAGACTGGTTAACTGCCGCATGGAGCCGCCTTTCACCAAGCAACAAGCATTGTTGAGCAGTTCACTCGAATCCTTGTAACACGCAAAAACCAGTAGCCGACGCTCCGCTTCCGTCAACGACAGTCGCTGCCCCAGCTTGACCACGTTCTGATAGAGGTCGTCATCAGCCAGCAGCTTTCCAAGATGATGCTCGCCGATTATCCCTTCCAGGGCCTGGGGAGGTCGACGCAAGCGGGCCTCCCGGGATGGAAGAAAGCCGAGCAGCTCAAGAATCTCGTCGTTCTCAAATCGCTTCTCATGCCGACACCGGCCAGCACTCCATGCTGAGGAATACGAGAGAATCCGGGCAACCCAGTGACGAATCAGCGAGGTGTTTTCCATTGAACCCGTCAGTGCTGCGGAGCCACCATCCAAATTAAAACCCATTCCCTTTCTCCTGACTCTGCGAAATTCAATATCCCTATAATAACTTTCTTGGGCGACAGTATTTGTCGCATCAAAAGTGACAATTGAGAGATCAGGCAATCAGCGACTAGCGCAGGGAAGCATATGGAAAAGACGATTCTGGCCCTTCAACAGGGCAAGGTACTGACAGGCAGAATCTGTGACGGCGCGATTAAAGCCGCATCCGCCATGGAACAGATTTATTCCGGACGTGAAACACCGTGGGAAGCGGACTATACGCCCTTTGATTTCTGCCTGGATATGGATGCTCTGAGAGAAACCGTTCTTTGCCATAGCAACCGATTCATTGACGTAGCGCGATGGTCAACAGCCCACGACTTCATGCCACTGGATGAGATTGCTGCCATAAAGCATGAGGAGGAAGGCCTTCCTAAGCACAGACAAAGCAGCACCCTCTACATCCTCGCCATTGAAATGCGTAACCCTTGGGTCATTGTGGATGATGCCACCATGGATATTGAGCAACTGATGCCCCCTCACGCTACCCAGTTCCTCAGCAAGCTGCTTTTTCGGTGGGACACGGGCTCTCGATCCACTAGGCTAATGCTGGATTCTTTCCTGTCACCGGTCAGGAAAAGTATTGATGAGATTCTGACCCTGACTGATTACCCTTTTACCGCATTTACGCTTGGGCTGGAGTCAACGCTGAAGAGCCCCTAGGTCACATGACAATAGCCAGACAGCTGAGCGTGACATTATTCAATGTTATCCTGATCCTACTCTATACTCCAGCGAGTCTTTACGATTTAAAGCAGCATCATAGTCTACAAGGAGAACGTACCATGACTTACTCTCAGGAAACGATTGAAAAAGGGGACAAGCTAACTAAGGAACTTTTTAGCCAACTAAAGATGATGGCTATTCTCTTGGAACCGCTCGACAGCGACTCGCACTATACGCCCTGGATGCATGAATTTAATCCAAGTAAATTCATCGCCAATCTTGATGACATAGAAAGCGAGATCACTAACTTTTCATGTGACTACCTTGACGCTCTAATCGCCTTTGAAGAGCCTGCTTTTGATCCCGACGAAGCCATAGCAAAGACACAGAATGATGAAAAATATTTACCCGACGAAGAACGAACACCGGAATACTTCCTCAATAGCCTTAGAAGAAAAGATCTATCCCTTATAGTTGATGAAGCTGGCCACAGAATTTCAGAATCACAAGACGAATTCTTCGGATCCTTTGTGAGGGACATGCTTTTCAATTGGAACATGCAGGAGGAAATTCAGCTCATTTACGAGGACGGCGTAGAGTTTCATGATTATGCTGTTCCGGGAGAAATGAAAAAAATGAATGAACTTCCTTTCCCGATCCCTGCAATCATTAATGGCTTCCTTGAAGCTTTGGAGCAACACCGCACCAAGGCAAACGATATTTTTTCCCAGTTAAAATCTTTAAAAGGCTACCCATTTGGAATTTGATCTACCCATCTGTGTAGTTTTTATGCGACCGCTCTATCTCTGCAGCAATTTCACCCCTGAGGCTTTCTGGGGACAGCACTTCCACACCAGAACCAAAGCCGAGAATCCACCATTTCAACTCTTCCGTGTGCTCTACTGTCGCGGAAAACGTCACGCCCCCTGATTCATCTCTCTCGATTACCTGTGTGGAATTAACCGAGGTTTCATACAAATGATCCCCCGCACGGCCATAGAAGCGCATTACCAGATTAATACTTTCCCCATATGGAAGGTTCATGTTTCCTTCTTGTAGGTAGGTATTCAGGTCAAATTCCGGCACGCCTGCAGCTTCATCATCCAGCACATGAACCTTACTCAAACGATGCAGCGCAAGATGGCGGTAATCCTCGTAGTTCCAGAATCGCACTATCAGATAGCGCACCGCCCCACGATCCACCAGAGCATAGGGGTGCACTCGATGAGGCTCTACCTTGTCTTTGTACCAAATTTCCATCTGCCGATTTCGATATAAGGCGTCATAGACCTGATCAGCAATCCCTACGGGCACTCGGGCCGGCTGCAAATGAAAGCCTCTTGGCACATAGGCAACCTTGTCTGACCAGTATCGTTTTCCCATTGGCCTATGTCTTTGAAACCACCGTCTAGCCTCGCTGAAGACAGGCTCCAGTTTTGCCAGCACATCCTTGGCCATTAGGGGTGTCAGATAGCGTGACACCAAATCCCAGGTCGCTGCCATCTGTGCGTCCATGCCCGGAATGGACAGATTTTGTTTCTGAGCAACTGACCAACCATAAGGCATTGCTTTGTCATCACACTGAACCAGCGCCCCAAAAGCCTGGGATTCAGACAACTCCTTGAGATAGCGCTCAATGGAGCGACGTGTAATGTCATGCCCTTCACTGGTTAACCGCTGGTGGATCTCATTGCTGGTGATCTTATGCGGCGACCTTGGCAAGGCCTGCAGCAAGGCAATCACACGGTAGGTCTTATTACTAATGCTGGCGCTTCCTGCCATGTCCAACTCCATGCTGTTGTCATTCTAATTTTTCAGATTATTACGACAGAAACTGACGCCCCTATCAAGATAATTGAAACACCGGACAGGAACCCGGACATCAAATCAATAAGCAGGAGTTTTCACCATGGGGAACAAGTTTTTTCGGATTGTGGGGGTTGCCAGCTACATCCTCGCAGCACTGGCTCTGGCCGTGGCTATTTTCGCAACCATTGCCAGCGGTAACGCGTGGCTGACTGGTGTCGACGAAGATATACAGCAGCCTGAAATCGGCATGGAGGGCTATCGAGAATACGTTAACCCCGAGGCTGAAAGTGACGATCCAGTAGGTCTCGGCGAGATGGACAGAAAGAACCGGGAGGAGGAGAACAGCGCCATTCAGGAACGCATCAATAACCTGGCCGTGCTGATCAATAAATATGCACGCCTGGCCAGTCAGGGAAGTGCTAACAAGGAAGGGCTGGATAACTGGCTGCGCTCCCAGGCGGGTAATCTACCTCATGCAGATTATCTACGCTTTCTGGATAGCCTGATTGAAAGCTTTGAAACTGACCTGGTCAATCCCGCAGAAAATGAAGACCCTTCGCTGCTCGTTACCAATATCCCCGGGCTGGAGGGCGCCGACACCACCCACATTAACTGGGATAAATACCTGGAATGGTTTACCTGGGAGTACCTTTCTCGCTACCAAAGCGAACTAGCGCGCATTGAGCAAGAAAAGCTGGAGCAAGCTCAGGCAAAAGCGGGCGCCATTGCTACATTGATCATTGCCGGAAGCGCCTTCGCCATATTTGTGTTTGCGACGGTTATACTTCTCCTTGTAAGGATTGAGAGCAATACGCGAAACTGAAAATAAGATTTATGGGGCTCTCGTCGAGCCCCTATTAACAATTCTATTTTAAGAACTTTACTTTATGGCCAAGAATTTATTTCCACTATTATTATTTCTCTATTAGGATACCGCTTTTTCAGCTCCGCCATAACAGCACTCTCAGTCTTTCCTGCCACATCCATCACCACTGATGTTCCCACACATGGCTTTCTTCCCTTTGGTGCATACTGATACTTTACTTTCACCTTCATCACATCAACTTCCTTTAAAAACTAGCCACAGAAATTATAAAATAATTTCAATTATAATCCGCATTCGCCATGAAACATAATTTCATCACCCAACATGAACCACAAGACAATCGATAGACTTGTAACGATTTAAAAAATGGAATCACACTCCAGATCCTCCTCTACACCATGCGCCAGCCATGTTTCCAGCATTTCGAAAATAAAATCTTCGACAGCACCTTGCATATCATCAGTTATTGGATAACCGGAGGATTCTTTAATCTCAAAATAGAGAAAATACCCACAACTACTAAAGCGCGTCAGCAAAATACCATTTTGATCTACCCATACCTCCGCCTCCACGAGTGAGTTTTCTTCCCCCGTTCTTGTCCCAACGCCAGGCATCACCCAAGGAGAAATCCCTTCCTTACTATCAAAAGCATCGATAGGAAAAAGCTTAAAATTGCCAGTTATCATTTCCACAACTCTCGATTTAAATGATCACATCATAATTTTTACTCAATCTATCCCCAGTCAGATTTAGGCAGCTCTCACTTTAGGATTGCAGCATCAATTTCTCAAAGTGTTTTCCCATCGCTATCCATCAAGCGCCTCCCTCATCCCAACATATAGCTTAGCCGAGGCGGATCAATGGCAAAGCCATCACCTTCCCAGGTGGCTTCCGATTCTGTCAGCCGGTAGCTGTCACCCTGATTCCAGGTGCTGGCAACGATTTCTTCGATGACATCGGCCAGATAGACGCGATCCCCGTTGTTCAGTGTCGGCGGGACCAGGTAGGCCGCCAGCGGGGAGGGGTGGCGGTCTCTGTCATGCCAAATCATTGTCTCTATACACTCGTCTGATTCGCCACCGGTAATGCCTGTGGGTTGCCTGAAATCTTCATAGCTCAGGACATATTTCTGTTGCGGCCAGCAGACTATACCGAACTTGGATTTCACCCTCCCTTGAGGTTCAGTGGAAACAAATAGTGGGCGACAGCCCCTTCTGACGCCATCTTCCAGGGCAGCCAAGGACCGAGCGGTCTGTATGATGGGCAGCCCCCGACGGCTGACGCCCTCATAGCCACAGACCCGGCTATCTTCTTCAGCTTCCGCGTTGACGACTGTCAGCTCGGGGTGATTCAGCCGCAGATGGATACAGCCTCGCTTATCCACTTCACAGACGGCCTGTATCTGCGCTTCGGTGTAGCTATTCACGTCAATAACGCATTTCTGGCATGAACCGCAGTATTTTTTTCTTGCGGGCACAGGCTCCGGTGGCTGCAGGCCCCTCTCTTCAAGCTGGGCCCAGGAATACCATTCCCCTCCCAGCTCCAAACCTGACGGGTTTTGCCCGATGCTCTGCGCCCAGTCGTCGGCCCAGGGCATCAGCTGGTCCCACTTTTTGGATAGCGGGCACGATATCTCTTTGATGAGTTCGCCAGCATCGGTTTCCAGGCGTTGCGTTTTAGGGTCATATCGCATTATTCGTTCCTTCGCGCCTTATCGTGTTGAGCCCTAGTTAGCGGGACACCCAGATGTAGTTGTCTTTTGTCAGTGGGCGCTCATCCCAGCGGTAAGCCACCAGTTTTCCCTGGTGGGCACTCACTACGCTGTAATCCAGACAGGCAATGTGATCGGCCAGTGGCTCAGGTGTGCCGGTGAGCCAGTAGTGCCCAACGAATACCGGCTTGTGGTTGTCATAACCGGGCAGAATGTCGGCGGGCACTGGCTGATGCGGAATTCTCTCAATGACATCTGGCGGCACGATAGCCAGATCGCGATAGGTATAGGACCCTTGCACCCACCACTGGGTGCGGATATTGGTGCGAGGGTTGTTGTCTTTGTCGTGAAAAAGCATGCCATCCGGCAAGGGTATCTCCAGTCCTTTTAGCACGGTCTCGACAGCCTCGTAGATGGGATGTCCTTTCTCGCAGGCCTGTCGCCAGGCCTCAGGCTTAAGTCGTTGCTGCTCATCCAATGCCGGCTGAAGGGCTTCCAGCTGGTCTGGATGCCAGCAGGCATGGACCGCCCTAAACCCGGGAAGCTCGATATACAACGGCAGAGTCTTGAACCAGGCGATGATGTCCGCATGGAGCGGGGAACCTTCCCCTACCTGAGAGAGAAATTCCTGGTGCTGCTTGCGGTTCTTGTCGCTATGGGGACGGAGATACTCTCCTGGCCTGGCAGGGTCCGCAGAGGCATAGGCAACGGCATTGAATTCATGATTCCCCATGATGGCCAGAGCCTGGCCTGCTTCCACCATGGAGCGGGCTATCTGTACGACCTCAATCTGCTCTGGCCCACGATCAACAAAGTCACCCAGAAACAGGACTTTACGCTCTTGATGGCGCCATACGCCCTGCAACTCCCGATAACCCAGCTTGGTGAGAAGATGCCGCAGGGGTTCGGCGTACCCGTGTATATCCCCAATAATGTCGTACATATCACCTCTTATTTTTTCCATTATCACTGGCTGACCACTGCCTAGTGCCACCGCTTCTGCTAGGAACAGGCCCTTCGCACTCCCCAATAATTTCTCCGGTAACTCCCAGTAAATAGGCCCAGTCTCTCGAATGGAAGAACCAGTATTGCTGCACCCGCCCCCATACCGGCAAATCTCCACCTGTACTTTCCATGTGCTCGCGGATGCGCTGGCCCGCCCGAGCGATCTGCTCATGCAACGGCAAACGCCAGAATGTGGGCTCGAAATCAAGATACCGGAACTGCTCAAGGGCGGCTAACGCGAACAACGGCTGGTTTTTACGGGTAAAGCCGGTATCAACCCAAAGATAGGGTTTGAATGCTGCTACCTGGCATTCATGCTCTCTGAGAATGGCAGCAATCTCTACATCGACAAGCGCTTCGTCCACTCCCAGTGCAGAACATAACGCGCGCAAGAATTCCTCATCGCTATAGCGTAAATCGTAGGCACCATCATTCAGCCCCAGGTGTCTGTCAGCCAACACCTTGTCTAACCGCGCCAGGTTGCGCTCTGTCGGCTGGGGATAGCCCATACTCTTCAATATGTCGACACGATTGCATTCCGACATACGAAGGGAGAGCGAGCTTCGCAACTTTCCTATCATGCCAATGCCTCCCGTAAGGCACGCTCCGCAAGCTCCAGGCTCATGGATGCGGCTAACTCTTCACCAAAATACTCGGCAAATACTTGCCTGATCGCTGAATGCAGGGCGATCCCCTCTCCTAAAAGCTTATCGAGCGCACCGGCAATACCATCATATTCATCAAAGCAATCATTTTCCTTGCAGCAGGTGTGCATGGGATCCGTTTTATACAAGGCCTGTGATAGACGCTTCCAGCGCTCAATCGTCTCCATTTAGTCTCCTTTTCCCGGACAGGCTTCAGTGGACAGCAGCTCAGCACCCGTCCTTCCTTGATCATCTGGCCAGAGACGCTGGGCTGACTATTGGCAAGCATGGGACTTGTAACTGCCCCCAGGCACCGCCATTGCGGCGGAGCGAAAACCAAGGCTATGGCGCTCAAGGAGTTTCGTGGTGCGACTCGCGGGATTTCATTTTTTGTTCCCGCGCCCTTATGACCCTGGCCTGCCGCAGTATCTGGTTGGCGCTCAAGCTATCGAGCCCGGTACGCACTTGTTCTGCCGCTGCGGCCAGTTCCTCTGGGCTGGTAGCCGCCACATATTCCTGGCCAATTTGACTGAACGCCACCAGCATCAGGGCCTCGTTGAATTGGCTGTGCAGATCCTCCGGCAGAGACGCTCTTACTTGGTCGATCGTTTGCACAAGGCTCTCTTCGCTCGTACCGTCAATCCTTGGCCCGGCACAGCCAGCGAGCCATAGTGTCGCCATCATGAACAGCAGCCTGACGCATCCTTTCATCCTTTTCCCTTTCTATGCTCTTGGGTAACGCTTCCTTGCCACACCGCATCATTATTGCCGCTGCGGATCCACCAACACATTGCCTTCAACTTCGTACCAATCCCGACCATAGACGAAGGGGATATAGAACCACTTGCGGGTGATGACACCATCCACCAACGCCACACCGCCGGGCTGACTCTCAATGGCGTTGTCCATGGCATTCTTTGCGTCGGGATACAGGCCAGTGGGGATCAAGCTGATAATGTGGATGCTGTCCTCCCCCTTCGCCCTCGTACTTACGCGCTCATAATCCCCCATCCGTGACAGCTCAACATTCTTCGAAGAAATCACGGTAAAATCTGTCAACCGTGTTGCGCAGCCAGTCAGCATTAGTAGCGCCACGACGGGCACAAAAGCGCTAGGTATTGTCTTCATCCTGTCATTCCCCCATCACCCAGTGTTGAAATAAAAAACAGCATCCTTGCTGTAAAGGCCCATCCCTACTGGTTTACAGATGCCACAAAACAGCCACACCTTGTATTCACCAGATTACGCCTTATTATCTACATGACAATACTGGCGACTCGTACACGTCGCCTTTTGGCATATATCGCTTTTTGGAGCACATCCATGGCAAGGGTTGCGGGCAAAAACGCAGCGGATTGGCCGCTGCGCTGGGATCTGTTATTGCGCTACAGACTGATCGAGGTGATCGCCCTCTGGGAGGGGAGACTGACGACCAACCATCTTCAGCGGGCATTCGGTATTGGCAGGCAGCAGGCCAGCAAGGACATTAACCACTATCTTGCTGAATATGCGCCGGGCAATCTGATTTATGACCGTTCCCTAAAGGGGTACAGGCCATCAGAGCAGTTCAACCCGATGTTCACTCGAGGCGAAGCTGATGAATACCTGCAGATGATGCATGCCAGGGAGGACCTGAGCTGTGCTTTTGAAGCTCTGGATGTGCGTGAGCTCAATACGGAGGTTCTGCTTCCCCCCTCCCGTGATCTACGCCCCGCAGTACTGCGCCCGATTCTTCTAGCCTGCCGGGAAAACCTACGTGTGGAAATCCAATACGCCTCCCTGAGCAATCCGGAACCGGAATATCGGGTCATCCAGCCCCACACAGTGGTACACAGTGGTCTGCGCTGGCATGTCCGTGCCTGGTGCGAAAAAAATAGTGGCTATCGGGATTTTGTGCTTAGCAGAATTCAGGATGAACCGGACATCAGTCTAGCTGGAGAGCATGGCCCAGAGCAGGATACCGCCTGGCAGCAAACGCTAACGCTAGAAATCATTCCCGACCCACGACTATCGCCGGCTCAGCAGGCCGTGATTGCTCGTGACTATGGCATGACAAGTGGCGTATTGGCCGTTAAGTGTCGGGCAGCCATGGCTAATTACATCGTGCAACTTCTACGACTGGATGATCAGAATCACCGTGAGGCCATAGCCCAGCAGGTTGTATTAGGAAATCGGAAAGCAATCCAAAAGTGGCTTTGGAAAGACAACTAATATGGCAATCCCAGCTTTAATTAAGGGGTAAAACAGTATTCCCTTCGCACATAAACGTTGATTGATACCCAAGATCAACAACCAACGTTAACCAAGATTTTTTCAGACACATATCACCTCCACGAAGCCAGGAAGGAATGACCTTCCTGGCCCATCTCATGGAGGTTTCATGATCATTCAATGTCCCAGCTGCCAATCTATCCGGATAGCGGCACTCCACAACGGACGCAGAGTCTGCGGCTCCGTCGGCACAGCTGCTGGTGCCGCTAGTGGGGTAGCTGCAGCCACCAGTGGCGCCCGGGTTGGCATGACACTGGGCTATGTCGCGGGCCCTGGAGGATCTCTGCTCGGCGGCATCGCCGGAGCCGTGATTGGCGGTCTGATTGGAGGTGTTGCCGGCGGAGAGGCCGGTGCCGCTCTCGGTGACAAGCTCGACCAGACCTTTCTCGACAACCTGAAGTGCCTGGCTTGCGGCCACGCCTTTCGACTCGACACCGATTGACCCGAATTTCGCACATCCCCTTTTCACTGCATGCCAGAGCCCGCCTTGTGCGGGCTTTTTTATGCCGTTTTGGAGTTTTTATGAATATCCCCACTTTCGTAAAGAACGAGCAGGGCCTGTACCACGTACAGGGCTGCGTAAAGCCTGAGGAAATTGTCAGTACGGCAGCCACCATTCTGCTGGATGATCTGACCGGTCGGGAGGCGCTCACTGCGCCCACCGATGTTGCCCAGTTCCTGCAGATGGCTCTGGCCCAAGAGAAGAACGAGGTCTTCGCCGCTATCTTCCTCAACAACAAGCACAAGGTGCTAAGTTTCGAGCCCTTGTTCAACGGCACCATTGATGGCGCGGCAGTGTATCCCCGTGTGGTGGTACAGCAGGCACTGGCCTGCAATGCCGCTGCAGTGATCTTTGCCCACAACCACCCCTCCGGGTGCTGTGAGCCATCCCAGGCTGATCGCACCATCACCACCCGGCTCAAGGACGCTCTGGCCCTGATCGATGTGCGGGTCTTGGATCACTTCGTCGTGTCTCGCTCTGAGTGGGTCAGCCTGGCCCAGCGTGGCTGGCTCTGAGCCGCCCCTCTTCGGCTTTTGCTCTACCCCTGACTCACCCCTCTTCTCATTCGTTAATCCGCCCGTTTCGGGCTCATCGTTTTTCTTGGAGATTTACCATGGCACATCTTGTCGAAAGCATGGCCTATGCAGGCCGTACCCCCTGGCACGGGCTGGGCAACCAGCTCGCCGCCCAACAACCCCTCAATGTCTGGATGCAGGAAGCCGGCATGGACTGGGAAATCCGTGAAACCCCAGTCCGCTTCATTAGCAGCGAGGCAGGAGCTCTCGGACAGATCTCATCCTTCCCGGACCAGAAGGTCTTGTTCCGCTCAGACAATCAGGCGCCTCTGTCCGTAGTGAGTAACCGCTTCAAGGTGGTTCAGCCCCGGCAGATCCTGGAGTTTTACCGGGATCTCACCGAGCAATCCGGCTTTGAGCTGGAAACTGCAGGCGTCCTTAAAGGTGGCCGCAAGCTGTGGGCCCTGGCCCGCACCGGGCAAACGGGCTCCTTGGCAGGCAATGACCAGACCAACGGCTATGTGCTGCTGGCCACTGCCTGTGACGGCACCCTGGCCACCACTGCCCAGTTCACCAGCATCCGGGTGGTGTGCAACAACACCCTGGCGGTAGCCCTCAATGGCGCCAGCCAAGCGGTGAAGGTCCGGCACAACACCACCTTCGATGCCCAGGCCGTCAAGAAGCAGCTCGGGATCTCCGTCTCCGCCTGGGATGACTTCATGTACCGGCTGAAAACCCTCAGCGAGCGGCGCATCACCCGCAAGACCGCCGAGAAGGTCATGCGCTCGGTCTTCACCGATGTGAACTACTCCTCTGGTGACATGCTGGTGAAGCCCAACGAGCAGGCCATGAAGAAGGCCATGGCGCTGTATGACGGGGCTGGACGAGGTGCGGAACTGCCGTCTGCCAAGAACACGGCCTACGGCCTGCTCAATGCCGTCACCGAGTTCGTGGACCACGAACGGCGTGCCCGCAGCACCGACAACCGCCTGGATTCCGCCTGGTTCGGCAAGGGCGCCCAGATCAAGCAGCGGGCCCTGAGCCAGACCCTGGAACTGGTGGCCTGACTGATTCCCTACTCATTCTTTTCCCTCGACTAAAGCCCGACCCGCTCTGTGCCGGTCGGGCTTTTTATTGCTTGGAGCCTGACCATGACAGAACGCAATCCCGACAACCGTGTAGCCCCGGAAGCCAGACTCTCTGCGCCGCCCCTCTCCCCGCATCTGGCCGCCATCTGGGGTGCCTTTCTCCATGAAGGGGTGATGCTGAACAAGGAGCGCGGTACCCGGCTTCTGGAGATCTGGGGTAATGGATGCATTGAGCTGATCAGCACCCTGTGTGACTTCATCCCCGATATCTGGAAACAGGTGCAACCCTACTGGTACGGCCCGCAAGGGTTTCCTGGGGTGTTCGAGTACGAGGTGGTGTCCATTCTGGGCGAACAGCTGGGCACCTATCTACTCGAAAATGATGGCAATTTGCCGCCCCAAGCCGACATCCAAGAGATGATCACCGATCTGGTGGTCACCTTCTTCAGTCAAGGCGGCAGTCATGAGATCCCCTCGGATCAGACGCCCCAGACCCATCGGCTGATCAATCTCCATGATCGCTTTACCGAGCGGCTGACCCAACTGGAAGGAGGTCACTCATGAGCACGCCCCGCGCTATCAAATCCTCATCCCGCCCGGCGCTGCGCCTGGTGTCCACCAAGGGCATGAACCGGGAGCAGTGGCTCAAGGTCCGCAAGCAAGGTATCGGGGCCAGCGATGCCGCTGCAGCGGTGGGGCTCAACCCGTATCAGTCACCGCTTGAGCTGTGGATGATCAAAACAGGGCGGGATGGCTTGTTGCCGGCTCCTGATCCGGACGACATCCATACCCCGCTGTACTGGGGCAACCTGCTTGAACCCAAGGTGGCGGAAGCCTATGCCAAGACCACCGGCAACAAGGTGCGGCGAGTAAATGCCGTGCTCCAGCACCCGGATGCCGACAAGCCCTGGATGCTGGCCAATCTGGATTACTCGGTAGTGGGGAATCCAGAGGTGCAGATCCTGGAGTGCAAAACCACCGGCCTCAATGGCGCCCGGCTCTGGGCCGATGGGGTGCCGGAGTACATCCAGTGCCAGGTGCAGCATCAACTGGCCGTCACCGGCAAACAGGCGGCGGACGTGGCGGTACTGATCTGCGGGCAGGAGTTGCAGGTGCATCGCATCGAGCGGGATGAAGCCGTCATCAAGCAACTGATCGAGCTGGAGCGGGCCTTCTGGCACTTGGTGGAGACAGATACGCCACCCGACGCTGATGGCTCCGAATCCGCCGATCAGGCGCTGCGAGCGCTCTACCCTCGTGATGATGGCGAAGCCTTGGATCTCATTGAAGACACCTCACTCAACGGCGACTTCAGCGAGATGCTGGACATCCGGGAGCGCCTGGCCCGTCTGGCCGAACGGGAAGCCCGGCTCAAGCAGCGCATCCAGCAACGCATGGGTGACGCCGCTCGGGCTTACTTCATGGATGGCCAGGTGAGCTGGAAGCGCAGCAAGGACAGTACGGTGCTCGACACCGACGCCCTGCTCAAGGCTCAGCCCGCGCTACTGCAGCAATTCCCCAAGCATCGGGCCGGCAGTCGCCGGTTCCTGGTCAAGCCCAACGCCTGATCGTTCAACCATCCCCCCCACTCAACACTCCACACCTAACAGCATAAACGCCGGGCCCTGCCCGGCGGCTGTGCGTTTTCTTTATAACAGGAGATTCCCATGATCAAAGGACTAGCGATTACGCCCCCTGTGATTGGCCGTATAAGTATTGGCCGTACGGTGGAAAAGAACGGCAAGCGTCTGCCGGAGAAAGACGACCAATTCACCATCACGACCCAGATCCAGACCCGGGAGGGCTGGCTACCGCACCCGCTGGATGAGGCGCTGCGCCAGGAGGGTCAGGGCAAGAAGCTGCGCAACATTCCTGTCACCCTGCCCTTCAATGATCCGGACCTGAACCTGCGGGCGGAGTACACCTTCTTCGAGCGCAAGAGTGGCCGCCCGCTGTGCAGTGGCGACGGGGAGACCTGTCGGCGCCGCACCGACCAAGGCCTGGAGCAACTGCCTTGCCCGTCACCCGACATGTGCGAATTCGGTGCCCACGATCTGTGCAAACCCTACGGGCGGCTGTATGTACGGATCGGGGGAGAGGATGAACTGGGCTGCTTCGTGTTCCGGACCACCGGCTACAACAGCATCCGCACCCTGGCTGCCCGGCTGCGTTACTTCCATGCCATCAGTGGCGGCAACCTGGCCACCCTTCCCCTGGAATTGAAGCTACGCGGGAAGAGCACCACCCAGAGTCACCGGGCGCCGATCTATTACGTGGATCTGACACTGCGCGCTGAACAATCCATGGAGGATGCCGTCAGCCACGCCAGGGAAACGGCCAAGGTCAGGGAAAACCAGGGCATCAACCAAGCAGAGCTGGACAAGGTGGCCCATGCCGGCCTACTCAACGCTCAGTTCGAATACTCGGAGGAGGAAGGGTTACAGGTCGTGGAGGAGTTCGTGCCGGAGGGTGCTACACCATCGGGCAATGCTCAACCGCAGTCGGCACAGGGACTCAGTCAGAAGCTGGCCGGAAAACAGGCAGGTTAATCAATCATGGCCAGCAGGCCTTTGCGACGTTTGGCGGTCAGACGCCGGTAGCCCTTGAGCAGTTGGGCTTCGGCGTCATTGCGTACCTGGGCGTCATACTTGGACTTCAGCTCTGAGGCACCCTCGACTGGATCACCGCAGATCAGGTGATCCAGCGATACACCGAGGACCATCTTCAACTTCGGCAGCAACCGGAATCCGGGCGAATCACGGCCATTTTCCCACGCGGATATCGTGGATTTGGTCACGTTAAGCTCGTAACCCAATTGCTCCTGGGTCAGACCCAACGCCAACCGTGTCGCCTTCAGGCGCTCGGGAAAGCTCATCACGCCCACTCCATCAATCAGATAGAGCAACGCTACGGCAGCACCATACCTCTGTCGTACCGGAACACTTGACCTTCAAGGTGTAGCATTGCAATACTTTTGATGTCTGGAATTACATAACACAAATCCTGAGATACACTTCCCAGAAATAATGGATAAATACAGCTACCCCCGGGGGAAACAATGAATCGGTTGATTGGATGCAGCCTACTTTCTGCCTGCTTGGCTATCAGTGGATGTGGCGGAGGCGGAGGCGGCGGGTCAAGTAGTCCTGCCCCATCAGAAAACTCGAATATCACACCCGTGGCGAATGCAGGCCACCTACAGAACGTCAAAACAGGTGATGTCGTTATCCTTGATGGTTCTGCCAGCCACGACGCTGACGGCGATACCCTGAGCTACCACTGGCAATTCATTGCAACCCCCGCATCAAGCTCAGCCACACTGGACTCTCCGAACAGCCCCAAACCTCGGTTCACTGCTGATGAGAGCGGTCTTTATGAACTGGAGCTGGTGGTCAACGATGGGCAGAGCAACAGTGAGGCCGCGACCGTATCAGTAACGGCAACCAAGCTGAACAGCACTCCCGTCGCCAATGCAGGCCCCGATCTCGCTATCGCTACAGGCAGCGTGGTTAATCTGGATGGCCGTCAAAGCAGCGATGCTGACGGGGACCTCCTCACCTATCAATGGTCATTCTCTAGCAAGCCCGCAGGGAGCCTGGTTAGTTTGGCAAATGCGAACAGCGCACAACCTGCCTTCACGCCTGATATCGATGGTGAATACCGCGTGACGCTGATCGTGAATGACGGCACCGTGGACAGCATCGCCGATGAAACACGCATCCTGGCAAGCACTACCAACAGTCGCCCGACTGCCAATGCGGGCCCTGATCAGAACGTCATCACTGGTGAAACCATTACATTGAACGGTACTGCCAGTCAGGACGCAGACGGCGACCCCCTTGGCTTCCACTGGGCATTCGTATCCAAACCCGCATCCAGTACCGCAGCATTAACCGACGCTAGTCTCAGCGCCCCCAGCTTCATCGCTGACCTGCCAGGCGATTATGTGCTGTCACTGACAGTGAATGACGGTCAGGGGGACAGCCTGACAGACAATGTGACCGTAACGGCCACCAAAGCGAATTCGCCACCCGTGGCATTCGCAGGTGAAGACCAGGCAGTTCAGACGGGAGATACCGTCAAACTGAACGGCAGCGCCAGCCAAGACCCGGATAATGACCCCCTCACCTACCACTGGCAGCTCCTGTCTCGACCTGCAAGCAGCCAGACATCAATCAGCAACCCTGAGGCCATCGCTCCGACGTTTACTGCGGATCTATCAGGACAATATCGCATCGGCCTGACCGTCAATGATGGCAAAGCCGACAGCCCAATATCAGAAATCACGGTAACGGCAACTCACCCAAACACTGCCCCAAGCGCCGATGCCGGCGAGGACCAGTCCGCATACACAGGCGACACCATCACCCTCAATGGCGCGAATAGCCAAGATGCGGATGACGATAGCTTGTCGTACCAATGGCGGCTTGTCTCATACCCGGAAGGCAGCAGTGCGGTATTGGCAGATGCTGACAACATCGCTCCAAGTTTTGAAGCTGACCTTGCGGGCATCTATATCGTGGAGCTGATTGTCAGCGACGGCGAAGAACAAAGCGCCCCTGATCAAGTTACCATTACCGCAACCAAGGCAAATGCCGCCCCCATCGCATTGGCTGGCAGAGACCAGACTGTCGTCGCGGGAGATCTGGTTAACCTGGATGGAAGCAGCAGCTACGACGACAATGGCGACTCCCTTAGTTATCAATGGCAGTTTGCCGACAAACCTTCAGCCAGTCAGTCCGTGCTGTCGGATACCGGCATTGCCACACCCAACTTTACTGCTGATTTACCGGGCAAATACTCCCTCCAACTCACCGTTAGTGATGGTATCGCCAGCGCAATTGCCCAGGTAATCATTACCGCCACACCTAAAGAATACACTTTGTCCTACAACGCTGGACCCGGTGGAACGCTAACTGGCGACACCCACCAAGTGGTAATGGAAGGCAACGACGGCAGTCCCGTGACTGCCGTCCCTGATACCGGGTTTTCTTTTTTCCAATGGAGTGATGGCCTGAGCGACTCCTCCCGTACTGACAAGGACATAGATGGAGATCTGACACTTTCCGCCATGTTCAAGACCAACCTGACCAAACCGGAGAACCTGGCCGTCAAACCGGGAGATGGTCAGCTGATCGTGAATTGGGACAGTGTTGACGATGCCACGGGTTACAACCTCTATTACGCCACAGAACCCGGCGTGACGTCGTCTAACTATCAGGATCTTCAGGGTGGCGCTAAAGAATCCTATTCTGGCAGCCCCATCACCCTCTCAGGACTGGTCAATGGGCAAACCTACCATCTTGTCGTGACCGCAACTCTAGCTTCTGCCGAAGGCGAAGAGAGCCAGGAAGTGAGCGGCATTCCCGCCATACCCGTCATTCCCTGGAAAGACTCATTGCACGAAGGAAGCCTCAACATACAAATCGAAGGCCCCAGGAAGGCGACGGTGAATTGGCCGGAAAATACTGGCAGCGCCTATAACCTGTATATCAGCGATACCCCAGACATTGAGCTGGATAACTATGCAGCCTACGGAGCCACACTGGTTACCGATGTACGGTCTGGATACACCCTGACCAGCCTCTCAACAAGGAAACCGTACTACATCGCTCTGGAAGAAAACGGCGCGATTGTCTCATGGAGTCGATTCAGAACGGCCCCATGGGGAGTAGAGTCTGTTGGTGCCCAGGCCATTGGTCCTGATGGAACACGCTATATTGCCGGCGGATTCACCAATATAGGCATATCTATCGGTAGCGCCGAAGCGTTCTCCTCTGGAGAAAATGCCCAACCCCTTGGAATGCCAAGAGTCAAAGGCAAGGTCAACGCGATTGAACCTGATGGACTTGGAGGCTGGTACATAGGTGGCGACTTCTCAAGCGTTGATGGAAAACCCAGAAACAACCTGGCCCACATCAATAACCAAGGTGTTCTGACAGACTGGGCTCCATCAATTAACAACTCAGTATCCGTGATAGCAGCCGATAGAGAAGCCATCTATATCGGCGGCACTTTCACCGAAATCAATGAACAAGAAAGGTCCAGACTTGCTGCTTTCAATGCTTATTACCAAACGAGCCAAAACAGCTGGAAATTTAGCGGTTCACTAAAAAACTGGCAGCCAGTATCAAGTGGCGCCGGCAACATTGAAATTGACAATAATTATATATATCTCTCTTCCGCAGGCAGCATTTATGCCATAGGAAGGAACTTTGATTCCAGTGACTGGAGCATATCCGTCGATGGTTCTGTTATGGACCTCATGGTCCATGACGGCATTCTCTATGCTGGTGGCTCATTCAGCTCTATCGACGGCAAAGAGAGAGGAAAGCTCGCTGCTATTGATAACAATGGCCAACTGACAAACTGGTCTCCAGATGTAGAAGGCACTGCAGTTCGCTGCCTTTATGAATCAGGAGGCCGGATCTACCTCGGCGGCAATTTCACCCACATAGAAGGTGAAGCACGGAGCAATATTGCCAGTCTTGACCTGAATGGAAATATTACGCCTTGGAGCCCTACAGCTGACGGTGAAGTTTATTCCATCTCCTCTACAGAGGACGAAACCATTTACCTAGTAGGCTCTTTCGATCATGTAAACGGTATTTCTCGGCCTCATGCTGCATCTGTCGATAGCAATGGAACGCTTAATAACTGGAGTGTCAAATTGGGTCGAGGTCATGCTGGCTCAAAGCCATCTATCAGAGCCCTATCCACTCAAAAAAATGCGATCTACATCGGCGGCAATTTCTCACAGATAGGCCTTTTCCCTCGAAACTGGCTAGCAGCATTCGACAATGAAGAAAATATTACAGACTGGAAGCCCTCTGTTAATGGACTAGTGAAAACACTCACTGTGGCCGATGACACCATTTATTTAGGTGGCAACTTCAATAGAGTAAATGGTGAAAGTCGCAACCACCTAGCCGCTGTTGATACTGCAGGAAGTATCATGCCTTGGTCACCTTCTGCGAACAACCGGGTTGATATCCTCAAATATGATGATGGTGTCATATACTTAGCAGGCATCTTCACGTCCGTAAACGATACCGAAAGAAACCGACTCGCTGCCTTGGATGAAACGGGATCGCTTACAAGTTGGAGTCCTGAAATTAATGGGACCTTGGTTTCCGCAATGGAAACATATGATGATCGTATCTATATCGGTGGAAATTTCACTCAAGCCAACAGCAAGAACAGGAAATATCTCACCGCTTTTGACAAATCCGGTTATCTAACAAGCTGGTGGCCAATAGTAAACGGCCGAGTCACCACTCTGGCAATCAAGGAGAATACGATTTATGCCGGTGGCTGGTTTGATTACGCACATCCCGAAGAAAGAAACGGTCTAGCAGCCTTTGACTTGTCCGGTAACCTAAAACCCTGGAATCCCAGCATTACCAACTATGCCGGCTCTAACCCTGCTGCCATCGCCGTTGGAAGTAATGAGATTTACGTCAGCGGTGCATTTGATGAAATCGATGGCATGAAGCTTAACCACTGCTGCCTGGCCTCATTCGGATTTGATGGCCAGTTAACGAATTGGCGACCAAAGCCTGATCAATACTCACTTGCCCACTCAATTATTCTGGGAAATGGGAAAGTCTACCTGGGTGGGACTTTTACTGAAATGGGGGGAAAAATCCGGGCAGGAATGGCCGCCTTCTCTGAAGAAACTGGAACCATCCTCGAGCAGTAAAAAGCCACATATAAATACCAAACAGCGCAGCTCTTGCTGCGCTATACCAATACGATCTCTTACCCCGTTAAGGACCCGACCATGAGCAAGAACATTGATATTGCCAAATACACTTCCGAGGAAATAACAACAGAGAAGCTTTCTGAGCTAATATCCAAGAAAGCCTCCTTTCAGATAGTCGCGGTAAAGAACATCAGCTCCGTGGTAAATAAGGTCGAAGGTGCGATTGAAAAGAAAGGATTACGTTGCCGGGTTTATACTGAATACCGGACGGCCTCCTTGGCTAGTTTCGCTATCCCGACTGGATTTACTCAGGCTACTGGCTTTGCCTCAGTTATTGGCATTGCAGTCCATAACCTCGCCACCTTTAACCCTGATTACGAGATCGGAAAGAACAAACCGGCTGGTAAAGTGACAGTGATATACAAAAAGGATTAGTCTCCTGATAATACCAGCACCATCGTGCCGCATATTGAGTCACAAAGCAGACTTGTCCAGAGCTACATTCTGGTGGCCTGCTTTGACCGGCTGGTCTGCTCCAAAGCATAGCTGATCAGGTATCGGCTTCCCCGGCACCAATAGTGCCGGGGTTGCTTTTCTAGATTGAAGTCACACCTCGTACCAGATGAAACCAGGGCACGAGGCTCCTTAGTCAACCATGCCCTAGGCAAGCCTAACAGGCAGTTAATGAGAAACCTCCTGACAATCTCGCTTTTCAATCTGATCCAGGATCCAAGCCTCAATTTCATCAGATACCCAGCCAACCGTTCTTCCCCCAAGCGGCACGGGTTTGGGGAATTCTCCCTCAGCAATGCGCTTGTAGATAGAAGAACGGCCAAGACCGGTATCCTTAATCACTTCTGTTAGCCGCATGAATCGCATGAAATTCTCCTCGTCATTCGTTCATGCGATAGCGCAGCAACGTAAAAACTTACTCACCTCCTCTCTGGCTGCAGCCAAAGTTCCGGTATCCGTCATCGTAGAGCTTGGTTTCGACCTTTGCCAGGTAACTCAAACGCTTGAACACCTCCTGATATTGTGCGGTATACATAGGCGCCCCTTCCGAAATCAGCTGGATCGCGCTATCTGGGAAATGGACTAAACCGATTCCTTGACTCACAGTCAGTCCAAGAGTGCGCCCCCAAGCTCGCTGAATACGCTCTGCCATGTTGCTAACTGCTTGTTCTTCCGCCAACCACCAGGGGTAGTCCGGCTCTTGCTGACCTGAGATACGCCCCAAAGCCGAATAGGCATCTCTATTGACCATAATGGCAATATGGTAATGGGGCTGCCCTTCCCCACCGAACTCGCGACACCAGATCATGCGAACATGGCAGTCATGAACCCGTTTTCCCTGGCCGCGCTTACGCTTCAAATCGCACCTGATCTGAGAACGAAGAGATTTGATGAAGCCGCTTGCCAACCCCCCTTTGGGGCCCGACCAACCGTACGGCAGCCTGGCAACGAAATGGATAACACAGGTTCGTGGATGCTCATTTAAGGCCCGATCTAAAGTAGACCGGATTGATTTGAGGTAATTCTCCGCAAGGGGGCGGTCAGGCCTTGCCAGTACCGGCAATCCCTCCCAGACTGATTCATAGTGGAGTTTGAGGTTGGTGTTACTTGAATGTCGTTTTCTCATTGTCTGGCACCTATGGTTTCTTCATAGGTACCAGCACATTGGTTGAAATTTACTCATGAGCAGGCTGGTTTGGTCCAGCCTGCCTGTTACTCAACCAACTGCACATACCAGCCTTAACAAGTGGGCTGGTGGAATGACTATATATCTATTACCGACCTTCTAGAGCGGGTTTTCAGGACCAGAACAGCCCAAGACATAGGCCTTTTTAACCCCCCGCTGATCAGCCAACTCGCTATCCAGTTAAAACAATCAGTTACTGATGCTTTACGGGATACTTCTTCCCGACACTTCTCAAGCCTAAAGATATCTCTCTCTGATGCGTTAAATCCGCCTCCATGCCTGGGCGTATAGCCAACACCTGAGCCCTTTCTCTTTCTTGCCTGATTTTTCCCGTAGGCATACACATATCGACCTCCCACAGTCCTTGTTGTTCACAGGCCTGCAACGCTCTGCCAGACAAAACTACCGCAGCAAATCTGTCAGAGAACAAAGGATCAGATAACGGCATTATGGCGCAGCTCGGCCCCGACATTGCCGCATGCCAAATAGCCTGACAGGAAACCAGCACTTCCCACACTCTAAAAGCCTCCTGGATAGCAGCCCATTTGATCGCATCAATTACGGCGCTGAACTGGGGCAACTTATCTGAACTTGGCCGCAAATCTTGCTCTATTGTCGCTTCTAAGCTTTCCTCCTGCGCATTACCTTGCCAGCCACCACCGCACAGACAGTAGTTCACGATCTGGCTGGCATACCGATTGATTAGCATCTGAAGGTATCGGGAAAATCTATCAATGGGCGCATCGGCGAAGTAACGATGGATATTACAAGGCTCCCCGCTTCTATCCCGAATCTTAAACATCGCTTCAAAAGCCTTGCTCCCTTGGACCGCCTCCTTTTGGAGGCTAGCTGCAAGCCCCTCAGAGATAGCAAGGTCTGATGCTCTTCGTTCTTTTGCAAGAAGAAAAGCGGCCTTGCGATAGATCCCCACCGCAGAATAGAACGCACTCTGTCCGGGGCGGAGATCATTCCGTATCAAGACAACCGAGCTTCCGCCCAAGCCTTGGAAATCGTGATGGGAAAGGTTTATGAAATAGGCGCCCTTGGATGTCCCAAAAAGATGCGTACCTGTTAACCCTGATACCCGACTCCTGATGAAACCTAGCTCCATTAGCTTGCTGAGCTGGGACCTCAATCTATCATCGCTCAACCCCGCAATCCGCTTTAAATCGCTAGCACCTACACCGTACACAGCTCCCGCCTGGTCAGACCTAACCAGCAGCGCCGCCAGCACCAAACGATTGTAGGGGGTCAACCATCGCCCCCCTGATTTACCCACGTCTTGCCCACTAGCAGTTAACACATGTTCCGCCAGGTTTCGCAGCGAATCACAACGTGGCCCTACCCCCTCATAAGCAAGTTTGTCGACAAACTCAGATTTCAGCAGATAACGGTACCGCCCCCTCGGCCCTTCTCCCTTAACCCATTCTTTGGCTAATACGCCTCCGTCCACGAGCTCCTTTAGCGCTCGACAAACCACTCGGTCATTTACCTTGTAGCGCTCAACATACTCCGCAACCGTAGATGGTCTCGCGTGAAATTCCTCATCGCTCATGTATCGATAGAGGAAGTAACGCGTGGGCCCAGCTATCGATGCCAGGCCATTAGCCCGGTCAAACTCAATAGACGTACCTAGCAGATTCAACACTATTCGCACCCCGATACCAATAACAAACGGCAATATTATCGTAATAATACCAGCTGGTATATTTTTTTCGTTATTTATTACGTTTAATATACGTTATTCGTACATTTTGATCGCTAAGGGTATCGACATGGGAAGGCTAGAGATAACACCTGAAAAATGGCTTGCGTCAGATCCAGAAAAGATCGGCTGGTTAGAGCAATATTTGGCACGTAAGGGCCTCTACAGTCGGCCCCTTAATACATCTGAAATTCAGACAGAGCTTCTCAGATCTATTCATTATTTGATCAGCCGATCCAACGGCCAGAAGGAATTTGCGAACCTCAAGGCCGCATGGAGAAGGTATAAATCGGACAAGAAACGGGGAAATCAGCTTGTCCAGGTTCGGCTCAAACCCCAGGTCAAGCAACAGCTTGCCCAGCTCTCAAAGAGTACAAGTGTTTCCGAAACTGTAGAGAGATTGGTCTGGGAGGAAGTCAACTTTCTGAAGGACAGACGGGCGGCGATCAACGATGCCATAAAGCGGGAAATTGACCAGCGCACAGGATCAGCGATGGCGCGATTAGAAAGCACTCAGAAGCAGATTGCGCAACTAGAATTCCAGAATGCAACACTTAAGGCTGAGCTCTATGCTGCCCAAACAGAAATAAGCAACATACTGCTTATTATTACTGAATTTGAGATTGCTGCAGGCGTACAAGCAGGAGACGACCTTGGACTATCATCAGACGACAAGCATGAAGCACTGAACAGGCAGACTGAATTGCTTAATTATTACACCAAACGCATAAAAGCGACGGCCTCGTTTCCTCCAAGCCAAGAATAAGATGTATTAATTCAGACCAAATCTGACACATCAAGCCTTCTTGGCCTTCAAATCATCCAGGTAATCCGCCCACTGCTGCATCATCCCCACGCGCCCTTCCAGATGCGAAGTCCGGTTATAGGCCCGGCCATTGGCATCCCTGACGGAGTGAGCGAGCTGGTGCTCAATCCAATCCACCCGGACGTCCAGAACCTCATCAAGCAGGGTACGGGCAATGGCGCGCCATCCGTGCTGGGTCATCCTTCCCTTGTAACCAAGAGTTTTGAGCAGCTTGTTGAGGGTATTGTCACTGATCGGCTCCCCCGGCTTGGTACCCTCGAAAACATAGCGGCAATGCCCGGTGAGCGGCTGTATTTCCTGGAGGATAGCCACGGCCTGCCGAGACAGGGGAACCACATGAGGCTCCCGCATCTTCATCTTCTCTGCCGGGATACTCCAGAGAGCCTTCTTCAGGTCAATTTCTGACCATTCGGCATGACGCAATTCGCCAGGACGGACGAACACCAGCGGGGCCAACCGGGCTGCTGCCTTGGTGGTGGCCGCTGCCTGACAGGCATCAATGGCCCGAAGCATCTTGCCCACTTCCTCTGGCTCCAGAATCGCCAGGCGGTGCTTTTCTTTCTTAACGGCAATCTGCCCCTGAAGAGGCAAGGCGGGATTGTTCTCGGCACGACCGGTTGCCATAGCGAAGTTGAAGATCTCGGAGGCCATGCCTCTCAAGCGGTTGGCGGTATAGCCACTGGTCTTTTGGGTACGCTGCAGCACATTCCACAGCTCAGCTGTAGTGATTTCAGAGATGGGTCGGCTGCCCAGGAATGGAAGAAGACCATTATTCAGCCAGATACGCCGCTTCCGCTCCGTCGTCGGCGTCCACTTCTCGCTCTGCACCTTGTTCTGTGCCCACTCTTCCGCCACCCCGGCAAAGGTATTACGCAAGGCGGTCTCTGTGGCCATCTTTTCGGCTTTGCGCTGATCACCCGGGTCAACGCCAGAAGCCAGCAGCTCTCGAGCTTGCTGCCGCTTGTCTCGGGCAGCTTTCAGGCTTGTGCTGGGGTAGGTGCCAAGGGAGAGTCGCTTTTGCTTACCGTTGAAGCGGTATTTGAAGCGCCACCATTTGCCGCCTTTGGGAGAGATCTCCAGGAACATCCCCTCACCATCGGAGATGCTGTAGAGCTTGTCCTGGGGCTTTGCTGCGCGGATTTTTACGTCGCTGAGTTTGTTGGTTTCCATGGCTTTCGCCGGCTTTGGGCTGTGGAGTTGGCCCCAAAGTTGGCCCCAGGTGGGGCCAGATGTCAACAAACCTTGTCGGACGGCAGCGGAAGAAACCCATCGATAACTTGCTGTTTTTAAAGCTTTCGAGGAGCTCTTCGGATGCTGCCGGACCGTCATTTGGTACCAGAGGCCGGACTTGAACCGGCACGCCCGTGAAGGCAACGGATTTTGAATCCGTCGTGTCTACCAATTCCACCACTCTGGCAGTGGGGCGCGAGTATACCAGCAGATGACGGCTTTGCCAGCCTCAGAAAGATATTTGTCTATTCCCCGTGTTCACCGGCGGACACTTTTACCGCTGTCACATTATCCTTGCTGCCGGCATTGAGCGCGGCCTTGAGGATGACGGATTCGCTGGCGCCCTCTGCCATCAACTGCCCCAGCTGGTCCACTGTGAGCACCGAATGTACACCGTCGGAGGTCAGCAGAAACTGCTGCTGGGCGGAAATATCGAAACGCGCCTGCTCCAGCTCCAGCTTGTCACCATTGCCGATGGCCTGGTAAATCACATGGGCTCGGGGGTGCGTCATGGCCTGGCGTTCATCAATCTCACCCGCGTCTACCAGGGCCTGCACCGGGGTATGGTCGCGAGTCAGCAAGACGGTGCCCTGATCGGTATGGCGGTAAAGCCTGGCGTCGCCGGCCCACAGCACCGCGGCCTCATCCCGGTAAATCAACAGCACCACCACGGTGGCCCCCATCGGCTTGCTGCGCAGATGCAGGGCAGCGTGATGGCGAATGGCGTGATTGGCGGTAAGCAGGGCAGATTCCACGGCCAATAGCCGGTGGGCGATACTGCCCCCCAACGTCACAGCGTCCAGGGACTCACGAATAATGGTCGCCGCCAGATCACCCGCATCATGGCCGCCCATGCCATCGATCACTGCCCACAGGCCGTCACCATCCCGGCACACCAGAGTGTCCTCATTGGCATGCCGTCGCCCTTTATGGGTGCGTCCCTGCCCCCTCCAGATTGTCATGATTATCGTACCCGCTGCAGCAACCAGATACCCAGGATCAGACACAGCGCCGGCGGCACCACGGCGGCCATCAGTGGATCGGTGTGAAACACCAGGGACAGTTGACCAAAAAACTGCTGGCCATAATGGAAAATCAGACCTGCCACGATCCCCGCTGTCAGGCGCAGGCCCATGGTCACTTCGCGCAAGGGCCCAAACACAAAGGAAATGGCAATCAACACCATGCCGATAGTAGCCAGTGGCATGAACAGTTTCTGCCAGAAACTGAGCATGTAATCGGCGGTCTCCAGTCCTTGTCGCTTCAGATAATCGGTGTACTCCAGCAACTTGGCCATGGCCAGATGATCCGGCTCCAGCACCACGATGCTGAGCAATTGCGGGGTCAGCTTGGTTTGCCACTGGGCGTTGTCGCGACTGAAGACTTCGGTGCCTTGGTCGGAAAGCCGGGTTCCCTTGATGCCCTCCAGCGACCAGAAATCCCCCTGGTAGATGGCTCGTTCCACAAACTGGGTTTCTGTCAGTTTATGGTTGTCATCAAACCGATAACGGGTCAGTCCATAGAGCACGCCGTTGGGCTGCACCGCATTGATATGGATAAATTCCGGCCCTTCCCGGTGCCAGTAACCGTACTTGGAGCGCAACGCCTCACCGCCACCTTCGGCCATGGAGCGGTTACTCTGCGCCACCTGTTCCGAGTATGGGGTCAGATACTCGCCGAGAGGGATGGACAGCAGAATCAGCAGGAAAACCGGACGCAACACCAGCCAGCTCACCTTCAGCGTGGACACACCGGAAGCCCGAATCACCGACAATTCACCACTATTGGCGAGCAGGCCCAGGCCAATCAGGGTGCCCAGCAAGATCGCCATCGGCAGGTATTCGTGCACCCGGCGCGGCGTTGTCGTAAGGATAAACTGCAGGGCCTGCATGGCCTGGTAATCGCCGCGCAGGCCTTCCAGTTCATAGATAAAACCGAACAGACAATCCAAGCCCACGATAATGCCCAGGATGGCCAGTGTGGGTATCAACACCGCCCGCCAGAAGTAGCGTCTCAATAATCTCACGCCCGCCTCCTGCGGCGGAAAATCCGCCCACCGAAATACAACAGAAACACCACCACCACAGCCACCAGATGCACCCAACCGGTATGCAGATACCAAGGTAGAGCATCCCTATGGTCCTCGATGGCACTACGGGTCACCAGCAGCATGCCTACATAGAGCATGTAGCCAAGCACCGCCGGGATCAGGCGGTAAAAGCGCCCCTGACGCGGGTTGACCCGGGCCAGCGGAATCGCCGCCAGAGCCATGATTGGCACGGTAAGAATCAGGGCAATACGCCACTGCAATTCGGCCATGGCATCGCGGTTACTGTCGCGCTCGTCGATCAGCTCCGGGGTGGGACGGCCGCGCACCTTGGGGGGGCGACTGTCGGTCCGTTCCTTGCCGATACGTACCCGCGCTTCCTGGAAGCCGATTTCCTTGTAGTCACTCTGGCCCGGCTTGCCCTGGTACTGGAAACCCTCGGTCAGCAGCAAATAGCTGATGCCCTCTTCCTGTACCAGCTTGCCGCTCTTGGCCCACACCGTCAGCAACCGATCTGCTTCACCCCGGGCCTGGAAACGGGCATCAGCCACGAACACATTTTCCAGTACCCCCTTTTCCCGATTCATCTGTTCCGCATAGGTGGCGCGCTGGGTATTGCTTGAGCCCTTTACATGGAAGCGTCCGGGAGTGAGGAGCTCCAGCACCGAACGGTCTTTCTGCTCTTCAAAGATGCGGTTCACTTCCGCATCGCCGCGCGGGGTCACATAGAGGGAAAACATGGCCACCAGGGTGGTGGCCATGAGAATCGGCATTATCAGCGAACGAACAATCCGTCCATGGCCCTGCCCGCCCGCCTGCAGCACCACCATCTCGTTATCCATGTGCATGCGCCCAAGCACCAGCAACAGGCCGATATAGAGACTCAGGGGAACGATCATCTGCAGGAATTCCGGCATCCGGAACGCCATCACCAGAAACAAGGCATCGGCGGCGATTTCACCGGCTGCGGCCTCGGCGAGATATTTGATAAAGCGCCCACTGACCAGCACCATCACCAGAATAAAGGTGACCATGACGGTGGTCAGGAAAACTTGCCGGTTAATATAACGATGAAGAATCAAGGGCTGGCCCACTCATCCTTGTCTGCAAAAAGGCACCGACACCTGATAAAGGCAGCGCATGAAAGCCTGCGGTGACGATACATACCGCGCGGGCAGCCGGACCTGCAGGCGCCTGCGGCAGCAGTGAATGGGCCCTAGTGTAACCGACTGGCCGGCCAAGGTGATAATGATGCGCAGCGAAATACCCGTTAACCAGATGGTTTCAACAGAAAAATGATCCGCCTTACCGCCCCGGGTCGATTGCGTTTGACCGCCGAACAGCCCAATATTTCCCTGTTTTCCGCACCGGCACGCCTTTTTGCCGCGTGCCATACCTTGATCGATATGGAGACAGCATGGACTTCGCAGTGAGCAACAGGCCCCTGGACAAATTCAAAGCCGACGCACTGATTCTGGTGCTGGGCAAGAATGGCGATCTCCCCGAGACGCTGCCGGAAAGCACCCGCGACCAGCTTACCCGTTTCATCAAGGCCGGCGATTTTGACGGCAGCAAGGGCCAGATGTGCTGGCTACATCAGCCGGAAGGCCTGGCCGCCGCCCGCCTGCTGCTGGTCGGCCGAGGCGACAAGCAGCCTTCCGATCAGCAATGGCAAGGTCTGCTTCGCAGCACCGTGAAGATGGTCAGCAAGGCACCAGTCAAACACGCACTCTGGCTTCTCGACAGCGATCTGCCACAGAATCTGGCATGGCAGGCCCGGGAGGGCACGCGGGTAGCGGAAGAAAGCACCTACCGTTTCGACCAATACCGCAGCAAACCGGCTCCAGCCAGCAAACTGAGCAAGTGGACCTTCTGGCATGCGCAAAAGGATACGGCCCTGAGCAAGGCCAGCAAGATCGGCAAGGGTGTGGCCGACGGCGTCAACCTGGCCCGCGACCTGGGCAACCTGCCCCCCAACGACTGCTACCCGGAATACCTGAGCGGCGTGGCCCGGGATCTGGGCAAGCAATATGAAAAACTCACCGTCAAGGTGATCAGCCAGGCCCAGGCAGAGAAGATGGGCATGGGCGCCTTTGTTGCCGTGGCCAAGGGCTCCGAGCGTCAGGGACAGATCATCGTCATGGAATACAAGGGTGCCAAACCCACCAAACAGGGTCCTGTCGCCCTGGTTGGCAAGGGCATCACCTTTGATACCGGCGGCATTTCCCTGAAGCCCGGCGCCAACATGGACGAGATGAAATACGACATGGGCGGCGCGTCCAGCGTATTTGGCAGCGTCAAGACCGTGTGCGAGCTGGATCTGCCCATCCACCTGGTAGCCGTGGTAGCGGCAGCGGAAAATATGCCTGACGGCCGCGCGTCCCGTCCCGGGGATATCGTCAAGACCCTGTCCGGGCAGACCGTGGAAATCCTCAACACCGATGCTGAAGGCCGGCTGGTGCTGTGCGACGCCCTCACCTATGTGCAACAGAAACACAAACCGCACACCGTCATCGACGTTGCCACCCTCACAGGTGCCTGCGTGGTTGCTCTGGGCGCCCATGCCCAGGCGGTCTATGCCAACGACGACGGCCTGAGTCAGGCGCTGCTGGCTGCCGGCCAGGAAACCGGCGACCGGGGCTGGCCCATGCCCCTTTGGGATGAGTATCAGGGCCAGCTGGACAGCCCCTTCGCTGACATGCAGAACATCGGCGGCCCCAAAGCCGGCTCCATCACCGCCGCCTGCTTCCTGTCCCGCTTTGCCAAGGACGTGAAATGGGCTCACCTGGATATCGCTGGCACCGCCTGGATCAGCGGCGGCATGAGCAAAGGGGCCACCGGTCGCCCGGTACCCATGCTCACCCGTTTTCTGATGGATCAGTGCTGATACGCCCACGCATGACTGCACGCCTTCGGGCGTGCTGCATGCTGCGTGATGCCTGCGAGTGTTTTAATGACTGAAGTTACCTTCTACCTGAGCAACAAGGCCGGCGATGGTGTCCGTCAGGCACTGGCCTGGCGCATTGCCGACAAGGCCCAGAAACAGGGCCGGCTGGTCTACATTCATTGCCGGGATGCGGACCATGCACGACAACTGGACGACCAGTTCTGGCAAGCTCCTGCTACCGGTTTCCTTCCCCATGCCATTCAGCAGGAGGGCCAGGCGCCGGTCATCCTGGGCCATGGTGGCGATCCTGGCGATCACCACGATGTGCTGATCAACCTGACCGATCAGGTGCCGGATTTCGCCTCCCGTTTCCAGCGGGTTGCGGAGATGATCAGTGGGGCCGAGAATGAAAGACAGGCTGGGCGCGAACGATTCCGCTTCTACCGTGAGCGAGGCTTCCCGGTCACCACCCACGAACTGGGCTGAAGAACCCACGGACACCACAATGAGCGACCGGGAGTCACGCAAAAAAGAGCTTCTCAAGGAGCTTGGCGATGTGCAGTCCCTGCTGGACGACGCCGACACACCACCACAACGCTCCCCCTCCGAGAGCGACATCCTGGACCGGATGCAGATCCGCAAGCTGGCCAGCGAAAGAAGCAACCCTTTTCTGGGTACGCCGCCACCCTCACCCCAGGGAAACCCAGCTCCTGCTGTCACGACACCAACCCCCTCGACTGCTCGCCCTTCTCTGAGCAACGCCGACATTGATGCCGTTATCGATGAACTGGTGGCGGAAGCCCTGCCGAAACTGGAAAAATCCCTGCGCCTGAGGCTGCGCGCCGCGCTGCGCAAGAAATCATAACGATCCCTCTCGCGGTCTCAGGCAGGTGCAGCGAGAGGCTATTCACTACAGCGGCCTGGCAACCCAGCACAGCGTCCTCTCGATCAGACTCTCCAGGCCAGACAGCCACCTCCCACCACCAGTAGTCTCCGTCCTCGCGTTTTTCCCGCAACCCGCGACGCAGCGGCCCCGCTCCGCTATAATTCGCCCTCATTTTTTACTGGTTTAGAAGCGGACTCATGGACAAGACTTATCAACCCGATCGCATCGAACAGGCCTGGTATGAAAACTGGGAAAAAGCCGGTTATTTCAAGCCTTCCGGCCAGGGTGATTCCTTTTGCATCATGATTCCGCCGCCCAATGTGACCGGCAGCCTGCACATGGGCCATGCCTTCCAGGACACCATCATGGACACCCTCGTGCGCTACCGCCGCATGCAGGGACGCAACACCCTGTGGCAGGTAGGCACCGATCATGCCGGTATCGCCACCCAGATGGTGGTGGAACGTAAGCTGGCAGGAGAAGGCACTACCCGCCACGAACTGGGCCGTGACAAGTTCCTGGAGAAAGTCTGGGAATGGAAAGGCGAGTCCGGCGGCACCATTACCCGTCAGCTGCGCCGCATGGGCGCCAGCGTGGACTGGACCCGTGAACGTTTCACCATGGACGATGGCCTGTCCAACGCGGTACAAGAAGTCTTTGTGCGCCTGCACAAGGAAGGCCTGATCTACCGTGGCAAACGTCTGGTCAACTGGGACCCGACCCTGCACACCGCCATTTCCGATCTGGAAGTGGAGAACGTGGAAGAGCAGGGCCACATGTGGCACTTCCGCTATCCCCTGTCCGACGGTTCCGGGCACCTGGTGGTCGCCACTACCCGCCCGGAAACCATGCTCGGCGATACTGCCGTGGCGGTGCACCCGGAAGACCCGCGCTACAAGGACATGATCGGCAAGACCATCCGCCTGCCGCTGGCAGATCGTGATATCCCCATCATCGCCGACGATTACGTGGACCCTGACTTCGGCTCCGGCTGTGTGAAGATTACCCCGGCCCACGATTTCAACGACTACGAAGTGGGCAAGCGCCACGACCTGCCGATGATCAACATCCTGACCATCGACGCGGCCCTGAATGACGAAGTACCGGAACCCTACCGAGGCATGGACCGGGTCGACGCCCGCAAGAAGGTGGTGGATGACCTGGATGCTCTGGGTCTGCTGGAAAAAGTGGCCGACCACACCCTGCAGGTACCCCGTGGCGACCGCTCCGGTGTGGTAATCGAACCCTACCTGACCGACCAGTGGTTCGTGGCCGTGGAAGAGCTGGCCAAGCCGGCCATTGCCGCCGTGGAAAACGGTGATATCCAGTTCGTGCCCAAGAACTACGAAAACATGTATTTCTCATGGATGCGCGACCTGCAGGACTGGTGCATCTCCCGGCAGCTGTGGTGGGGCCACCGCATCCCGGCCTGGTATGACAACGACGGCAACGTCTATGTGGGCCGCAACGAAGAAGAAGTGCGCGCGGCACATGATCTTGGCGACATCCCCCTGAGCCAGGACGACGATGTTCTGGACACCTGGTTCAGCTCCGCCCTGTGGACCTTCTCCACCCTGGGCTGGCCGGAAGACACCGATGCCCTGCGCACCTTCCACCCCACCGATGTACTAGTCACCGGCTTCGACATCATCTTCTTCTGGGTGGCGCGGATGATCATGATGACACTGAAGTTCACCGACCAGGTGCCCTTCAAGAAAGTCTATGTGCATGGTCTGGTGCGCGATAATGACGGCCAGAAAATGTCCAAATCCAAGGGCAATGTGCTCGACCCGCTGGACATGATCGACGGTATCACTCTGGATGCTCTGGTCGACAAGCGCACCAAGGGGCTGATGCAGCCGCAGAAAGAAAAGCAGATTGCCAAGCGCACCCACAAGGATTTCCCGGACGGCATCAACCCCTACGGCACCGATGCACTGCGCTTCACCTTCCTGTCGCTGGCCTCCACCGGTCGTGATATCAAGTGGGACATGGGCCGGATCGAAGGCTACCGGAACTTCTGCAACAAGATCTGGAACGCCGCCCGCTACGTGATGATGAACACCGAAGGCGAAGACTGCGGTCTGAGCGGTGAAGTTGAATTGTCCCTGGCAGACCGCTGGATCATTTCCGCACTGCAGCGCGCGGAACAGGAAGTCAGTGAAGCCCTGGACAGCTTCCGTTTCGACGTAGCCAGCTACGCCGCCTACGAGTTTATCTGGAACGAGTACTGCGACTGGTATCTGGAACTGTCCAAGCCGGTGCTGTGGGGTGACGATTACTCCGAGGCCCAGAAACGCGGCACGCGCCGTACCCTGGTCACCGTGCTGGAAGCCATACTTCGCCTGGCCCACCCCTTCATGCCCTTCATCACCGAAGAAATCTGGCAGAAAATTGGCCCCATGGCAGGCAAAGCGCCTGCGGCGGGTGAAGGTAAAAAGAGCGACACCATCATGCTGCAGCCTTTCCCGGCCAGCGACGCCGGCAAGATTGATGAAGAGGCGGAAACCGGCGCGGAATGGGTCAAGGCTGTCATCACTGCGGTGCGTAATATCCGCGGCGAAATGGGTATCCCCATGGGCAAGGCCCTGCCCCTTTTCCTGCATAACGGCAAGGACAGTGACAAGGCCCTGCTGGATACCAACCGCACCTTCCTGAGCAAGCTGGCCAAGCTAGAATCCATTACCTGGCTGAATGCGGAGGATTCCGCCCCGGCCTCCGCTACCGCGCTGGTGGGAGACATGGAAATTCTGGTACCCATGGCCGGCCTGATCGACAAGGACGCAGAAATCGAACGACTGTCCAAGGAAATCGATAAACTGCGCAAGGAAGTGGGTCGCGCCGAAGTCAAACTGAAGAACCCCAAGTTTGTGGACAAGGCGCCCCATGCAGTCGTAGACAAGGAAAAGGCCAAACTGGATGACTACCGCTCCCAGCAGGCCAAGCTCGAAGAACAGCTGGAAAAAATCAAATACCTGTAAGGGGTAACGGAACCTTTCATGGATGATCCTCGCCGCGCCCGCATTCTGACCTGCGCCCAGGAAGTCTTCGCCAGCGAAGGCTTCCGCAGCGCCGAGGTGAAAACCATCGCGGTGCAGGCGGGGGTGGGCAAGGCCACCATCTACAAATTTTTTCCCTCCAAAGACGCCCTGCTTCTGACCATCGTGGAAGAAAATCTCAACACCATCCGCGACATTATCTTCACGGATCTGATGAGCACAGTGCCACCACTGCAGCGACTGGAAAGCCTTTGCCGCAATGTGGCCCGCTACCTGGAACAGAACCAGGATTTTTCCCGGGTGCTGATCCAGGAAGCCGGGGATTTCATGGGCGATATCCAGCGCCAGTATCTGGCCCTGATGGAGCAAAATCTGCCAGTGGCCGAAGCCTTCTTCAAGGAGTTACGCAAAGACGGCTACTTCGTGGCCTTGCCAACCCGCGACACCATCCTGATGATGGTAAATCTGGTGGTGGGCACCACTTATACCTGGGCGCTCACCGGCGAAGGCAGCCTCGAACAACAAGCCGCTGATTACATGAAGGTGTTGATCCGCGGCCTACGATAGGACGAGATCATGCGTATTCTGATTGCCCTGGCAGCATTGCTGTCGTTTTCCCTGGCACAAGCCACTTCCCTCGACGATATTCTTTCCGCGCCCCACCGCAGCGCTGAAGAGAAAACGCGCGACCCCTATCGCCATCCGGCACAGACTCTGGATTTTTTCGGGGTAGAAAAGGACATGACCGTGGCGGAGATCTGGCCCGGCGCCAAAGGCTGGTACACCGCAGTTCTGGCGCCTTACCTTCGCGAGGAAGGCATCTTTTACGCGGCCCAGTTTCCGCCGGATAGCGACATCAGTTTCTACACCCGCTCACTCACCCTGTTCAAGGCGCATCTGGCGAAATACCCGGCTCTCTACGACCAGGTTCGCATCACCCATCTCTATCCTCCGGTCTACAGCGATATTGCCCCCGCTGGTACCGTGGATCGGGTGCTGACGTTTCGCAATGTGCACAACTGGGCCAAAGCCGGCAAGGCAGAAGCCGTGTTTGCCAGCTTCTTCAAGGCCCTGAAACCCGGCGGCATTCTTGGGGTAGTGGAACATCGGGCGCCGGAAGGGCGCTCCCTCGAAGAGCAGATTGAAAGCGGCTATATGACTGAAAGTTATGTGATCGCCCAGGCAGAAAAGGCCGGATTCCGGCTGGCAAAACAGTCGGAAATCAACGCCAACCCACAGGACAGCGCCGACCATCCCGCCGGGGTATGGACGCTGCCGCCGTCATTACGGTTGGGCGATCAAGACAGAGAGAAATATCTGGCGATCGGAGAAAGTGATCGCATGACACTGAAGTTCGTGAAGCCGGAGTAAACCCGGCAACACATTCAGAGGTTCAGGATACCGGGCGTTCCAGCATGCCCGGTGTCACCTCTCCCAGCACCAGGGATTCGGCGATGCCGATGGCAACTTTCTCGCACAGGTCCAGTCGTTCCTGGGAAAAACCACCGTCCTCGAAGATATACAGGGAGTAGTTTTCCAGCATCCACAGCATGGTGCGGAACACCAGGGGTTCATAGCTCTTGCCGGTGTAACGGCTGATCTGGGACGTGAGCACCTCGGAGGCAATGTCCTGAGCCCGCACCCGGTGCGGCGCCAACGCAGAGGTGGAGGAGCGCGCCTCCTCCATCATCAGCCTAATGATCGGCCCCATGCTCACGTGGTAATCGAAATACACCTTGGTGGTGTTACGGATAATGTCCCGGGCCGAGGAGGCCTGCTTCACTTCCTTGTGGAAGTGCAGCAGCATGTTGTCCACAAAGATACGATAGATGCTTTCCAGCACGTCCATCTTGTTGCGGAAATATTTGTAGAAGGTGCGTCGAGACACATCGGAGGCGTCCAGCAGGTGCTGCACCGTGGTCCGCTGCAGGCCCCGCTGGGCAAACACCTGCATTGAGTGGATCAGAATTTCCGAACGGGCCTGGGAGCGCTGGCCACCCTCTTCCCGGGCGTGCACTTCCAGTACCTGATTCACCACCTGGCGGATCGCATCGATGTCACTGCTTGAATTCTGCACCTGACAAATACCCCTCAGAATGTATACTTGTGCGCTAGCTTAACCAACGGCCATGGCAGAGTAAACACTGAGTTTATCCTACGCCATGACCGTTCCGCCCACGGCCCCACCATGGGCCCGTCGTTTCCAGATTTTCTCGTGAAAATGGTAGGCCACCGTATTCACGCAGGGCTCCACCATCGCTGTCGCACCGCCAATCCGCCAATCTCCGGTCATCGCCCAGACGACCAGAAATGCCACGGCAATGTGCATCGCACCGAAACTGAATGTCTTTATCATGGGACACCTCCTTGGCACTCATCATCACTGCCACGGAAATAATAGAAAAATACTATTCCTTTATCCTTTCAATAGAAAACAGCAATCATTATCGATAACACCCGCAACCGTTAATAGTTGTAAAGCCCCGCCAGCTGTCACAACACTCGCTCTCTCTATCACGTAAATTGCAATAGATCGCGAGTATTGAGAGATACATAAAGACTAAGATCGCCGACTTTTCGGGAAAGACTTCATTACCACTGCACAGAGGAAGGCATACCGTGACGACAAAGAGTTTGCTCGTTCTACATGGCAAACAGGCAGCCAATGAAGAGGTTCGCCATGCTGTCATGGACTGGCGAGAACAGGGTCACGATCTGGCGGTCCGCGTCACCTGGGAGGCAGGTGATGCGGAGCGCTATGTCAGAGAGGCCCTGGATCTGGGCTATACCACCCTCATTGCTGGCGGAGGCGATGGCTCTGTCAGGGATATTGTTCATGCCATGATGGCCAGTGATCGTGATGATCTCTCCCTGGCGATTCTGCCTCTGGGCACCGCCAACGATTTTGCCACGGCGGCGGGGATACCTGATGCCATTGCCGAAGCGTTGGCATTACTGGAGTCCCCGGCTACGCCCAGCGACGTCATTCGAGTCAATGATCACTACTTCCTGAATATGGCCACTGGCGGCTTCGGCACCGAGGTAACCACCCAGACATCGGAAGAGCTGAAAAGCATGCTGGGGGGGGGCCGCCTATCTGCTAACCGGGCTGACACGTTTCTCTGAAATCCAGGCTGCCGAAGGCACCTTCAGCAATGGAGAGTTCGAATGGCAGGGGGAATTTCTGGCACTCGGTCTGGGCAACGGTCGCCAGGCTGGTGGCGGACAGCGCCTTTGCCCTGACGCCCTGGTCAACGATGGACTGCTCGATGTGGCCATCCTGCCGGCCCAGATGGATCTACTTGCTGGCGTCAAAGGGTTGTTTGGTAGCGAAGCCAGGCAAGACCCTGAGCAAGAAGGGCTTTTCATCCGTGCCCAGGTGGCATCACTGAAAGTAAAAACCCCCAGCCCCATGAATCTGAATCTTGATGGCGAACCGGTACAGAGTACGGAGTTCGATATTGCCGTGGTCAGCAATCGGCTCAAGCTTCATCTCCCCGCGGAGAGCCCGTTACTGGGGTGAGGGCTCTGACAGGCCAGCACACCGCATGATGAAGGCCTTTACCGGCTGGCGGCGCCCATCCAATTTGTGGCCAAACAGCGGAAAGTGCTTCCACACGGCATTGGCTTGCACCCCGTAGCGGCGAGTCGCGACCGCTACCACCATCATCCCTGTGCGTATCACTCCCATCTCACAATGCACCAGGCAACAACTGTCTCCACGGTCCAGTTCTGTCATGAAGGCTTGAATCTGATCTTCCGTTGGCGGTGTGTCCTGCGCCATGGGAATATTCACCAGCTTGATTCCGTGGCGGCTGCAGTACTCACCTTGCCGCTTATACCAGCCCCCTTTGCCGTACTCGGATTCCAGCCGCAGGTTGATGATCGTGTTGACACCTAACACATGATGCATCACTCGCAAGGCCATCGGGCCCAGGGTGCCACTGCGATAAAGTTTACCCGCTTCTACTGCACGGAAGTGGTACATGAGTTTGCGGTAACGGTAGACCAATATGGTTATGGCCATGCCGATCAGGATGATGTTCAGCAACATGATCTGGACTCATCGTTTGTGAAGCCCTGAGCTTGAAGGCTTGGTGGGTAGCCGGGATGACGACGGGGTGGCGGTTTGGTTACAGAGGCGAGGTTTGGAGCTGGGTACTGTGTCGTTGGAGCTATGCTTGCATGGCGAAGGGGTGCTTCTAGCTTCTAGCTTCTAGCTTCTAGCTCGTAGCTAGAAGGATGACCTACTTAGGTAGCAAGCAAGCTTGCTATCCCTTCGGGACGCCTGCGGCGCCTAACCCTGGCACCTGCGGTGCATCGGATGTCACATGGCGGTTTCGCCGCGAGG